>Ga0187892_10003071_pt1 | contig 31409 bp, 28 predicted proteins | sample MA1701073metaG_FD_139345 | JGI IMG/M metagenome (GOLD analysis project Ga0187892, IMG submission 139345) | Bio-ooze microbial communities from a basaltic lava cave in the Kipuka Kanohina Cave System on the Island of Hawaii, USA - MA170107-3 metaG ...
ACACAGGAGGCGAACCCTCTCGGGGAGCCCCAGTCAAGCTCCCCGAGGGGTGCTTCGTCTCTTTCCTTCTTCTTTGATGATCAACTTCGGGCCGATGGCCCTCAGATTAGATGGCGGTGCTCAGATAGGCCGGATAAACGGGCTGTGCCGCTGTGATGGATGTAATCTCGAATATCGCACGCTTGCGGAAATCCCCCCTGGCGCCCCAATACGGGGCCTTCGTCTTGACCTTCATCGGCCCCTCCCTTCAGGAATCTCTTCGACCGCCTGACAGCCCTCGTGAGCCTTTCTCATTGATGCCATTCTCTGGTGTCCTTTCCCCTGCCTCTAAGGCGGGAAAACGACGGGCACATTGTGAAAGCAGAGGGCACAACTGGCTCATTCGAAGGAAATCTCGGGCACCCACCCTCGGATCGCGCACTAACGAGCTCAGACGTAGCGGGCCAGGGCGCTGGACAGGGCAAGTGGCCGACTCTCGTTTGTGGAGAATCGGGCATCCCCCCTCGCCGATAGGATCGGTGCGTCGAGAACCCACGGACGATGCTGGCGTGCCACATATCACGCACCCTCCTTTCACCTCGTAAGGCGTGAAAATGGCTGGCACGATGTGAAAAAGGGGGGCACGAATGCCGCTCTGGCGGCCGAACGGCTAGAAAATCCAGCGGATGGGGCGGTCGGGGTCGGGGGTGTAGCAGCAGAGATGGCCGGTGCGGACCTGGGTGGCAAGCTGCCGCCCGAGCGAGGGGTTGCCGTCGTGGATCTTTTTGACGACGGCTTTGATGCCCTTGGTCACCGTGAGACGGGCGCGTTCCGAGGACGAACCAGGGTTCCGATCTTTGCCGCCGAGGCCGACGGCGCCACTGAGTTGGTCGTTGAGCGCGTCGATTTCGGCGCGGAGCGCTCCCAGTCGGCCCAGATCATTGTGCGCTTCCGCTTCCTCGAGCTCTTCCTGCAACGCAGCGCGGCGGCTGCGGTATTGCGCTTTGGCAGTATCGTCGAGCACCGCCCCGAGCCCGCTGAGGTCGAGTGCCGGATCATCCTGGTCGCTGCCGCTGCGGCGGCGGTCGCCGGGTGATCCTGAGCTTTCCGGCGCCGCACCGATCAGCTCGAGCGCGTGAAACTCCCGCCTCGGGTGTTTCAGCAAATGGGCCAAATAGTGCAAACCCCTGACGTCCTTCAGCCGGAGTACGGTGTCTTGCTGCTCAATCGTCCAATATTCCCCTTCGCGGCGTAGGAGTACAGTCGCAGATTCCCCGAGGGCTCGGGCATCTAAACCCCGCAACGCAGTGCTGCGATGTACGACTGCCGCGAGCTCGATCCCCCCGATTCTTCCCATCAGCTCTGCGGCCCGCTCAACCACTCGCGCCATGCCAAGCTCAGTAGCGGTCCGGCTTGCTGATTCGAGCAATTCGCGAGCTCGTGCTTCGTCGCCCTTTGCGCCCCGGCTAATCAGCATGTCAGCGTAAGCAAGCTGTGTCCGTGCCTGGTGGTGCTTAGCGCCGATCTTGGCGTCCAGGTGGAGGGCATCCTGAAAATGGCCGCTTGCGTCCTCCCGGCGATCCATCACGGCTGCAAGTATCCCGAGATAGTACGACGCCGGTCCGACGGTCATTGACGGGGGCAGCAGCAGGTTGCGACCATTCAGCGGCGTCAGAAGTTCGTAGAGTCGCGGAGCGCGTTTGGAATCGCGAAGCGCCGCACACGTTTCAGCCAAGAACGCGACCGCGGTCTGCCAGGACAGGTGTCGGGGAACGTCGCCAAAGTCATTCAGCGCGGCGGCCTCGAACTCGGTTCGCGCCGCATCCATATTCCCTTGCTCCGCATAGTTCGCCGCCAATGAGCTGCGGTTGTTAGCCGCGAGATCGGGATACATAACGCCGAAGCCGATCAACAGCGGTTGATTTTCCTCGAACCGGCCTTGCAGCCAATTCAGGCGACCGAATTGAACGCCGGTGAAGAGTGCCGCGTTATCGCTCGCGGTGGCTTGGCCCAAGAGGAGCGCCGCTTGTGCCAAAGCCTCCACTTCCCCGATCCGGCCTTCCATGTAGGCCATGCAGCCGCGCAAAACCGCGACCACAAACTCGTGATATGGCTGGCGCAACTCCTTGGCCGCCCGTTGGCAGATATCCAGTTCGCGCCGCGCGCCCACGGCATCGGGTTTTTCCACCAGACCGAGGAAGCGAAACATATGGCCTTCGAGCCCCAGGGCACGATCGCGAAGCTGATCAGCCAGGCGGATGAGCTCGTCACTGAGACCGAGCCGCGCATCGAGGTTGAGCGGATCCCAATATGCAAAGAACGTCGATTTGAGTACCGACGCGAGTACCATCGGATCGCCAACACGCCGGGCGATTTCGAGCGCGTTGCGCGCGAGCTCCCAGCGCTGCTCGTGCGTCTCGGTAAGGGACTGTTCTTCTGCCAGGCGCGCCATAGCGAGTGCTCGGACCGCGCTGTCGCGCTCGTGTAACCCGCGCAAAGCCTCCTCGAGCACGGCGATCACCGTCTCATCGCGCTTCACCGCCCCGAACGCGGGCAGGCGTCCCGCGAGTCCGAGCGCCGCGCGCGCAAAGTGCTCGGACGCGCCAAGATTGCGCGCGATGTCGATCGCTCGCAGCGATGCGTCCTTTGCCTTGTCGACTTTGCCTGCCCGCCACCAAGCTTCGCTCAACGTGAGCAACAGATCGACGACGCGAATGCCGGCATTGGGATCGGTGCCTTCCAATACCTGCAAGCCCATCTCGTAGTGACGCGCCGCCTCTTCGTGCGCCATCTGCTCGGCGGCGCGATCACCGGCGCGTATGCCGTAGTGCAACGCTTTCTCAGGATCACCGCCTTGCGCGGCTTCAAAGAAGTGGTGCGCCAGTTCAGTAAAATGCGGATCGGGGCGCAACCGATACATCGTCTCCAGCGCTTCGCCGACGCGCCGATGCAGGTGGATCCGTTTCGTCGTGGTGAGCTCGCCGTAGAGCGTCTCGCGAAACAGACTATGGCTGAAGGAGTACCGGCCGGCTGCACCGGGCACCTCGGCAACGACCCGTGCAGCAACCGCTTCCTCGAGCACGTGGAACAACGCTTCTCGTGGCGCATCGTCCGCGCGCTCGAGAACATTGAGGCTGAACTCGCGGCCAACCACCGAGCCCAGCGCCAGCACGCGGTTGCAGTCGGGCGACAGACGATCGAGGCGACGGCCAATGGCTTCGCGCACACCCTGTGGCAGCTCCGAACGCCAGATGCCGCCGATGTGCGCGCTCTCCAAACGGCCTTCCGTCACGAGCAGGCGGACGACCTCGCCGATGAAAAAGGGATTGCCTTCCGTCTCCCGGAACACGGCTGTGGCAAGTCCGGGCGCTGGTGTACTGGTGGACAGCTCAATGTAGCGTCCGACGTCCTGTTCGCTGAGACCGCGCAGGGTGACGCGGCGGGTCACCGGCTCGCGCACCAGCTCACCGAGCACCTGGAACAACGGATGCTGTCGGCCGACCTCGACGTCGCGATACGATGCCACGACCATCACGTTCATGTCGCCGATCTGTCGGGTGAGAAACTGCAATAGCAGCAAGGACGGCATATCGGCTGCGTGCAGATCGTCGATGATGAGCAGCAGCGGCTGATGCGCCCCAGCATTTCTCAGGAACGTCGCGATGCTGTCGAACAGTCGAAAGCGCGCCTGATCAGGCGCGACCGGCGGTCGCGCGGAGGACGGCGGCAGCTCCCGGCCGACTTCGGGAACGACCTGGGCGATGTCTGCGGCACCGGAGCCCATGACCGATGCGGTGTTGGCGACCGACGAATCGTGCACATACGAGCGAATCACCTGCACCCAGGGCCAGTATGGCGGCGCGCCGCCGGTGTCGTCGCACCTGCCCCACAAGACTTGCAGACCCGCGAGGCGTGCATACGTCGCCACTTCTTGGCCGATGCTCGTCTTGCCGATGCCGGGCTCGCCGCCGAGGAGGACCAGACGCCCGTGCCGAGCCAGGGTTTGCACGACATCCGCGCGTAAATCTTCCATCTCCTGCGCGCGGCCGACGAAGACGCCGCCGGCCAGCCGCCCGATTGGATTTTCACCGTGGTCGCGCTGCTTCACCTGCAGGCGCGGCGCACGCGCGATCGCCGCGAGCGCTCCGCGCACCACCGCAGCGTCGACGGGACGGTCGTTCGCGGTCTTGGCGAGCAGCTGCAAGATGAGCGCTTCCAGATCGCTCGGCACTTCCGGGTTGTGCCAGGACGGTGCCACGGGGGCGGCGTTGATGTGCTGTGAGACGACGACGACCGGGTCGTCGCCAACGAACGGGGGGCGGCCGGCAACCATCTCGTACAGCATGGCGCCAACGGAGTAGAGGTCACTGCGCGGCTCCGGGGCACGCCCCAGCGCTTGCTCCGGCGCCATGTAGGCGAAGGTCCCGACGATGGTGCCTTCGCTGGTCAAGCGGGTGCGTTCGCGGCCGAGCGCCAAGCCGAAGTCGCCCAAATGAGCGACGCCGCTCTCGCTGAGCCACACGTTGTCGGGTTTCACGTCGCGGTGCACGACGCCACGCGCATGCGCGTGCTCCAGGGCAGCGCACACCTGCTCGGTAATCTCGATGGCGCGGCCGATCGGCACCCGATGCGACCCGGCGCTATCGAGCAAGCGCTTGACGTCACCGCCGGCCATGAACTGGGTGACGATATAGAGCTGACCGTCGGCTTCGCTGATGTCATAGACCGTGACGATGTTCGGGTGATCGCCGAGCCTTCCCATCTCGCGCGCTTCGCGGTGGACGCGGTCGAGCGCGACCGCATCGAGCCCTTCAGTCTTGATGAACGCAACGGCCACCGCGCGATCCAGGCGGGTGTCGTGCGCGAGGAACACGCGTTTGCGCGATCCTTCGCCGATCAGCTTCTTTACCGCGTAGCGCGAACTCGGAAAGGACGGCGGCAGCTCGTGAGTATCCCCTCCAGACATTGATCTTCCGCCTTGAACCCAATGGCGCCGGCGCAAAGATCGACAGGCAAAGGCAAACCAGGCTCGAAATACGCCGCCCCTCGACTGCCGTACGGTTTTTGGTCTCTGCAGTCAAGTGAAGCACTGACGCCGGCGAAGCGCCCCACATCAACTACCGAACTCGTCCACCACCATCCCCGCAGCTGGTACCGCGAGGTCGACGACTTGCACCGCGCGGCTGGCCTCGATGAGCAGCTTGGGCGCGCTGCCACCTGCTCGTCGCCATGGACCAACATTGTTGCGACGAACATGCACCGAAGAGTATTATCCAAGCGATGAAACCGCTACATGCCACCGTGAAGAACGGGCGCTTCGTAATGGACGAACCGACAGACCTGCCGGACGGAGCCGTCATTGAACTGATCCCTGCAGACGGCGACGATCTGGACGAACAGGAACGCGCTGCCCTGCACACGGATCTGGACGAATCGTTGGCGCAGGCGGAAGCCGGCAACATGCGTTTGGCGGATGAAGTGGTCCGCGACCTGCGCGCTCGTTATGGCGGTCGTACGGACGACCCCGAGCGCTGACCGGCGGATCTTGGCTGCCCGAACTGGTGGTGGAAGAACCGCCCGGCGGCGCGCGAGCTCTTCACTCGAGATTTCGTCGACACCGTCACCAAGCTCACGCGCACGCCAGAGGTTAGAACCCCCTACGCTCATCCCCGCATCGAAGACGTACGCCGCCTGTTGATGCGCCGCACGAAGTACCACGTTTACTACGTCTACCTACCAGAGCACGACGAGGTGCGGGTTCTTTCGGTCTGGCGAGCCATGCGCGGCCGCGGTCCGGCGCTGAAGATCCGTTGAACTAGCCCCGAGCCCGCGCCGCGTTATAGTCCAGAGCCGAACGTTGCCGCGAACGGCGCGTCTTAGCAAGCGTCGTACAACGGTGCCTGCTGCCCGATCGCAAACAGTTCCTCGTACCGTTCGCCAAGGACCAGCGCCTGGATACGCTGATTCTATGTCGCGCGGCAGTGCTACAGGCCGTGCGTCTCAGCTACACCGTGACTCGCAACCAAAGGCGCCGAAAACGGCGATTGTGCGGGTGTCGAAGTGCTTGGTCAGTGAAAGAGAATGGCGGCGCGTGGACTCGAACCACGGACCTAGGGATTATGAGTGGGAAAAAGGATGACGAGGAAAACCATGACTGACGCCGGTTTCCAGCATTGGCGCGGGTTTTCGTCCTTCACGCAGTCTGACGCTTTCACGCATTTTCACACCGATTCACTCGCGTACTGACACCAGTACTGACACCAGAATTCAAGCTCGCCGAAATGACCGCGTTGGTCATGCTCTAAGCAAGCTTGGAGCTGCAAATCAATACGCAGATGCTGGGCCCGGATGACGGGCACTGCACCACCCCGCCCTGGCAGCTCCTGAAGAAGCTAGTGTAGGATGAGGAAGAAACACGCCCCAGATCTAAGCGTTTCTCTGGAGAGCCACCACCAGTTGTTCGCGGAATGTTTGTTCAGAGGAGCCCAGATGGACCAAGAACTCGCGGAAGCCCTTGAGGACTTCATTTCCGCCCATATTCAAAGCGCTGTGGAGCAGTTTCCTTCGGTAGAAAAGCAGCTGATCGATGGCTCGCGCTACGTTCTGACTGGGTTCGATCAGGACTACGAAAATCTCGCAGCAATCTGGCACAAGCTACCCTCGCCGAATCATTTCATCGACGACACGGAGCTTCTGGAACTTCTGAGCGAGTCAACGCTCACTAGCATACCAAGGATCTTCGGGGACCCCGCTCCCAGGTCCCGTGCTACGGTTTACCGTCGCATCGCGGACCTAGCGCGCGAACTCGCTGCGACTCTGACAGCGCCACCCGAAACCTTCACTTTCCAGGTTCCATTGTGTCGGATGCCGGAAATCTGCCTCTCACTTGAAGGGTCGCACGAGCTCGTCGTCGGCAAGCTCGATCCACCCACTCCCTTTCCCGGCCACCTCTCCGGTAAGGTCCAAGCGAAGAGCTGGCGATCGGCTTATAGTCGCGCGAACGCATGCGCCGTTGAGTTCGCAGGTTGTTTGTGGGCCTTGGGGCTTGCCATGATTCCGCCCCCACTGGAGGGTTTCACCCCCTCAGTCTTGCTGCGGCTACAGGCCCGGCCAAAGGCTGTTCCCGAGGATCTGGCCGTCGCTGAGCCCTTGGCTTCGATCATCACTGCACTGCGCTTCTGTCTCCCGGACGACCTCACAGATCTGGAGAAGAAGGACAACGAGCGGGCGCTTGATCGAAAATACAGACAACTTGCATCTATCTACGCGAAGGACGGCGACAGGGAACGCCAGGTGCGCAACGCCAGCCGCTTGGCGGCTCACGCATTGGTGAGTTCGGACACCGGTATGGCGCTCGTGTACTCCTTCATGAGCCTTGAGGGACTTCTTTTGGATCGCTCTGACACTCAGAATGTCCTCGCGCGACTCTCGGAGGCACTGGCCTACTCTCTGTACACCAGCGATTCTGATCGCCGGCAACTTCGTAAGCGGATCAAGAAGCTATACGAGTCTCGGTCGATATACGCCCACGCGGGGAACGCAAAAGTCGCGAGGAAGGATCTCTGGCACTGGATACACGAAGTCGTGCAACCGTCGCTCCGCAAGGAGATCGAGTCTCTTTCATGCTGAGAAGCCAACGGACGCGACCATTCCAATCGCAAGGAACCGTGCGTAGTGGTACGGACATCGAGGCGAAGCAATGGCTTATCGTAGCAACCACCTCATAGGCGTCCTGACCGTTGGAAAGCGAACTTACCGCAAGGTTTCACGACGCGACCGGCGTCGAAAATTGAAATACGCATAACCCGAGCTCCGGCTCTCGAACACCTGGCTCCGGCAATCGGGATTCGAGGCCGGACAACGGGTTTTCGTCAGCTCAATATCGGGCTCCATACTGATCACGCCCCCCAACCGACTGCTCGAGCACGTCTCCAGACGGTCCAGCATCGCGGTACTCATCGCGGTACGACATCGCGCTATTCACCTCCGTCGACCCGCTTCTTGGCACCTCGGACCCACACTGTCCTTACTCGCAAGGCAACGTCCAGTTTCGTGACAATGTGTTATGCAATCGCCATGAAGAATCCGTTCAAGCCAAGTGGAGTGTTCAGCGATCCGTCCGAGTTCTACGGTCGCACGCAGGAGATGCTGGCACTGAGCCGATTCCTGAGACAAGGATCTATTGCCATTCAAGGCTCCTTTGAGGTCAGGAAATGGGGATAAGTCCATTTTCGCGGAACACAGCGAAGCGACCTGATTCGCCCGTCGGGTCGACGAAATTGGACTTATCCCCTTCTCGTTTATCGGGCACGTGTTGCAACGCGAGGCATGATGTAGTGCCATGATCGCCTTTGAACAGGGTTTCACAGGACCAAGCAGTCAGGCGCCTCGCGATTCAGACCGCGGCACGAGCCGCTCCCACGGAACCCAAAAGAAGTAGGCCGCCAGCCAGGGGAAGGACGCAAACGTCTGCAGTGGTCCCCATAACTGCAAGAATGCTCGACGATCTTGGCCACTCATGAGCAAACCGTCACGAATGTTTGCTCGATCCCGTTGCAAGGCGCAGCCCGCAAGCGCCGAGACAAGAATGATGCAGACCACCAGATGGGAGGTCCCGGAAGGTCTTTGCTCAATGCGCATTGCCGTCAGCGATATCTCCTCTGGGCGCTGGCGTTCAACCAGATTACTGATGACCTCGCCAGCGCCGAGACGTTATGGAAGGCGCTGTTGAAGCGTGGAGAAGAACCGATCGGCCCAGGGGCTCGCCTTGCAGAGAAGCTTGGCATCGAGCGACTTCAGCAGGTCGAAGGAATGCGCGCCCTTGCTGTAAGGGCCCTTCGTCTTCGTCCCCTTGGTTGCCTGTCCCAACTTGGTAAGAACGTCCTGCTTCGCGACCGTTTCGATCAGCGTGCCCGGCGCCGCCAAGACGGTCGCCTTGAATCCCTGCCCGTAGAAACCGCTGACGGCGTTGCGATCAGCGATGAGCCAGGACTCCATGCACTGAACCATCAGGTGGAGATGATCATCCGTTGCGTCTGCAGGCTTGGTCCATCCATCGCCCGGTCTGGCTTTCACGTGGGTCCAAGGCGACGACGCGGAAACGGGCGCTTCGGCGTCTACGAGCAGAAAAGGCAGATTCTGCGGGTCGTCGATAGCCATGCAAAAGTCCTCGTACGCTTGCCGGCGGCCTCCGGATGCCGTTATCCTCGGCATGCGGCCTTGAAGCCCCGCGCGCTCGAGCAACGCCGCAAACCCCTCACGACACCTCGTTCGCAGAGCCTTGCTGTCACCGCCACCCTCCACGTATAGGCGAGCGCTCACCATCGTGTCCCCCCAATGTCACCCCGGGTCCACAATGTCCCCAAAGAGTACTTGTGGAGCCATTCCTTCAGCTCATCGGCCCTGAGGCGACGGACTCGGGTACCGTCACGATCCTTCTCGCAGACCATGACGCTCTCCGGCGTGTCGTTCAGCGCGTCGATAAGCGCATCAGAATGTGTCGTTACAATCAGCTGCGTTCGAGTCGCCGCGTCGCGCAGCAGTTCCGCAATCTTCGGCATCATATCAAAATGCAGACCCAGCTCGGGCTCCTCAATTGCGATCAACGGCCCGGGCGACGGATCGAGAAGGATCGCAAGCAGAGCGAGGAAGCGCAGGGTTCCATCGGAAAGCCTACGTGCGGGGAACATCCGCCCCCGCTCGCTCAGATAGAGTTGGAGCTGCCCACCCTCGGGAATGACCTCGATGTCGTCGAAGCCTGGAGCCAGGTCGGCCAAGAACTGCAGCATGCGCCTTTTGACAGCAACGGTGCGCTTCAATGCAGCCAACCGCGCCGGAAGATTGTCGAACCGCTCCGACAAGATGTCGGTACGTACGTCGGGCAGACAGCTCGCCCGGAGCGCCGAATCGGGCCCGAATTCCCAGCTGCGGTAGATGACGATCTTCCCGAGGAGGTCGGCTACCCGCGTGAGTTCCGGATACGTGTCAGGGTCACGGCGTTGGGACAAGATGGATTGCGTCGGATCGATATCAGCGCGCTTTAACTCCCGTTGCTCCGATTTGATGTTGAGCATGGGACGTCCGTTCTCGTAGCCGAAGTAGAAATAAGCTTTCGCATTCGTTGAAGACGGCTTCTCGTTCTCGATGCGTTCGTCGAGGACAACGAAGTTGTCCGCCTGCGCCCCAAAGGCGAGACGGTAGCGAACGGCGGGGCCTGGGCTCTGGGCGATCGTGTTCTCCGCAAACAAAACCTCTATGGATGCGTGATCCGCCTGCTCTTCTCTGGCGTCTTTCCAAAGCCATTCACTCACTCCACCACCCCGTCGAATCGGAAGTGGTAAATCTTTCGGCACGGCCCGCAACACCGACAGTGCCTCGATGAGATTCGACTTGCCGGAGCCGTTGGGGCCGATCACAACATTCAGCGACGTGAGCTTCATGGACGCCGCAGCGGGTGCGAAGGAGAGAAACCCCCGCAGTGTGACTTCCTTGATTAACGAAGCCGGGGCCGCCGTCATCGCGAGGCGTTCGCTAGTGAGCACCGCTCCCGTCCTGACTCAATGGAAGACGCTGATCGTGTCTGTTCGGTCTCACGCAGCCAGACTACTAAGTCGACGACATCGTTCGGAACGTCGATCGCCGATCGCACCCCGGTCACGATCATGGTGTCGGCAATATGTCGCCCGTCCCTAGGGCCAATTCGCCTGTGTACCGGAAATGCCGGCATCGAAACCTCACCTGCGGCACGCTACCTTGATCATTGCTACGCGGCAAGGCGAAGCTGGTACTACGCTTGCTCCGACGAAGCGCTGGTCACGAAGCGAGACCTCGGACCGTCGCCCTCTCCGGCTGTGGTCGCACACCGCGCAGACTAGCTGATGACCTGCCCACCAGCTCGACGCCGTGCAACGTCTCGACACGCGACCGCAGGCGCCGGCAGAGGCGCCGACTGACACCGCTACTGACACCGCCGAAAAAGCTGACACGGAAGCGGTCGGCGCTGATGCCCAACCCGTCGAGATCGAAGAGGAAGAAAATGGCGGCGCGTGGACTCGAACCACGGACCTAGGGATTATGAGACCCTCGCTCTAACCACCTGAGCTACGCCGCCGTGAAGTCGCGGATCTTACCGGCGCGTTCGAAACGGGGCAAGGCGATCGCTGCCGCCGTCGGCCACGGGAGACTCGATTGCAGCAAATTGCGTTGCTTTGGCATCTTCCATCACGATAACCGTCCCAACAGCGCGTTCGTCGGGTGGAGGATGGGAGGCCAGGTCTTGCAAGTGCCGGAATCAAGCTCCAATGTCGTGGCGTCATGCGAATCACGGCGCTAGCCCTCGCCGCTCTGTCGACAGCATTGGCCGGCCTCGGCACCGCCAGCGGCCAGACCTGCACCGGAGATTGTAACCTCGATCGCACCGTTACCGTCGACGAGATCGTCACCGGCGTGAGCATCGCCCTCGGTAGCCGCAACATCAACGACTGCCTCGCCTTCGACTCGACCGGCGACCTGGCCGTCACCGTCGACGAGATCCTGCAAGCGTCCAACTTCGCGCTCGATGGCTGCGGCCCGACAGCGACACCAACCGCCGGCACGCCGCAGCCGACCCGTAGCGCGACCCGCAGCCCTACTCCTACCTTCCCACCCGAACCGGGCCCGCTGATCACCTATTTCGGCCTCGCGGGCGCATCGAACCGAGAAATCCCATCGACCGGGCGCGACGGGCAGAATCGATTGATCTACGAGCCAACCTGCCGCAACGGCTTCTTCATCGTCGTCGAGGGCCGCCCGAACCCGAACACCGGCAGCGTCGAAGTTGCACGCCAGACATTCAACAGCGACCCGGCCAACCCATCGATCCGCCCCGATTTCCAACTGCTCCCCAACCGCAATCTCGGCAACGGCAGCTCCTTGATCTGCGATCACCGCAGCGGCCTCGGCTCTCAACCTCCCTTCGGCGGCATTCCGGGGTTCAGCCCCATCGACTTCAACCCCAGCTCACAAGCGGTTGCCGACGCGCTCAGCGATATCGGCTGCCGCTTCACTGCCAGAGGCACGCTGGAGCCCTGCACCATCAGCCGCTTCGGCAACCCACGCTTCATCGACCTCACGTCGACCATCCAGTTCTGCAACGAGCTCACCATCGACGCCTACTGGGCCTTGCCGGTCGGCGATACTGTATTCGGCGTCCAACTGCGTGACTTCACTGGACGGCTCGGCGAGCGCCGCGAGATCCTCGTGCGCGTCCTCAACGATTGCCCTCCGGGGTTGTAACTCTCAGTTCTGCGACTTGACCCTCGAGCCCGGATTGCGCCACATCTTGGGAGTGAGCTCCAGATGCCGCACGTGGCTCGTGATCTCGCTCTCCGCCTGCTGTATCGCGCTTGCCGCGGGCTGCGGCAGTGACGACGGCGGCGGCGCTACCGTCGATGACACACCCTGGGCCCCCGGCATCGCCTTCCGAACGTCGAACGAAATTAGCGAGGACGGCTTCCTCGATCGGCGCGGCCTCATTCACATGCACAGCTACTACTCGCACGACGCTTGCGACGATATGCCGATCGTCGATGGCGTGCGCGATGAAGTCTGCTTCGACGATCTCCGACGCGGCATCTGCCAGACACGACACGACTTCATCATGTTCACCGATCATCCGAGCGACTTCAGCTCCACCGAATTCCCCGACACTCTCCTCTACCGGCCGGAGCGCGGCGACGAGCTGGTCGACCATGCGAACGGCCCGACGGCGTCCTGGGCCGCTTGCCCTGACGACGAACCCACCCTGATTCTGGCCGGCGCAGAGTCACAACAGGTCATGCCCGTCGGACTCGAGCTGCACGTCGCCGACAGCGTCGAAGAGCGCAATGCCATCTACAGCTCAGCCTCTAATGAAGCCGCGGCGACGCTGAAGCAGCATGGCGCCGTGGTTCAACTGGCGCACACTGAAAATTGGACACCGGAGCAACTGCGCGACCGCGACATCAACGGCTTCGAGATGTTCAATTTGCATGCGAACCTCTTGCTGCCGCGCGCCCTCGGCAAGGCGGTGCAGCTGCTCATCCGCGTCGGACAGAACGATCCGGGTCTGGCCCATCCCGACCTTCTGCTGCTCTACATCATCACCGAAGACCCGGCGTATCTCTCCCGCTGGGGCTCGACTCTTGCCCTGGGAGCCCGCCGCACGACGACACTTGGGACGGACGCACACCGCAATACGCTGCCGACGTTGCTCTCGGACGGCGAGCGCGTCGACAGCTATCGACGCTTGATGCTGTGGTTCTCGAATCACCTGTTGATCGAAACCGAGGCCAACGGCTCTTGGGACGATCGCCATGTCAAGGAGGCGCTACGGGCCGGACGTCTCTACGGCGCCTTTGAGATGCTCGGCTATCCGGTGGGTTTCGACTACAGCGCCGTCGTCGACGGTATGCGAATGCCGATGGGCAGTGAGGTGATGCTCGGCGATGCACCAGTACTGGAGGTGCAGGCGCCGGCCGTCCAGAATCTCGGCGAAGATCGCGAACCGCCGATGCTGACGGTGCGGCTGCTGCGCGCGATTGAAGGCGGCTTCACTGAGGTGGCGAGTGGGCCGGCGCATTTGTCCTTCGTCCCGACCGAACCCGGGGCGTATCGCGCCGAAGTGCGGATGGTTCCGCTGCACCTGCGCGCCGAGATGAACGCCGACGCCGACGAGTTGCTCGGCCGCGACTACGTGTGGATCTACTCGAACGCGATTTACGTTCGTTGAGCCCTCAACTTGCCGACGACGGCGAGCAGCTCAGCAGCTGATCTTTCAGGGAACTGTCGAGCGGTTGGGGCTCCAGCCAGATGGCGAAGTATTTTGCCGCGAAGTCGGCTCCCTCGATGATCCCCTTGCGCACGCCGTTGAGCGCCAACTCAACGTAACCCTTGAACAGGATCTTGTAGCGCAGCAGTCCGACGCAGTGGAGTTGTAGGACCTGGCCGCCGGTATCGTACTTTTCCTGAAAATGAATTCCTTCGATCTCGGCGGCAGGAACGGAGCGAACAATGGCAACACTCGCAACAAGCAAGGCAAGAACAAATGCGAAGTGATGCGTGAGGCGCCGTTGCCCCGTTTGAGCCTTTGGCAATTGAGAATTGAGCATTGTTTGTATCTTGTATCTTGGATATTGCCGACGTCCGGACGGCAAATCGCCGGCCGAATATCTAAGATACAAGATACAAACAAATCTCAATCAACCAAGCGGACAATACTCAAAGGGCGCCGGACCAGGTGGGACTTACTACCGGCGACCTCCCCTACGTTGACAAGCCAACGGCGGATTTCTACGGTGGCAGCGTGTTTGAGAATCTGATCCAGCGCAGCGAGAAGCTCGCGCTCGTGCAGGCGCACCGGGCCGCGCTGCGGTTTGTCAACGGCATCGAGTGGCTCGTACGCGATCCGAAGACGCTCGTCGGCCGTACGCGCTTCGATGTCATCTATCAGCGCGACAAATTGCAGGTGCGCCGCTATCAAATCGGCAGCGTCAAACCGACCTACCCGATCCCCGTGCTGCTGGTGCCGCCGTTGATGGTGAAACCCTTCATCTTCGACTTGCAACCGCGGCGCAGCCTGGTGACGACGCTGATTCAGCGCGGCTTCCAGGTCTACCTGGTCGACTTCGGCGAACCCGACAAGGCCGACGCCTACGTCACTCTCAACGATTACGTCCTCGATTGGATGCCCACGGCGTGTCGGGTGACCAAGGAAGACGCCGGGACATCCGAGTTGTCGGCGTTGGGCTATTGCATGGGTGGCTTGTTCGCCCTCTTCCATGCCTCGGCCAACGAAGACCATTCCATGCGCAACATCGTCACGATCGGCACGCCGCTCGATACCAGCAAGATGGGCCTCATGGCCTGGGCGGCGAAGGCGGCAGGCTCGCAGATGGAGTTCGTCGCCAAGCAGATCGGCAATATCCCCGGCGGCCTGTCGAGCACGGCGTTCAGGCTGTTGACGCCGATGAAGAACGTTACGCGCTACGCCGACCTGTTCATGAACATGTGGAACGAAGAGTACGTCAACGGCTTCGACGCCATGAATCAGTGGGTGGGGCAGTTCATCGACTATCCTCAAGGCGCGTTTCTGCAATTCACCCGCGACTTCATGCGACACAACAAGCTGGTGCGCGGTCAGATGCGGTTCGGCGACAAAGTCGCCGACCTGCGCCGAGTACGCGCCAACTTGCTTGCCTTCGCGGGAAAGTCGGATCAGATCGCACCGATCGAAGCGGCGCGCGCGATCGAAGGCGCGGTCGGCTCAAACGACAAGGAGTTTCGTGTCGTCCACGGCGGCCACATGGGAGTGTTCGCCGGTAGTGCGGCACCGGAAATGGTATGGGAGCCGGCCGCCGACTGGCTTGCGCCACGGTCTCAACTGCACATTGAATCCGCGTCCTCCAGGTCCAACGGCGCGCGACGACGCAGCAGCGCCAACCGCACCACGCCGCGCGGCACCGGCTCACGCCGAATGCGCAAGCGCGTCGCAAGCTCGGGGAAAACAGGCAGTTGATTCCCGAACGACGGCCCAACCCTTTCCGAACCTATCGGAGCAAATGATGATCTTCGTCGCCGAGTACGAGCTCAGCTGGGATAACCTCGAAGCGGCCATGGCCAAGCGGATGGAGTGGGATGACGTGCGCCCCGACACATTCCGCTTTCTCGGCGAGTACGTTTGGGCCGATCGTGAGCCGCCCTTCCGCGGTGTCGCCATCTTCGAGGCAGACGGTGTCGAAGACGTAAACGCCTTCATCCTGCACTACGGGCCGACGTTGAAGATGGCGACTCATGCCGCCAGCGACGTCGTATCGGCGATCACTGGTGCGGCCGGCGAGGCGGCTTCGACCGGGAAACGATCGAAAGCGAAACGCCGCTCTCGGCGCTGAACGCCGCACCGCGCCGGCTCGACGACGCGGATCGAAATGTCCGCCAATACCCCTTCCCACGCCGAGACCGGCGCCCGATTCAGCCGACGGCGGACGGTCGCAGGCAATGATGTCGACGAGTTGCAACACGTCAACAATGTCGTCTGGCTGCGCTACATCGTTCAACTCGCGCACGCGCACTACGAATCGCTGGGCTTCGATTTCCATGAGGATCGCCGTGCCGGTGCGGTCTGGGTCGTTCGGCGGCACGAGATCGACTATCACCGCGGCGCCGCGGAAGGCGCCGAGCTACTCGAGGAAACTTGGGTCTCGCACGTCCACGGCGCGCGTCTCGTGCGTCATTCGCGCTTTTGTCTCGCCACCGACGGCACCCTTCTCGTGCAAGCGCGCAGTCTCTGGGCGTACGTCGACCCACTGACTATGAAGCCGAACCGCATTCCGCAGGACGTGATTGCACGCTACACATTGTTGCTGGACGAAGACTGAGCCTGTGCCGGCACGAACCCTCACCAGCCTCGCACCCGCGATCGCCGCCGCTCCCGACGCGGAGCTCGCGGCCGTCGCCTGCGAAAGCGTGCTCGCTGCCACGGCAGCGTACGATCGCCGGTCACTGGAGCGCATCCTGAAACGCGATTCCGCCAGGCTGGGGCGTATCATCGCCACGGTGGGAAGCGCGGCGCCGTTTTTCGTGGATGTCCTCGCACGTCACCCCGATTGGCTGCTTTGGCTCGCAGCTGAGAATTTGAACGAGGAGCGAAGCGCAACGCAGTACCGTGAAGGCCTCGCCGCGTGGCTGCGCGCGGCCGAGCATGGCGATCACGGCGACGCGGTCCGACAATACAAGTATCGAGAGCTGCTGCGCATCACGGTCCGTGACCTGCTCCCCGAGATCGTTCCGATGCAGCGAGTCGGCGAAGTCCTACACGAGCTATCGGCGCTCGCCGATGTACTGCTTTCGAGTTGCCTGGATGCCGCCATGGACATCGTTGCCCGCAAGCTGGGCCCGCGGCGATGGACGCTTTCCGACGGCACCGCGCATGAGCCGCGATTTGTCGTCCTCGGCCTAGGAAAGCTGGGCGCCGGCGAGCTCAACTATTCCTCCGACGTCGATCTCATTTACCTCTATGAGAGTCCTGGCGAACCGGACGAGGAAGCCGGCCTCGAAACCGCGCCGCACTCGGATGCACCCAGCCCTTCCACATACTTCCTGCGGCTCGCTCAGGAATTCGGGCCGCGCGTGACCAAACGCACCGCCGAAGGGTTTCTCTACCGCATCGACCTCGACCTCCGCCCGGAAGGCAGCCGCGGCGCTTTGGTATTCTCGACGGCGTCGTTCCTCGACTACTACGAGCACTGGGCGGCGACGTGGGAACGTGCCGCCTGTATGAAGGCGCGTCCGGTCGCCGGCGATCTCGCACTCGGCTGGCGCGTCATCCGCGCGCTGGCGCCGCTCCTCTATCGCTCGTCGGTCGACTACAAGACGATCCAGAGCATTCGCGAGCTCAAGGCCAAGGTCGAGACAGCGCGCGCCGCACCCGGAGGGCCTTTCGACGTCAAAGTGGGCCACGGCGGCATTCGCGATGTGGAGACCGTGGCGCAGACCCTTCAGCTACTGCACGGCGGGCGCATCCCGCAGGTTCGCGGCGCCTCGACCGAGAGTACGTTACTGGCACTCGCCGACGCCGGTGTACTTCCGAAAACGGAATCCGGAGATTTGTTGGCGGCGTATCACTTCCTGCGGCGGACGGAGAACCGCCTGCAGATGGTCGCCGAGCAACAGACCCAACGCCTGCCCACCGATGAACGAGCGCTTGGGCGCCTCGGGCGCAGCCTGGGTTTCGACAGCCACGAAACGTTCAGCGACACCCTCGAAGAGCACCGCAGGCGAACCGAGGAAATCCTGGCGCGCATCTTTCCCGAGCTGAGCCGGCGGATTCTGGATGTATTTCTGCACCGGGCTTCGAAATCGCTGGCCGAGCCGGCGAACCGGCAACTGCTGGAGACGCTGGCAATACAGTTTGCTCGCGCGATCGAGGCCTCATCCGCTCCCGAGCGGGCGTTAAACAACCTCGAACGCTTCGTCGAGGGAGTGAGCGGCAGGCGCTTCTACTGCGAGCTGCTCTTCGATCGGCCCGAGCTCGTACCGCGATTGACCGCCTTGTTCGCATCGTCGGAGTTCTTTTCCTCGTACCTTGCAGCCAACCCAGTGCTCATCGAACCGATTTTTGCCGACCCGAACGTCTTGCTCCTCAGTCGCGCCGAGCTGGATCGTGACTTCGACGACATTCTCAACGACTGCACCGCTAGTGGTCGCGACGGTGACACCGAGGCCTACCTGACAGCCCTGCGCCTCTTTCATCATCGCGAGCTGGTCAACATCGGTTTGTTGGACCTCGGCGACAAGATCAACCGAGCCGATGCCGAAGGCGCGCTGACGGATCTCGCGGAAGCATGCCTCGACCACGGGCTGGCGCTGGCTCGAAAACAGCTGGATCGCCGAGGCGCCCCGCCAAAAGCGGCAAAGACGGGACGGTTTCTGGTTCTGGGCATGGGGAAGCTCGCCAGTCGCGAGCTGACCTACGGCAGCGACCTGGACGTGATCTTTCTCTACGACGTCGACGCCGAGTTGGAGGTCGACGTCGTCGAGGCTCAGGAATACTTTGTGCGATTGGCGCAGAAACTGATCTGGGCACTGGCGACGCGCACGGCCGAGGGCGTTTGTTACGAAATCGATGCCCGCCTGCGGCCGTCGGGGAGTCAGGGAATGCTGGTCACTTCGCTGGCTTCGTTCGAGCGCTATCACCAGACCAGCGCACACGTCTGGGAGCGGCAAGCGTTGCTGCGAGCCCGCCCTGTCGCCGGCAGCGAGAAGCTCGGGGAGGCTTTCAACGCGGTTCGCAACGAGATCCTGCAGCGTCCGCTGCCGGCCGACACCGAAGCCGCGATTCACCGTATTCGGCATCGCACCGAGACCGAGCTCGCTCGCGAAACCGTCTCGCGACACGACTTCAAGACCGGACGCGGCGGCATCCACGACATCGAAAGTATCGTTCAATTGCTCCAGCTGCGTCACGGCAACCAACACCCAGAGCTGCTCGAACCTCGACCGACCGCAGCGCAGATCGAGGTCCTCTACACCGCCGGCCACTTGGATAGGGCGTCGTTCGAGTCCCTACGCGACGGATGGGAGTTCCTGCAGCGCTTGTCTAGCCGCTTGCGCATTGTCGAGAATCGGTCGATCTCGGATCTGGACGAAGAACGCGGTGACGTCGACGCGCTCGCCAGAGCTCTCGGCTATACGCCGTCACAGCGCGGCGACGGAGCTCGACGGGCCTTGCTCGAGAATTATCGCCGGCATACGAAAGCTATACGACAGGCATATGAGCGGATGCTTCTTGTCGAAGACGATCAGGAGGGTCGATCTCGATGAAATATCTTCACACGATGGTTCGCGTCGCCGACCTCGACAAGTCGCTCGACTTCTACTGCACCAAGCTGGGATTGAAGGAGCTCCGTCGCGTCGACGTGGAAGCGGGGCGCTTCACATTGGTCTTCCTCGCCGCGCCCGGCGACGAAGAAGCCCAGGTCGAGTTGACGTACAACTGGGACCCCGAAGCCCTCTCCGGCGGCCGCAACTTCGGGCACCTCGCCTACGCCGTCGACGACATCTACGCGACTTGTGACGGCTTGATGAAAGCAGGAGTGACGATCAACCGTCCGCCGCGCGACGGTCACATGGCGTTCATTCGATCACCGGACAACATCTCGATCGAGCTTCTGCAGAAAGGTAAGTCGCTGCCACCGCAAGAGCCATGGAAGTCCATGCCGAATAGCGGCGTTTGGTAGGGCTGCGCCCTACGGATCGCCGGCGTCGAGGCGCTCATCCAGCCCTAACTCGATACTCTCGAGATACTCGAGGTACGAAGGCGGCAACCCATTCTCGCGTGCGCCGGCGAGCAGGAGGCCCATGTAGCGTGCCGACGGTTTGCGGCCCGCAACACTGATCGGCGACTGATAGGTAAAGGCAGTCATGCACTGGTCGGATGCTGTAACCACCTCGACAGGAACGCGCTTGTAGATGCCGTTCGGCACGCCTTCGGTGCGATCGAGATGTTCAAACTGTTCAGTCGAGATTTGATACGCCACGCCCCACACCCTGCCGAGAGGATCGGCAGACAGGTTCGCGACCGCCCGTTCGCCCGGGCCGACCGGAATGTCGAAGCATAGACGATAGCCGACAAGGAGTGCGGCATGTGCCTGGCGCGGTTCGATTCGGCGGCGCTCGACAAACGTGGCGCGACACATGTTGCTGCCGTAGCCGAAGTACCACAGATCATCCGCCACGGGTGTGCATCTCCAGGTGCGGATCGCGGCGTAGCTCGTCGGCACCGAGGAGGGCCGTGCGGGCGCGCTCTCGGAGCCGATCCTCCGCTCCTTTGTCCGTGCGTTGGCGCCACGCCGGCACGATCAGTTGCTCCAACTCCGCCGTCGTTGCACCGGCACGCAATGGACCGCGCAGATCGGTGCCGGCCGACGCGTAGAGACAGCGGTACCACATACCGTCAGCGGTAACTCGGCTGCGATCGCAGTTCCTGCAGAAGGGCTCCGTGGTGGACGAAATGATGCCGAACACGGTGCCGTCGGCGAGGCGAAAGCGATCCGCCGGGGCGGCATCATCATTGACCAGAGGCTCGACTGAACCGTAGTGCCCCTTGATCTGCTCGAGCATCGTGGCGCGCGGCAATACCTGTTCCGGGCTCCAGTGCGTCGCACCACCGACGTCCATATACTCGATGAATCGCACTTCAGCGCCCACTTGCTTGCCATACTCGAGCAAGTCGAACAGCTCGTCGTCGTTGCAGCCACGGATCATGACACTGTCGATCTTCAGACCACGGAAACCTGCAGCTACCGCTGCTTCGATGCCCTTCAAGGCATTCGGCAAGAGGTCGCGTTGCATCAGTTGGCGGAAGCGTTCCGGGCGTAAGGTATCAAGGCTCACCGTCAGGCGATGTAGCCCGGCATCGAACAGAGCTCGCGCGTGGTCAGCCAACAGCACCGCGTTCGAGGTCAAAGCGAGATCTCGGATGCGCGTCTTTGCCGCCAGGAGGCGAACGAGGACTGGCAGATTACGCCTCAGCAACGGCTCGCCCCCTGTCAGTCTCACCTTCTCGACGCCGAGTCCGATGAAGACGTCGACCAGTCGACTGAGCTCTTCAAAGGTGAGGATGTCCTCTTTCGGCAACCAGACGTACTCCTGCTCAGGCATGCAGTACTGACAGCGCAGATTGCACCGATCCACGACGGAAAGGCGCAGGTTGCGCAGCGGCCGTCCGAAACGGTCCTCGATCGGCATGTCGTTCATGCTGCCGTCATTCCCACGTTGAGGCAACGGCTCACTGGAGTTCTTCGCGGCACGGACTTTCAGCCAATGGCGACATGGGAAACGACGGGCGAAGCCCCTAGCAATGCCCATCGCCTTTTGGCAGGATTGCGCGCCATATGATCATCGGCGTACCGAAGGAAACATTCCCTGGCGAGCGGCGCGTCGCGCTCGCGCCGCACGTCATCGCGTCCCTGAAAAAGGATGGCCACGATGTCCTGCTGCAAGCAGGGGCCGGGGCCGAAGCCGGCTTTCCGGACAGAGAGTTCGAAGAAAAAGGTGCACGGATTGCCGCAGCGCGCCCCGATGTTTTCGCGAACGCCGATGTGATTGCGCAGATCCGCGGCCTCGGAGCCAACCGCGAATCCGGCCGCGCCGATCTCGAACTGTTGCGCGACAAGCAAATCGTCGCCGCGCTGCTCGACCCGCTGACCGCACCCCAATCCGTTCGCGACCTCGCCGAAAAGAAGGTCACCGCCTTCAGTCTGGAGCTGGTTCCTCGCATCACCAGAGCACAAAGCATGGACGTCCTGTCGTCGCAGGCGTCGATCGCCGGCTACAAGGCGGTCATCCTCGCGGCTGGCGCGCTACCGAAGATCTTTCCGATGATCATGACGGCGGCGGGTACGATCACCGCGGCTCGCGTCTTCGTCATCGGCGCCGCAGTCGCAGGCTTGCAGGCGATCGCGACAGCGCGGCGCCTCGGCGCCATCGTTCAGGCTTACGACGTCCGTGCCGCTGCCAAAGAAGCCGTCGCCAGCCTCGGCGGGAAATTTCTCGAGATCCACATGCCCGAGGGCGGCGCCGAGGACAAAGGCGGTTACGCCAAGGCGCAAAGCGAAGAGTTCCTCAAGCGACAGCGTGAAATGATGACGAGCGTGATCTCAACCAGCGACGTCGTCATCACCACCGCTCTGATCCCGGGGAAGCCGGCACCGGTCCTGGTCACCGCCGACATGGTGAAGACGATGGCTCCAGGTTCCGTGGTCGTCGACATCGCCGCCGAACGTGGTGGCAACTGCGAGCTCACCAAAGCGGACAAGACCGTGATCGAGAACGGTGTCACCATTCTCGGGCCCACGGATCTGCCGTCGACGGTGCCGCACCACTCGAGTCAGATGTACGCCAAGAACATGTCGACATTCCTGCTGCACATCCTCCAGGACGGTGCTCTGCGCCCCGATCTCGATGAGGAAATCGTCAAGGAGACTCTTGTAACCAAGGACGGCGAGATCGTGCACGCGCGGGTGCGCGAGGCGTTGGGCTGACCTCTCCCCTCGGTCCCCTCTCCGCGGCGCCTCCGAGGCAAGGAGATCAGGGGCGTCACGTCACCAAAACAGCTGCCCCGCTGACTCGTCCCTGCCGCAGGTCCGCTAGCGCCCGATTTGCATCGACAAGAGGATACGTCTGCGTGTGTGTCTCGACGCCCGCGCGAGGTGCCAGACGGAGGAACTCGCGTGCATCGTCGCGAGTCAAATTGGCAACCGAACGAACTACACGTTCGTGCCAGAGGATGTCGTACGGGAACGAGGGGATATCACTCATGTGAATTCCGGCGCAGACAACGACGCCGCCGCGTAACGTCTGGCGCAACGCGACCGGTACGAGATCGCCAACCGGAGCGAAGATGATGGCGGCTTCCAACAATGCCGGTGGCACCTGATTGGAGTCGCCGGCCCACTCGGCGCCAAGCCGGCGCGCAAATTCCTTTGCCGTGTGGTCGCCCGGCCGAGTGAAAACAAACAATCGCTTGCCCTCGAAACGAGCCACCTGCGCCACGATGTGCGCCGCCGCGCCAAAACCGTACAGCCCGAGAGTCTTCGCGTCGGCGACCAGCCGGTACGCGCGATAGCCGATCAACCCGGCGCACAGCAGCGGTGCGCAATGGACGTCGTCGTACTCCCGCGGCAGAGCGAAACAATACCGCGCATCGGCAACAGTGTATTCCGCGTAGCCTCCGTCGATCTGATAGCCGGTGTAGTGCGCCGCCTCGCAGAGATTTTCGCGCCCATGCAGGCAATAGCGGCATGCCCCGCAAGTACGGCCCAGCCACGGCACACCGACGCGATCGCCGATCGCGAATCCGGCGTCTCGCGAGCCTAGCGTTTCAACTGTACCAACGATCTCGTGGCCAGGAATGACAGGCGATTTCGGGTGCGGCAGCTCGCCATCGACGATGTGAAGATCCGTCCGACATACACCGCAAGAACGGATGCGGATCAGCAGCTGTCCTGCCGCCGGCCGTGGACACGGCACATCGGCTGCTTCGACCTCGCCGGACGCGTGCTGCCTATAGACCATTGCCAGCATCGCCACCGACAATACCACGATCGGCGTGGGCGGCCGACGTGGTGGACGGCCGCCGGCGGAGCGATCGGTGCTGCCGAGCTTACGACGTTAGTTCAGGTAGTCGCGCAGGCTGCGCTGCTCGCAACCCACCTTCAGCAGATTGAGCGCTCGAGCTTCGAGTTGGCGAATGCGCTCGCGGCTGACTCCCAGCTGTTGACCGATCTCTTCGAGCGTCCGGGTCTGATCATCGCCGAGGCCGAAACGCTGGCGCACAATCAGCTGCTCGCGTTGCGGCAGGTCAGCAAGAATCGCATCCAGCTGTTCTCGTAGCGCAGCATGACCAACCTGGTCTTCCGGCGCGTCGCTGTCGTCGGTCAGCAGCGATCCGACGGAACGGTCATCTTCGTCACCGAGCGGTGCATCCGTCGAGATGTACTGGAAGCCCTGGGCGATGGTTTCCAGGCGCTGCGGGTCCATCTGTAGACCCTCGGTGGTCCCGTCGGCGTCGCCGTCGTCCTCAGAGAGGTGCTGATCCTCTTCGCGGCGCATGCGACGGCGCATCTGGCTCCAATGGACCGGTGTTCGGATCAGAGGCCCGTAGGTATCTACCGAGCGCCCGAGTTGCTGCCAGATCCACCAGGTGGCGTAGGTCGCAAAACGAACGTTGCGGCTCGGATCGTACTTCTCGACGGCCCGTAGAAGGCCGAGAACCCCTTCCTGGAAAAGGTCGAGATAGGTCATCGTCGGGTGCCGATAGCGGCGGGCAAGGACGCTGACCAAGCGTAGATTCGCTTCAACCATCCGATCGCGTAGCTTGCGGTATTCGCCGAGCGCGGCGCCGAATTCGCGCAGCCACGCGCGCAGCTCGGCGATATCGAGTCCGGTTGCTTTGGCTGCCGAACGACGTCGAACCAGGCTGGAGGCGTAGCTCCAAACGGCAACCGCCTCGCGTTCGCGGAAATCGTCTTCCGGCATCACCACGCCGCGACTGGCGTTCTCGAGCGCCAAACGGGTCAAGCGTCGCTTGCCGCGCAGCGCTCGCAACACACGCCGGCGAGCGCGCATCAACTCTCGCGCCAGGTCCGCCTCTTCCTCGCGCGAGAGCAGATCGGTTGCTGCGAGGTCATTCGACAATACCGCCTCGGCGTCGAGGGCGGGTTCGCGGAAATCCACTTCGTCGTCCGCATCGCGCGGATTCGTCTCAGCGGGCTCCTGGAAGTCGAGGTCTCCACGTTCGTTGTAGTTGAGTTCGGTGTCGAGCATTTGGTCCTTTGACGTTGCACCTGCGGCGAACATTCACCCCGTTCCCGCCGTGGAAACGGGGAATCCACGTCCGTGAAACTATCATCAACGTAATGCCGAAATTGACTGATACCAGCCCTGGCGAAAAATTGATCTACTCGCCTACCTTGATCCCGCGCCAGGTTGGAGCAAGCCTCCCCGCCAACCGGGGCAAATGCGCCGCTTCCCGGGGGGGTGGACGAGGCTGACACCTGCTCTGCCGGCGCGGGGAGACCTTGGCGATGGCGGCCCGAGGCGTGCCCTCAGCCGCCCTTCAATGGTTTGTCCGGGACTACGAAAAGCTCGCAGTCCGGGTCCTTCTTGTCGGGCCGCTTGGTAACGTTGCTGAGCACCAGCAGGCGGCCACCGTCACGCAGCAATGCGATCGCCGATTCGAGACCCTCGTTGCGCACAGCACCCGATAGGAACGGCTTCTTACCGTCGCGCCCTTCGTGCTTCCACAGAACTCCCAGCTTGATGCGGTCGTTTGCCATGTGCGCCCAATGACGCACGGACCATGCCAACGAACATCCACTATTCTCGACGACCAGGATCGAGGTGACGGCGATGTAGCGACCGTATCCATGGGAGTACACAGGGTACTCCATGGGATTACATTGGCTGCGGCGGCCCGCCGGCGCAGCTGGAGCAACAAGGCGAATACAGTGCCCAACAGACCGTCCAAGAGGTGACAGGAAAGGATCTAGCCATGAGAAGTGAGCCGCGCCGTCGCCATCGTTCCCTCGTAGCCGCCGGACTGCTATGCGCCAGTCTTGCGGGTCCCGTCTGGGCGCAACCATGGCCACCGGGTATCGACGCGATGGTCAATCCACAGGAGGGCCGCATCGGCGTCCAGGTACAACCGATGACACCCGAGCTCCGCGAGCACTTTCAGGCGCCGGCCGACCGCGGTCTGCTGGTGAGCCACGTCGACCCGAATCGCCCTGGTGCTGTAGCCGGGATCGCCGTGGGTGATGTGCTGCTCGAAGGTGATTCGCAGCCGCTGACACGTCCGTTCGACCTCGCACGTATCATCAGCCGCGTCCCCGAAGGTAAGGACGTCGAGATCACCGCTTTGCGCGAGGGAAAGAAGCTGACGCTCCGCGTGCAACCAGAGGGCGAAGGCATGCCGTGGATCGATCCACAGTACTGGCGCGATTGGGCCGAGAAGGGAATGCACATGGGAAGCGAAGAACTCCGCCGGCATCTGCGCGAGCTCGATCGACGACTGGAAGAGATGCAGCGCCGCCTGGACAAGCTCGAGGAGAAATCGCCGCATGATCGCGGCGAGCCGACGTGAGCCCTAAGCGGCTTGGTCGTCGTCGCCGTCCGGCTCGTTGTCGTCGGGTGACGGCCGATACTGCGACTGCAACAGCTCGGCAAAGTGAAGGCACGCGTCGGTCACCGTGAAAATGCCCGCGAGCTTGTCACCTTTGACGACCAGGACCGACCGGATGTGCTCGTCAGCCATCCGGAGTAGAACGGAGTCGAGGGGAGCCTTCAGTCCGACCACGTAGACATGCGAGTTGTAGCAGCCCCTCACACCGAGCGCGGCGCGTGGTGTGTCCGGTTCGCGGGCCAGCGCTGTTTCAATATCATGCTTCGAGATCACCCCTACGAGGCGGCCGCCGTCGGAAACCGGTAGATGGTGAATGTCGTGCGCCGTCATCATGTCCTGTGCCGCGGCAAGACTGTCATCGATCTCGATTGTGTAGGGGAATGCGGTCATTACGGACTTGATCGTCGGCATGCGTTTCATCATTCACTCTGGCTGACCCAAGACTGGGTCTCGGCTCAGGCGAACCGGCTGAGCTCTACTGGCTGGCGGCGGCTCCCCCAGCACCCAGCTGGGCCGTCGAACACGCCCGCACAACGGGCGCCGCAGTGGACACAGCTGCCGTCATCCGTGAGATTCCAGGCTGTCATTTCATACCAGTCGCGCCCGATCAGCTTGTGTCCGCACGCATGGCAATACGTGCTTCCACCGGTCTGATCGTGGACATTACCGGTATACACGTATCGCAGTCCGTGACCCATGGCGATTTCGCGCGCGCGCGTCAGCGTCGCCGACGGCGTCGGCCCCTTGTCACGCATCTTGTAGTCGGGATGAAACGCGGTGAAGTGCCAGGGCACGTCGGGGCCGAGCTCGCCGGCAATCCAGCGGCTTGCCGCGTCGATCTCGCTCTCGCTGTCGTTCTCCCCCGGAATCAACAAGGTTGTGATCTCGAACCACACTTGGGTCTCGTGCTTGAGATACTTCAGCGTATCGAGCACCGGCTGCAGCGAGCCGACGCAGATCTTGTGATAGAAACCATCCGTAAACGCCTTCAAGTCGACATTGGCGGCATCCATGTGTCGGAACAGCTCGCGGCGCGGTTCATCGCAGACGTAGCCCGCTGTTACGGCGACGCTCTTGACCCCGAGCTCGCGGCAGGCGTCGGCGGTGGCGATGGCGTACTCCATGAAGATGACGGGATCGTTGTAGGTGAACGCAACGCTGTGACATCCGAGCTCACGCGCCGCGCGGGCGATCAAGTCCGGTGCGGCTTGATCCGCAAGCGTGTCGGTTTGGCGCGACTTGCTGATGTCCCAATTCTGGCAGAACCGACAGCTGAGATTGCAGCCCGCCGTGCCAAAAGAAAGGACCGCTGTACCGGGCAGAAAGTGGTTGAGGGGCTTTTTCTCGATTGGATCGATGCAGTAGCCGCTCGAACGGCCGAAGCTGGTCAGAACGACCTCGTCACCTTGGCGTGCACGTACGAAGCACAGCCCACGTTGCCCGTCCTGCAGCCGACAGTGCCGCGGGCAAACGTCACAGCGGACCTGTCCGTCTGCCAAACGCGTCCAATAGCGCGTCGAAACGATCGATGGGTCACTCGCAAACGGCACATTCTCCCTATAGCGGATTTCACTATACGCACACACGCTGGCTTGAGTCGGGGGCGCTTGACGTCCCGGCGGCGGCACTTACAAAGTAAGGCATGGGGAGACGGGAGCCCGCAGTCGCCGGAACGTTCTATCCTCGCGATGCCCGAGAGTTAGCCGCCGCGGTGGATGACTACATGGCGACGGCACGAGTAGCCCTCGGAGCATCCCAACGCCCCCCAAAGGCGATCATCGCGCCGCACGCCGGCTACGTGTATTCCGGTCCGATCGCCGGATCGGCATGGGCCGGCTTGCGTCCCCAGGCCGATACCATTCGCCGTGTAGTTCTCCTCGGTCCGGCGCACCGCGTCGCTGTCCGCGGCCTGGCCGCGAGCAGCGCCGACGTTTTCGCCACGCCCCTCGGCGATGTCCCGGTCGACCGTGCGGCCGTCCAGGAGCTACTCGACCTTCCGCAAGTCTTCACCAATGACGACGCGCACGATCAGGAGCACAGTCTCGAGGTGCAGCTGCCGTTCCTGCAACGAGTCCTTTCGGATTCTACCCTGGTTCCGCTCGCGGTTGGTGATGCCTCGACCGAGGAAGTCGCCGAGGTTCTCGACCGCCTGTGGGACCGTGCAGCGACGCTGCTCGTCGTCAGCCCTGATCTCAGCCACTACTATGACTACGAAACCGCCTGTCAACTTGATCGGGAAACGACCCACGCCATCGAGCAGCTGGCCCCGGAATCGTTAGCGTCCTGGTCGGCCTGCGGTCGTATCCCGATCCGTGGTCTGTTGCGGGCGGCCGCCGCGCACGGGTTGAGCGCGAAGACACTCGATTTGCGAAATTCCGGCGATACGGCCGGAGACCGCGACCGGGTCGTCGGATATGGCGCGTACGCGCTGACCTAGCCGCACCGATCCGATTAAGGCCGTGTCTGGAGCGGTTTCAATGGCGCACCCTTTTTGGTAATTCGACGCGACCTGATTTGGCCACCTTGATGCCGACGGAGAGTCACAATCGATGAAGTTCATCGTACTCGGCGGTGCGGGAGACATGGGAAGTCGAGCGGTGGAGGATCTGGCTCAGACTCCAGGGGTCGAGCTGGTGACAATCGCCGACCTCGACACGGCGCGCGCCGCTCAATTGGCGGCCACGTTGCGCCGTGGCTCTGCCAGAGTGGACGTCAAGCGTATCGACGCCAACGACGCCACCTCCTTGGTCGCCGCCTTGCGCGGCTACGACGTGGCGGCCTCGGCGCTCGGTCCATTCCATCGTTTCGAACCGATCCTGGTCGAAGCGGCGATCGCCGCCGGAGTCGACTATGCGAGTGTGTGTGATGAGTGGGGACCGGCGGAGCAGGTGCTGCAGAACTTTGGGCAGAAGGCCCGCGACGCCGGACGTGTAGTTCTCATCGGTCTCGGTGCGAGCCCCGGGACGACGAACGTCGCCTTCCGCTACCTCGCTGATCAGATGGAGGTCGTGAGGCGCGCCAACATCTACTGTTATCAACCTTTGGATGCTGGTGGCGGCTTGGCCGTGCTCAAGCACATGCTGCACATCATGAGCGGCGAGGTGGCGGTTTGGCGCAAGGGTGAACCGCTACGTTTGCCGGCCCTGAGCGAAGAGCGGTCGATCGAGTTTCCGCTGTTCGGCAGCATCGACGTGTGGAACATGGGGCACGCGGAGCCGGTTACGATTCCGCTGTTCTTCCCGACAATCGACGAGGTCAATTTCTACATGGGCTTCGGCGCGGGCGCCGAGCTCCTGGTCACGCCGGCGCGCTGGGGTCTGTTCAACACTTCGATGAGCATCGACATTGCCGCCAATCTGCTTGCCGTCGCCGACCGCATCACCCGACGGGATGCGCCGTCTCACGGGGCCATCCGGGTCGATGTCGTCGGCGAGGTCGGTGGCCAGAAGGTCCATCGCATTCTGTGCGGCACCGGTCAGATGCGCGAGGTGACGGGGATGTCGCTCTCCATCGGCGCGCGCATGGTGGCTCTCAAGCAGCTGACGATCGAAGGTGGTGGCGTGTTTGCACCGGAGGCATGCCTCGATCCGGCCGAGTTCATGCGCGCTTTTGCCGAGAAGGGGCTGTACATCTACGAAGACGTCAACATGACCAAACCGGCGCAGCCTTGATTTCGGCTGTACCCGCGCGTCGTCTGAAGGCGGGCGCGCTCATTCCCTACGGAACCGCGACACCGCCCGCCGACGCCGAAATCGTCCGCCATTTCGAAGCGAAACAGCGCAAGTAGTCTTCTCTGGAGCGCGATCTCGCTGCGGCCAAGCGAGTCCTCGCTTGACGAGGACAGATCACCATGGTTCTAATGCAATCGTTTGACCTAAGCAGATGATTGCCGACCGGGTCCCGGCGGCGGGAAGGAGCGGCCGTGAGTATCGCCCTCGACGAACCGACCAACAGCATCGAGCTGTTTGGCGGCTCGATCATGAGCCCGGTGCGAGATCCCTGGCCGATGTATCGCCGGTTGCGCCTGGAACGCCCACTCATCCAGCTGCGCGGCTTCTTCAGCGTCGAACACCTCGTTACCCGTTACGACGACGTCCAGACGATTCTGCGTGACCCGGTTCGCTTTTCTTCCAAAGCCAACGCCCGCGGCATCGGCATCGTCATGGGCCGCACGATCATCGAAATGGAGGGTAGAGAACACGTCCGCCATCGCAACCTGATCGCCCCGTTCTTCTCGCCGCGCGCCCTGCGTGAGGAGCTTGGAAGCGTACTGCGCCGTATTGCCAGCGAGTTGATCGATCCAATTGCGGAAAAAACCAGCGCCGAGCTGGTCAGCGAGTTCACCTTCACCTATCCGCTGCGGGTGATCACGCAGATCATCGGCATTCCCATCGCCGACTTTCACGAGTTCCACCACATGGCCCTCGACCTGATCAGCATCGCTGACAATCCGACCAAGGGACTGGCCGCGGCGCAACAGCTTGCGGAGTATCTGTTGCCGATTGTCGCCGAGCGCCGGCGCGAGCCGCGCGGCGACCTGTTGAGCAAACTGGTTCACGGCGAGGTGGAGGGTCACCGCTTAACGGACGAAGAAGTGATCAGCTTCCTGCGATTGCTATTGCCCGCCGGCGCCGACACGACGTACCGACTGATCGGCACTACACTCTACGCGCTGCTGACCCACCGGGATCAGCTCGAGCAGGTGTACGCTGATCGCAACCGCCTCGCCGGAGCGATCGAAGAGGCTCTGCGATGGGAATCACCCGTACAATACGTTTCGCGCGAGACCACAGTCGACCTGGCGCTCGGCGGCGTCGACCTTCCGGCCGGGTCGATGCTGTTCGTCTGTCTTGGATCCGCGAACCGCGACGAGACTCACTTCGAGGACCCCGACCGTTTCGACATGGACCGTCGTGCCGAGGATCACATCGCGTTCGGCTTCGGTCCACACTTTTGTGCCGGATCACACCTGGCACGCATGGAGGCGACGGTCGCCCTCAACGCCTTGCTCGATCGTCTGCCGAATCTGCGGCTCGATCCTTCAGAACCAGCGCACATCGTCGGCCTCGCGTTCCGCTCGCCGGACCGGTTGCCGGTCCTCTTCGATGCGGAAAAATCGTGATTGGTGACCGGTGACCAGTGGAAGCCCGGCGGTCGCACCGGTCACTGGTCAACCGGTCACCGGTCACGAAGTTTGACTCCCGTGCTCGCGCCGGTCACAAACTGAGTGTCT
>Ga0187892_10003072_pt1 | contig 31398 bp, 28 predicted proteins | sample MA1701073metaG_FD_139345 | JGI IMG/M metagenome (GOLD analysis project Ga0187892, IMG submission 139345) | Bio-ooze microbial communities from a basaltic lava cave in the Kipuka Kanohina Cave System on the Island of Hawaii, USA - MA170107-3 metaG ...
CCCGCCCGCTCCCGCTCGACCACCAGCTCCGGGACGATCGACTCCTGCGGGCTCACGCCACCGTGGGCGTACTCGTAGCCCTGCGCGAAGCAGGCCACCCCAGGCGGGCAGACGATGCGAGCCTCTGGATTCCAGTACCACCCGAGCGTCGGAAGCGAGGGCTGCGACGCGCCGCGCACCGCCGCGCAGCGCGCCCAACGCGTGGCGACGACCGACTTGGGCAGCTCGACGCGTGGCAGGCCACCCGGGACCAGCAGCCAGCCGTGATCGGTTACGACGCGCACGCGGAGCCATCCGGCCTCGAGCAGCGCCTCCACGCGAAGGGCAAGCTGCTCGATCTCTCGCTCGATCTCCCGGGCGAGGCGTGCACCGAGCTTGTGGCCGAGCTCGTCGAGCTGGCCCGTCTCCACCCAGCCGCCGAGGGCACCGGGCGCCGGCCCACGAGACTCTTCGCCGAGCACGTCGACGCGGGCCTGCCCGAGCAGATCGCGCTGACGCTTCGCAGTCCAAGGCGCGCCACCTTCCTTGAGGCGAGGCTCGAACGTCTCGGCCTCTTCACCCCCTTCGAGGGTGTCAGCGCTCCCGGCTGCGAGCGGCTTGGCCGTCGCGGTGACCGTCGGGATCGGGGCCAGGCGCGAACCGAGCTTCACTTTGCACCCACGCGAAGCGAGTCGCTCCGAGACGACCGCCGCGACGTCGAAGCGAAGACCGTCCGCGAAGACCAAACACTCGCCCAGCGAGGGCGGAGTGCCGGCGGCTCGAGCCCGCGCCGCGTTCTCGTCCGCGGCGACGACGCTCTGAAAGTGCCGCGCGGAAGCATCGAGCCAGGGGAGATAGATCGATTTCGCGACCGCGCCGACCAGCTCTACATCACCCGGCTTCTGCGCCGCGCAGAGAGCCTCGATCGCCGCGCGATCGCACCGCCAGCCGCGAGCCGCGTAGGCTTGCACTACGTCGCCGAGACTCGCGCCGCCGACCGGCTCCTTCGCGAGCTCGGCGAGTCGCGCAAGCGGATCGAGAGCGAGCGCGAGGGGGCTCTCGCCGAGCTCGGCCCAGATCCAGGCACGGCGAGCGCGATGCTCCGCGTCGAGCGCGAGAACGCGCGTGATCGCGCTCTGCTGCGCCATCCCAGCGACCTGCTCGAGCTCGCGTCGCAGTGCGGCCTCACCCTCGGCGTTCGCGCGCGGGTCCCTCTCGCCTCCGTGCGCGAGGAGAGGAAGCTGCGTCGAGCGCAACAGCTCCGCGACTCCGGGATAGAGGCGCGGTGCTTCGCGGAAGCGCTCCCACACCTCGTTCCATCGTCCCCTGCCTTCGGCGAGCAGCGCGGCAGCATCGGCAGGGGATTGCTTCTCGGGGTCGAACTGGAGCTCGGAACGCACGACGGCGCAGAACGAGCGGAAGCGGCCAGCGTCGGCGCTCGCTCGAAATTCCTCGTCCGCGTCCATCCAACGAAGCAGGTCCCGCCGGGCGTCCGTGACTGCGAGGCGGTCGAAGTCCTCGGCCTCGAGCCGGCGATCGCGCAGTCCCGCGAGCGGCGCATCGAAGAGAAGCGGCAAGGCGCGCGCCAAGGCCTCGCGCGTGAGCGCATCCTGCGCGAGATCCAGCCCAAGGCCTTCGCTTGAGCCGAGGAAGGCTTCGAGCGTCCAATCGCGTCCGTTGCGCTGGCAGAAGACGCAGCCGCGGTAGAGCAGCTCGACGAGCGGCTGGGCCGGTGGCGGACACCCGGCTGCATCGCGCAGCTCAGCCACAGAGATAGTTGGCAGGTACAAGATCGGTGCGAGACCCGGATCACGCGCTGGCGTGGGCACGGCGCCATCGACCACGCAGCGAAGCCAGATCGCAGGCCCACTGCGCGCTTCCGGTACATAGTCCCCGAGCGTGTAGAGCTGGGGCAGCAGCGGTCGCAGCTTCGCGACGAGCGCTTCCCACTGGCGCTTCGGATCGGTCCACAGGACCGCGACGGGCTCCACAGCTCCGTCGGGCGTGCGCATGGCGTCGCGGAGCGCTGCCTCGATCGCCTCCGCGAGCGTGCGCGCCTTTGCTAGAGCGATGGGTCGCGCACGAGAGGGCGCCGTCATTCGCTCGCACCCTTCGCCTCGCCATTCGCCGCGAAGACCGTGAGCAGCAGCTCCGCATCGTCGAGCAGGCGATACTCGGGTCGGCGCCCCGACAGCTGCTGGCTTCGATCGAGGATGATTCCCACACCCTCTCCGCGCCGATCCATGAGAGTACGGCGGTCCGTTCGAATCCAATCGAGACCGGACGGCGCAGGGCACTTCGCTAGCAAGCTCGCGATCGCCTCGTTTCGAGCCGCCTGGCGATAGGGAAGACTCTCGATCGTCATCGTGTTCGCGATGGCACCCGGGGAACAGAGCTCGAGGCGGTTGGAGAACATCCGCAGGCGAATCTTCGATCCGTGAACTGAGTAGTCGCGGTGAGCGACCGCATTCACCAAGGCTTCGAAGATCGCCCGCATGTCGTACTGAGGGATGTCGCGCCGACCGATGTCCTTCGTGGCGGCGATCTTCATGTTGCGATGCACGAATTGACAGCCTTCGATGACCTGCGAGTCGAGCGGTCCCGAGATGTCCTTCGCGTCGAGCTGATAGGCGTCTCGCGCTTCGGTGGCGGAAGGCGTCTCGCCCCGGTAGGCGACCGCCTGAATAAATGCGTTGGGGATCCATTCACGCGGGTCGCGTGACGCGAGCAGGACTCCCGCAACCGACGGCCGCATCACTCCGCCGGCATCCGGCACCGCCATCCCCAGCTTCCGCAGAAGGTCCTCGGCCGAATCGTCGCTCCGATCCGTCCGAAATCGCTGCCAAAGCTCGGGCGCCAGCGAATCTAGGGTCGCGCGGGCAATGGGCTGTTCGTCAAAACGGACGAGTCGCGTCTGACTGCGGTGCTGCGAGAGCGTCGCGAGATACTCCGCCCGCATCGCCCGCTTCGAGATTCCGACCCGGTGGAAGTATCCGCCGGGGCTGCGGTGGACGAAGAGGCTCCGATCCACTTCGACCTTCAGAACCGGCTGCATCTCTCCTTGTGTGTCAGGAAGCTGCATTCGTTCGATGAAGGCGACGAGGGGCGGATCGATCGAGTCGTTGCAGAGCTCGCTCACGAACTGCGCCACGAGGTCGAGCCTGTCGGCGGGGATTCCAAGGATCTCCCTCGTCCTGTCGTCGACCCCGAGCACGAGGACACCGCCTCGTCCGTTTGCGAAAGCCGCGAGCTCATCTGCCAGGTCGTTCCGGGAAGGAGCGCTGACGCGGTCTCCCGAGAACCGCACTTCCTTCAGCTCGAGCCGGCTGTCTTCGCCCAGGCGAATGTGCTCGAGCAGGTCCTTCGGAGAATCAAGCATCGCCGTCGCGCTCCGCGAGGCGGCGGTATCTCTGCAGGAAGGCCTGGCGTCCGCCCTCCATCACACGGCACACCTCGTCTCGAATCTCCTGCTCCTGGAGTGACCCCCGAATCGTCACCTTGCATTGACCCTTCACGAAGTCGAAGGCATGCACGAAGTCCGCGTCACCGTTCACGACGATGTTCGGGTTATGCGTCACCGCGATGATCTGGCGCCGCTGTTTGCTGTCGCGAAGCTGCTGAACCACCAGCTCGTAGATCAGGTGATTGTCGAGATCGTCCTCGGGCTGATCCAGAACGATGGGCTCCGTCCCATGAGCCAGGAAGAACGCGAGCATCGCAGCGGCTTTCTGCCCGGCAGACGCTTGATGAATCGGCTTGAAGCTCTTGCCGTCGCCTCGCGCGCTGTACTGAACGCGGAGCACGTCTTCCGGGAACCACGCGAGGATTCGATCCGAGAGCTCCGGCCTGCGTGCGTGTTCACGCTGGAGGAAGTTCTGCAGGTGACCACCGAATCCTTCGGCGTCCGCGCCTTCGCAGCAAGCCGCCAGTCCTTCCTTGAGCTTGTAGAGCCGATCCTCGATCGCCGGGATCGCGGCTTCGCCTTCGGGAAGGCTTGCGAACAGGTCATGGGTCAGCCCGACCTCCTCGCCCTCGATCGGAAGGTCGTTCGCGAACCGGTCATCGTTCACACCGATGGCCTCGCGAAGAGAGAGCGACGCGGCCAGCGAGTCGCGCCCGTACTCGACGACTTCGATCTGTACGAATCGATTCCCTGCGAGCGCCGTGACGAGGTAGTCACGGCGACGGACGCTGATCGCACGCCTCAGCTCCGCCAGCCGACGAAGGGAGGCCTCGCCGTCTCGGACGACCTCTTGGACACGCGCTTCGAGGGCAACCAGCTCCTTTTCTTCGCCCTCGAGCCGTTGGCGGTCCTGAACCAGTACGCCGAACTGACTCGGATCCGAGACTCCTTCGGCCCGGAGGGTTTCTGCCAATCCCTGGTACCGCTGCTGTGCAGCCCGTGCTGCCTCCGCCAGAGGACCTTCCGAGCTGGTAGTGAGCGTCTCGGCCAACGCGGCCCTGAGGGCTGCTGCCGCCCGCCTCAGATCGGTGCGCGCGGCTTCGATGGCCCCTCGCAATCTCAAGAGAGCTTCGAGGGCGCGCTCGTCCACGGGGTCGCCCGGCTCGAAGAGACCCGGCGCGGGGTCACTCGACGCGAGCTCGCCAGCCAACTCCTCGATTCGCGCTGCAAAGCCTTGCCCTTCGGCGACCTGGCTCTCGATCTCGCGCGTCTGGCGCGACCTGCGCTGGTGGTCCTTCAGGATCGCAGCGTGCTGAGTCGCCTCAAACTTCGCGAGCTTGTGTCGGACGTCTTCGAGCTGGGCACGGACGCGGTCCGTTGCGGCGAGCTTCTGCCGCAGCTCCCTCGATCGCGACCGCAGCGCCATGAAGCGATTGCGTTCCTCGGCGAGCGCCCGCTTCGATTCTCCCAAGCCCGCGTTCTCGTCCACGATCTCAAGCAGCGCGGCGCTCGTGTGCCCGGCGAGCGCGTGAACCTGGCCCTGACTGAAGACTCGAGCGGGGAAGCGCTCCTTGACTTCCTGCGAGCGGGCCGTGCGCCACTCGCCCGCCCCGACCTCCTCTTCGACGACCGTCGGGCTCTTCGCCGCCGCGGTGACTCGGAAGCGTTTCCCGCCATGCCGATAGACGAGGCGATACGAGGTCGTCTCCGTCAAGCCGCCCACATCACTGCGCGACGCGGCGGTCCTGAAGAAGTGAGTGAACGCAGCTCGGGGCTCGCTCTCCTCGTCGAGCTTGTCCAGCTCGTCGGAGCGGCGAAGCGCGGCGCGCATGAAGTGGACGACCGTCGACTTTCCCGTTCCGCGCCCGCCGACGAGCGCGTTCAGGAACGGGCTGAACTCGATCCGCTCCGCCTGCCCGCGACCCATGACCTTGGCGTCCGCGATCTCGACGGACTCGACCCAATCGTCGGGAGGGCGATTGGGGTCGAAATCCGGCTTCACCTGGTCGGAGCGGCGAACCGAGAGCTCGTTCCCATCGAGCAGCGCGAGCCGCAGACCCTCGATCGAGGGCCGGGCCATCTTGATCCACGTGAAGTGCGAGCCAGGGAACGACTTGCCGACCGAGCCATCCAGATGATGCGAATCCGATCCGACGACTTCAGCCCATCGGCGCTTCCGATCCGCGAGAAGAGCGGGCCGCGCAGCCTTCGGATCACAGATCTCGCAGGCGAGCAGATGAGGCTCGTCGAGAAGCTGCCGGAGCGTCGTCCCGTTCAGCGCGAATGCGCCGTTCGGCCCGTCGGCGTGTGCCAGGATCGGAACGCCGCCGAGATCTCCGATCTCCCGAACGACCTCGAGCGGGGACAGCTCGGAAGCGGCCTGCTGTGCCGTACCTCGAATACGGGCTCGGCCGATCAACTGTTCGACCGTTGTCGCATCGCAGGACGGATCGAAGGCCCCGAGAATGTGAACGCCGCCGCTCGCGGTGATCTCGACGCCGGGGAAGAGATCGAGCGCTCGGTAGTCGGGGTGACCCTGAGCCTCCACCTCCTTGAGCGAACTGCGGAGTGAGTTGATCCAACCCGCGCTGTTGTGGTCCGTGACGACGACGCAGTCGACACCGGCGCGCATGAAAGCCAGGAGCCACTCGCTGGGCGACGTCTTCATCCATTCGGCCTGCCGAGGGCCCTTCCCGAAGTCGTGCGACGCAGGCGTGTGGGTATGGAGATCGAACTTCCACCAGCGAGCGCCGGGAAAATCGGTCGTCATCTCTGCCCTCCCCGCCCATTGCGTTCGCGCGCCGCGCGCTTGGCGGCACTCGTGTAGTGGAGGTTGTTCCAGCGCTTGCCGTCGAAGCGCTCGCCGCCCGCGAAGTCGGGATCGTCGGATTCGTCCCAGCTCCAGAACCAGGGGAAGTCCTCGCGCGGGCGGGACGGCTCCGTGCCTCGATCCTTGTCCCACCGGATGTTGTTGGGGGTCGCTCGGAGTATGCAGGCGTTGCGCGCGCGCGCGCCGAGCGGCCGTGCGGTCATGAACGGGCGGATGTTGACGCGCACGCCGTCGTCGAGGTCGGGCTCCCAGCCGATCGGCTGCGCGTGGAGCGGCTTCCAGCGCACGAAGAGGTCGTAGGGTGGCTCGCCGGCGAGGATCTTCTCCAACTCGCCCTTCAGGTGCTCTGCCGCGGCGAGCCGCGCATCGGCACCGGCCATGTCGCGGTTCTGCTCGTCGCGTTGCCGGTCGATCCAGTCGCCGAGATAGCTGTAGATGACCTTCTCGAGCGTCCGCCGCCCTTCCCCGTTCGGCGCGGCCAGCTTGTGGTAGCTCACGAGCGCGCCGAAGCCGTTCGGCTGGCCGTCCCAGAGGTGCCATACGAAGGGGCGCTGATGGAAGAGCGCGCAGTGCTGCTCGAAGAATTCGTCGCGCAGCCACGTCTCGAGGCTCGCGCTGCGCGAGCCCTCGCGTGCGAGCGCCTCGGCCAGCGCTTCGGGGGACCACGCCTCTCCGTACGCAGCGGCGAGCAGCGCGCGCAGGCGCTCCGTGGCAGGCCGCTCGCCGCGTAGCGGCGCAAGGCAGACGATGCCGTCCTCGTCGGCGACACCTTCGAGCCCGTCTGCGCCGAGCGCAGGGCAGTCCGAGAAGCTCGACCCCTTCTGTCGCGGCCAGCGGTAGCCGAGGAGCCGCGCCACCGCGACTTGCAGCGGATGCTCCGCGCCGGCAGGGTGACCTGAGAACAACCACTGCGTCGGGTCGTCGGAGTGCGGCTTCGGGAGCCCGTGCGGGTACTTCTCGGCAGCAACGCGCTGCCAGTGGGCGAGGTCGAACGGGACCTTTGCGAGTGTGGCTGCAGTGATCTTCAGGGTCTGGTCAATCGCGCGAATACGCGCCGAGTAAGAGTCGGACGCAAGGAATGCAAAGATGGCTGCGAGCAAATCCGGGCGCTTGGGAGAGAGCACACCAACGTTGTCGTCGAAGATCTCGCCGGCATATGAAAATGGGCGGAGCTTGCCGGTCTTCGAAATGGCTACGCCGGGCTTGCCCCAAACGGCCTGCCCTCGAATCATGCAACCGCCCTCCGACAGCATTCGGGCGCTCGTCACAGCCTCGATCGAAACGAGATGTCGGCCAGACCACAGTTCACTACTCGTCGCCGTGTCGAGCCAAGGGACCCCCCCTGTCGGGAAGGCGGGGAGCTCCCAGAAGCACCGGTGGTAGTGGTCGCTATCGCCTGTCGTGCTGCCCTTTCCGGGAATCGCAACCTCGCTGAGGAGTGGATGTTCCTGGGCCGATTCATCCAGCACGATCCGCGAGTCTGGATTTCGACTCTGCGCACCCTGATCGAGCGCGGAGAGCTTCTTCTGCACTAGCGCGCCGCTCTTCAACACCGGCGTCTCCTCATCGGAGACATCGAGACCGAAGAACCGCGCAGACCGTGGGGCGTGTGAACTCAGGATGACGAGGCTGACGTTCACGACTTCGCCGCTTACTTCCCCGAACGCACCGGCGCCAAGGCGCCCGAAGAGCTCCCACTGAACGTTCTGCAGGAGGGAGCGCCGCAGTTTCGTGTAGCTACCCAACGAAAACAGCTCGTTCATTACGACGATCGCGACCGTTCCCCTCGGCGAGAAATCCAAGCACCGCTCCAACATCGCCGAAGCGAGGTTCGCCTTCGCGACCGGATGCGCTCTTTCGCTGTAATCGCGAAGTAGAGCGACCTGATTCCCGCGCTTCAGATATGGCACGTTCGTCGCCACGAGCGTGAACCTGCTCGCGAGAATCTCAGCCGCCTGCGCTACGCCGAAGGCGCGCACGCCCAGCTCGTGCTCCTCGTCGCTCACCTCGCGCGCGACGGCGCGACGCAGCGCATCTAGCAGATCGCCCCACTTCACGATCTTTGCGGCATCGCTCTTGGCGGGGTTCACCAGGCTGCCGAGCGTCGCGGCGTCACGGAAGAGCGGATACAGCCAGCCCAGCGCGATGCGCAGATTGCGATCGTCGCCCCCGAGCGCCTTCCAGTCCTCCTCGCTGGCGTTCACGCCGAGCCCAGAGCACGCGAGCTGGAGCGGCGGCAACTCCTGGTGCCCGGTGCTGCGCCAGGCTGCGAGCGCGAGGTTGAACGCGGCTAGCTGTGTGCAGCGCGCGTCTAGCTCGAGGCCGAACAGGTTGTCGCGCAGCACGGCGACCGAGGCGTCTGCCGGCGAGAGCCCCTCTTCCGCGCGCCGGAACGCGGCCAAGATCGGGAGCGCGAAGACCAGGAAGTGGCCGCTCCCCATGCATGGATCGAGCACGCGCAGCTCAGCGGCGCGATGGGGCCAGCCCGAGAAGTCGCCCGCGGCCGCGCGCCACGCTCCGCCCTCGTCGCGCACGAAGCGCAGATAGGTCCACGTATAGCCCGGCGGGCTCGTCGCCTTGCGTAGCGCCGCCTCGTCCGCGGCGGTCGCAGCGATCTCGGGGTTCGCGTCGAGCACGCGGCTCGCCCACCAGGCGCCGAGCGTGTTCTCGAGCAGGAAGAGGACCATGTAGTCCTCGGTGAAGAGCTGGGTCTTTGCCGGCAGCTCTGCGGCGCCCGCCTTGCGACCGGATTTCAGTTCGCGATCGACTCGCTCCTTCTCCTCCTTCTGCCAGTACTGATAGACCCAGCCGAGACTATCGTCCGCGAGGAATACCTCGCGCTGAAGCTGAGTTAGGATGTGCTCGAGCGCCTGGCGAGCCTCGGGCGGCAGCGCGACCGCGAGCACCGGGTCGTCGGGCCGAAAGATCTGCGGGAGCATCGACTGCGCGAACTCGCTCGCGAGCGCGATCCAGTCGCGGCCGCGCTCGCGCGCCAGCTCCCGGACCTCGGTCAGCGCCAGCGCGACGCCGGACTCCGGCTCGATCAGGAGGTCGTTCTCGGCGAGAAAGCGCGCGAACAAGAGGCGATGCCAGTGCTCGTACGCGCACTCGGCGACGAGGCGATCGCAGCGAGGACGTTCCCCCGTGAGCCGGTCGCCGAGCTGGCGGGCGTGCGCGCGAAGGCGACGCCGGAGCGCCTTTTGCTCGTCGCTGAGAGTCGTCCACGCCTCGGGCTCGGCGACCGCGAGCTGAGAGAGCGCCTGCTCCGCGCCGGCGTGCGCGAGGCGCCGGGCTTCGGAGACGGCCCTCTCGAGCTCTCTTCGCAGGCTGCGACCGAGGGTGGACATCGAGGTTCCTCAGCTCACCAGCACGGGACCGGATTGGACGGCTTCGAGAAGCTTCTCTTCCTGCCGCGCAGCCCATCGCTTCACATCGTCGGCGGTCTTCAGCGTTGCGCGCTCGATCGCGACGGGGCGCACCTTGGGCTCGAGCTCGCGCGCCGCCAGCGCGAGCGCGCGCTCCTGCTGTCCCACGACCGCGTCGGGCGCGGCCTGGCGCGCGGCGAGCGGCAGCGCGTCGAGCGCCGCGAGCAAGGCCTCGTCGGTCGAGACATCGAGCGGAGCCGGAGGCGCGAGGCCCGCGCTCGCGACCATCTGACCCTGCTGCTCCGAGGAGAGCCGACCCCACACGTCGCTCTTCGCGAGTGTGTCGAGCGCCGCTCGGTGCGCGCGCCCATGGGCTTCACGCGCGCTCGTAACCGCGACGCGCAGCGCGTCGGCGAGCGCGCTGCGCAGCGGAGCAACAGGGTCGGTCGGCGCAAGGAGGAGGCGCTGCGCGCGAACCGCCTCGATCTCGGCGACGTGCTTCGCCGCGGCCTGAAGGCCCGTCGCGTGGTGCGCCATGCGCTCGACGCTCCTCCAAACCGGCCACCTCACGGCCGCGAGCTCCTTGGCCTTCGTCCACTCCCCGATCTGAGCTTCGAGCGATGCGCGGCGCTCGAGGATGCCCGCGAGGAGGTCGGTCCCGACGCGCGCTCGGAGGTCCTCCAGTTCCGCAGTCGGCGGCGCCGGCGGGAGCGGCGGTTCCCCACCCGCGTTTGTGGCGAGCGCGAGCACGGCGTCGATGAACGCCCGCGCCTGCATCGCCTCCTCGTTCGGCTTGCATGAAACGCCGGCGGACTGGAACAGCTTGCGAAGCGCGAGTCGATCGGTGACCGAGAGCGTCACCTTCTCCACGCGCAGCTCGGCCTTCGCGAGCTTGCTCTGGTCGAGCTGACCGGGCGCCACGGGCGTGCCGTTCAGCGTCGCGGCGATGTGCTGCGAGCGATGGAGGGCGATCGCCGCTGCATCGATGGCGTCCTGCGGCCAGCCGAAGGGGCTCGCGGTGAGCGCCTTGCGCAGTGCCGTCCCCGTCTTGCCAGCGCCGATGATCGAGAGCACCTGCTGACAGACCGGGTGCTGCTCCGTCGGGCCCTGATGACCCACGGGCTGGAGCGGCTGATCTGCCCCCTCTCGGGCGCGCTTGATGGCGGCTTCCCACGCCGCCGCGAGCGCGTCCGCTTCGTTGAAGCGGGGGAACAGGCGCGCCAGTGCAGCGTTGGCGCCTTCACGGAGCTTCTCTTCGAGCGTGAGCTGGAGCAGCTCCGCTCCGCCGCCGAGGTAGAGCTTCGCGTTCGCGACGACCTGTCGGACGATCTCGTCGCGGCGCCGCACAGCGGCATCGCGGCGGCCCTCCATGCTGCGCCGCGCGTCGGTGCCGGCGTCTGTGGTGACGGTGCCCTTGGCTTCGAGCGTCTGCTGCGCGGCGTCCGCTTCCGCGATCGCATCGTGCAGCTCCTGCGCGGACTGGCGGGGAAGAAGGCCGATCAGGATGGCGCTCTCCGAACCTGCTTTCCGCGCCTCGTCCAGCACCTCCTTCGGACTCGTGGACCACTCGTCGCGAACCCAGAGCGGAATCGCCTCGGCGTTCGGGAGCGGAGGAGTCGCATCGCGCGAAACCGCAAAAGACCGAGAAACCTTCGCGGCCCCGTGCACGAGCTTTACGCTGCGCACGACGCGGTCGACCTCGGCGTGGAGCACCTGGTCGCGTCGCATGTGGAGTTCGGTCGGATCGTTCACGAGGCGGGTCTGACGGTTACGGAACTCTCGGTCCCACTCCGCTCCTTCACGCGTCTGAAGGCGGACCTCGTCACCGATCCGCATGAGCACCCCGTCGGAGACGAGCTGCTCCAGCGCGTCGCCGACCGCGCTTCGGAGCTTGCCGTTGTCTGCGCTGAGGTCGTCGACGAGGAGATCGGCGATGTGCTCCTTCGTCGCGCGGACACCGATGTCCGCGGCGCCTTCGCGCGGAAGCCGGCCGACCAAGAACACGAGCCCGCAGATGCGGCGCTTGAGCGAGCCCGCTGCGCCGTCGTCCTTCGCGAGTCCGATGATCCGCCCGTTGATCTCGCGCAGCAGCACGCCCGTGTTCACCATCTCCGGTGCGAGGGCGTCGAAGAGCTCGTCGGCCGGCACGATCGCGCCGAGCGGGCGGCTGGAGAGCTTCGCGACGGCGTCGTGGATGATCCGAAGCTGCGAGCGAAGCTGGCTTTGCGTGCCAGCCGCATCGACCTGGCGGAAGCAGTGCTCCCAGAAGCGCCTGCGAACCGGCAGCAGCGGGTAGTCGTCGGCAGCAAGCGATCGGTCACGCGAGGTCTCGGCGATGCGCGTTCCCTGGAGATGCCGCGAGACCTCGCCCGCGTGGTCGTCGAGGAGCTTCTTCACGTTGGCGACGGCGCTCGGATTCTTCTGCAGCAGAACCTTCCGCGTCACGGTCTCGACGTCCGTGTCCGAGAGCGGGACCCGGATCGTAAAGCGATCCATCAGCTTGTGAAGCAGCGGCACCTCTGTGAGTGCGCTCTGTCCAGCACCGACGACGAGCACCTGGCTGTCGAACTGCTTCGAGAGGGCCTCGATCACCTCGGTGACGAGCGTCGAACGGTCGGCCGAGGTGCCGATGTACTGCTGCACCTCGTCGAGGACGAGGAGCGTGCACGGGATCCGGCCATCACGGCCGGCGAGCGCGAGCGCGCGCTTCGCCGTCCCGAGGAACTCAGCCGTGGTGATATCACTCGTGCGCGGCGGGAACTGCGCCTTCAGCACTCCGCGCGCCTCAGCCTCGGAGCCGGCGAAGTTCGGGTCACACGCCAGGAGCGCGCGCACGATCAGGCCGCTCACGTAGAGGTTATTGAGCTCGGTAGGCCAGGCCTTGCCTGTCTTCTCGATCTCGTCCTTCACGCGCTCGAACCAGCCCTGCTCATGCAACCACAGGGAGAACTGCGCCTGCGGGAGCTGCGCGGGGAGGCCAGCGCCCGCAAGAAGAACGCCGAGGATCGTGAGGCGGACGTGATCGGTAGACCCGCTCGGCAGGGAGCCCGCAGCCGCGAGAAGACCACCCGCGCGCCGGCCCGCGGTGTCGAGCTCGCGGAAGAGGTTGCGCAGATCATCGGGAAGCGCGGGGACGAGACTCCGCGCGGTCGCTCCGCCTTCGAACTTCGTGTCCGCCCAGAGGTGACAGAGCATCTTGAGCAGGTGCGACTTCCCGCTCCCGTAGAAGCCGCTGACCCACGCCGCCTTCTGGCTCGTTTGCGACTGGCACGCCAGGTAGGACTCGAGGATTCGCCGAATGCCGTCGGAGAACTGCCCTTCGCACACGAACGTGGCGAGCTCGCCGCGCTCCGTCGCGTGATCGTCGAGGCGCGCCTGGCCATGGTTGACGAGCGGATGTGTCGCGGGATCGCGCTGGAGAACGTCTCGAATCTTCATGACAGACTCCCGGGGCTCGTGAGCGCGATCGGGACAGCCAGGTAGTTCCAGCCATCACGCGCGTCGAGGAGGCGGTAGTTGCTCTGCTCGTAGTGACCAGGGAAGAAAACCACGAGCCGGCCGCGGATGTCGCCTTCCACGCGCTTGAGCACCTCCGAGATGCGAGCGAAACCGAAGAGCGAGGCAGCGCCGAACACGCCGACGACCGAGTCTTCGTTCGCCTCGGGACGCGTCACCACTGCGCGGATGAGATCCGCCACGTGCAACGTGAATTCCGCGTCGATCTTGAGCTGCAGGTCCTCGGGAGAAGCGAAGTAAGCATCGCGGTACTCGTCCTTGCCGAGCCACTTCGAGAAGGCCTCCGTGAGATCGACCTCGTACCACGTGTGGCCTGCGGTGCGCGTCGCCATCTCGAACGCGGCCTTGCGCGCGCGCAGCGCACGCTCGAGCTGCTTGTCGTAGACGACCATGATCACGCGCTGGGCACCGGACACCGTGCGCTGCCACGGCGTCTCGATGTGCTTGGCGTAGAGATCGGCGAGGTCTTCGATGCGAGACGTAATCATCCCTCCACGCCGGCGAGACGCGCGAATCCGACCTCGAGCACATCGCCAGCGCTGCGCAGGTCGAGAAGGCCGAGCCGCTTCGCTTCGAGCGCGAGCGCCCGCGCGGCCGATGGCGACGCGTCGAGTACGCTCAACCATCCATTCGCGAGTAGTTCGTTCGCTCGGAAGCCGGCGGCGTGCGCAAGGAACAGCGCGAGCGCGACGGCAAAGGGCGTTGCCTCGACGCGGTGCCGGATCTTGAACGTTCGCCCTTCGAGGTGACCGCTCTGCGTCCATGAGCTGGCGGCGTTCCGTAACACCTTCTCAAGGACTGCCTCGCTGAGACGGTCCGCGACCGATTCGCGGAGAGCAGCTCGGACGCTCACGCGCGGCAGCTCGGCGCCGGGTGGGAGCTCGACGATCCGCGCCGCAGTGGCTCGAAGGAGCGGGTCGCGCGCAAGCGCCCCGAGCATGGCGAGAAGAGGTCGGCTCTTCGGATCGAGGTCCCAGAGAAACCGGAGCACGCGGAAGACGGGGCAGCGCCGGTCGAGCGCATAGAGCTCGCCGAGCCGCTGGATCGATAGCCTGCGCGTCGAGATCGTCGGCTTCGCGAGGCAGTTGTCCTCGACGACGGCCGCGGAGTACGCGCCTCGGTCGGCGTCCCGCGGCACCGCGGCGAGGAGCGCGGTCAGCTCGTCGAGCATGATCGTGCGGCTCGAGTGGGTGCCTCGGTCGCCCGTGCGGAATCCCTGGCTCGCGGCGGCTTCCGCAGCGGCGCCGCAGGCGAAAAAGCGCATGGGGTTCGGCTCTTGACGGGACGGTGCGGGGTGCATCGCGCCCAGGATCGCCTCTGGTGAGGCCCCGTGTCAAGATTCGATCAGATCCAGCCGGCAAGTTTGCCGGCGGGTTGACTATAGGCCCTGCTCCCGGGCTCGCTCTCGAGTCCGCTCAAGATCCTCGAATCGCCACGCCAAGACACGGCGCCGCGCGCCTTCGCGGTCAAGGTGCGACTCAGCAGCATACTCATGGCCGAGCTCGAGGTCGGCTTGCTCGGTCGGAATGGCCGCCAGGTGGCGACCCGTGTCGAGGACCGCAACACGACGCCCCTGCCCGTCCACGGCGATGGCCCGGAGCTCGCCCCGGAGGATCTGGCCGGGCCGATCGGGAGCCTCACGAACCGGCTTCCCCGCCTGCGCCTGAAGCTGTCCGAGGGGCGTTAGCTCTCTTCCTTGGGTCCGGGCGTCCATGGGGGCCTGTGCTCCGCGGCTTAGGCTATACGCTCGGTCGCGTTCCTCCTCGTCCAGAAGGCCTGCCCGGACCAGGAGATCGGCCCGCTCCCGCCGGGCCTCGCGCCAGGTCTGTGAGAACCGCGAGCGGGCCGGCTGCTGTGCCTCAGCAGCCGAGCTGCTGGAACGGACAAGGTCCGTGACCTCCCGGTCCAGGACGGTGTTAGGTCCCGCGTGACGAAGCTCCTCGAGCCGCCCGTGCTCCTCGGCCTCGATCGCGACCCCTGCCCTGCCGTCGCGGTCGAAGGCGCGCCCGCGCAGGGTCACGATGGTCCCGGTCCGAAGGCCGCCCTCGCCTCGCCGCCGCGCGATGCCCCCCGTTTGGGGGACCACGTGGAGCAGGCCGTCGGTCCCCTCGACCAGGAGGTGAGCCCGGTCTGAGGCCTCGTCGTGGACAGCGCCGGCGATCCGGCCGGTGATCTCCTGGCCCGCGCCGAGCTCCGTAAAGCGCACTTGCGGGCGCGCGTCCGTGAGGGAGACCTCGGGATCCGAGAGTGCGCGCTGGAGATCGCGCGTGCGCTGGATCGTCCGGAGGGCCGGCTGCAGGTCGGCTGTTAGGCGCCAGGCGCGCGGCGCCTCGCGCCGCGCGAGGCCGAGGTCCTCCAGGAACTCGAGCCGGCGCCAGAGCTGGTGGCGCGGGCTCCCGACCGCGGGCTGGCGGCCGAAAGCGACGAGCCCGTCGCGGCCGGCCTCGCGCTCGATCTCGCGGTCGAGCGCGCCGACGTGGCGCGCGCGGACGCCGGCCTCGCGCGCGCGCAGATGGTCGCGCGGCGTGCGCGGTCCGAGCGCGCGGGTCGCGATCTCCTCGCTCCGCGCGCGGATGCCGTGGCGGAGGTACTCGCCCGGGAGGCCGAGCCGGCTCCCGTCGTCGCGGACGCCGCGGACCGCGATGTGGAGATGAGGGTGGTCGTTGTGGTCGTGCTCGACGGCCACCCACTCGAGGCGAGTCCCGAGGTCGCCCTCCATCGCGCCTAATAGGCCGCGCGCGTGGCGCCGGAGATCCAGCCGCGCACCGTTCTCGGGCGAGACGACGAGCTTCCACAGCACCGGGTCGCCCGCCTTCTCCCATGCCGAGAGCGTGGCCGGCACCGGGATGTCGTCGCGCGAGGCGTCGAAGCCGAGGCCGCGGTTCTCGCCGTCGGGCCGCGCGCTCTCGCGCGCGATGTAGCGGCCGTGGGCGCGCCACTCACCGCTGCCGAGGTTCTTGCGGAACGAGACCTTGACGGTGCTCCGCTGAAGGAGGGGCGAGCGAGGCGCACGCGCCCGCCGCACGCCGAGCGGCTTCGGCCGCGCGCCGTAGCGCCGGAGACGCGCGCGAAGCTGCCGTGCGCGGCGCCCGGCGTCTGCCTCGTCGGCGCCGCGCCGTCGCGGGGCGTCGAGTTCGTAGGGATCGCGCGGTGCGCTCATGGTCTACCGCACTCCGAGTGCGGCGGAGAGCGCCGCGGGAAGCTCGTCTCGATCCGCCGGCGCCGGCGCGCCGAGCGCGCGCAGGAGCACGCGGATCTGCTCGCTCGTCAGGTGCACCGAGTGGAGGTCGAGGCCGCGCTCGCGCGCGCGCCAGGCGCGCTTCCCGCTCGCGCGCTCGTCGAGCTTCGCGGCGCCGCGCGCGCGCATCCGGTCGAGCAGCGACGGCTTCATCTGCGGGAGCCGATCGCCCACTTCGAGAAGCGCGCCGAGCAGGAGATCCGGCTCGACGTGCTCAAGGCCGGCGATCGCCACGAGGCCGCCGAGGTTCGCGAGGACGTGAACGCGGAGACCCTGCTCGCGCGTGTGAAGGATGCTCGCTTCTGTGCTCACCGCCGCCGCCCCCTCCCAGCTCAGAACGTCCAGATGGGCCGCGCGCCGCCCACGATCTGCTCGCGCGCGACGGGCCCGAAGTAGCGGCTGTCCCAGCTCCGCTCGAGCTTCGCGCCCATCACGAAGTAGCGTCCTCCGGCGAGCACGAGCTCGCCCTCGGCCGCGTGCGGAAGCGGGTCTCCTCGACTGTCGCGATCCTGGAGCTCGCTCCGCTCGACGGGACGGCCGTTTACGCGCACGCCGCTCCGCTCGAGCGCGACGCGATCGCCCGGCACCGCTGCGATCCGCTTCACGATCTCGGAGAGCCCGCTCGGGCAGGCGCCGTCGATCACGTACCTGCGTTCGCGCGCGAGCTGCGCGGCGTCGCCGGCGAGACAGACTGCGACCCACTCACCGCGAACCAGCGCCGGATCGACGCGCTGGTAGAGGCCGCGCGGCATCGACTCGGTCCAATTGAGGCGGAGGTCGAAGGCCTCCGCGGTGACTACGAGGAGCGCGCTCGCGGCGAGGATCGACAGCACGAAGCGCACGCGCCGAGGCCTCGCCGCGTCGTGCGCCAGGCGAAGAGTGCGCTCACCGCGCATGAGGCCAGTGTCTCCCGCCAACTCCGCGCGGCTTCTCACGATCCCAGCGAATCCTCGCACTGTTATCTTGCATTACGATTTTTCGGCTCCGATCCCTCGCTGCTTCTCCGCGCAGCCACTCACTCGGATCGGCGCGGAAGCCGCGCCTCACGGCGCCCTCCCCTGCTGGCGCTGATGAGCGGCGTCGACGAGATCGTCGCCGAGGAAGCGATCACGCCGGACGTGAGCGCACCAGCCGTGCAGCTCGTGGAGCTGATCTCGCTGCGCGCTGGGGACGCCCTGAGTCCAGCGCGAAAGGGCTCCTGCGGCGCACCTCATGGCCGGCGCGTCTGGCCGGGATGGCGGGTAATGACGACGCCGCGGTCCTTCGCCATCGCCATGAGCTTCGTCGTGAGCCAGGCACCCGGGTTCTTGATGAAGTCGCGGCCGGCGGAGCGACGCTGCACTTGCTCGGCTCGGAGGTCGGCGAGCGCGAAGCGCACGGCCTCCTCCCCGAGGCCGCGGATCGCCCGCACCCACATCGGGATGCTGCCCGGGTCCTGGGTCAGCTCGATGATGTCTTCGACGAGGGGCCGCATGTGGTCGGGAAGGCTCTGCACCGACGGGGGCCTAACGGGCGCCTCCTGCTCGACCTTCCGCGCGCGGTGGAAGGTCGCGACCCAGCGGCCCGTCTTCGGCGATCGCTCGAGCGCGAAGCGCGTGAGGTTCGGGTAGCCCTTCCGGCGAAGTCCCTCCGCCGCTTCGCGGAGGGTCTGGCGTCTTTTGTTGAGGGCCGCGCCCTCGATCGGGAGCGCGCCGTAGATGTCCTCCTCGTAGCGCCGGTGCACCTGCTGCGAGGCGAACATCTTCGAGAGGTAGAGCGCGAGCCGCTGCTCGACCGGCCGGAGGCCGTGGAAGAAGGCGCTGTCGAAGCCCGTGACGAAGAAGCCGCGCTCCTGGGCGACCTTCGCAAAGGTGTCGCTCACCTCGATGAACCCGAACGGAAGCTCATCCTGTAGCTCACCCGAGCGACCGCGCCGGGCCTCGTACCAACCGGTGAAGAGGTGCCACGCACGCATGTTCCCGTACGTGCGGCTCACGGGATCCCAGAACGCGTTTTCGCAGTCGAACTCGTAGCCGCACAGGATGTCGAGATCGCGCCGCAGGCGCGCGTAGTCGAGCGGCGCCGGATTCTTCCCGGCGTGCTGCCGCTGGTAGAGCTTGCGGAGCGTTCCGAAGTAGATCCGCGAGCCGCGGAAACCCTGCTCCCGCCACACCTGGTGGAGATCGAAGAGGAGCGCCTGAGTGGTCGCGCCGCCGTAGCCCCACTTCGCGCTCGGGAAGACCGTCCACGCGCGCTCGAGCCGCTGCCCGTTGGGCCCCGAGATCGCGTCCGCGAAGCGCAGGATCTCCTCCGACTGCATCCGCCGCTTTCCGAACCGGAACGCCGGAAACTCGGCCAGGCCATGGTCGAAGCGAGACTGCTCACCCGGATCATCAGGCTCGGCTGCCTGAGAAGTCGCCTCGCGCGAGGGCTGCGACGCGCGGCCGCGACCCGCCCGCGCTGCCTCCTCGGCCGCAACACGCGCCCCGAGCCGCTCCAGGCGCTCCTGGAGGGGCGATCGTGTCCGGGCTCTGGCTTCTTCTGAACTCACTCTTGAACCCGCGTGCTCTTTACGCGTTTGAGATTTCACCGAAGAGCTTTAAGAGAACGTTTTCGCGCTGGGTTCCCCTGCTAGTCCGGTGAGTTGCGCGCCGCGGGGCACCCGAAAACCCGCGCCACGTACCCGAAAACCCGAGTCGATGTACCCGAAAACCTGAGAAGTGCCGGTGGGCTGAACCTGAAGACCCGAGCGCTGTACCCGAAAACCTGAACCGGGTTCCTGAAAACCCGAACCGGTCATGCCTCGCTCCCAGCGGAGGCCGCCGCGCGCCGGCGCTTTCGCGCCTCGCCGAAGATCTCGCCGAGCGCGTGATCGAACTCGGCCATCCCGACGGCGTCGCCGTTCGCGGGACGGCGCAGGCGTCCCTTGAACGCCGCAGCGGCTTCGAGGATCCGCTCGCGCTGCTCCACGAGGAAGTGCTCGAGGAGCGGCCGCCCGAGGTTCGAGTCGTCGAGCGCGACACCGCCGAGCGCCGCGCTGAGCTCCGCCTTGAACGTCTGGAACTCTGACCGGAGCGTCTGCGGAACGCGGAACTTGAGAGGCACGTTCGGCTCGATCGCGGCGGGCGTTTCCGGCTCTTCCTCGGGCTCCGCCCTGCCCTTCCGAGCCTTCGCGACCGGCGCTCTTGCGGGCGGTTCGGGAGCCTCGAAGGCCTCGGTTTTCGGCGCCTCGCGGCGCAGCTCGAGCGGCGCCGCGACGCTCCGGAGCGGCGAGACTCGCTGCTCTTCGGGAGCCTCGATCGGCCCCGGAAGCGGCGCTGAGAGCAACGCTTCGGGTGCCGGCGGAGGCAGCGGATCGGTGCTCGTCGCGGCTGCCATCGCGCTGCTGAGGCGCGGGCTCGAGAAGATGTCGAGAGGCTCGGTGGCGCTCGACGGGCGGCGCTTAGACATTGGCCGTCACCCCCTGCGGCAGGGGCGCGAGCGGTGCCGGCGAAACCGAACGGGCAGCCGTTTCCGGCCGCCCGAGCGCCGCCCGATGGGCCAGGATCCGCTGCTCCACCTCGCGCGCGAGCTTCCGGTACTGCTCGCTCACGGTGTGGCTCGGCTCGGCCTGGAGCAGCGTCTGGCCACGGTGCGCCGCGCGGTCGATCGCCGCGGCGCGGCCGATCGTCGTCTTGAACTTCACGGGCTCCTGATTCGCCTGCCGAAAGCGTTCCGTGATCGCGTCCTCGTAGCGCTTCGCGAGCGTTACGCGGCGGTCCATGCACGAGAGGATCAGCCCGACCAGGTGGAGATCCGGATTGCGCCCCGGCCGGCGCGCATTCGCGATGTCCTCGAGCGCATCCGGGAGCGAGTCGACGGCGAGCTTCTCGGGCGTGAGCGAGAGGATGAAGTAGTCCGAGACCATGTAGGCGCTGCGCGTCGTCGGCGAGGCCTGTGGGCCCGTGTCGAGGATGATGTAGTCGTACCGACCGAGGCGCTTCAGCTCCTCGATGTGCGGGTGCAGGCACTCGTTCGGGTTGTAGAACTTGTCCTTCGCCGAGAGCGCGCGATCGAGGCTCTGGAGCGCGCGCGACGACGCGATGAAGTCGACGTTCGGCGGGAGCTCGACGTCGAGATCGTCGTCGTCGAATTCGAGCACGGCCTCCTCGGCGCTGGTGTCGCCCGAAAGGATGTGCATCGTCGTAAAGAAGGCGTCCGGCGGAATCTGGAACGCCTTCGTCGCGCCGTAGTTCTCGTCGACGTCCCAGAGAAGCACGCGACGCCCCGCCTCACCGAGCGCCACGGCGAGGTGGCAGGCGTTCGTCGTCTTCGCGACGCCGCCCTTCTGCATGCCGATCGCGAGGACGTACCCCGCGCGCGACGAACCTGTAGCGGTAGACTCGTTCACCATCTCACCCCCCGGCTGATGGTTTCTCGGGCCCGTGGGCCCACACGGCACGATTACACGACGGAAGGCGTGTCGCAAGAGATTTCGTAAGGGTGCGGAATCCCGGTCGGGCCCTCGGGCCCATGGGCCGGCGGCGTGTGGGCCCGTGAGCCCTCAGACCCACAGGTCCACGGGTGGCTTTAGTATGGGACTGCGGGACCGAAGGCCCGAGGAGCCGAAGGTCCAAAGGCGCACAAGCCTACGGGCCCGAGAGACCCAAGGACTACAGGCCTGTAGGCCCTGAGGCCCGCGAGCCTAAGGGCCTGAAGGCCTGAGGGTCCGTGGGCCCGCTAGGCATGAGCGCCCCGCCGCTCGTGCCGCGGACCACCGCGCGTGCCGTGATCGCTTCCGCTCCGACCGTCCGCTCCGCGATCGTGTTCGCAGAGCCGCGACGCGCGCCGACCTGGCGATTCGCGTACGTGAACACTCGTGAGAACAGACCTCCACCGAGTGCCACGACCGCCGGGCTTCCCGCGAGCTGGCGCTCTTATTCCGGGTGGGCATGGCGGCCGACGGCTGCCGCCTCGCCGTGGCCTCTTAGGCCCGTGGGCCCGCGGTCTCGTGGGCCTTCGGGTTTTTGGGTTCATGGTCCTCCGGTCTCGCAGGACCAAGGTGCCGAAGGCCCGCAGGCTCGTAGCCCCGAGGTCCCAGGGGCCTTCGGGTCCTTGAAGCCACTCGGCGGAATGCACGGTCAGGCAGGGGAGGGGAGCTGTTGGCGAGGCGCGGCTCGGTTCGCCGAGCAGTCGCCCTCGCGCCGCGACGTAACATCATCAGCGGGTGAGAGCTGCGCGAGGCCGGCTCAAAGGCGTCGTGCGCGCAGACGCTCTCGATCCTGCGGAGCACGGCAGACGGAACAACCCGATGGAACCTGATCTCGATGTCGAAGTGGTCTGGATCCCCTTGAGCACCGGAGACGTGCCCGCGCTCGAGCGAATGCTCTCCGAGGTGGATCCCTTCGTAACAAGCACGATCGACACCTCCGCGCCATATCGGCTCGCGAACTACGTCCGAAACGCCCTCTACGGCGACCACGAAGTGCGCGCGCTGCTCGACAGGAACTTGATCTCCAGAGCCGTGGCGCTCGCGAGCGGGCAGGTCGTCGATCACGGACGGCCGGGCTCCGACATGTACAGGCTCGCGGCCGCGTGCATGGCCTTCCTGATCACAGCACGCGCCACCATCGAGCCGAACATCGCGCTCTACGAGCTCGCCGCGTTCGAGCCGAACAAGGCTCGGGAGCAGACGCGCAAGTGGCGGGTTGCCGACCACGTGCACCCGCAGGCATACCTCGACGTCGCCCTCGGCCGTTCACGCTCGATCGACCAACTGGTGCTTCGGGAGGCACGTCGGCTCGCAGCACGTCTTCCAGCGGAGTCGCCGCCGCTCGAGGCGAGGCTCCGCCACTATCGGCGTCACTACAGCGCGCTGTTGCAGATCGCGCTGCTCGATCGTACGAATCTCTCCCCCGCCGAGAAGCTCCATCGACTGATCGACTGGTCGATGAGCAGCGGGTTCTTCGACGGGCTCGCCACCAGCTTCGCGATCGTCTTCTTCGGCCCCAATCGAGCTGGGCGGATGATGAAGAACGTTCGCTCCTCGTCGGGGAGACGTTGTCTTGCAGGCGTCCGCAACGCGGCCTGGGATCTCACCTACCTCTCGTGTTGGGTGAACTACGCCACTGCGCCAGCACCGTGCCTCTGGATCTTCGGCACGGGCGACCGCGTGCTCGCCCGCGTCGCACGTGCCGCGATCGCCGGTGAGGACCGATCGCCCGTTGAGCTCTTCCGCGAGAACTGGCCGAGCGACGAGGCAATCGATCTGTCCGCGCACTACACGGACGCGTGGAAACGTGTGCGTGACTCCAGCGAGCGCGGCGCCGAGTTACAGGAGCGCTTCGAGAAGCTGGATGACCTGGTCGCCGAGATCGAGGGGCGAATCTTGCAGACCTGCATAGAGCCGTAGCAGCGCCCCGCACCGAGGTAGCGCCGAAACCTCGCGGAAAGACCTCCTCGCTCGCATCCGGCGGAGCGGGAGAGAGCGGGCAGCCGCACCGGCTGCCCGCTCGTCGAATGCTACGGCTCCGCGCGCGGCTTGAAGGGCCGGATGTTGAGGCTCGCGCCGGTCGCCGGCACGTAGTCGAGGACCACGTTGAGCGAGCCGTCGGCGCACGGGAACGCGGTCCCGATGAGCGTCCACGACGAGTCCTCGGTCTGGTCCTTGCGCGTGAACCGGCGGACGCCGTAGACGGCGAGGCGGTCGTGCTTCTGGAGGTCGATGCGATCGGTCTTCTTGGTTGCCATGTCTCTTGCTCCTTCGAGTTGTTGGGCCCCTGATGGGCCGTCTCTCTCGCCTGACCTGGAGAGACGGCCGAAGGGGCAGGGCGCGCCGGCGCCGGCGCAGCGAGGAGCGAGGCAAAGCGCGTGACCGAGCCGGAGTCCGCGAAGGGGAGGGCGCGGGCTTGTGCCGATGCGACGAAAGCAGAGCGCGCCGGAGCGCCGTGGGCGAGAAGGAGAGGACTGGCAGCCAGGCAACCGGTCGTGCCGGAGAACGACAGAACTGCGCGGCAAGCGGGCGATTCGGGAGAGCGCGGACCGAAGACTGTTGGGGATCGCTCTACGTCGTGACCGCTGCGCCGGTGTGCGGGCCGAAGAAGGCGTCGAGCGTGCGAGGCCGGAGCGCGACGAAGGCGAGCACCACCGAGAGGAGGAGGTGGTTCAGCAGCAAGTGCTGGAGCTGGAGGAGGTTGATCGTCCAGGCGCCCACCTCGACCATCTGAACGGCCGCCAGTAGCGACGAACGAAGGTCGAAGGGGTAGGGCCGAAACAGATCGCCGCCGCCCGGCCCGCCGAAGGACACCAGGACCTCGGGAGCGATGAGCACCACGGCCAAGACGGCCACGAACCACCGCGAGAGGCTCGACTCCGAGAAGCGCCTTAGCAACGCAGGCCGGAGCACGAGCAGGAAGCATAGACTGGGGAAGGCGACGTGCTGCAGAGCGAAGTGCTCGACGATCTTGGACTCGCCGGGAACCGAGGGCGGGGCGGAAAGAACGGCCAGGAGCCTGGGGATCTCGAAGGAGCCCTCTCCGATGAAGCCGACACCGGCGACGAGCAGCCCGAGCTTGATCGCTCGCATTCCGATTCGGTGTCTGCCCATGATGGCCTCCCCTCGTCGACTGTTCGTGACATCAGGTTCAGCGGGCGCGAGCATGGTAGTCGCGGAAACGACCAGGGGCCGCTGACCTCGCTCCTGATGCCATTAGGCATCGGGAGCGAGGCGACCGCTTACGCGCGGTCGGTCGCTCGCGCGCGGGCGAGCTGCCGCCGGAGCTTCGTCTCGAGCTCCTTCGCGCGTACCTCGTCGTAGCTGTCGGCGGCCACGGGGCCGATCTCGGAGCGAAGCCGCGACGCGTCGGCGGGGAAGGTCTCGGCGAAGCGGTTCCAGTAGAGGACCGTCGCAGCGCGCTCGAGCGGAGCGGCGAGCGACATCGCCTGGAGCACCGCAAGGAGCTCAGCGGTCGTTGCGGAGCCGAGGGGCGCTCCGGCTGCGATCCGCGCGAGCATCTCGCGGCAGTAGGCGCGGTAGAGCCGCTCTCCCCCCTCGCGCAGCACCGCCGGCGGGCAGAGCTCGCGGAAGCCGTTGTGGAGCTGTGGGGCGAGCAGCGGGTGGCGGGACTTCGCGGCGGCAATCTCCTCCTCCGCGATCTCCATGCACCGGAAGGTGTGGGCGATCGTGCCGCCGAGGCCTTCGCCGAGTAGCTCGCGTGCAGTAGTGAAGAGGTCGTTCGTCGTCTCGTTCTTGCGCAAGGTTCTGTCCTCCGAGTTGCGAGGGGTCGGTCCCTCAGCCGGACCGGGGGACCGACCGCGAGCAGCGCCGGAGGACAGGCGGCAACGACGCGCGGGGATGCGACGGAGCCCGCTGCGGGGACCGTGACGACCCAGCGGGTCGGCGCGGGACCTGCGAGAGGCGAAGGCGCAAGCGGGCCGAAGGCCGCGGTCCCGCGCAGAGCGCCGTCAGCGCAAGAACGAGAGGGAAGCGACTCGCACGCGGAGTCAGAACAGCGCGAGCTGGCGTCGCTGGCGCAGGACCTCCGCGCGCGCCTGCTTCGCGAGCTCGCGGAGGGCTCGAAGCTGGCAGCGGCTCGCGAGGAGATGGTTCCACGCCATCGCGCGCACCGTGGCGCCGCGCTCTTGCTCCGAGAGCCGACCGTGGCGTTCCTGGAGCACGCGCTTGAGGGCATCGCGCAGCGCGGCTTCGTCGCACCTAATCGCTTCGAGAAGCCACGCGAGGCGCGCCGCGGGATCGTGCTTCGCGCGAGCGGGCATCCGCTCCTCGATCAGCTCGCGATAGGGGACCTGGCGCATGCGCCGCGCGAAGCCACCCGGCGAGTAGCCGCCGGCGGAATCCGTGCGCCAGGTGTTCGAGAGGGCAGGGGCCTCGATCTGATCGACGCGGGGCCAGGGCCCAGCGCAGCGCTCCTCCGCGTATGCGAAAGGATCGGGATCCCAGCCCTGCGCTCGGCGCCGCGCCTCGCGCGCGTCGGCCTTCGCCTTGTCGGCCTCGCTGTACTCGTGCTGCGGCGGGTCGAGGTCTCCGCGCCGGAGCTGCTCGTCCCAGGTGAGCGACGCATGCCAGGCCTCCCACTCCTCGCACGTAGCGTCGCGCGGGCATGGCCGCGGGAGCGGCCCGTCGCCGTCGGCGCGCACGTCAGTACTCCTCGGGCAGGAGCACCGTGGTCAACGACCGATCGGCCTCCGTGATGATCCAGAAGCGCACGCCCTCCTCGGTCATGTACGCGGAGAGAAGCCGCGCCCTCTCGTGCAACGCCGATTCGTTCGCCTCGCCGTCCTCGCGGCAGACGTTCCCCCAATCGCCGGTCACGTGACGCCCGAGCGCCCGCAGCATCTCGCCGTGCGAGACCTTCTCGAGCGCGCCGGGCGTGCTTACCAGCCTTCCGAGTCGAAACCTCGCCTTCGCCATCTCTGCCTCCTTCGAGTGGTTCGTGTTCGCCGGCCGCCCTGCGACCAGGGCCCCGGCTCTGGCCGCTCACAGCCGTCTGCCGCGTCCGAAGGAGGCGGAGTCAAGGCCGCCGAAGGCGAGCGCAGCGGTGCCTTGACGCCGCCGGCGGACGCGGCACTCCGAGTGCTCCGACTTCCAGCGCGCTCAGTGGACGCGCGTTTCCCGCGGCGGTGCGGCACGGAGGGGCGCCTGTCTAACAACAAGGAGCGGCGACGAGCGCCGCCGCGCTCACTCGCCCGCGAACACGTGCGGGTGAGACTCGCGGATCGCGTGGTGACCGCCTGCGCGGCTCCACACGACGTGGTCGAGGACCGGGATCCCGAGGATGCGCCCGGCGCGCGCGAGCCGCTCGGTGACCTCGATGTCCTCGCGGCTCGGCGTCACGTCGCCGCTCGGGTGGCTGTGCCCGATCAGAAGCGCGCATGCGCCGAGACCGACCGCCGGCTGGAAGACCTCGCGCGGGTGCACGAGCGACGCGGTGGCGGTGCCGATCGACACGATGGCATCCGCGATCGCACGGTGGCGGCCGTCGAGGTAGAGGGCGACGAAGTGCTCGCGCGCGTCGTCGTGGATTCGCCGGCGGAAGTAGCGCGCCGCCTCCGCGGGGCTCGTGATCTTCTCGCCCACGCGTCTTCGCGCACCGACGTAGCGGATCGCGACCTCCCGAATCAGGTGAACTTGCTCCGTGCTCGACATCGCCCTGCCTCCGTTGTTAGGCCCGTTCTGGGCCGGCTCTCTCGCGATCCCTGGAGAGCCGGCCGGACGGGCCCGAGGCCGCAGCCGCCGGGAGCCAGGCGCCGAGGCAGGGCACGTGAACGGAGGCGTTGCGGAGGGCGCGGGCCTTGCCGCAGGAGCCGCCGCGCAGGAACGGCGTGCGGACGACTAGGAGGCAGTGGGTCGAGCGCGAGAGGCGCCATCAGCGGAGGAGGAGGGCGTCCGCGGCGGACGTAGTAGTGCAGAAGGCTCATCGGACAGCAGAACCGGACGAAGAGCCCGGATGCGCAGCGATCGCAGGCCGGGGGAACCCTGCTGGATGTTCCTCGATGCGCCCGGAGCGCTCAGGAGCCTTCAGCCCCGCTGGGTCAGTCGTGGCGTGGCGGGGTGAGACGGGACAGCGAGAGCGAGTCAAGAACGCAGCGGAGGCACAGTGTCCACCAGGCGGGCAGAGCGTGCCCACTTCGCGGGCAGCTCCCCGGACCGCGAGGGCCGAGGCGGTCATCGGGCGCACTGCGCTTGGCACGGCACCTGCTAGTGCAGCAGACGATGAGTTCGACAGCCGTTCGATTCGGAGGAGCTGCGCTGGTCGCGGCCCTTCTTGCGGTCGCTCCCGCTCAAGGGGAGGACGAGCCCGGTACTGCGGTCTCGGATCCCTGCGGGCGCGCTGCGTCGCTGCTGGCAGCGAGAGATGCGCTCGCGCGCGGAGATCGCGAAACAGCTCTCGAGCACTTGCGCAGAGCCAAAGCGCTCCTAGACGCGTGCACGCCCCGGCTCGACGCCGATTCACCCGGAGTCGATCGGGATGTCGAAGAGCCCGCTCACGCCGTAGGCCTGCGATCTCATCCGAGGACCGGCGCTTCCTGAACGGGCTCAAAGCTGCCCGCGCAGTAGGGATCGGAAGCGTGGCGTGCCGATGCGCGCGCCTCGGTGCTGGTCAGTGGGATCTAGCGTGCCTAGAGGACGCGATCGATCTCGCTCGGGTCGACGTTCTCTCCCGCCTCGAGCCGACGGATTAGATCATTGATCGCGCGCTGCTGCTTCGCGATCTCGGCATGCCGCACCGCACCCAGCTTGGTCCCGGCATAGCGACGGGTGAGCGCCTTGTAGCCATCCTCCAGCCGCTGCTCCTGCGCGTGTGCCGTAGGCTGCGGCTGGGAAGCCGGGGCCTCAGCCATGGCGGGCGATCCCGCGCGGGCGAGAGCTCCTGCCAGGACGAGAGTCGAGATTGACTTGCGAGTGACGTTCGCAACCCGCTGGCCGCACACCTCGCGGCCCTCGCGCCCGTCTAGCGACTCCGGAGAAGCCGCTCCACCTCGCCGGGTGCCACGCTCTCGCCAGCCTCGAGCCTCTCGATCAAGGCCTGGATCTCGCGCTGCTGCCGGCGGATCTGGTTCTTGTGCGCGACTTCGGTCGCTGCCCCACTACGAGCCGCAATCGGCCGGTGAAGCCTCCGCGAGAGCTCCTTGGAGCGCGCCGCGAGCAGCTCCCTCTGCACCGGCCCCGCCTGCGGTTGCTCGGAAGGACCTCCGGCAGCCAGCCCCGGGAGAGTGCCGAGGACGATCCCTCCCCCCAGGAAGAGTGTTGCAAGGGGTTTCATCATCGTTTCTCGCCCTCCCACGCGTTTCCGATGCACCGGACACGCCGCTCGTCACTGTGATGCGCGTGACTCTCGATGCAGAGGAGTACGCGAAGGCTGCGCAAGGGGTGACACACCTCGCGCGCCGCGGGGGCGCTACGCGGAAGCGCGAAGCGTGACGAGAGCGGTGCGGCTCACGAGCGCGCCGGCCCCGACACCCGTCCACGCGCCGACCGCGATCCCGACCGACCACGCGAGGAACGTGCTGACGTCGGTGCCGAGCGTCTGTACGAAGACAGCGGGCCAGAGGAGAAGGAAGAGCAGCATCGCGGACAGGTGGACGCGGAAGCGGATGCCGCGCAGGCCCAGCGTGAGCGCCGCGCCTGCACCCGTGAGCGTCGCCGTGCAGAGCCCCACGCAGAGGGCGCTGGCGGCGCCGGGATCCGCCGGCTGTCCCAACCAACCGACCGCGGCGTCCGCCCATCGCATCATCACCTGCGGGTGAGGGCACACGGCACCCATGGCCGCGGCGAGACCGAAGCCCACCAGCGCGAGCAGCGCGGCCTCGGCGAGCGGGAGCCGCTTCGACCCCACCTGGAGGAGGACCATGGTGAACGCGAGCACGAGGAGACCCGACCACGCCGCCGCGCATAGGGCCAGGGGAAGGGCCCCGAGCTCGCCCATCGCGCTCCGGGAGAAAACGACCAACGCGGCACATGCGGCGACCAGCCCGAGCGCGCCCGCCGTGACGAGGCGGCTCGCGGTTCGGGCGCTCGTTCGGTCGAGCTCGCCCTCGAGCGCGTCGCGGATGCCGCGGCGCACGCCCGCGCGCACGTGCTCGAGTCCGCTCATTCGCGTACCTCGGCGATCCGGCGGAGCTGGCGCAGCGCGCGCGAGCCGATCTGCTTTGCCGCGGAGACGGACTTGCCCAGCCCGAGCGCCACTTCTCCGTAGTCCACGCCGAAGGCCTGCACGGCCACTGTGACGGCTTGCTGCTCGGGCGTGAGCACTCCGAGAAGGCGCCGGACCTCGTCGCGCGCCATCGCCTGCGGCTCGAGCTCGTCAGCGGCCGGCACGCGCTCGAGCTCGGCGACCTCTACCGACGGCATGCCACGCGACCGGCGCAGATCGTCGATCCATACTCGCCGCGCGATCTGCCACGCCCAGGGCCCGAAGGGCTGGCGCGCGTCGAACTGCTCGCGGAAGCGGTGGAGCCGCAGGAACACCTCCTGGAAGAGGTCGGCGGCATGCTCCTCCGAGCGGGCACGCTTCACGAAGTATCCGAGAAGCTGGTGCTCCCACCGCCCGAAGAGCACGTCGAAGGCTTCCGGGTTACCCCGCGCGTACATCGCCATCAGATCCGAGTCGGACCAGTCGTCCATCGCTTCTCCGAAGGACTACGCGGGCTCGATCCATCCGGTGACCGCCGGCTGTCACCGGGGAGCCCGGCTCCGCGTACCCTCCGATGCGTGCTAGATGGGAGCGTAGCAACCCCCTCCCCAGGGGGTTCGGAGGGGACAGCGATGCCCAGGGTGCTTCTGGTTACACTCGGCGTCGTTCTCGCCAGTGCCCTCTCCTTTGCGGCGTGGGCGGCCGATGAGGGCGCACATGCGGCTCACGGGACAGTCAAGAGCGTGAATACCGCGGCCGGAACGGTGACGATCGACCACGAGGACATCCCGGGTCTCATGATGGGCATGACCATGACATTCTCCGTGCCCGATCCCGAGGTCCTGCGCAGCGTCGAGGCCGGCCAAGTGATCGACTTCCGCGTCCGGAAGGACGGCGACCGCTACATCGTCACCGAGATCCGGCCCGCAGCCGGGGGCGCGTCGCCGGGTGGCCACGAGAAGATGAACCATGGGATGATGAGGGGTGGCTGCTGCCGGGGATCGATGAGCATGGCACTCGGTCGTCACGCGCCTCCGTGCCACCAAAGCGCAACGCAGGTCCCTTCTGAGGCTGCCTCCTCGTGAACCGAGTGCCTCGCGCTGCGCCCAGCAGATCGCGCGTGTCGGCGAGGATCGCCGCAGCGCTTCTCCTCCTCGTAGCGCTCGCGCCGCTTGCCGCCGCACTCGCCGCGCCCGCCCGCGCGGGACACTGCTGCGACGAGGGTGCCGGCCAGCTCGGTGCGCCTCCGGCCCCGTGCCAGTGGATCGCGACGACACCGTGCTGCGACAGCGCGAGCGCCGTCGGGTTCGCTCCCCAGCCCGTTCCGCCTCCGACGATCCTCCTCCCGCTGGCGAGCTGTGACTGGGAGGAGCTCCGGGGAATCCCGAGCCAGGACGAGCCAGAGCTTTCGCGCCTCGAACGGCTGGCTCTCTCGACCATCGTCCTTCTCCTCTGATCGCTCCACGCACGCCTGGGCTGACCTCGGGCGCAAGGCGGCGTGGGCGCGTGTCCCGCGCTCGCGCGCGCCGTTCGTGGAGCGAACAGCGATGGAACGAGAGCAATTTCTCCCGCCGGTCCGGCGGAGTGGATTCGGGGCCCTGCGCCCTGCGTTGACGGCGAGCCTCGCTGGATCGCTGGCGCTCGCGTGCGTGAGCCCCGCGCTGACGCAGCGCTACCGAGACAGCGAGCAGCAGCTTCGCACGTCCTCTCGCGAGAGTGCAGGCGTCTCCGACGGTGAGACGCTCTTCGCGGGTCTCTGGACCCTTGATGCGGCGACGCTCGTGCGAGAGGCCCTGCGCCGCAATCCCTCGCTCCGCGCGGCGCAGGAGGCCTGGCGCGCGGCGCTCGCCCGCTATCCGCAGGAGGCGGCGCTCGACGACCCCATGCTCGATGTCGGAGTGGGACCGTGGAGCATCGGCAGCTCGACCGTCGACGACTCGTACATGGTCGAGCTCCGCCAGCCGCTTCCGTTCCCCGGGAAGCTCGACCTCCGCGGCAAGCGCGCGCTCGCCGCTGCCGACGCGAGCCAGCGCGAGGTCGACGTGAGTCGCTTGGACCTGGCGGTCCGCGCGCACGTGCTCTTCGCGGACTACTACCTCGCGGCGCGCTCTCTCGAGATCAACGCCGAGAGCCTCCGACTCCTCGAGGAGCTGCACCAGAGTGCGCTCGCTCAGTACCAGGGCGGCCTGGTGTCGCAGCAGGACCCCCTCCAGGCTGAGACCGAGCGCCTGGAACTGATCCACCGGGAGATCGAGCTCCGTGCTCGCTTCCGCACCCGGGCTCAGCAGCTGAACGCACTCCTCCACCGGGCGGCCGACTTGCCGCTTCCGCCGCCTCCGAAGGCGCTTTCGGCGGACTTGCTCGCTCACGATGAGTTGGCGGCGGCCGCCGCTCGGGCCCTCGAGACGCGCCCCGAGATCGCCGCCGCCGATGCGATGATCGCGGCGCGCGAGAGC
>Ga0187892_10003073_pt1 | contig 31390 bp, 26 predicted proteins | sample MA1701073metaG_FD_139345 | JGI IMG/M metagenome (GOLD analysis project Ga0187892, IMG submission 139345) | Bio-ooze microbial communities from a basaltic lava cave in the Kipuka Kanohina Cave System on the Island of Hawaii, USA - MA170107-3 metaG ...
CGCAGTTGCCAGTACTGTTCTGGATCGAGGACAACGGTTATTCGATCTCGACGCCGACGAGGGGCAAGACGTTCTACGACCTGCCAGTTTGGTGTAGAGGCCGCCGTCCCGGCGGCAGATCCTCGACGAAACCGTCCGAGACGGACGCCGCTACAACCCTCCTCGGCCTTCCCATTCATCGCCTCAACGGGCGGGACGTTTTGAGCTGTGAACCGCAGATTGCGCAGATTATCGCAGATATCAGAAAGACGAGACGGCCCGCCATCGTCGTCTTCGACGTGGATCGTCTCGCCAGCCACACCAATGCAGACGATGACCGCGTGTATCGCAACCAGGAGGAAATCGAGGAGATTCGCAAGAAAGGTGATCCGGTCCGTAACCTCCGCGAGTATCTGCTGAAGAACGGAATTTCGGAACGGGAGCTCACGGAGGAAACACAGAAAATCAGGGCGGAGGTTCGGAAGGCTGCGGACGCGGCGCGGCAGATCCCAGACCCCAAGCCGTGTTTCGAGGCGAAGAAGCAGTTGCCGGAATCCCCCTCACCCTACCCTCTCCCGCGAGGGGAGAGGGAATCACCGGCACCGGCGCATTCGGGGAACATTTCCTCTCCCCCTGCGGGAGAGGAGAAAGGTGAGGGGTGTCGTTCGTCGCGCGACGGAAAACGTCTTACCATGCTCGAAGCCATGCGCGAGGTGCTCCGCCATCGTCTCGCCACCGACTCGCGCGTGACGCTCTACGGCGAGGACATCGAAGACCCCAAGGGTGACGTGTTCGGCCTGACGCGCGGACTGAGCACCTCCTTCCCAGGTCGGGTCGTCAACTCCCCACTCAGCGAATCCACCATCATTGGCGTGTCCATCGGACGCGCGTTGGCGGGACAACGGCCCGTCGCCTGCATCCAGTTCGCCGATTTCCTGCCGCTGGCGTTCAACCAGATCGCCTGTGAACTGGGCAGCATGTCCTGGCGGACCAACGGCGGCTGGGAATGTCCCGTCATCGTGATGGCGCCCTGCGGCGCGTATCGCGCGGGCCTCGGTCCGTTCCATGCGCAGACGCACGAGGCCATCTTCGCGCACATCCCTGGGATTGACGTGTTCATGCCTTCGACCGCCGCCGCCGCCGCTGGTTTGCTTAACGCCGCGTTCGAGTCGGGCCGCCCGACGGTCTTTCTCTATCCGAAAAGCCTGGTGAACGACCGTGACCGCACGACGGCGGTGGATGTGACAAAGCAGTTTGTGGAGATCTGTGTAGCGAGATTGGTCACGCGGATTCCCACTGCCCAAGAACCTGTTCTGCAGGAGGAAGCTGTTCGTAGTACCGACTTCAGTCGGAATCCCTTGCCCGCTTGCCACCCGGAGCCGACTAAAGTCGGTACTACGAACACATTAAATGGTGAGGAGCCTTCTCTGACCATCGTCACCTGGGGCAGTTGCGTGCCGCTGTGCGAAAAGGTTGTCGCGGCGCTGCAAGGTAGGATAGGCGTCCCGCCTGTCCAATCTGCTCCAAGGAATGACGAGACAGGCGAGACGCCTGTCCTACGATCCGTTGACCTCCTCGACCTCCGCTCCATCTCCCCCTGGGACTCCGATACCGTCATCGACTCCGTCCGACGCACCGGCAAGCTGCTTGTCGTCCACGAAGACAATCTCACGGGCGGTTTCGGCGCGGAAATTGTCGCCACCGTCGCGGAGAAAGTTCCGAATGCGACCGTCCGCCGTGTTGCACGCCCCGACACCTATATTCCCTGCAATTTCGCCAACCAACTGAAGGTGCTGCCGTCGTTCCAGCGCATCCTGACCGTCGCGGCGGAGATGTTCGATCTGGAAGTGGAGTGGCAAGAGCGAGGCGCGAAGGGGGAAGGGCAAGGCGCGAAGGGGAAAGAGGATGGAGGATCGAGGATAGAGGATCGAGGATCGCTCATCATCAATGCGTTCGGCTCGAGCCCGTCCGATGAAACCGTGACGATCGTCGTGTGGAAGATCAAGCCCGGCGACCGCGTCGAGGCAGGCCAGCACATCGCCGACGCGGAGTCCGACAAAGCCATCTTCGAGATGACCGCGCCAGCGGCGGGCACGGTGGAAGAAATCCTCGTTCCGCCGGGCGAAACCGTGAAGGTGGCCACGCCGATGCTACACATGCAACGCGACGACCGAGGACACGGTTGCCAGCGAGTAAGTTTCAAACATTCGGCGACGCCATAGCTGACCCGACAGGAGAGAGAGAGGAAAATATGCCGACTACACGCAGCAGTGAAATCAGCCTCGCCCTGATGATCGCCGCACTATTCCTGATGCTCACGTTGAAGGCCATGCAAGTGTTCCGTGAGGACGTGGTCTTTTTGCGTGGGCTCGTGCAGGTAGAAAAGGTGAAGGCAGGGCAGATGCAACCCGATACGGAGTGGCTCGCTCTTGCGGTTTCAGCGGACGCGAATGCCTACACCAACATGTTCAAAATGGGGCTTGGAGAAGCCACTAATAGGCTTTGCTACCTCAATTTTCAGAAGTTGAGCGACGTCTCGCGTGTGGATGCGACAGAATTGGAGATTGAGATCGCAAGAGCTGCAGCAAAGGGACAACTACCGAGTGTGCTGACGAACGTTTATCGGGTGGACGAGAATCGGCTTCTGTTCAGGAAGCGGGCACCTTACGTTTTGGAACGACGTTTGGACGACCCTTCATTTTGGGTCATCGTTGCAGTCGTTGGATCATGCTGGCTAGTGCTGCGCGCGCAGAGGCGCCTGAGCACCGCACAGCCTTCTCATCCGACCAAGGGCTTCTACGAGATGTGGTCGTTCTTGGCAGCCCTATGCGCGTCCATCTACATGACACACGTTTTCTTGCAGGGAGAGACATTCTTTTACTTCAGTGTCCGTCGCCCTTACTACGAAGTGGATTCGATCATTCGCACGATTCAGTTTTTGGAAGGGATGCTGAACCTTCTTGTGATCGTGTTGGCAACGCGCTTTTTCAGCGTTGGAATACAATTGATTCGGCAGAGCCGTCTGGACATCGAGCAGCACGTCAACGATACCACATTAAGAAACCTCCAGATCAGTGCCGGGCTGCTGGTTTCCTGTTCGTTTGCCCCATTGGTTAGCGTTGAGCTTTGTGTCCAGATAGCCAGACTGTTTGTTAAAGACGTCAGGCAGTTCGCCGACGAGGCTGATCCAGCCGCCGTTCTGGCTTCAGTGGGACTGTTTTTCTTGCCTTTCATCATTCTGGGAATACTCACAAGGATCAGACTCAGACTCCACTTTTCATTTCGATTTAAGAAGCAGAATGAACTCAGACGCGTCCCAATTCTCGATGCACTTCTCGACTGGCTTAGGGGACTCCCATTCCCGGGATTAGTTGCCCTCGTTCTCAAGCCCGTGCTTGCTGTGCTGGACTTCATCGCTGACATCATCCGTCGGTTGATCAATTGGGACACGGTTGTTGCCTATCCCAAGGAAGAAGCAGATGAACGTGCAGGGTTTCTTCGTCGACTTTCCAGCGTCCTTAGGCGCTGGTCTCGCATACTTTCAGGAAAACGGAAAATCAGTCAGGCAAAGAGGAACGAAAAACAGAAGGCCGACTCGGAACAACCGCCACCGACCGACAAGAACCTCACGCTGGGAATACTCAAGCGTCGGTTGCAGGAGCAAAGCAGCTAACCCGAAACGAAACACAAGTCATGTCCCAATTCCGAAATCTAGTTTTCGAAGGCGGCGGCGTGAAGGGTATCGCCTACGCCGGGGCGCTGGAGGCATTGGAGAAACTCCAACTGAACAAACAACCCGTGATGCCTCAGATAAAGAGAGTTGCCGGCACGTCGGCGGGCGCCATCACAGCGGCGCTCGTGGCACTCGGGGCGTCGGCCAAAGACGTGGCCCAGATTGTCGGCGGGACGGACTTTCGTGCGTTTCTGGATGACTCGTTCGGGATCGTTCGGGATACAAAACGGCTGATACAGGACTTCGGCTGGTACAAGGGAGACGCGTTCGCCAACTGGATGAAGAAACAAGTGCTCGTCCTTGGTGGCGACCCGAATTTGACGTTCCTGCAATTGAGTGAGAGAGCGAAGTTGGATCCTGTGCGCTACCGCGAACTGTATGTGGTCGGAACGGGCCTGTCGATGCAGATGCCAGTCGTGTTCTCTGCGGAGAACGGAGCGGAATATCCGATCTGGTACGCGGTCCGGGTGTCAATGAGCATTCCCCTGTTTTTCGCGGCGGTCAAAGACACGAAAGGCTATCAGGTTCTGGTTGATGGTGGGGTGACGTGGAACTACCCACTCGACCTGTTCGATGAAGTGAAATACTTGTCGAAACCACGCGACAAGAAAACCTTCGTGGTGCCGAAGTACCCGACCACGTACGACGACAACCACTTGTACAACAAGGAGACGCTTGGTTTTCGGGTGGATACAAAGGACGAAATACGCGCCGAGAAAGAGGCTTGGAAACTGCCGCCCAAGCAGATCGACGATTTCTTCGACTACCTCAAAGCCCTCGTCGGCTACATGCACGAGATGGCGAACAAAGCCCACCTTCACCAGAACGACTGGCATCGCACCGTGTTTATCGACGCCGGCGGAATAAGGACTACTCAGTTCAGTCTTTCCGGCCAACAAGTGGACATGCTGATCCAAAACGGACGTGACGGTGTGAAGAAATACTTCGACTGGTTCAACGACGAGGAGGCCGATCCATCGCCGATCAATCGCGTGTGACTTTTCGATGGAAAGGGAACTACATCATGGGGCTGACCGGCTGGAGGAGCACGCCCGCTACATCCGCTCGCTCGCGGCGAGGGGCGGGCTGTTCAAGATTTGGTTGGCCGACTACTACCAACTGTTTATCGCATCCGTCGTTCTCGTTCTCTGGTCGCTTGTCATTCCCCTAGTCGTCAAGCAACCAGATGCGCAGGTGTCGGATGGCAAGCCAGACACACATTAAGTCTGTCGGTCTCGTTGGCATCGCCGGTGCCACGAAGGTTTCGGCAGACACGAGGGTACATGAGCATCGACGTCAAAGAGCTAACAGATCAAGCCGATCTCGAGCAGGTGTTTCGGCTTCGTTACCGGGTGTATGTGGAAGAGATCGGGGCAAGAATGAAGCATGCCGATCATGAGAGGCGAATTATTCGTGATCCTCTCGATAAGACCGCCAGGGTCCTTGGAGCATTTGTGATCGGCGAGCTTGTTGGTTCTGTACGGCTCAATTGGGCATCTCATGACAAGGACAACTATGCGGAATATTACAACATGCGAGCCTTTGGAAAATACTTCCCGGAAAGGACCACGTTTACCAACAAGCTTGTTGTTGCAGCGGAATTCAGAAAATCCCCTGTCGCGATCACCCTTGCGGTCGAGGGATTCAAGATCTATTGCCGGTCGGACGCAGCTTTCGACTTCATTGACTGCAAAGGCGATCTGAAACCATTTTTCCTCAAGCTCGGTTACCGGCAAGTGTTCCCTGACGTCGTTGGACACCCCGAGTCAGGCGCAACTCATTATCCCATGGTGCTCGTGAATGCCGACATCGATCATCTTACCAAGGTGCGTTCCCCATTTCGGAGGGTCATTGAGCATCTTCCAAAGGATCCTTCTTCGGTAGAGTTTTTCAAGTCGGAGATTCTGCCAAAATCCATCGGGGTTAAAAGCTGAAGCGCAGGGAGGCATTGTTGGAAGACGCAATTAGAGTATGGCAGGTTCAGCTAGGGGCAGATTCGGTCCTAGCTTCGGAAGATGCTGGGCGGCGCTTTGGCCCCAACACGTACGGCAAGACGCAGCGAGTTGCGGCTGCCGTTTTCCCGCGAAGCACCGGGCAGGTCGCCGAAGTTGTGAAGGTCGCGAGACGCTATCGTACCCCGCTGTACCCGATCAGCACTGGGCGTAACTGGGGTGACGGGACTGCCAGCCCGATCACAGAAGATTGCGTCATAGTGGACCTCTCGCGAATGAACCAGATCATCAGCATCGACACAAACCTCGATCTGGTAACACTACAGCCCGGCGTCACGCAGCAGATTCTCCGGGATTACCTCGATCAGGCGGGCTTGAAATATCTCGTGCCCGTCACTGGCGCCGGGCCGACTTGCAGCATTGTCGGCAACGCCTTGGAACGGGGTTTCGGGATCACGCCGCACTCGGATCATTTTGGAGCGGTGACCGCGATCGAAGCGGTGCTTCCCGACGGGGAGATTTATCGCTCCGGGATTTGGGACAGTCAGTGGCCTTCGATTGACCGCACGTTCAAATGGGGACTCGGCCCGTACCTCGACGGACTGTTCGCCCAAGGCAATTTCGGGATCGTGACGGAAATGACCATCCGACTGTGTCCCGAACCCGAGCGAATCGAATTGGCCTATTTCGGATTCAAGGAAGACGGCGATCTAGAGACTGCCGTGGAAGCCATCCGTCGCATGCAGCGCGCGTGCGGGGCTAATGTCAGTGGCATTAACCTGATGAATCCGCTGCGGCTGCTCGCGACGACGATTCCCTACCCCAAGGAGAGTGTTCCTGAAGGTGGAGTCATACCCGACCACCTGTTGGCGGACTTGGTGAAGCGACATCGCATCAAGGCATGGACCGGAGCAGTAGCGATTTACGGGGAACATCGAGTCGTGAGCGCCACTCGCGCAGTCCTTCGAGACATTCTCAAGCCTGTAGCGTGTCGCCTCGTATTCTTGACGGCCGAATCAATACGGAGAGCCAAGCGCATTGTATCGTGGCTCCCTTGTAGGATTCGCGAGGAGCGATCCCCACAACTGTGTGTGATGGAGGCTGCGTTTCAGGTGTTGAGTGGCATTCCGAGCGAAGTTCCGTTGCGCCTCGCTTACTGGCGGTCTGGCAAAACTCCACCTCTCGGCCAGTCGTTGGACCCGGCACGGGACGGCTGCGGTCTTCTTTGGTACGCTCCGCTCGTCCCGATGCTGGCAGACCGTGTCCGCGCTTTTGCAACAATGGTGCGGCGTGTCTGCCACACGCATGGGATTGAGCCGGTGATCACATTCACAAGCGTTGCTGATGGTTGTTTCATAAGCACCGTGCCGCTACTGTTCGACCAGAACGACGCGAGCATGTCCGCGCGAGTTGGCGCTTGCTACGAGGCGCTGCTGGCGGGCGGGAAGAAAGAGGGATGCTTCCCGTATCGTGGCGGAGCGCCGCAGATGCCCTTGCTGGTGGAACCGGAGCGGACGTTTTGGAAATTCGTGAAGCAGCTCAAACAGGCAGTTGATCCCGATGACATCATCGCGCCGGGCCGGTATTCTCCGACACAGCGGCAGACCAACCAATCACCGAGCACAAAGACGATGTCCCTGGCAAATCCTGTAACCTGAGTATGAACCTGTCGCAACTGCAACAGCAGCATCTGCTGGAAGAATACAGGGTTCTTTCCGAGGAAGCGCGATCCCTGTTGGCCGAGGTGAGACAACTTGAGAAGTACGCTGTTTTGCTCGTGGGAGGAGTGTTTCTCTTGTTAGCCAGTACGGAACTGCCGGACACAATAACGGTCTGGGTTTCGTACACCCCAACGGGTGGAGTCGTTGCATTGGGGTTACGTGCTTTGACTCAGTGGGCTAGGGAACGGAAATCGGGGGTCAACTCCTGACTCGTGACAGAATCGTCGCAGCCCGGCGGCGGACGGGGAAGTGGAACGCGCGGAGCCGGTGAAGTACGAAACGGAGCATCGGGGAGAGGGCGAGACGGCGAAGCGAGAAGGGACGAGGATTGAGGGTGGAGGGTTGAGGATGGCCGCCGTCGTCCTGAATCCGTGGGGCGAAGAGCAGGACTGAGTGCTGAGGACTGAGGACTGAGGGTGTGCGAACAGCGTGAACGTTGAACATCGAACGTCGAACATGGAACGCGGAACGGATCGGCTGAGACAGCCAACGCGTAACCGGCCCCGCCAAACACGCCAAATCACGCCGAACTGTTTCGTGTCATTTCGCGCCTTTCGCGGGCCGCCTGTGGCTGAACCTGTATTGGGTTCAGTCGAACAGCGTCTCAAATCCAGCCGCACGGAAGTGATGGTCGTTGGTGAACGCCTGCTGAATGCCGAGTCGCCGCATGACGACGAAGCTGACGTGGTCCACGATGCCCGCCTCATCGGCTTCGCCTCGACGATAGGTCCCCCACGCAGCTCGCCAATCTTCCTGGGTTGGCCAAATCAGCAGTTGTTTGCTTTCGAGGTCGGAACGCAGCCGCTCGACGGCTTCGCGATAGGGCCGCCGAGCCGCTGAGTTGCCGCATTCCAGCAGGACAAAGGTGGTCGTGACGAGGATTGTCTTGTTGTCCTTGAGTTCGGCAAAGGCCCGCGCCGCGCCGGCATGCCACTGGTCGTCGGTGTCCCACAAGGCGAGCAGACCGACCGTATCCAGGAAGGCCCGGCTCACGGTTGATGTTCGTTGTGGCGCGCGGCGACGTCGCGTTCGCCGGAGGCGTAGCGCTCGGAAAGGACGCGGTAAGTCGAGGACATGTCGGGTTCTCGCGCCGCTTGGCCTACGGGACGCGGCTCGAATTCAACCTCGCAATGTTCCGGCAGCTGCACCTTCTCCGTGGGGCGAAACACCCCATCTTCATACACTGCGTGAACGGTCTTCATGGCTTATTGATTAGCATATCGCAGCAAGATTGCCAATAGAAGAGACTTGAACAGCTTGAACAATCCGTGGTCGTCCTGAATCCGTGGGGCGAGGAGCAGGACTGAGTGCTGAGGACTGAGGGTGTGTGAACAGCGTGAACGTGGAACATCCAACGTCGAACATCGAACGCGGAACGGATCGACTGAGACAGCACAGGCAACACACTGCCGGACAAATCACGCCCAACTCTTTTCGCGTCAACCGGGTGCGACTTCCAGCAATCGACTGTGGGGGTACAGAAGGGAGTAGCTCACAAGCGTTCCTTCCAGTGCCGGTCATGGCGCTTGACGTGGGTGACCGCGAGAACCGAGACGACCTCGCCTTCCACGATGAAAACGATCCGGTACGGGAAACGTTGCAGGAGCATCCAGCGGACTTGGTGTTTCGGATGACGAATGCGGTAGAGGAATGGATTGACCTTCAGGGATCGGATTGCCTGCCGCGCCTCTCGTGAGAACTCAGCGCCCAGGCCGCTCCGCTGTCGCTCGTACCATTCCGCCGCTTCGACCAGGTCGGTGCGAACCTCCGGTCGCGCGCGCACCTGGTAGCTCATCGGCCAAAACGTTGGACCAATTCGGCCTCAATGTCGTCCCAAGGAATGGCTGCATCGGGGTTCTTCCTGTGGGCTTCCAGACGTTCCCCGATGATCCGCCGTTCTTCGTCGGAGAGGTCACGGGCATCCAGCCAGTCGTCCGCTTCCAGCTCCAGCAATTTGTCGAGGATCTCGCGACGCTCGGCCGGCTGGAGCTTGGGCAACTCGGTGAGAATCTCTGATTTGCTCATGGCTCTAGCATATCCGGCGAGCCACCGATTGCAATCCCATGTTGTCCGGTCGTCCCGAATCCGTGGGGCGAAGAGCAGGACATAGTGCTGAGGACCGAGGACTGAGGATGTGTGAACAGCGTGAACATCGAACGTCGAACAAGGAACGCGGAACGGATCGGCAACCCGTGTGTTTCGCGGGCTGCGGATCCGTTAAGAAAACAGCGTTGCGCCGACTCAAAGGTTGGTGCATTGTACCTGCGCGAACGAATCAATGGATCATGAGTTTTCTCGGCAAAGTCGAGAAGGCGTTGTGGTGCTGCCTCCCGAGGCAAACCTGCCCGATGGGACAGCGGTCAAGATTGAACCGGTGGAACCCGCGCTGCGAAAGTTGCTGCGTCTGGCAGGGACGGTGAAGAATCTGCCACCTGACTTTGCGGAGAACCATGACCATTATCTCCATGGGAGGCCGAAGCGCTCGTCCCCATGAGCGCGGTGTTCGCCGATTCGTTCCACTTCTTGGCGCTGGTCATTGACGAAGACAACGTCAGTGGAAATCGGGGGTCAACTCCTGACTCGTGACAGAGTCGTCGCAGCCCGGCGGCGGACGGGGAAGTGGAACGCGCGGAGTCGGTGAAGTACGAAACGGAGAATCGGGGAGAGGGCGAGACGGCGAAGCGAGAAGGGACGAGGATTAAGGGTGGAGGATTGAGGATGGAGAGTGGAGCATGACACCAACGGCGAGAACGTCGAACGCTGAACGTTGAACTTCCAACATTGAACGACCCGATGCACGGCTGACCAGGATGCCAGGATGCCCGCTTGACTGGCAGAGCGATGACTCGTAGTCTATCGGCGGTACACGGTATGGTCAGAATCCAATTCTCAACCGACCAGGATCGCATCAAAGGCAACTACCTGTTGGCGACGAACAGCGTCGTACGACGGCTGCGGGGTCAGGTTTTCGAACTCGCTCAGCGCGACTTGAAACTGTTGGATGAACATCAGATCCATTACACGATTCTTCCGATTCCGGAGCCGAGCGGTTCGGACGAAGATATTCGAAATCCTCTTACCGTTGAATTATAACGACGGGGCCGAGATCGAGCCCGAAAAATTCGATCGGACCGCCGAGGAATTGTGCGATCGGTTCGGCGGGATCACACTCGACACCATTCGGATCAGCGGGACCTCGAAATACGGCGGCACGCGGTATCGGGACAATCTGATTCGCATCCGCGTGGACACGAACGATCCAGATGCCGAAGCCTTCTTCACCGACTACAAGAAGCGTTTGAAGGAACAGTTCCAGCAAATTGACATCTGGATCACGGCCCACGAAATTGAAGTCGTGTAAGAGCAGCCGCCCGAGTCGCATCTCCCATTCTCGATTTGCGGGCAAGTTCTGCTGCTCCATCTGCGTCGGAGGTTTCGCGTTCTTAGTGGCCCTGAACTCAAACGAATCCGCGGACCGGCGAGTTCTACTCGTGGAGTACTCAAAGAGGATGCGAGTCCGCTTCTGACCTGCCTGTTCCCGAAACGATCTTAAGGTGCTCACGGAGTCGTCAAGCTGCACCATCGCGCAAGCTTTGGAACTTCAAACTGGCCCACTCCCAAGGGCCGAAAGTGCGTGCAAAGCCAACTCCAATCTGCGACAAGATCGGGACTGGGTCCAATGAGTTCAAGCGGTCGCCCCAATATCCTGTTCGTCCTCACGGACCAGCACACGGCCAAGGTGGCGGGGTTCGCGGGCGATCCGTGGGTGCGCACTGAACATCTCGATGCGCTCGCGGCGCGTTCGGTGCAGTTCGATACGGCTGTATGTGCGTCGCCGGTGTGCACGTCGTCGCGCATGTGCCTGCTGACGGCCAAGGAAGCGCATCGGTGCGCGGCGTGGAACAATCATTGGGTTATTTTCCCGGAACACGTGACCTGGCCCGGGCATTTTGCCGCGCATGGTTATCGCACCTGTCTCGTCGGCAAGATGCACCTTGGCGGTCGCGATCAGATGCAGGGATTTCAGCTTCGTCCGTATGGCGACCTGCGGCATGGCCTGGGACATCAGCCGGACCCGATTGATTTGTTCCCGGGCTACGCTCATCTGGAGAGCGCGGGCGTCACCGAAATTCCCGAAAGCCTCCTGCAAGACGTCGTGGTCACGCGGGAGACGGCTGCGTTCCTCCTGGAGCACGCCGACTCCGAACCGGACGTGCCCTGGTTCGTCTGCGCTTCGTATTCGAGGCCGCACCCGCCACTGACCGCGCCGGGGCGATACATCCGTCGGTATCGCGACAAAGTGCCGGTGCCCAAAGCGCCAGCCGACCCGAAGGAACGGCTCGAATCATTTGCGCGCCGCTTTTTCCAGCCATACTCGACCGAGCAGACCCAGCGCGCGCTCGAAGCGTACTACGCCTGCGTTGACTTCGTGGATGATTGCATCGGCGAACTCCTCGAAGCGTTGCAGCGGGTCGGGCTGATCGAGAACACGGTCATCCTCTACACGAGCGATCACGGCGAGATGGCGGGCGCGCACGGGCTGTGGGATAAGTGCGTCTATTATGATCCGTCGATCTGCGTGCCGTTGCTGATGAGCGGGTCGGGCATCCGCGCCGGGCATCATCGCGTGGCGCATCCGATTTCGTTGATGGACCTGTTCCCGACGACCTGCGCGTTGGCTGGACTTCCAATTCCTGAAGGACTCGACGGCGTGGATTTCAGCCGCCTCCTGGCCGACCCCGGCTCTACGGTGGCGCCGCGGCAATTTGCGCCGAGCGCTTATTACCGGTACGGTGTCCGTGTGAAACACCTTCCGCCCGTCGGCGAAGACGAACCGTGCGCGGCCATGCGCGTCCTTCGCGAACGCGACTGGAAGTACGTCGAGATCGAGCGTGGCGGACCGCTTTTGTTCGACCTGGCCAACGATCCTGGCGAGAACGTGAACCTGGCCGGGCGACCCGAGCACGCCGCGCGTTGCCGCATGATGCGAGAAGCGCTCTTTCGAGGATTCAGTTGGGAGCAAGTCCACGCGCAACTCACCGCCGACCGCCGACGCCTTCCGCAGTTGCTGTCGGGTCAGAAACCAACCACGCCGAATCAATATATGCTCAAGGATGGTCGGGTCTTCGACACCGAGGGCGATCTGTACGGCGCGCGCTGGCTTTCCATCCCGCCCGAGGCGACCGGCGGGATCATCCCACAACAGTTTGGATAACAGGCACATGATCCAACTTGGCAATCGTCTTGAGATGTTCGTCGACCGTTTCCTGATCGACCAACTCCAGGGCGCTCGCCTCGAACTGGCCGAGCCCAGACCCGCGGGTGTCGCTCTCACCTACGAACAACCGTGGGAAGGGCCGCACCACGGCTACACGACAGTGTTCCAGGACGGCGACCGATTCCGCATGTACTACCGCGCCTCCGTCAGCGAACGCAAGGGCGACAAAGGCATGAAGGACGGCTACGAAGGCGAGTTCACGTGTTACGCGGAGAGTTGCGACGGCGTGAAATGGGAGAAACCCAAGCTTGGGTTGTACGAGGTGCTGGGGACGAAGAAGAACAACGTCGTGCTGGCAAACGATCCGCCGTACTCGACCAACTTCAGCCCGTTCCTCGACGGCAACCCCGCCTGTCCGCCCGGGCAACGCTACAAAGCCGTCGCGGGCATGGGCAGCAACATGGCCTGCTTCCGCAAGGGTTGGCTTCCGAAATCGAAGGCGGGCCTTTTCGGCTTCGGCGCGGAGCATTGGACCAGCCGCTCGAACAAGCCCGTGCTCGGCATCCTACAGACGGGACCTGCGGAAATATCGGTTTACGTCCTGCGCAAGAACGGCCAGATCGGGCGCTCCATGGAGCGAATGACGCTCCGCCTCGACGGGTTCGCGTCCGTTCGCGCGCCGTACGACGGTGGCGAGATGATTACCAAACCATTCACATTCGAGGGTGGTAGCCTGGTGCTAAACTATTCCACCTCGGCGGCTGGCTCGCTCCCCGTCGAGGTGCGGGGCGAAGACGGCCGCGCGATCGAGGGCTTTGCCCTCGACGATTGCCCGGAGATCATCGGCGACGAAATCGAGCGCGTCGTGACCTGGAAGAACGATCCCGACGTGAGCAAGGTCGCCGGCAAGAACGTGCGCCTGCGTTTTCTGATGAAGGACGCGGACTTGTATTCATTCCGATTCCGTGGATGAAATGCGGAATGACGCGGATCGCTGCCGTCGCTTTCTTGGTTGTGCTGGTTTGCCACGGCCACTCAGCCGCTGCCAAAGCAGAACCATCGTTCCGCATCGTCGTCACCAACTCGATGGTCGGCATTCCGTTGGATTTCCAACCCAGTGCCGTCACGTCGGCACCACCGGCCACGGTTCGGCTTTCGCTCGCTCGCCGAGGCAGCGACAGTTTTCAAGTGGTAGTGCTGCCATCCGTGGACTTGACTGGCGTCCGGGTTGAGCCGTCGAATCTGGTATCGAGCCGGGGAAAGATTGCAGCCACGAATGTCGAGTGGTTCGTGGTCGGACACACCCCATCGCCCACGAAACGTTTCCCGGACATGCTTTTGCCGGCACGCTCGTTCGATGCCGGGAAGACCAACGCTTGGGCAATCTACGTGACGGTTCACGCTCCCGAGAAAACCCCGGCGGGCAAATACAAAGGAACTGTGCGCGTGTTGGCCGACGGACAACCGCCGATCTCGGTCCCGCTCAAGGCGACCGTGCACGATTTCACGTTGCCCATCGGCCCGGGAAATTGCCGCACGACGTTTTCGCTTCAAGATTTCAAGAAGTGGGGTGACGGCCAGTATCAGCAATACGGCGATTACATGCTGCGGCATCGGGTGAACCCCGACAACATTTACCGGCTCCAGCCGCCGCGCGTTGCCGACCTCGAACATTTCTACGCGCAGGGCATGAACTATTTCACCGTCTGCAAAACCGCGAAGGGTTGGGACCTCGCGCCGAGCCGGGCATTCTTCGCGGAGCTGGAGAAATCGCCGAACGGTGCCGCGCTCCGCAAGATGGCGATGTTCTATGGCTACGACGAGAAGCCGAAAGAAACGTGGCCCGCCATGGGCGAATGCTTTCGCGTGTTGCACGAGACGTTTCCCGATGTGAAGACGATGACTACCGCGCACGTGTACATGGACTGGCCCGATCCCGTCGCGCGCATGAAGGAGTATCACATCGACGTGGTGGCGCCGTGGATTCATCCCGGTTACCCGATCTTCTACCGATTTGCAGAAGGCGAAAAGGTGCGCGCGGCAGGATTGCAGTTGTGGGCGTACAACATCAACTACCAAACGCATTATCCATTGATCGAAAGCCGCCTGACAATGTGGGAGTTTTTCCAGCAGAAGGCCGACGGCTGGCTGTATTACTCGGTCAACAGTTGGCCGAAGGATTCGAAGCCGATCGACCCGTCGCGCGGGCCGCTCGTGGATTACGTGCCGGAAACTCCCAACTCCCAGGGAGAACTGATCTACGAGGGCATCGACGGCCCGATCGGCAGCCTGCGCTTCGCCAATGTCCGCGACGGCGTGGAAGATTACGAGTATCTCTGGGCGCTGAAGGAAAAGGCTGGAGACATCGAAGTGGCGAGAGAGATGGCGGAGTCGGTGGCGTGGGGAATTCTTCAGTGGACGAATAATCCGGTCGCCGTGTCGACAGCGCGGGACCAGGTTGCGCAATGGATCGTGCGGCCGTATCTCGCGCGCAGTCCCGCACCCGGTCACCGCTCGAAAGATGTGCGACAAAAAATCAACCTGATCTGGGGCGTCGATCATCCCGGCGATGTCCGCGCGTTCGAAGTGTATCTCGGCACCGATCGTGAATCCGTGCGCAACGCCTCGTCGAAGTCATCGGAGCATCTCGGTCGGACGACGGATCCAGAGGTAGCGGCAGGCAAGTTGCGCGCGCAGACAACTTACTTCTGGCGCGTGGACGAAGTCACTCGCCGCGGTGTTTACCCCGGCTACGTCTGGAGTTTTACGACGGGCGCGGAGTAGGCACATGCACTACGGCAAAACCGCAGTGGTTCTCTGTCGCGACTGGGCCGAACGAATGCCCCGTCGCCCCGTCTTCCCGCATTGATCCTGCGCACGGCGCGCGGGACGCTCTTCGTTGACCGCGATTCCTGCCCGGCACAGTGGCGTTATGTGAGAGCCTCGCTGCAAACGATCTTTGGAATGGGACGTTCGCTGGCGTGAAGACTGCGTCGGTCAATCCATTCGCGCATGTTGTGCTGGTCGTAGAGCTTGGCCAGAGCCTTGAGTAGGAGCTGTCCGGTGACTCCATTGCGGCGAAAGAGATTCAACTCCTTGTTCACGGCTCTGGTCACGGAGCCGCGAAACGCCTTCTCCAAGACGTTGATCATGGCTTTCTGGTCTTCGTCTTCAGTCGCACCGAAGAAGACGCGCAATTCGCGCAGGATGTAGTTCTGGCCGTGGCTCAACGACAAGGTGTGTTGGCGCTCAGCTTGCCGATGTTTCACTTCTTCGGCAAACAACCGCTGCACGCGCATGACGGCGGCGTTGTAGTCTTTCGGTAGCGGCTGGCCCTTCGTCTCCGGGCCGCATTTGATGAGACCGAGAATCTTCGGCACGTCTTTCGACACGACCGTCCCGTTCGCGTCCACGAGGAACAACTGTTGATAACCTTTCTGGTCGGGCTGGTTCGGGTAGGCGGCTTCGCAGAAAACAAACCGGCCTTTGTGAGTGGATGTCTTACCGGTGCGGATGCCATCGCGCAGGTCGGCAATGCGCTCGTATTCGGCCGGGTCTTCTCGGCGTAGTTGCCGGAGAATCTCCTCGGCCTCGTTCAGATCGAGAAACTCTTCTTCCGTTTCTTCCTCGAACAAGCTCAACTGACCGCCATTTTTCTTCTCGTAGATGGCGTACATCGCTTCCTCGTTGAGTCGTTCGGTCCGGTCGAGGATTTCGGTGTCCTCACCAATCGTGTCGTGAATCTCCTGAATCCGATTGTGAAGCTTCTGCTTCAATCCGAGATTCGCATCGATCCCGGTTTCCGGCAGGAAATTGAAGCCATACACCACGTCGTGGTCGCTGCCGATGCGGTCAATGCGACCGAACCGCTGAATGAGCCGCACGGGATTCCAATGCAGATCGTAGTTGATGATGTTGTCGCAGTCTTGGAGATTCAAGCCTTCTGCCAAGACATCGGTCGCCACTACGGTGAACAACTCCGCCTCGCTCGCCGGTCTCTGATACTGCGGATTCGCCTTCGGCGCGAACCGGCCTACCACGCGCATCTTGCTCTTGTCGCCACTGAAAATCACATCAATGTCGTCGCGCTTCCCGCCGGGATTCAGATTCTCGTACAGATACCGGGCCGTGTCCGCGTACTGCGTGAAGATCAACCGCTTGCCTTCCTTCAACGGCTTCTTCGCCAGCCGCTTCTTTAACTCCTGCATCTTCGCGTCCTGTTCTGGCGTGATCGGCTCGATACACTTGAGAATTTTCTTCAGTAGCTTCACGTCATGCGCGATGCACTCTTTCAACCGCGGAGCATCGAAATCAGCAATGTTGTATCGGCCCGAGACCTGCCGCAATGCATCCATCAAATCCTGTTCTTCGTCCTGGTTCGGCTCGTAAAGAATGGCTTGTGCATCATCACCTGCTGGCACAAATCCTTGTTCCAGCGCCTCCAGAAATCGCTCGTGGACTTTCAGAAGCCGACGGACCGTTTCCTTGAAGGCATACACGCTCGACTCGAACCGCTTGAAGAGCAGGATGCGAATCAATCCCCGCAACGTCGCGCCTGCCCGGTGCAAGCTCGCGTACGGCTCGCGCTTCTGTTTCTCGGCGGGCACGTAGTTGTACAATCCATACCGGGCATACGTGAGTTCTTCGCCGGTCGGCTCGATGACCCGACGCCGAAACTTGCCGGGTTTGCCGAGATAACCGCGCAACTCCTGATACAGTCCCCGGTAGGTGTCTTCGATGCTGTACTCAATCGTTTCCAGTTCGCGTTTCGGGAAGAATTGATGCCTTCCCCCGACGATGACGTATGCCTTGCGGACTCCTGTCAAATAGGGTTTCACTTTTTCATCGCTCATTCCACGCAACGGTTGTTGCGTATCCGCAGCGAAGCCATACCAGCGGAGCACGTGCTTACGAAGCCTGCGAATTTGCAAGTGGTAGAGCAAATCGGGCAGCTTCTTCTCGCCGCGTTCAATCAGCTTGAAGAATTCTTTCAGATTCGGAGGATCAACGGGCAGGTCTGTCTTGTCGTCCTGGTGAAATAGTTTGATCTGGTGATAGACATCCCATGCGCTCTTATTCCGAGGCGTGGCCGTTAGAAAACAACACTGCTTACCTGTGCTGAGAAATGCCTGGGCAACCTTGTAGCGTTGCGTGTCAGGATGCCGCAAGTTGTGACTTTCATCAATCAGGACGAAATCGCGGTCTTTGTACAACACGTCTTCCAGTAGAAAATTGATTGAACCGTCGTCTTCTTCGCGCAGATAGCCCATCGAAAGCACGCGTGCGTTCAGATCATAAACCTCGTTGTATCGCTCCCACATCTCCGTCAACGCTGCGGGGCAGACAATAAGAGCGCGCGTATGATCCGTGCGCTCGAAATGCTTCACGATGGCCGCGCCGATGTAGCTCTTGCCCAGCCCAACCACGTCAGCCACGAACGCGCCATCACACTCACGCACCATCCGCACTGCTTGTCGGACTGCTACCTTCTGGAAATCCGCCAGCCTCTTCGTGATCTCATCATCCCAAAGGATGTCCTTGTCATCCTCGCCTTCGAGCCGGTCGCGCACCAGTGTGTACAGCGTTTTCATGTACACGTCGTACGGACGCGCCGGTGAGAGCGCCCATGACTGCTGCATCTCGTGCATCAACGCTTCGTCGAAATCCTGCGCTTCCTTCCACAATTCATCGAACCACTTCACCAACTCGCCGTGATTGTCGTTGCCCTGCACCATCACGTTCAACTCCGTGTTGTGGGTCACACCGGATAACGTGAGATTTGACGAGCCGACAATGGCGATGCCCTTCTCGTGTCGGTCCACGGCCTTACCTGCCTTGTCGAACACCTTCCCGTAATCGAAGATGTACGCCTTCGCGTGCAACCGGCCCTTGGTATAGACCTTCACCTTGAGCCGTTTCTCCTCGATCATCCGCACCAACGTCGTCACCACCGCCTGCGCTTCATCCGTCTGATCCATCAACTCGATGGCCGAGCGGATATTCTGCGCCGTGTCGCGGTTGATTTGCTTCTTCTTCGGTGAATTGGGGTACGCCTCCGCCTCGCGCGCCTCCGCCACCAACTCCAACCGCCGGTAACCTTCCGCGATCTGCTCCAACGTCTCGCGGTTCGTCGTGTTCCCAATCAACAACCGCAACTCCTTCACCCCGGCCAGCCGCGACGCGATGGTCTCCAGCCCCGACAGGAAGAAATACCCGACCGCAAACCGCGCCGCTTCCGTGGACGACAGAATCCGGTTGATGTGATCCACCAGCTTCTGTTTGCGATTGTCTATGATGTCGTGGGCGGGCATCCGTTATTACCTAATTCATTACCCAGTTTAGCGAGATATTACCTAGTTTCCTTGCACCACCTTGCGCCAGCGTGAGTTGCGACCTTGCTGGACGCACGCAAGCTGCCCTTTTCTCCGCATTCCGCCTAGAATATGCCGTAGCATATCGCGGCTCACGCCGGGACAAACACGTTCCAGATCCGTGATCGTAAACGCGCCGGCAAAGCTGTCAATCGCTTCTTCGACCAGAATCGTCTTCGCCCCTCGCGGACTCTTAACCTGCCCGGCCTGCTCCTCGAATGTCCGGTACGCCCTCCGCACGACCGCCAGAAAATAGTTCAGCCACGGCAACAGATCGTGTCGGCCCTCGTGCCAGCCTTCGGAACTCCGGCGCAACACCTCGTAGTAATCTTCCTTCGACTCCTCGATCAACCGTTCCAAGCTGATGTACCGGCCCACCTCGTAGCCGTGCTGGTAAAGTGCCAGCAACGTCAGCAGCCGCGACACCCGCCCGTTGCCGTCCCGGAACGGATGAACACACAAGAAATCCAGCGTCAACCCCGCCACCGCAATCAGCGGGGCGACCTGCTGCTGGTCGAGCGCAAACCGGTACAGCCGACAAAGTTCCTCGACCGCTGCCGGAGTTTCCTTTGCCGGCGTCGGGCGAAACCGCACCAGCGGCGCTTCGCCCTGTCGAAACTCGATGATCTCGTTGTCATCCCGCTTCCACTGTCCTGCATCGCCCACGCCTTCTTGGATTGTGCGATGCAACCGTCGCAAAACCTCCGGCGCCACCGGCCAATCCTTGTGCCCGCTATGGATCAAATTCAGCGCCCGCCGGTATCCTTGGATTTCCTGTTCCGAACGATCACGCGGCCGCGCATGACCGATCACCAGTGGACGCAAACGCTCCGGTGCGACGGTCACGCCTTCGATGCGGTTGGACGACTCGGTGCTTTCCACCAACGCCATCTCCCGCAACGCCTTGAGTACCTGCGGCGATTGCTTGAGATAAAGCTCCTGCTTCCCTTTACCTTCCGCAATGTCGTTGGCCATCCACAGCGTCCCCGGCGGCACAGCAAGATTCTGAATCCGACCACTGCGAAACGACATCATCTGCCACTCTCCTCGCGTCGCGCCGTGGCTTCAGCGGAGGCGGATTCCACCAGCGTGATCTCGTCCTTCGTCAGCCCGTAGAGCCGATAGCCGAGTCGGACGAGACGCCGCTGTCGTGTGCGGCAGATCCGCTCGTCAATCCCTGTCCCGTGCCGTGTACGGGTGTCCCGCTTCCGCCTTCGCCCGGCTTCGGCGGGACAAGCCAGCGCCGACACAGCTTGGCAGGCCGTAGCACCCCGCGAAGGCTGCTCCGCCCCCGCATCTGCCCGCTTTGCCGCGAGGATTTTGTCCGCAGCCATGATTTTCGTTGTTGCGTGCATAGCGGCTATGCTACATGTTGAGCCAATGCCTGATGGCAGGTGGATGGCCCGCATGGGCTATCGTGGAAAAGACCCTCGATTTCCGAGGGTTTTTTCATTTCGGCATCGTTGACATCGGGCATGGGATTTGCCATGTTGTGTTGCGAATCGCTGCTCGCACCGAAGCCTGTACCTTATGGTACAGCCCCCCGCAAGGGGTGCTCCGAAAGGAGCTAGGTGCGTGAGCGATTCTTTTTTTGATGTTGTTTTCGCCGTTCGATTGCCACCGCTACGTCGAATGTCCACAAGTTGAAAGGCGCTCGTGCCGCTGTGTCGTACGCGAAACTTGTTCCCGCTGCCTCTTCGATGAATTTCAACATCTCCGCCTTGGCCGGCGAAGCCGTGGGTCTTTGGGCGTGACCGTTGCGCACATGCCCAATCGCTCCAATCAGCACGTCCACCACCTGAATCAGCGGCTCGGCGCGTGGCCCGCTGGATGGCCTCGGCTCGAGGTTGGCCACCAGTCCGGCCACCTTCAACTCGCGCTTCAAACCCGCATTCAGCGCCTTCTTGAGCACCTCCCGCCGAAACGGATACCGATCTGATTTGTCGTCCAAGAGAATGAGCACGTTACTGCCTTCCTCCTCCAACGCCAACCGGCGCACGCTCTGAAACAACAGGTGATAGAAAATCTTGTAGAACGCCTGTTCTTTGTCCCCTTGCCCGTACTCCCGATACACCGGGCACGCCGTGTCCACAATGTGCGCGCGGAATCGCAGGTGATTCGCCTTCAAGTGTCCAAAGAACCACTCCAAAAACCTCTTGTAGTGCGGCAGGTACGCCCGGCTGACCTTTCGCCACTTGATCTCGCCTTCAGGCCGGAACTTCAGCTTGCGTTTCAACTCCTGAAACTCAGCCGCCAACATCGGGTGATTCTTGCGCGGTAACGTCAGCGCTCCGACCACCAGATACCGGTCACTCGTACCGCTCTCGTCGCAAATTAAGGTGAACTTCATCGCCAAATACACGCCTCTTGTCCGCCCTCGTCCGCCATAGCTTCAGCGACGGCGGATTCGTCCCTCATGAATCATCCTTCCGACTCCTGACTTCTGACCTCTGACTTCTGTTCGTTTCCCTCCACCAGCTTGATCTCGTCTTTCGTCAGCCCGTAGAGCCGATAGCCAAGTCGGACGAATCGAGTTCGACGAGAAGCGGGCACGCAAACCCGCTGTCGTGTGCGGCAGACCCGCCTTGCCCGCCGTAGCCCCGAACGGTTTCGGGACGAAGGCGGGTCGTCAATCCCTGTCCCGTGTCGTTTACGGGTATCCCGCTTCCGCCTTCGCCCGGCTTCGGCGGGACAAGCCAGCGCCGACACAGCTTGGCAGGCCGTAGCGCCCCGCGAAGGCTGCTCCGCCGCCGGGTCCGCCCGCTTCGCCGCCAGGATGCGATCCATCAACGACACGGCTACGTCGCACCACAGGGATTTGATATGGTAACGAGATTGCGCACCGTGGTATATTTTCGCGCCATGAAAAGCGTCGCCGAAACATCTGTCGTGCATGTTGGCTGCACCAACCCACGCCGGAACCTGCCGGCAGCCGTGGCATTGGGTCGCCGGGAGAACAATTTCGTGGCCGCTTTTGGGGAAACATACGTTCGTGAAGCGATGGGACGCCACCGTGCTGCGCGGCGATCCCATGCCGCCGGGCGCGAGCTCAACGTGGCTGGCTTTGGCATTGCGGATTTTGTCTGGGTCGCATGGCAGAACGCTCCACGCAGTCAGGAAGGTCGGGGGCTCGGTCTGCGCGTCCGCCCTCGGCGGGTCACCGTGCTGGCGTTCGAGATGAAGCTCAAGGATTGGCGTCGGGCGTTGGCGCAAGCCGTGCGTTACCGATATTTCGCGGATGCCGTCTTCGTGGTGTTGCCGCCCCCGGCAGCCGCGTGCGCCCGGAAATCGTTGGTGACGTTTCGTGACATGCGCGTTGGCCTTTGGTCGTTCGACAAACAAACGGAGCGCATCCACAAGATGTTTACGCCACGCCGCAGCCGTCCGCTGAGTCCGGCAGCGCGGCAGAAGGCGATTGCGATTCTGTCGCATAAGCTCAAAATTCCGCCAGTTTCTTGAACAGTTCAATGCCCTCCCGCAACGGCTCAATGTGTTGGCCACCGGACTTGGCGTCCAAAGCAAAACCCGTGGCCCGAATGCGCGCGTAGAGCGTTTCGGCGGCATCCAACGCGCTGAGACACTTCTTCAAATTGTCGTCAGGCTCATCGGTGGTGACCTTCTTTAGCAGAGCGTTGAGCGCCTCCCATGACTGGAGCACTTCCTTGCTCCGGTCCGGCTCGGGCGTATCGAACTCCGCGTCGCGGTTCAAACCATCCACCAATTCCGGGAAGGCGCGCCGCAATGCATTGAGTTCGATGAAGGTGATGCGATTCAGCAGTCGGTTGCTTAAATATCGCTGCACTGGTTGCCGCCCTCCCGTCGCTGTCGGGGCAAACCGCTCCATGGAAAACACCCGAAGAGTGTTGAACCAGCCGCTGCATCCGACATCGCCGCCCACTGCGCCCAGAAACGGCGAAACCAAATCCGAGTAGCCATTCACCACCTCGTAGCCGTTCACCTTCAGCGAGTGGTTGAGCAACATCCACCCGGCAATCACGTCCGCATGGAAAATCTCTGCCCGCGCTTCGCTGCTTCGCCCGGCAATCAGCAGGTAAAAGCCATCCGGCCGGTTGTCCAGTAGCGTGATGTCCGTGAGAAACGCCTGCAACTCCGCCTTGTCCGCCAACGCCTCGCGCGAAATTGCCAACGTCGCATACAGCGGGCGCTTGTTCTTCAAGGTCGCGTACACCTTCCGGGCGGAACGCACAAAGTTCTTGGCGATGACTGCCTCCGCGTGTTCAAACGACCGAGAAATCAAAATGTTCGGCGCAATGATGCCTGTCAGCGGCAAGCCGACTTGATGTTCCATCACCTTCCGCAACTCCTTTTCCACAGCGTCAGTGGGTTCAAGCTGGCCGCGCCGTTTCGCCGAATAGTACGGGTAATCCTCCAAGTTATTCAGCCGCACGTTCGGGCTCTCGCCAAGCAGCGTTACGTAATAGTGCGGGTCAAACAGCAACGCCGCCTTGCGTGACTGCTGTTGAACCTCTGCCAATCGTTCTGGCAAGCGGTCCGGCGCGATGTCCTTTGCGCCAAACACCACGCCGGCGATGCTGCCATCGCTCAACCCTTCGTTAATCTTCTCGCCATCGCCGAAACCGTGTTGCGCGTACAATTTCATGGCCGCACCTCCAATCGGGCAATCAACTCCTCCAAGTTGGCCGGTCGCAGCGCCGGCCACTTCTTCAACATTTGATCCACCGTTCGCAGCACCACCGGCGAAAACTCCGGTCGGAACTGCCCCAGTGGTTTCGGGCGTTCCCGCAAAATCCGGGAAAGCGTCGTCACCAGGTCATCCCGCCCTTCCGCCAGCGGATGTTGCCCGGCTGCGTACTCAAACACGGTCAACCCGATCGTGTAGACGTCGCTGCGGAAATCCAACGACACCCGGAAATTCGGCTGCAACATTTCCGGCGCAAGATACTTGAACGTGCCCGGCGGTGGACGATGCTCCGCCCCGAAAGTCAACGGCGTGTCCACAATGGAAAACGCAATGCCCAGATCCAGCAAGACAAACGGGCGACCGGGATCGTTGAGTTTGACGACGTTACCCGGTTTAATGTCCCGGTGAATGATCCCCATGCTCCACAGCTCCCGGATTGCCTTGAGCAGACACACCGCAAGAGCGCGCACCTCGGCCTCATCTGGTTTCGCCTGCTGTTCGACCAGTTTCTTCAGATCATCGCCGGCCAGCAACTCCTCGGTGTACGCCACAAAGTCCTGATTCCCCAAGCGCGCTGCGGTGGGCGGCAAACTTCCGAGCTTCACCAAGAACGGCGTCTGACAACGCCCCAACACCTGCACCTCCCGCGTGACGCGCTTCTGACATTCCTGCCGGAATTCCTCGGCAAACTCCTCGCCTTCCAAGTTGGGAATATGCACCAGCTTGAGGGCTTCGGGCTTGCCGGCCATCCGCGCCCGATACACCGTCTTGAAGCCGCCTTTTTGGATGAACTCGACAGAGTCAATCTGCGGGAACTGCGCGTGAATTTGTTCGGCTGTCGGCGTTGTAAATGCCATGAGTAATTCCTTTCGTGAGCTTATACACCAGTGCCCGGTTTCCGTCTCCCGGCCTCCTCGATGATGCGCACTTCTTCCACCTGCGACACATCGGCCAGCAGGGCGGGCAACGACGACTTTTCGGCGGCGGCGTGCAGGTCTTGCAGGCGGGCGAGCTTTTGCTTTTCGGACACGGCGGCGAGGTCGGGCGGGGCGAGCTTCGCGGTGGCGTCGAACAGCGTCAGTTTGCGGGCGTGCAACTCGCCGGGGAAGAACAACTCGTACACCAGCCCGTTCAGCCATTGCTCGAAATACGCCACCATCAACCCCACCGGCGCGTCGCCCGTCTTCTTCGTTCCGGCAGGTGAATGCAGCCAGATCAACGCCTCCGCCAACCGCTCGCACTGCCGACGCTGCTCGGGCGTCGCCGCCGGGATGGGAAACGCTTCCAAGCCGTCTGGCTGAACCTCGTACCAGCCGCCTTGCTTCTCGACGAACACTCGCCGGGCGTAACCCTCGTACAAGTTCGAGTTCAGCAGAGCGAGCACGTAAAGGCCGGAGTCACCGGCTGGGATGAAGTAGGACGTATTGCCCAGATAGCAGCCGTGCGTATCTGGTGCGAACGTCGGGCGAATGGAAACTTTCGTGGAAATCACCTTCGGCTTCTCGAACTCCTGCCAGTACGCGATGTTGTCCTGAATTTCGAACCACTCGTAGCTGCCGGGCTTGCGCCCGCCAGAAACGCCGGGCGTTAGTTGCTTCTTGAACTGCTTCAAATGCTCGTGAATTGCCGGGTACTTCCGAATGTCGCAGCCTCGCCGAGTGAAGATGAGCCATTGCTCCTGCGGAGCGAGAACCCAGCGCTCAACATCACGACCGCGTGCAAATGGTTTGAGAAGTTCTGCAGAGGACTTGTGTTCTTTGATGAGCCAGTCGCGAGTCGTGCGATCCACAACAAATGCCTCGTTGAAGCCGGTCGTGATGCCGCGATAAACGCGCGAGCCAATATATTCTCGAAGCGGCTTACCGGCTTTGCGGAGGCGATCCATCAGGCGGAGACTGACGGGGCTTTCGAGCCGCCAGCCGTCGGGTTTAAGGTCGCGTTGGGCGATGGCGTTGGCTTGGCCGTCGAAGATGTCCGGGAAGTCCAGCAGGGCGCTGCCGGGATTCCAGGTGTGGACACGGACGTCCCAGTCGGCGGGCGGCAGGTTGGTGGCGTGCAGGACGCCGGTCGGGCTTTGCGGGTCGGGCAGTTGGCCTTTGCCGACTGAGCGAGTTTTCTCGGTGGCGAGGATGCAGGGATAGGCGATGGAGGTGAATACGGGGGCGTCGCCGAAATCGAGGACAGCGCGGGGATGGGTGGCGTAGAAGAGGTAGGCGCGCAGCCGTTCGCCGTAGGCGGCCCGCATGTATTTGTTGCTGGTGACGAAGCTGAGGACGCCGCCGAGTTTCAACAGTTGGAACGAGCGCTCGAAGAAATAGACGTAGAGGTCGGCGGTGCCGGTGTAGCATTCGTACTGGTCTTTGAGCGCGTCCTTGAGTGTGCGCGGTTTGCCGTCGCTGCCGGTGACGGTGACGTTCTTGAGTTCCTCCTGCCGAACGTAGGGCGGGTTGCCGATGACGATTTCGAAGACGCCCTTGTCGTGGTCGGCGGCGACCGGCAGGCCGAACATCCACGCGGGGTCGAAGAACGGCGCGGCTTTGTTGGTGTCGTAGGGATTCCACTCGGCGAGCCGCTTGGCGTCGTAGGGGGAACACTCGCCGCTGTCGGTGAGCGCCGTGGCGAGTTCTTCGCAGAGCGCCTTGTCGCGGGCGCGAAGGGCTTTCTTGTCCTTGTAGCGGCGGGCGGTGAAGTAGTCGTGCCGGACCTGTTGGAGTTCGCGTTCGAGCTTTCTCACTTTGTCCGAGCCGAGCAGCAGTTGGCCGCGTTGGAGGCCGAGGAGGGTGTTGGCGGCGACGATCTTGGTTTCGAGGTTGGGCAGCGGGAGGATGCCGTAGTTCGGTTCTTTGGGGTCAATGCTTTGGTCGCAGATCAGCGAGATGAAGAAGCGCAGCTTGGCGATCTGGCAGGCGATGGGCTGGATGTCCACGCCGTAGAGACAGTTCTCGATGAGGTAGAGCTTGCGGCCGTAGTCGTCGTTGTCGCGGGCAAAGGCTCGTTCGACGGCTTGCCGGGCTTCCTCGCGGGCGGTGGCGCTGTCGAAGGTGTCGAGCGCCTTTTCCTGCCGTGCGCGCCAGCCTTTGTTGTCGGGGTCAAGTTTGCGGAGGACGTGGACGAGTTTCTGGAGCATCCCCATCGGAAACGCTCCCGAGCCGCAAGCCGGGTCGATCACTTTCAGATGGTCAATAGCGTCAATGAGCCGCTCGATTTCCTTGGGCGTGAAATCATGCCCGGTATCTTCCCAAGAGAGGAGGCGGCGGAGGCGGTCCTCTGGTAGGGCGCGACCGCCGGGCGCGCCGCTGTCTTTGGGTTGCGGACGGCCCGGCGGTCCGTCCCTACCAATGGCTTTCTCCAAATGCCCCAGCAACGCCTGATCCACCATCCAGTCCACGACGACGCGCGGGGTGTAGAATGAGCCGGTCGCCTTGCGCGCCACCGTGCCGGTTTCCGGGTTGTACGCCGCGAGCAGATTCTCGAAGACGTGGCCGAGCAGTTCGGGATCGAGCGCGACTTCCTGTTCCAGCGGTGTGTTCTCGTGCAACGTGAAGTTGTACCGGCGCAGGATGGAGAGCAACGGGCGCACGGTCTCACGCCGCCGCCCGGAGTCGCCATACGCCGTGGAAAGGTCGGCCACTTGATCCGCGCCGAAAAACAAGAAGTTCGGCAGCTTGGGTTGGCTTTGTTGCTCGTCGGAGAAGCCGTCAATACGGATTTCGTCGGTGAACGCCGACTTGCCCCGCGGCACGCGGTCGTCGAGGCACTCGAATAATCCACCGTTGAGGAACGGCACGGTGCGCAGCAACTTGGCGAACGCCACCGGGTCTCGAAGCAGTTTTTCATGACGCCAGAGTGTGTGGATCATGTGATCGTCTTTCACTCGGCGGCTGAACCGGCGGTTGGGCGTGTCACCGTGCTTGTCCATCTCGGTATTCAGCGTGGCAAAGAAAAGGTTTTGCAAGATGGCCGGGTAGTAGGTACAAGCGTCGGGCGCGACATCCTTGAGCAGCCCGGCAATGCCGCGCGGCTCGAACAGTGCGTCGGGTAGCAACCCTGCATCGGTGACCGGGTTGCGTTTCTCGCGCAAGAACCAGCAGAAGATCAGCCGCGTCAACAACCGAATCAGCGGCAACGACGGCTTCCCGTCCGCATCCACCGGCGCGTCCTTCGGGAACTCGGCGTGGTCGCGCGCCCAGAAATACCAGTTGGCGATCTCGGTATAAAAATCCTTGGTGACCTTTTCGACGTCGAATGCGTCATCGTGGTGCTCCTGAATGGTCAGCGGCAATAGGCCAAACAACTCCGGACTGATTTCATCGAGCGCCAGCAACGAGATCCGTTCGCTCGCCGTCCGCAACCCGTCGCCTGGCAACACCGTGATGCGGCGGAACAGACGGCGTTTCTCCGCCGTGTCGTCGTACTTGACGTTGAGGAAATGCCAGCGGTCTTGCGCCTTGTTGGAGAAAACGAACAGCGCATACTTGTGATCCTTCAGCAACCTCGACACGACCGGCCGTTCGCTGCCCAGCAACAGCCGGTCGGATGCCAGCCGACCGTAGATCACATGGAAATCGTTGTTCTCGCCCCCACCGGCAAACAACACCGGGTCGTCCGCCAACGCTTGCTTCGCCGAATCAGTCCATCCGCGCCGTGACAACGGCTCATTCACCCGCTGATAATTCAACTCCGACCAGAACAGTTGCTTCAGCGGCTCAATCCCGTGCAGTCCCTTCAGCAAATCCAGCACCTTCTGCTGCCGTTCCAGTTTTGGCATAAGCTTGACTCGTTAATTGATAGGAAATTGCTCTTCCACAGGTTGACGGGATCGTAGTCCTGCTGGGGCATTGGCTCAAGGAAGAAGTCCCGCCGGAACACTCTCCCACCGGAATTCTCGCGACGCCCGACTGCAAATGCTTGGTCTGTCGCGGGATTTTCGTCTCGTCCAAGACAGAGCGCCCCGGTGAGTCGCCGCGACGATTCGTTCAGCTCGAAACAGAGGTCCCCCCCCTTTTCGACCTCGTTCAACTCTCAGTGTGCAACGACCGACTCCTCCTCCCACAATCCGCAATGCCGGAGAATCTTCTCAATCACCTCGCTCTGATGCCGCTCGATGAAACTGATGATCCGCCTTCGCTGGAAGCTACGGCGGGACAAGTCCTCATCGTTCCGCCGCACTTGGGACAGAGCAACGGGTCCACTTCATAAACTTGCTGGATCAGCGCGGCCCAACTGCACATCAACGTACTGACTTTCCAGACCATTGATCGCCGTCTCGATTACCGTATTTGTTTGACCAATGTTTAACATCGTCTCCGTCAACTCCCAACGTGGTGTTTGATGAGGAAACGGGGCCGGTTGCAGGCCGTTCGTGGGCGTTTCTTCAACGGTGGAACGGCCAATTGGCATCCAAACTGCCCCAAATTCGAGCAGGAACCATGGCGGAAAACGGTCAAACTATTGTTGAATCCACCCAGCGCATGGTGGCTGCGGCCCGTCGCGTTTCCCGGGTGGCTGGTTTCATGGCCATTTTTGTCCCGTCCCTCGTGCTGACGGGCTGGGTGTTCGGAATTGAAAGCTTGAAACGGGTCTTCCCGGGATTCATTCAAATGAATCCGGTCACGGCGTGCGGCTTCATCGTGGCGGGCGTCAGTTTGCTTTTGTTCGACGAGCAACGGATCAATCCGACACGCCGGGCTTGGGCACGTGGGCTGGCGGTGATCGTACTCGCAACCGGCTTGGTTAAGCTGGGCGATTATTTTGGGCTTTATGATTTGAACATCGACACGGTTCTGTTCCGTGACAGACTCGAAGGCAATCAGATGGCGCCGAACGCGGCCCTGAGCTTCGTGCTCACCGGGCTGGCTCTGTTTCTGTTGGACGTGGAGACGCGACGGGGCCGGCGCCCGACCCAGTTCTTTGCTTTCCTCACCACGTTGATTGCTCTGATGGCGCTGGTCGGGTACGCGTACAAGGTGAAATATCTTTACCGGGTCGCGCTGTTGACTCCGATGGCGGTTCACACAGCGGCGACCTTCCTTGTGCTTGCCGCCGGCATTCTCTGCGCCCGGCCAGACAAGGGCTTGATGGAAGTCATTACAGGCGACACGACCGGCGGCGTCACGATGCGACGGTTGTTGGGGCCGGTCGTTTTGATTTTGATCGCGCTCGGCTGGTTGCGGCTGGAAGGGGAACGAATCGGTTTGTATTCGAGCGAACTCGGCGTGGCGCTGTACACCGTCGTGGTGATCGGGATCGTGAGCGTGTTGATTGGCTCGACGGCCCGGTCGATTCACCGCGCGGACCTGGCTCGCCGCATGGTCGCGGAGGAACGCGACCGGTTTTTCACGCTCTCGCTGGACATGCTGTGCATCGCCAACGCCGACGGCTATTTCAAGCGCGTCAGTCCCGCGTTCACCGAGACGCTGGGCTGGAGCGACGAGGAAATTCTGGCGCGACCGTTCATCGAGTTCGTGCATCCCGACGATCGCGCGGCCACGCTCCGCGAGGTCGAGAGGCAGGTCGTCGCCGGCAAGAACGTCCTGCAATTCGAAAACCGCTACCGGCACAAGGACGGTTCGTGGCGCGTGCTGTCGTGGAAATCCGTGCCGCAGCCGGGTGGGTTCATGTACGCGACCGCGCGCGACGTGACCGAGCAGAAAATGGCGCGGGACAAGATCAATAGACTCAACGAGGACTTGCAAGCGGCCAACAAGGAACTGGAAGCGTTCTCCTATTCCGTCTCGCACGACCTGCGCGCGCCGCTGCGTCACATCGACGGGTTTGTGGACTTGCTGCAAAAGAAATCCGGCGCCAGCCTTGACGACAAGGGCAAGCGTTATCTGAAGACAATCTCGGAATCGGCAAAGCAAATGGGCACACTTATTGATGACTTGCTCTCTTTTTCCCGGATGGGCCGCGCCGAATTGCGGAAGACGCCGGTGAACCTTGGCGAGATCGTAAACGAAGTGGTGAAGGATTTGCGACCGGAAACGCAAGGCCGTGAAGTGGTCTGGTCCATCGGCGCGCTGCCGGAGGTACAGGGCGACCCGGCCATGCTGCGGCTGGCGGTGGTGAACCTCGTTTCCAACGCACTGAAATACAGTCGTACGCGCAACCCCGCCCGAATTGAAATCGGCTGCGATTCGCGCAACGGCGATAACGTGTTTTCCATCCGCGACAACGGCGTGGGATTCGACATGCAGTATCTCGACAAACTGTTCGGCGTATTTCAGCGGTTGCACGGCGGCACGGAGTTCGAAGGCACGGGCATCGGGCTTGCCAATGTTCGTCGCATCGTCCAACGCCATGGCGGCAAGGTGTGGGCGGAAGGAACGGTGGATGGCGGCGCGACGTTTTCCTTTTCGCTGCCCAAAATACAGAAAGGATAGGTTATGACTGAACTGAAAACGATCTTGCTGGCGGAAGACAACGCCAAGGACGTGGAACTGACCCTCGAAGCGCTGGCGGAAAACAATCTCGCCAACGAAGTCGTGGTCGTCAACGACGGCGCAGCCGCGTTGGATTACCTGCATTGCCGGGGGAAATTTGGCGGACGCGCCAAGACCAACCCAGCCGTGGTGCTGTTGGATCTCAAGATGCCCAAGGTGGACGGGTTGGAAGTGCTGGAGCAAATCAAAAACGACGCCGGATTGAAGAGCGTGCCGGTCGTCATGCTGACCTCCTCGCGCGAGGAACAAGACCTGGTTGAGAGTTACAAATTGGGTGTCAACGCCTATGTGGTCAAACCGATCGACTTCAG
>Ga0187892_10003075_pt1 | contig 31382 bp, 33 predicted proteins | sample MA1701073metaG_FD_139345 | JGI IMG/M metagenome (GOLD analysis project Ga0187892, IMG submission 139345) | Bio-ooze microbial communities from a basaltic lava cave in the Kipuka Kanohina Cave System on the Island of Hawaii, USA - MA170107-3 metaG ...
GTTGCTGGGTCGCAAAGTCTACGCGGATGAATCGTGGCAGTCTTGCGCCTTGAACGGTGCCTCGGACACACTCTCCGTCATCGTCACATTGTATTTGCTGCCCCGGCGCGCATAGTAAAGGTGTATTTTCTCCCTCGGCTGCACGCACGAGCGAGGCACACGCCAGGAGCAGACATATACAGACAATGAGCCCACGTTGCTTGTTCATACGGTACCTCAGTATCCTCCCTGGCGTGCTTTGCGCATGCCGCCGATGAGTCCTCCGGACGCGGCGCCAATAGCTGCACCTTTGCCTGCGTCACCAGCGATCGCCCCGGCCACTGCACCGACCGCTGCTCCTCGTGCACCCCCACGTACCACTCCTCCCTGGTTTTCCGTCCCCGTCGCTTTGTCGTATTTGCGCATACCGCCGACCATTGCTCCAGCGGCAGCTCCAGCCGCCGCACCTTTGCCTGCATCACCTCCTATCGCCCCACCAATTGCCCCCACCGCTGCTCCTCTCGCAGTGCCTTGCATCACTTCTTGCGCCTGTACGACAGCACTTAGCAGAAGTACGCTGACACCTAGTCCAACGAGTGTCCACTTTCGGCTTTCCATAAAAATTCTCCTTTTCTGCTCTTTTAGCAGCGGATGATTCAGATTGTTCAGCTAGGACCACGGCCCTCTACTGGTCCGGGGTGATCTTGGTAATTTTTGAACCCTGCAAACCAAGCCCCGCCATCAGTCCCTTCTGGCTGAAGATAAACGCGTAGACACCTTTTCGCAGCGTCGTCGAGGTCATCGACTTGCCAAAACCCTTGTCCAAGACGACCACGCTGGGCCCGGTTCCAATCTCCCACCCATCGCTTTGGTCAAGATACGCCAGTGACTCATCATCCATGAATAGCAGTGCATAACCAAAGGATTGCACACCGGCCTGTAAGCCATAAGAGGCGGCGATTGATCGATAGTACCCGACCGTCTTCCCCCCTTGGATGCGTAAAGCGCCATCGCCATACTGCCCAGCGATGATAAAGCCCCCCTTAACGATATTGGGAAAGACGAGGACACCCTTAGCCTGCTTCGCCAAATCTAGCGCTCCTGGTGTGTTGGCATACAACGTTCGTAAGGCCTCCGTAGCGTTGCGATCAATCTCGCTCGCGCTCGCCGCTAACACTACTCGTGCGTTCAGAGTGAGCATCGTAACTGTCGCCAGTACCAGCGCAGTAGGGGCGAAGCATTTGCGAGATCGCGGCCTGAGCTGTGGATACTCGGTTGGCAAATGCTTCGCCCCTGCTCTCAATGTCATTTTCTTCATGTCCATTCTCCTTTTCTCTGTTACAGTAACGACCGCACCTGCCAGATCTCTTCACAATACTCACGGATAGCGCGGTCAGAAGAAAACTTCCCGATACGTGCCACGTTAAGGATCGACTTACGCGTCCACCGCTGTGAATCACGATATGCCTTATCTACTTGATCCTGACAGTCAACATACGACTGGTAGTCCGCCAATAGCATATAGGGATCGTGGTCCAGCAGCGAATCGACCAGAGGTTTGAACAAATTGGTATCGCCACCAGAGAACACACCGGCACTTAGTTGATCGAGCACCTCACGTAAATGCGGATTCGTTTCGTAGTAATCCTGTGGACGATAGCCCTTGGCTTTTAATTCGACCACTTGTTCCGCGGTTAGGCCAAAGAGAAAGAAATTGTCTGCGCCGACCTCCTCGCGGATTTCCACATTCGCGCCATCGAGCGTGCCGATGGTCAGCGCGCCGTTCATAGCGAACTTCATATTCCCCGTGCCCGAGGCTTCTTTCCCTGCGGTGGAGATTTGTTCCGACAGATCAGCCGCCGGATAAACCCATTGTGAAGTTTGGACGTTGAAGTTCGGGAAGAACACCACCTTCAGACGATCATCTACCTCTGAATCACTATTCACCACGTCGGCGACTGAGGTGATGAGCTTGATGATGAGCTTCGCCATGACATAGCCGGGGGCGGCCTTGCCACCAAAAATGACCGTACGGGGCGTCATGTCAGCGCTGGGGTCGCGCTTGAGGCGATTATAGAGAGTTATGGCGTATAACATGTTCAGGTGCTGGCGCTTGTACTCGTGCAACCGCTTCACCTGAATGTCAAAGAGTGAGGTGGGATTTACTTGAATCCCCGTACGCTTGAGGATGAGAGCCGCCAGGGCGTGTTTGTTGTCCAGTTTGATCTGGCGCCAGCGTCGCCGAAACGTCGCGTTATCGACGTAGGGTTCAAGTTGTCGCAAGTCATCCAGATGTGTGATCCAATGCTCACCGATGGTGTCGGTGATGAGCCGCGTCAGTTGCGGGTTGCTCAACGCCAGGAAGCGGCGTGGCGTCACTCCGTTGGTTTTGTTGCTGAACTTCTCCGGCCACATGTCGTAGAAATCTCGCAGCACGTCCCGCTTGAGCAAGTCAGAATGCAATGCCGCTACGCCATTGATCGCGTGGCTGCCCACACACGCCAGGTTCGCCATCCGCACGGCGCGTTCCCCGCTTTCATCAATCAGGGACAGTCGCTGCACTCGCTCCTCATCCCCTGGATAGCGCTCCTGTACGTCAGTCAAAAAGCGGCGGTTGATTTCATAGATAATTTCCAGATGCCGCGGCAGTACTCGCGCGAACAACGGTAACGACCATTTCTCTAGCGCTTCCGGCAGCAACGTATGATTGGTGTAAGTCAAAGTTTTGCGCGTAACCTCCCAGGCAGTGTCCCAGTCCATCCGGTGCTCATCGATGAGCAGCCGCATCAGTTCGGCGACCGCAATGGACGGGTGGGTGTCATTCAGTTGTGCGGCGAATGTCTCATGAAACTGCTCCAAACGTTTTCCCCCAGAGAGGTGAAGACGGATCATGTCTTGCAACGAACAAGAGACGAAGAAGTATTGTTGTTCGAGGCGCAACTGTTTGCCTTGCAGTGGTTCGTCATTGGGATAGAGCACTTTAGAGATGTTCTCCGAAGTTATTTTCTCTTCAACCGCGCCGTAATAGTCTCCCACGTTGAACGCAGCAAAGTCGAAAGATTCCGCTGCTTCCGCTCTCCACAAACGCAACAGACTGCACGTGTCTACGTCGTAGCCGGGAATGAGGGTGTCGTAGGCAACGCCCTTAACCTCTCGCTCGGGCGTCCAGTATACGCAATAGCGACCATTCTCATCCTGGTAGGCTTCGGTGTGGCCGCCGAGTTTCACCTCAAAAGATATTTCAGGACGGGCGATTTCCCACGGGTTGCCGAGATGTAACCACTTATCCGTGTGCTCGATCTGCCAGCCGTCGAGAATCTCCTGATCAAAAATGCCGAACTCGTAGCGAATGCCGTAGCCAATCGCCGGCACGCTAAGCGTCGCTAGCGAATCAAGGTAACAAGCAGCGAGTCGTCCGAGGCCACCATTCCCCAGTCCCGGCTCTTCTTCCTGCTCTAACAAATCATCTAATTTTATCCCATAGGAAGCGAGCGCTTTTTGAGCCGCTTCGGTGATCCCCAGGTTCAGCAGATTATTCCCGAGGTGCGGGCCGAGCAGAAACTCGGCGGAAAAATAACAGACGGCTCTGACGTCTTGCTGGAACAATTTGTCCAAAGAAGTAATAAATCGCTGCAACAGACGATCCCGCACGCTATAGGCAACCGCCATGTAGAGATCGTTGCGCGTGGCCGCTCGCGGGTGCCGACCTTGAATGTAGAACAAGTTATCCCGGAACGCCTTTTTGAGCGCTTCTACGCCAAGGCCGGTGCGGACATCCTCAACTTCTTTTTGTGAACGAGATTTTCGCGCTGACTTCATTCACTCTCTCCCAGAGCAATTTCTGCAAAAGCTATCCAAGCAAGGGGTTCATGTATACCGCGATGTGGGTTCAATTTTTACCGGTCGCGGTTCAGATTGAACCCTTACTTCCATCCCACCGCGACCATCTTCCGCCTGAGAAACGCGATCTGCGTCACCAATGGCAGGTCCTTCGGGCACATATCGTGGCAGCCGAGGAGCGACATACAGCCGAAGACGCCATTGTCATCGCCGATCAACTCGTAAAAGTCCGCATCGTCCCGCTGATCGCGGGGATCGAGTCGGAAACGGGCGATCTTGTTGAGGCCCACCGCACCGACGAAGTCCGGGCGCATGCGCACGGTACCGCACGCCGCGATGCAACAGCCGCACTCGATACAGCGGTCGAGTTCGTAAATCTTTTCCGCCAGCTCCGGGTCCATTTTTTCTTCTAGCCGTCCGAGATCTACCTCTTGCTCCTGCATATGCAGCCAAGTCTCCAGACGCTCGCTCATGGCGCGCATCCACTTGCCGGTATTTACCGACAGGTCAGCAATCAGCTCGAAAACTGGCAGCGGTGCCAGTGAGATCTCCGGACCGAGATTCTTCGTCAGCGTGCGGCACGCAAGGGCCGGGCGGCCGTTGATCATCATGCCACAACTGCCGCAGATGCCAGCACGGCAGACGAAGTCGAACTGGAGCGAGGGGTCTTGCTTTTCGCGAATCTCATTGAGCGCAATAAAGAGGGTCATGCCTTCCGCTTCTTCGAGCGGAAACGTCTGCATACGCGGCTCGCTCCCCGGTTCCTGCGGGTTAAAGCGCAGGATGCTGATCTGTAGTTGACGGGGCTTAGGAGTGACATCGTTCATCGCACACCTTCCATCATTTCGTCTATACGTTCGTTTTTGCCACGGAAACGCTCAGGTAAAAGCTCTTCATAAGGCATCAATCGCGTCTGAAGGGTGAAGCGATCGACGCCATTGAGGGTATTCTTCAGCTCTTCAATTGCGGCGAGGCGTTTGGGAGTATCAGGATGGTCGATGTAATCCTTCGCGCCATAGCCGCGCCAGCCGGGAGGGAGTTCCATCTTCATGACATCAAGTTGTTCGTAGCTGAGCGACGGCAAGGTATCGGTCTCAGATCCCCAAGTAGCCAGCGTACGTTTCAGCCACTCGGCGTCGTTGCGGCGCGGAAAGTCCTCGCGGAAGTGTGCGCCGCGACTCTCGGTCCGTTGCAAGGCACCGTAGGCGACACACAGCGCGAGCTTGAGCATCTTCTGCACTCGATAAGCAGTGACCAGTTCCGGATTTGCACCGCGTGCCTTGTAGCGCAGGCCGATATTCCTACTGCGCACGAGCAATTGCTGGAATTCGTCTACAGCTTCTGCCAGCCTCTTGCCAGTGCGGAATATGCCAACCTTCTCGGTCATGAGCTGTTGCATCTCGGCCATCAGCATAGCCGCATCTTCTGTCCCTTTGCCGTCGATCAAAGCATCGAGCTTTGCCTGCTCACGCCGGAGTGTCTCATGAATCAGGCCGGTCGAGATTCTCAGGTCGTTCTCAGAGCGCTCGCAAAAGTCGGCGATAAACTCACCGACGATCATCCCAGCAACGACGGTCTCGGCCACCGAGTTGCCACCCAGTCGGTTGAAACCATGCATGTCCCAGCAAGCGGCCTCGCCCGCCGCAAACAGTCCCTTGAGCGTCGGACTCTCTCCCGTGTAATTCGTGCGCACGCCGCCCATCGTGTAGTGCTGCGCCGGTCGCACCGGAACCCAGTCCTTGGCAGGATCAATACCAAGGAAGTAATGGCAGATCTCATACACCTCGCGCAGGTTGTGCTTGATGTGCTGTTCGCCGAGCAGGGTGATGTCTAACCAGAGGTGATCACCGAAGGGCGACTTGACTCCTTTGCCTTTCGCAATGTGTTCTTCCATACGTCGCGAGACCACATCGCGTGACGCCAGCTCTTTTTTCTCTGGTTCATAGTCGGGCATGAAGCGATGGCCATCGACATCCCGCAGTAGTCCACCGTCGCCGCGTGCCCCTTCGGTCAACAGGATACCGGCGGGGAAAATGGGCGTCGGATGAAACTGTACCGCTTCCATGTTGCCGAGGGTAGCGACTCCGGTCTCAAGAGCAATGGCAGTGGGAATGCCTTCCGAGATCACCGCATTAGTCGTCACTCGATAGAGCCGCCCCGCACCACCAGCGGCGATGGCGGTGGCCTTGGCAACATAAGCAACCAGCTGTCCGGTGATGAGGTCCCGCACAATCGCACCGTAACAGCGCCCGCCGTCATGGATCAAAGCAATGGCCTCGGTGCGTTCGTGCACTGGGATATTATGAGCAATGGCTTGGTCACTCATGGTATAGATCATGGCATGGCCTGTCCCGTCGGAGACGTAACAGGTACGCCACTTCTTGGTCCCGCCGAAATCGCGCTGCGCCACCAGCCCGTGGGCTTCGTCGCGCTCCGTGATGGTCACCTTCTCGCCATTGATGATCACGTCACGGTCACCCCTCCGCACGCGGCTCCACGGCACCCCCCAAGCCGCCAGTTCGCGCACGGCTTTGGGTGCGCTGTTGACAAACATTCTGACGACCTGCTGATCGGCACCCCAGTCACTCCCACGCACTGTATCCTCAAAGTGAACATCTTCATTGTCCCCTTGGCCTTTAATGACATTAGCGAGACTCGCCTGCATGCCACCCTGCGCCGCAGCGGAGTGCGAGCGTTTCGGCGGCACCAGCGAAAGAATGATCACGTCATGACCGCGGCGTTTTGCGCCGATGCCGACACGGAGTCCGGCAAGCCCACCGCCAATGACCAAAACATCGGTGTAAATGATTTTCATATTTGAGACTGCTGCTCCTTTACAGTTGGGAACTCGACGACCCTTGAGACTGGAGGTGCGACGGTGTGTAACGTTCCCCAGCACGTCCCCTATGCTCGTAACCGATCTTCATGTAAGCCGCCAGGGTGAGGAGACCCAAGGCTAGAAAAAAAATCGTCAGCCCCCATTTGAGCCGTTTCAGCAGCGCGCGCGTCCGGTGAGGGTCTTCGCCTTCAAACCATCCCCATTTGACGACTAAACGGTAAAGGCCGACGCCGCCGTGCAGTTCAACGCAGAACAGCAGCGCCAGATACAACGGCCACCAGCGTCCACTCCACACTCGATCTGCCGATTCGTACGGACCGATATCGCCTGGGTGCATGAGCATTTGATACAGGTGCACGGAAGCCAAAAAAAAGAGTGCGAAACCCGTCACGGCCTGGACCCACCAGAGCGTAGTGTCTTCGTGATGCAACATTTTTTGGTGGCCGAGAAAACTTTTGTACTCGGCAAAGTTAGCCGGGAACTTACGCATTGCCAAAAACGCGTGAAGTACAAACGCTACTGAAACCAGCGCGACCACGCCTGAGACAATGCCGGGATAGGGCTTGCCAAAGAAGAAGTACCCCTCGAACATCTTCGTGACCCACCACATCGCGTCCTTACTAATGAGGATGGTGGAGACGAACGCCATGTGTCCCCACATAAACAAGCCGAGAAAAAGACCGCTCGCGCTCTGGACGAAATCCAGCCTGGCGGGCCAATGACTTTTTCGCGCCCTTTGGTCCAAGCCGGTTCCGGCGATGATATCGACTGTTTTACTCATGCACGACTCCTCGAAGTACGACACGAAGCTTCCCGGTTCAGTTGCCACAAAAGCTACCTGATCACAGGGTTCAGATACATAACGAAGCCGGTTCAATTTCTAACGTTTCTGGTTCAGAGCGGTTCAAATTGATTCACTATGTGAAACATTGGATGGCGAGGTGTGGCATGACCAGAGGCACTGTTCGTTCCGAGAAAGGAAGACGGTCTGCATGAACGTGTTGGTTATTGACGTAGGTGGGACCTACGTGAAAATCCTTGCCACCGGACAAAAAGAATCCCAGAGGTTTCCCTCGGGGCTGACGATGACTCCGAGACAGATGGTCTCCAGAGTCAAGAAGCTCGCCGCAGATTGGCGGTACAACATGGTGTCGAGGCGTAATTCGGCCCGCATGCGGGCTTGCTCGGCCAGGGGAATCTCTACTCTCGTGGGTCTCGGCACAGCAACTCCTCGCTGATCGTTGCAATGATCTCACAACTCTTGATCTATCAGCGTGTGCGTCGCTATGCCAATCTCTCGTGATTCGATTTAGACAAACAACAAGTGAGTATCCCGGACGCAAACCCTGAACCTCAAGCCCGCCGAAGCGCCGCGTCTGCTGCCTGCCCGGTTTACCGGAACCGGGAGACTTGGCCTACGGCCCGTATCAGCAGCGCGGGTACTTCATCGGCTCCGGGGCCATTGAGAGCGCGGGGAAACAGCTCACGGCCGGGACCAGGGATGCACTGGAATGTCCCAGACCTCAATGTGCTCCTCGCCTTACGCTGTGTGTTTCTGGAACACTCCTGATTCAGTGCATACGCAAGGAGTTTCCTCTCCAAGCTCCCCACATTGTCTATCGCTATTGTGAACCTCTGGCTGCGAAAGCCAGAGAGATCGTGAGCAAGCACTATCGGCAATTTGTTGCCTACTATGGCAAGGCTCTTATCCGTTATCCTGATAGCCGCTCGATGGCGGCGGATATGCGTAAGTTCTACCGTTATCAAGTGGATCGCCGGATTTGACCCGGACTTCGCCACACAGTCGTTAACGGCTCCAGCTTGCACACGGAATTCGCCCTGTTATGCGACATTACCCTGTGCACGGAGCACGCGGAGTTGTTCGATCCGCACTTCAAGTTTAACCTGGTGCCCGGAGACGGCCAGGGGCTGTGCGCTTCTTGGCGCACCATACGGGTTGCTATGCTCATAGCGGGCCGGTGAGAGATGGGCGATGTCCTCCTCAAGCACCAGATAGTCTTCCCGTCAGATAGCGCAGAATGAAGATGGTCTTTATCATCCGGCCATACTCTTGCAGGGCCACACTCAAGGCATTGCGGCGCGGCTAGGCTTGGAGCTTCGAGATAAACAAGGAGGTGGTCACGAAGCTCAGTTTCTCTCCAATAGTTGCCGATGCCCAGATGGGGTCACACGCAGCCCTCTCCCCGCAGCGTCTTCGTGTCTGCTTAGAAGAAGACAAAGGCTCGGACCACGACGTTCTTGCGGCAGGGAGCGTCGTCGGGCGCGGTGGGGTCGAGGCAGGCCGAGTGGAAAGACCAGCGCGAGACAGAACCGTCAGTGACAGAGTCGTAGCACTTGAGCATCGAGACCTCGGTGGGCTTCTGCTGGGGAAACCAGTACCACTCGTGGTCGGGGCGATAGGTAAAGCGGGTGGTCTCGCCGACGCGGTCGTCGTAGACGCGGTAGTTAGTGATGTACGGCTGGTCGACGAACGAGGGCCAGGCGCAGAGCACGAAGGGGTTCTGGCGTACAGTCTCCATCGGCTTGGCGAGGTTGATCGACATGAACCGCCGCGCCATCTTCGCGTCGGCCTGCTCCTCCGTGTAGTGCTGCTCGCGCCCGAAGTTTCGCAGGTTCTTTGTGAGCAGCTCGCGGCAGCGCACGCGCCCGCTGTTGTCATTCAGGTCGTTGTGCACGATGTAGGCGTAGTTGGCATTCACACCCGGGTTCTTGTTGTCCTGGTCCTCCGTGCGGTCGCCCTTGTAGTCCTTGTCAAACACGTCGTGGTTGTACACGAGCGCATCCGTCGCGTCCGGGAAAAACTCCAAGAGGAGTTTCTCCATCTCCGGGTAGAACACGTGTTCCACCTCCGCCGCGTCGTAAAAGTTCTTGCACTTGGACTCGCAGTACGCCAGCGCAACGCCAAGCTTGTCCATACACTCGGGGCTGTTGGGCGAGAGACCTGGGTAGTACTCCTCTATTCGTCGCGCGTCGCGCAACACCTGCGGAAAATAGAGGCCTCGCCGCCCGGTGTCCTGCTCTTCTTTGCGCAACGCTTTTGCCTCGGCCTCGCGCGCCGGGTCCCGCCAGAGCGCATTGGACGAGACGATGGAGTAAGACGGCTGCTCATAGATGGTGTAACGCAGCGGCAGCGCTACGCCACCTTCAGGGGCTGTGATGTTGTGCGCCCGAATATATGCCAGGCACTCTGAGTAGCTCCGAAACCCGACGCCCCACTTGGTCTCGATCGGGCCGGGGGGAGCATTGTCGAGCATGTCGATAACCGCCTGCCCTTCCCCCTCGGCAATCTGGTGGAGCGCCGCCTCCGTCGCTGCAGCAGTTCCCGCATCCCCGTCCCGATCGAACGACATGTAGGATAAACCCCCATTGGCAGCGATGGGTGGTGGCTGCCCTTCTGTGAGTTGGAGGGGAGGCACATAGACCGAGGAAACTCTCTTCGTAACTCCTGCAACGCGATTCTCGATAGCATTGAGCTGGCCCATAGCATGCCCCCTAATGAAAGATACCGAATCGTGGCACACAGGGCTTGGAGTTGCAAGGGCTTGGAGTTCCTGGTCACATGAACTCCGCGCCGCTACGAGCCTAGCACGGCTGTGGCAGCGACAAGGCAAAACGACCGAAGCTCACGAACTGCTCACCCCAGTCTACAATTGGTTTACTGAAGGCTTTGACATGGCGGACTTGGTGGTGTTGGTTTGCCAAACGCCTGGAGCACGGACGCTTTCGCTTTCCCCAAGCCGAGGCCAAGCAAGAGCTGCTGGTCTCCGGCAAGATTTGCTTCGTCTTCCACCCGACATGTGACAGTGCTACAAGGGACAAGGGGAAATGAAACGCGAGGGTAAGTTCCGTTTCTAGTCCAGCTCCGACGTTCGCGGTCGCACTGCTATTGTGTCTAGTGCGGAGGCATTTATGCAATCTCTCACTGACTGTTCATGACCAGAGTGAACCGGCTCATTAGAGCCAAAGGAGGGTTCTCATGGCGAATTACGATCTGTTGATCAAAAATGGCACGGTCGTTGACGGCACCGGCGCCCCACGTTGCCACGCCGACGTGGCGATAGCGCAAGGAAAGATTGCTGCAATTGGCAAGGTCACCGAGAGTGCTGCCCAGGTGATCGATGCAGCGGATTTGATTGTCGCACCTGGATTCGTTGATCCCCACACCCATTAGGACGCCCAGATTTGCTGGGACCAGCCACTCTCCTCAGCCTCTTGGCATGGGGTGACGACTGTGGTGATGGGCAACTGCGGGGTTGGTATCGCGCCGTGCAAACCCGAGGTGCGCGATATCGCGGCGTGGGATTTGGTCAACGTCGAGGGCATTCCCTTCGATGCACTCGCGCAAGGCACCACCTGGGATTGGGTGAGCTTTCCTGAGTACATGGATGCCGCTCAACGTCGCGGGTTGGGGAGAGACTCACCAAGCGTACATGGAGTTAATAACAGAACAACGCCACGCCTGTGGCAGGAACAAGAGCGTGGCGAAAAGGAGGAACGACCATGGCTCAGGCACCAATTTTCTCGGCTGACTCACATACTATGGAACCAGCGGATCTCTGGACACAACGTCTGGATCGCACGTGGCGTGACCGTGCACCGCGGGTGATCGACAATTACGAGGGGAAGAAAGGCAGCGTGTTTGTCGCTGAAGGATTGACACCGTTTCCGGTCGGGAGTGGCTTTGCTGCCGGTAAAGATCCGAAGGATCTCGCGGCCAATCAAAGCGTCGGTTACCAGGAAGCACGGCCGAGTGGTTGGGACCCAGTCGAACGGGTGAAGGATCAGGAGATCGACGGGGTTGCAGGCGAGATTCTCTATACCACCCTGGGGATGTTTCTCTTTCATCTCAAAGATGCGGAACTGCAATGGGCCAGCTTCCGCGCCTACAATGATTGGGTGGCAGAGTTCAGTAGTTACGCGCCGAAGCGACTGATCGGCCTGGGGTTGATTGCCTTACAGGAGGTGAATGAGGCTGTCCGTGAATTGCAACGGATCGCCAAGAAGGGACTCCGAGGAGCAATGATCAATGCGACCGCCCCAGGCAACGTGCCCTATAGTGATCCACATTTCGATCCCTTCTGGGCAGCGGCTCAGGACCTCGGTTTACCGCTGAGTCTGCACATCCTGACTGGGAAAAAGGGAGTACAGTTGGGCAAGGGGCGTGTGGCTTCCACTGTGACGATTATCCATGAAATCCAGACCTCGCTACTCGACTTTCTTTACAACGGCATACTGGAGCGCTTTCCGCGACTGCAACTGGTCTCGGCCGAGAATGACATCGGCTGGATTGCGCACTATCTGTATCGCCTCGATGGATGCTACGACACCTTGCGCTATGTCGACCCCACGCCGATTACGATGAAGCCGAGTGAATACTTCAAGCGCCAGGTCTATGCGACCTTCCAAGATGATCGACCAGGCGTGATGACCTACGAGTTCGCCGGTGCAAACAACTTGATGTGGGCGTCCGACTTTCCCCATCGAGCGTCCACCTGGCCGCGCTCACGAGAAGTGATCGCACAGAACTTTGCTGGGATTCCTGCGGAAGTGACGCGCAAGATCACTTACGAGAACGTCCATCGACTGTATGGGCTGTGACTATAAAGGGAAATGGCGAAAAAGAGTCTCAGAGTCTGAGAGTCTAAATCGAAACACATGATATTGGTACAGTGTCGGACAGAAATCCCCCCGCGCTTTGCGCGGCCCCCTTTACGAAAGGGGGCATTTAGGTTCCCTCCTTTGTTAAAGGAGGGACAGGGAGGATTTTTCACTCTCTGTCACGAAGTGTACGAATCTTCTGTGGCTTGATTTAGTACCGTGTCTCGCAAGTTCATTAGCGGTAAAACCGTAGGGCGCGTACCACGCGCCAGCGATTTGGCGCGCTTCGCACGCCCTACAAACTGCTCACAAATTTATGAGACACGGTACTAGGAATCGAAAAAGGGTATTCTCCTGTCCCCCTTTTGACTTTTTCTCCGTTGCCTTTTCCTGAATCCGGAGGGCAGGCTCTGCTTGCCTTCGTCACCGGCGGCCACACGCGACCGCCAGTGAGATGCTTATCGCGCCCTCGACCGGAGTACCTGCCCCGGCAGCGTTCCAGTGTGTTTCTGCTCTTCGTACAGCACGACGCCATTGACGATTGTGCACTGCACCCCGTGCGCAGGCATGACCAAGCGACGACCACCGCCAGGCAAATCATTACGCATCTCCGGGCGCTTCGCTGACCCGACGGTGTTAGCGTCAAACAGGACGATGTCCGCCGCGAGCCCTTGCTGCAGTCGACCACGATTGCGCAACCCGAAGAAGTCCGCCGGCTCGGACGTCAATCGCTTCACCGCGTACTCCAGCGTCATCGCCTCCTTCTCCCGTACCCATCTTCCCAAAAGGTAGGTACAGTAGCCAGCGTCACACAACATATCTACATGCGCGCCACCATCAGACAGACCGATCATCGTCCGTGGATCCGTGATCAACTCCTGCACCCCGTCTTCGTTTGAATTGAAGAGTGGGACAATGTACTGCGTCTTGAGGTCGTCTTCGAGCGCGATGTCCAGAAATGTATCTAATCCATCCTCGCCTCGCTCGCGGGCAATCTCTGCTACCGTTCGCTTTTCCAAATGTTTTAATGTCGGAGAGCTGACCTCATGCACCTCAATGGTGTCCCAGCGACCAGAGAAGACCAGGCGCGGGCGCATAAGGTCCGCTCTGAACGCCGCACGAAACTCTGCGCTGCGATACAAGTTCTTCTGCACTTCCGCCGGCTGATTGAAGGCTGGTTTCCAAGACCGCATCGCGGCGAAAATAAAGGGGACACGTAAATCGATTTGCCCTACCAATGGCCGACAACTGGCTTGCGGGATCCCTTTGCGTTTGATCAGTGGCTCAGCCGCACGCAGCGTATTCATGGCAGCTTCGGGATCATCGTCCCGACTCAGAACAGCGAGCCACGTCACGGGTGCATTACTTTCAGTGAGTAAGAAATCCAACAACTCATACTTGTTCGGTTGCGCAGGATCGCCCAACGCAACCTCAATGACCCCACGGTTGAGTTCCTTTAAGACGTTGGCGTAGGCTTTCAACTCGTCATGACTGGCCAGGCGACACGCCAGCGGTCGGCCTTTGTACCCAACGTGTTGTGCCACTGTGGTAGTAGTAAACCCCATTGCTCCAGCCGCAACAGCCTCACGCAGGAGTACTTGAATCTGCCGCGTCTCCTCCGTTGTCGCAGCGCGCTCCATCGACTCTTCCCCCATGACGTAATGCCGAAAAGGCGTCAGCGGGGCGAGGAACCCTAGATTGATCCCCATGCCTCGTTTCTCCGCCGCATCCATATATTGCGGAAAGCTTTCCCACTCCCACGTTACTCCTTTACCGAGCACATCAAATGGAATCGACTCGACGTTGACCAAATCCCAGGCGGCAATCTCTTGGACCTTGGGCTTGCACGGTGCGAGCCCCACGCCGCAGTTGCCCATGATAACGCTGGTCACACCATGCCACGACGAGCAGGAGATCAGCGGATCCCAACAAATCTGGGCATCGTAGTGCGTATGCGGATCAACAAACCCCGGTGCGACGATTAAATCCGAGGCATCAATGATCTTCTTGGCACCGTCAGTGACCTTGCCAATCGCTGCAATCTTCCCCTCACTGACCGCGACATCGGCGCGATACCGCAACGCACCCGTGCCATCGACAATGGTCCCATTTCGAATGACGATATCATATGACATAGTATCCTCCTTTGCTCCTTCCGCCGCAGTATCTTCCTTCTCATGCCAGGCTGTCAAGAAAGAAGGGCTGTGAAATACGCGCCTATGCGGGAGGATTTCGTCTCTCTCAGATGACATCCGATGATTCTGTTTTGGGATTGCGCTCCGCTCCATCTCGGCTCCAAGGCGGCATTCTCGCGGGTCATCCGGGAACAGTAAAGGGCATGGAAGCGTTTCTCGATTTCCTGCCACACCACCTGCGCTACGAGTGGGGAGTGGTCTGTTACGGTGGCAGCTTACTTCCCCTGGTCGGCGCAGCGCTCGAACGCGGAGGGCATATCGCCATCGGGTTGGGCGACTACCACTACCGGGAGATGGAAACGCCAACCAATGCTCAACTCATCTCTCGTGTTGTTCGCATGGCCAGAGACATGGGGCGGCAAATCGCTACTCCAGAGGAAACAAGACAGGCATTGGGTCTTGGGCAAAATGCGCAGGGTGCAACGCCTTCGGCTCATGTGTGTGAGCAGACGTCTTGACCTGCGACCTGATAGAGGTATCGTGTTTGCTCCCTGGAGAGAGGTAACGTATGACGTCTAATATTGAATTTTGGCGCGTAGCGAATGGGTTTCCTGGCACCACTGCGTCCGAAGCTGAACGCGCTGAAGCGGACGGCTGGGATGGCCTCTCGGTCCCTGATTCCCAAAACCTGACGGGAGATCCCTACGTTGCCCTTGCCTTGGCAGCGTCTGTCACGTCGAAGCTGTTGCTCCGACCAGGAGTGACGAATTCCTTTACCCGACACCCCGCGGTCACAGCCGCCTCGATCCTGACCGTGCAGGTCGAGTCGAAGGGGCGGGCCGTGCTCGGCATCGGTCGTGGCGATTCAGCGCTCGCTCACCTTGGACTGGCTCCCATGCCGGTCAACCTCTTCAGAAGGTACGTGGAACGAGTGCAGGGGTATCTCCGCGGTGAGGAAATGCCGTTCGAGACCCAGACAGACAGCAAAGGTGAGGTTGCGTCTGCGGACACCTTGGCAATGGCCTCTGCTCCGAAGGGCAGTAAGCTGCGTTGGGCGCAATATGCCCACGTCCCCAAGGTGCCAGTCGATGGTGCTGTAACCGGCCCGAAGGCGATTGCTGCGGTTGCTCCGATTGCTGAGCGTGTGACCTTCGCGGTTGGCGCTGATCCAGAACGCGTCGCGTGGGCACTCGGCGTTGCCCGCGATGCACGTCGCGCAGAAGGGCTCGACCCAGATGCTGTTGAGTGGGGTGTGATGCTCCACGTCTCGCCACACTCAGATCGGCGCACCGCCATTGAGATGATCTCGGGAACTGTCGCGTCGATCGCACGCTTCTCGGTTATGCAGGGTCGTCCGCTCGGTCCAATGAGTGACGGCGTCCGCCAGACGTTGCTCGAAATTCATCGGGTGTACGACATGAACAAGCATGCGCGTCGTGGCGCACACACTGCGGCGGTGACGGACGAATTGATCGACACCTTCACGATTGCTGGGCCTGCTGAGCACTGTGTTGAGCGATTGCTTGCCCTGAGAGAACTGGGCATTACTAAGTTTCACATTTTAACTGCTGATTGGCGCAACCTTGATCCAGCTCTGCAAGAGCATGCGCGGAAAAGCCTCGTACAGGACGTGCTGCCAGGAGTCCGAGAAGGATGCGCGCGTTATGAAGCGCAAAAGCCGTAGACAATGGCAAAGCATACGGCGCGGCGAATCCCTATTTTCGGCGTTCCCGGACTTCTGACAGTTCAGCATCTTCGATTAGGATGCCGGCAGTCTGGAGATCGTCGAGTTGCTGCTCACTGTATCCGAGGTAGTGACTCAGGATCTCCCGGTTGTCTTCACCAACCATCGACAGAATCGGCTGAAACTCCACCTTGGTATCGGAGAACATGTAAGGCACCTTAGGCAGCGGAATGTCGCCGTACCCAGGAACATTGAGATTCTGTAGCGCACCACGCCCCTCGCTTCTTATCAGGTCGACCGTCTGGCGCAGATCCAGTACCGGCGCGGCTAGATAATGCCGGTCGAGCAAGAACTTCAACACCTCTTCGCGGCTGCCCAGCGATCGGAACCATTCCTCGATGATCGGCTCCAGCTCATGGCGATGCTCCCAGCGGGCGGTGTAGGGATTAAAGCGTGCGTCGGTCAACAGTTCGGGTTTCCCCATATCCTTGGCCAACCGCTCCCACTGGTGGTTGAGCACTGTGAAGACGATCCAACCGTCACGCGTCCGAAACAGCCCGCACGGTGTGGCGCCCGGACGATGGCGCCCGGTGGGTCCGGGATTGTAGTCCCCATAGGTGAACAGATTCTGCATCAAGAAGACGTCATGAATATGGAAGACGCATTCGTACAGCGCCACGTCGATATACTGTCCAATCCCCGTGCGTTCACGGTAGTACAGGGCAGCAAGCACAGCCGCCACGCCGTTGACGCCACCACCGCCATCAGCCAGGTACATGCCGGGATAAACCGGCGTGCCATCCTCGTTTCCAGTGAGATGCAGCAAACCTGACAACGCTTGCGCAGTCATATCATTGCCTGGGCGATTGACGCGAGAACCGGTTTGGCCAAAGCCGGAAATCGAACACATGATGATCCGCGGATGGCGCGCCTTGAAGGCTTCGTAGGTGAGGCCATATTTCTGTAAGACTCCGGGCGTATAGTTTTCGATCACCACATCGAAATGCTGCGCCAAGTCGAGTACGATCGCCGCACCTTCAAGTCGTTTGAAATCGATACAGAGACTATGCTTGCCGCGGTTGTAATAGATATAGGCGGGGGCCTGCCCTTCGACTCGGGGCGGAAACCCGCCGCGACGAGAGTATTCCCCACTCGGCGGCATTTCCAGCTTCACGACCTCGGCACCGAGATCGGCGAGCATCCGGCCTAACGTGGGACCGGCGATATATTGCGTAATATCCAAAACGCGCAGGCCAGTAAGGTTTTGCTGCATTGGTTCAGCCATCTCGACCTCCATCTCTCCACTACTATCGTCCCTTGAATTTCGGCGGCCGCTTTTCGATAAAAGCCTGGGCGGACTCGCGAAAATCCTCTGTCAGGTGCAACCCCAAGCCGCCGGTGTAATAGGTGCACTCCTCTTCCATGCGGCGAGCGAACCAGCGGGATACGCGCACATTCGCCCGTACCGAGAGGGGCGGATTGGCCATGATTTCCTCCGCCAATTGCTCTGCTCCCACGATCACCTCACCCACGGGGGTGACGCGGTTGACGATACCGAACTGCGCCGCTTCCTCAGCGGAAAAATACCGACCGGTCAGGGCAATCTCGGTAGCGAAGCGACCTCCGCCCCAGAACCATGTGGTTGCCCAATGCTGTGCTCCGGCGAGGCCGCGTTGCACTTCACGGATTTGGAATTGTGTCCCTGTAGCCGCAACGATGACATCGGCCGCCATGGCCAGGCCAAATCCAGCTCCCAACACATAGCCATGCACGGCGGCAATCACCGGTTTCCAGTTGACCGTCTGGCCCAGGCCGAGCAATCCCCCCGCTGCTTTGATGCCTCCTGCCGGCCCGCCGAGGCGTTTCATTTCATCAAGCGGGCGGAGTTGGCGCTGTTTCACATCAGCCCCGGAGCAAAACGCGCGCCCTGCCCCTGAGAGAATGAGCACATGAAGGTCGTCATCCTGATCAAACTCGCGGTGCGCCTGGAGCAGCTCATCGCCCATAGTGTCGCTGTAGGCGTTAAGAATCTGAGGGCGGTTAAGAATGATATGGGCAATCTTGCCTTTTTTCTCATACAAAATAGTTTCGTAGGACATAGCGTCATCTCCAGTTGTGATGTTTCTTATCGCAGCTATCCTGACCTACAGCGAGTCAGCGAACCCTTTGATATCGCGGAGGGTGGCCGCGTACACGTCAGGAAGCGCCTTGCGGAACAGGACATCAGCAGCGTGAATCGTGCCGTTGACGGTCCGACTGTACACGCGCACTCCGGCCGCCAGCAGCTTCTGATAATACTTGAGCCCCTCGTCCCGTAGCGGGTCTAGTTCGTTGACCGAGATGACATGCGGCGGTAGACCTTGCAGGTCCTCGCGCGTAGCCCAGTAAGGCCAACATAGCGGATTGGTGGCGTTCTTGTTCTCTGGATCATAGACGCTCGCCAGCACCTCCATCTGGCCGCAGTTGATCAAGTAGTCGTTGTTTTCGTATAGGGAAGGGAGTTCCCTGCTCTGCTGCGCCCAGGCACCGTAAATGTATGGGCACAAGGCGTAGACCCCATTGACCTGTGCAAGCCGGTTGTCCTTCTTGGCTTTTAAACATGTGGCCAGAGAGAGATTGCCTCCACCTGACTCACCGGACAGGATAATCTTTGAGATCCCCAAAGGGGCCTTATGATCGAACGTCCACTGTAAGCCACTCATGCAGTCGTTGAGACCGGCTGGAAAGGGATGGTCACCCAGCTTGCCCGCGCCATTACGGAATTCCACACCTACTACGACCATGCCTTGAGCAGCCAGCTCGTCACGCCAGCGGACATAGGTCGGGCCAGAGGCCGTAAGAATAACCATGCCGCCACCGTGCATATGATACACACAGGGCAGCGGGCCAGAAACATTTTGGGGCGTATGGATATACAGATTGATGTCGTTGCCATCCACGCCTCTGATGATCTCGGTTCGCCGCTGCACATTCGTAATCGGTGGGAGGTCCGCGAACAGGGCCGCAAACACGACTTCCATGCCCGCCTCGTTGGCCGCACTGTAGGCGAGTTTGTCCGGCAAAGGCGAGTTTGCCGTGACCGGTACGGGTGGGGGGGCAACGTCCAAAGCAAAGGGGGCGCAGGCCGCGACCAAACGAGGGTCGGCGCGTGGATCGGTCTTCAAAACTCGGTTAGGATCGCCGAGGCGGCCGGGTAAGAGAGGCAGCTCGTTAACGTTTTGTGTAGAGGTCGTCATTGTGTTACTCCTTAGTGACTTTCAATAGAACGTTTAATACAAGGCGAAGGACGGACACGCTAGACCGGACGCGCGAGGATGTCGTTCAGCGACAGGAACGCGATTCTTCTCTCCCCCATGTTCAGACCGTGCCCGTCTCGGCTATGATTAGGATACTAGCTGCAACAAAATATAGAGTAGTCAATCTGGGAAAAGCTATTTCTAAATCGAAACACATGATATTGGTACAGTGTCGGACAGAAATCCCCCCGCGCTTTGCGCGGCCCCTTTTACGAAAGGGGGCATTTAGGTTCCCTCCTTTGTTAAAGGAGGGATAGGGAGGATTTTTCACTCTCTGTCACGAAGTGTACGAATCTTCTGTGGCTTGATTTAGAAAAATCACTTCACTCTGACCGTAACGTCTGTCGAGGTCGTCGTGACCTGACAGGGCTGAAGTGCAAAGGAGGAGAGACGTATGAGCACGCACACGGACGAACGGCCGAATGCCCGCACAGGGGAGCAGCGTATGGGGTTTGTAAGCCGGCCCCGATTCGAGGACTATCGGGAGAAATACGCCCCCTACTTCAAACTGGAGCGCCGCAACGGCATCCTCCAGGTGCAGATGCACACCAAGGGGGGACCTGTCATGTATGGCCTCTCCATTCACAACGCTTGGTCCCAACTCTGGCTCGACATCGGCAACGATCCCGACAACGAGGTGCTGATCTTCAGCGGCACGGGGGACAAGTGGATCGCCGGATTTGACCCGGACTTCGCCACACAGTCGTTAGATGATATGCCAGCGGACGCGTTCTACGACCAGATCTATGCGGATGCGACCAAGCTCCTGGAGGCGTTCATCTTCAATATCGACATTCCCACGATTGCCTGCATCAACGGCTCCGGCTTGCACACGGAATTCGCCCTGTTATGCGACATTACCCTGTGCGCGGAGCACGCGGAGTTGTTCGATCCGCACTTCAAGTTTAACCTAGTGCCCGGAGACGGCCAGGGGCTGACGTTCCAGGAGTTGATGGGGCTAAAGCGCGCCGCGTACTTTTTATATACCAGTGAGAAGATCAACGCGCAGATGGCTAAGGAGATGGGACTAGTCAACGAAGTGCTACCGCTCGAGCGGCTGCTGCCGCGGGCGTGGGAGATTGCCGAGAAGATTATGCAGAAGTCGCGCTCCATCCGGCGTCTGACCAGTGCGGTGCTGCGGCGGCAGTGGAAGCGGCGGCTGGTGCAGGATCTGGGATTCCACATCGCGCATGAGCTGCTTGGCATGCATCTTAAGGAGGTGTCCAAATGATCTACGAGTGGCGAACATACGAAGCGATGCCAGGCAAGTTCCTGGCACTACATACGCATCTCAAAGTCGCAGCCGGCTTATTCCAGAAGCATGGCCTCGGCGTGCTCGGCTACTGGACCGAGGAGATCGGCACTGCCTTTCAGGTTTCATATATGTGGATGTACGAGGACCTGGAAGACCGGCAGAAGAAGGTGGCTGCTTTCGCAGCAGATGAGGCCTGGAAGCAACAGGTCGCAACGGAGACAGAGAAGGAAGGACCCATTGTCGCCAGAATCCACAATACGATGCTGCAACGGACCCCCTACTCGCCCGAACCGCAGCTCAAGATGAACGTCCAGGAGTGGCGTATTTACGATGCCATGCCGGGCAAACTTCCTGACCTTCACAACCGGTTCGCTAACCATACGCTGGGGCTCTTTGCGAAGCATGGGATCAGTAGCATCGGATACTGGACGGAAGTGTTCGGCACCAGCAACCGACTCGTGTACATGCTGGGCTACCCGAACCTGGGAGACCGGGAAAAGAGCTGGGCAGCGTTTCAAGCAGACCCAGACTGGCAGCAGGCGCGGGCGACGTCAGAGAAGAATGGGCCTTTGGTGGCGAAGGTCCACAGCTGTATTCTCCGGCCTACAGCCTTCTCGCCCCGAGGGTAAGGTCTTGCTGTAACCCCAATTCCCCTCGGAAAGGGACAAATATGATGGCAACGCCGACTCCCACGATTGACTCCCAAGTTCATGCTTATGAGCGGGATCATCCTGAGCGTCCATGGAGTAGATTCTTGCCGGGGCCGGCTGAGGTTACCGGCGACGACATGGTGGCAGCGATGGACGCGGTCGGCGTCGATGGGGCGTTGCTGGTGTCGCCCTTCACTCTGTATCGCTACGATGCCAGCTATGCCCTCGAAGTCTACGCGAAACATCCGGGCCGGTTCGGCTTGATCAAGCCCTTCGATCCTCGGTCGGAAGCGGTCGCTGAGGAGGTCGCAGAGTGGGCAAGGACGCCGGGGGTGGTCGGCGCCCGCCTCATGCTCACGTCCCGATCAGGCGCAGGAGCCGATCCGGGTCTCAACCGCATCCTCGCTGCCGGCGCCAAAGCCGGGATTCCAGTGAATGTGTTGTGCTGGGGCAATCTGGCTCTCGTCCGGGACCTGGCCCGTCGCAACCCTAACACTCAGATAGTAATCGACCATGTGGGACTGAGCCAGCCTTTCACGCCACTGGTACCGCCAGATCCATTCGCCGAGTTAGCCACTGTGATTTCGCTGGCAGCCTACGACAACGTGGCCATCAAGATTTCTGGCGCCTGTACCCTGTCTCATCAGCCCTTCCCATACCCAGACATTTGGGAGCCGCTGGGCCAGATTTTCAAGGCGTTCGGCTTCGATCGCTGCTTGTGGGGCACTGACTGGACCCGAGCCGTGGCCTTATTGACCTACAAGCAAGGCGTTGAGGCGTTCCGCGTCACGGACCAACTATCGGAGGCGGAGCGTTCTGCACTCATGGGCGGGACCCTCGCGAAGATTTACAACTGGTCGCCTGACCTGGGTGGGTAAAAAGGAGTCCGTTATGAACACAACCCGTCAACCGGTCGCCGTCGTGATTGGGGCGACCTCCAAGTGGCAGGCCGATGGCCGCAATACCAAACTGGCACATGGGAAGGTGCTCGACGACAGTGACCTTCCAGTCAGCATACGCTGGGGCATTGGCGGCGCTCTCGCCCAAAAGTTTGCCCAGGAGGGCTTCTTCGTGGTGCTGACGACCCGGAAAAGCGCCAATGCGGCGGCGTTGGAGCAAGCCATCCGCGCGCAAGGCGGTGCCAGCATGATTGTTGAGCTGGACCTGGTATCGCCCGCCTCCATCTCCCAAGCATTCGCCACGATTCGTGCGCAGGTGGGGGACCCGGATGTCGTGATCTACAACGCCGGCTATCTGGAGGGGCGAGAGCTGCCGCCCGATAAAGAATTGCTGGAACACATCCCCCTCGAGCTGTTCGACACCGCACAACACATTTCCAGCCGTGGCCCGTTCTTGGTCGCCAAGGAGGTGTTGCCCGCCATGCGTGCGCGCGGAGCAGGGACGTTTCTCATTTCGAATAATGCGGCGTCCTTGCGCGGACGCAAGCGCCTGACCGGCCAGTCGCTCTACTATCCGCGCGTGATGATGCGCACGCTGGCCCAGGTGCTGACGGAGGAATATTCCGAGCATGGCATCCATGTGGCCAACGTCGTGATCGACGGCCTCATCGATTCGCCCGGCACCCGCGCTCTGCCGATAGCCCAACAACGGCCAGAAGTGGTGATGAATCCGGTGAAGATTGCGGAGGCGTTCTATTACCTCCACACTCAAGACAAATCCTGTTGGACGCACGAACTGCAATTGACGCCGTTTGCGACCAAGCCAAGCTTTTAGGCAGAAGCTGAACACGTCGCCTAACCTGTCATAAAAAATCCTTTTGCTCTCTCTGGAGAAGAACTGAAGTCTTATGTCATTGACACCAACGACCGACACGACCCCTCAGGCCTCTGCTTTTGGAGGCGGACAGTTTGACAACAGCTACACCCGCTTGCCAGAGCGTTTTTACGCGCGCCTCGCTCCTACTCCTGTTCGCAGCCCGCGCGTGGTGAAGTTTAACGCCCCTTTGGCTGAGGAGTTGAGGCTTGATGCTCAGCAGTGGGAGTGTGAGGGAGGGGTGGCGGTCTTGTCCGGGAATCATGTGCCTGAGTGGGCAGACCCGCTGGCGATGGCCTACGCGGGACATCAGTTTGGCCATTTTGTACCGCAGCTAGGTGATGGGCGGGCGATCCTGCTGGGGGAAATCATTGGTGCAGATGGCACGCGTCGCGACCTGCATCTGAAAGGTGCTGGCCGGACTCCGTTCTCACGTCGTGGCGATGGAAGAGCGACACTTGGCCCTATGCTCCGTGAATATATCATCAGCGAAGCCATGCATGCGCTTGGTATCCCTACGACACGCTCGCTGGCAGTGATCACCACGGGTGAGCCAGTCTTCCGTGAGACGACGTTGCCAGGAGCTGTACTCGCACGCATAGCGGCAAGTCACATTCGTGTCGGCACGTTTGAGTATTTCGCGGCCCAGGGCGATCGGGAGGCAGTCAAAATCCTGGCAGACTACGCGATCGCGCGGCATTACCCGACACTGCAAGTGACCTCCAATCCGTACCTCGCGTTACTTGCCGCGGTGTGTGAGGCGCAAGCTGCGCTGGTTGCACGCTGGATGCAGGTCGGCTTCATTCACGGGGTGATGAATACTGATAACATGACCATTTCTGGTGAGACCATTGACTACGGTCCGTGTGCATTTATGGACGCGTATGACCCCGCGACTGTGTTTAGCTCAATCGACCATCACGGTCGCTATGCGTTTGGCAATCAACCCCGCATTGCCCACTGGAATCTGGCCTGTTTTGCCAACACTTTGCTCCTCCTCCTCGATGACAATCAAGAAAGAGCCATCGCGCTTGCCGAAGACACGATCAATCAGTTTCCGGCACGTTTCGAGCGTTATTGGCAAGAGGGCATGCGGCGGAAGCTCGGACTCGTCAGCGAGCAGCCCGACGATGTGGGCCTTGTTCACGAACTGCTCGCGTTGATGCAGGAACATGCGGCGGATTACACGAACACCTTTCGTCTACTGTGTACGGTGGCCGAGGGGGACACAGCCCTTGCAGGCTACGAGGCATGGGTCACCCGCTGGCATAAGCGATTGGAGCACGAACTCCATTCGCGGCACGCTGCCGCCGCGCTCATGCGCGCGCACAATCCCGCCGTCATTCCGCGGAATCATCGAGTTGAAGCGGCCATCAACGCCGCGGTCCAACAGAATGACTTCACGCCCTTGGAGATCTTGCTTATCGTGTTGTCCAGGCCGTTTGACCTGAAGCCCGAACATGCAGAGTACAGTGCTCCACCTACGCCCAGCGAGCGCGTGTTGCAAACGTTTTGTGGCACCTGAACGGATCGTCAAGAATTCTACTGTGTCACAAGAAGGGAGAAAACTCGCAAACTCTGTCGGGTTCCGCGACGGCAGTGCCAGTGTGCATACCGGGTGCACCATGATGCTGACGGAATTACGCAGTCTCTTGGACCATGTGGCTGCAGGCGCGACCGCAGGGGACTACACCAAGTCCATTATGGATGAGAACATTCTGGGCAAGCCAACCCGAGCGGCTCGCCAGGAAACCGCACGCCGATTGCAGGCCTTGTATGGTCTTGATCCACATTACCCGCTGTTCCGACTGCTACGGCGTTTTTGGGCAGCGAACCCAGAGAGTCGGCCCATGCTGGCCTTTCTCGTCGCTGCAGCGCGCGACTCACTCCTGCGGGAAACGACGCTCCTTGTCCAGGAAATTCCGCTTGGCCAGTTAGTATCACCAGGGGAGATTGCCAAGAGCCTGGAAGAAAAATACCCCCAACGGTTTAGTACCACCACCCGGCTCTCGACGGCGCGAAACCTTGCTTCCTCGTGGTCACAGGCAGGCTACTTAAAGGGCCGGGCAAAGAAGAGCAGAACGCGACCACAAATTCCCCCTGGTGTGGTCGCCTTTGCTTTGTTGATTGGGTACCTCTGCGGTTTGCGTGGGTCACTCCTCCTCGACTGCATTGGGACGCGGCTCCTTGATTGTACTATGAATACAGTAATGGACCTGGCGATGGAGGCTTCACAACAAGGCTGGCTGAGGTTTAAGGCATCGGGGTCGGTTATAGAAATCTCCTTTCCTGGATTGTTAACGGTAGCTGGGGAGAAAGCTGCCTATGAGTCGAATTGACGTTCTCAAAAAGAACTATCAACGCATTTGCGGCCTGCCGTGGGATCGCCACGTGGCCGGTTCGCAACGGGTGTGGCTTGCGGTATACGACAAAGAGGACGAACGCAGGCTGCGGCTCCGGCTGGGCCTCTTTGAGGAAGCAACGCACGCGACCGGCCATCAGTGGCGTCTGTGCGATTTGACCGACGTATTTGCTACCTGGCTAACCTCACCACCGTATGTCGATTACGCCGAAAGTTATTTTCAGTCGCCAAAACGTCTGGGCTCAGCTCCGCTGGGAGACTTTAAGAAGACTGTTGCTCAACACATCACTGATGTCTTAGACCATGCGAATCCCGCTGAGAATACGGTCGTGGCGGTATCAGGCATCGGCTCACTGTTTGGTTTCTTGCGCGTGTCTGAGATTTTGCCGATGGTTGAGCCACACATTCGCGGAAGATTGTTAGTCTTCTTTCCGGGCGTCTACGAACACGAGAATTACCGGCTGCTGGATGCGCGTGACGGCTGGAATTATCGGGCTGTCCCGATCCTGGCTACCGAGGGAGACAATTAGATGGCCACGCCAATGCTGAACCGTCACATCTACGACAAAGACCCGGACGAGAACAAACTGCTCAATCAGGGTGTGGCCAAGGTTACCAGCGGCTTATCCGACTCCGAGCTGCAAACCCTACGCTTCGAGTTGACCAACTTTGTCTGCGACGGCCAGTACCAGGAAGGTCTTAATCGCATCCTGACCACCTATCTGACCAATGTAAATCAGACTGAGCAGCCCGGTGTGTGGGTCAGTGGCTTTTACGGCAGCGGCAAAAGCCATCTGGTCAAGATGCTGCAATACCTATGGATGGACTTTGAATTCCCAGACGGAGCCAAAGCACGGGGCTTGGCAAAATTGCCCCAGGCTGTCAAAGACGACCTCAAAGCGCTTTCTACCCAGGCCAGACGGCTTGGCGGCATCCACGCGATCGCTGGGGAACTGAAGTATCGGGCAGAAAAGAGCGTCCGGTTGGAACTGTTGGGCTTGGTTTTCAAGTCGGCTGGTCTTCCCGAAGACTATGCGCGCACCAGCTTCATCTTATGGCTGCGCCACGAGGGGATCGAACAGGCCGTCCGCGCTCACGTTGCTTCTGCCGGCCGCGACTTCGATTTGGAACTGAACAACCTGTATGTCTCGGAGACAATGGCCAAGGCGATTCTGGCGGCAAAGCCTGGGTTCGCAAACAACGCCGCCGAGATCATGTCGCGACTGGAGAGCCAATTCCCGGACAAGTCCGATGTCACCGACACCGACATGATTGACAAGATCAAGACGGTCTTGGCCAAGGATGGCAAAATGCCCTGCACGTTGATCGTACTGGATGAAGTGCAACAGTACATCGGTGATAACGTGGATCGATCCAAGGACGTGCAGGATTTACAGGAGCAATGCTGTGCCCGACTCGGTGCGAACCTGCTGTTTGTGGCGACTGGCCAGAACGCTCTTGCCGGGACTCCGCTTTTGCAACGCCTCCAGGGCCGATTCCCGGTGGCCATCGAACTGCAAGACACCGATGTAGGACAGGTCACGCGAGAAGTCGTGCTCAAGAAGAAAGCCAGCACGAAGGATATGCTGGCCAATCTGCTCGAAATGCATAGTGGCGAGATCGAACGCCACCTTGCCGCAACCAAGATTGCCTTCACCTTACGCGACCGCAGTCTGCTGCTGCAAGACTACCCGCTGCTGCCCGCCCGGCGACGATTCTGGGAGCGTGTGCTGCGGGCTGTGGACAAAGCCGGTACGGGTGCGCAACTCCGCACCCAATTGTGGATTGTGTATGATGCCGTGCAGCAGACCGCCGACCTGCCGTTGGGTAACGTGGTGAGTGGTGCGTTTGTTTGATCCGACATCAAGAGCAACATTCTGTTCTCAATACTTTTTAGTATTTTACTTGCTTTCATATACGAGTGGTGCCATATTCCTGGCATGGCGAAAGTGCAGCTCTGGGGGTATCGTTGCCAACGGTGCGACCATGAATGGGTGCCCCGCGAGAAAGAGAAAGAGCCTCGTGTTTGTCCTCGCTGCAAAAGTCCGTATTGGGATCGGCCGCGGCAGATGAAAGGAAAACGGCACCGGATAGCTTCTCTGATTAAAGGGTAGTACTAATCCTCCAGCCTTTGACGTGGACAGAATTTTCTATAGTAAGGATTGTGCAGAATTTTGGCGTCACGTCTCAATTCTTACAAGACATGAGGATCACGTACTCACGGAAAAGTGCTCCAACCTTGTAGGCTCCAAAGACGCCTTCAAGAGTATTATCCTTCCCCAAAAAGGAACAGAGCTGAGAAGGCAAAGCTTACGGGTGTTGACGTTGATATGAAATGTACCTAATGGTATATTACTAAAGAGAAATGCAACGATGAAGACTGGTAGTGGCGCAACCCAGCTCTTGTTGTTTGACAGACCCAGCGGAAACGTTCAGGCTCTGTTTGATGATCCAGCCTTTGCCAGTAACAAGAACGCACCAGTCCACCGATGGGTGCCGTGGATAGCTGGATTCTCACGAGAGTTTGTCCGGAGTGCCATTGAGCAATATCTCCAGAAGAAGGGCACAGTGCTGGACCCATTTGCTGGTGTTGGAACGACGTTAGTTGAGGCTGTCTTGGCAGGGCATAATGTGATCGGGTTTGAAATCAATCCTTATGCTGCCTTTGCCTGCAGAACTAAACTGACCGCTTATCGACTCAAGGTGCACGTTGTTGAGGAAGGGATTAAGCGATTTCGTCAGTTCTACGAAGATGCTATGCGAGGGTCATACACTCCTCAGAGTGTCCCGCCTCCAGGGTTTAAGACTCGATCCGCATTTTACAGTCAGAAAGTGCTCCAGAAAGTCTTGACTGTGCAGGATTTCATTGCATCTCAAAAAGAGAATGAATTACCAGATGTGTTCCGGCTCGCATTTGCATCTACGATGGTGACCTACTCCAACTATTCGTATGAACCAAGCTTGACAAGACGGTCTGTTGTCGGGAGAGACGATATTGAAGACTTCCCGGTTGGTGAAGTGATTATCTCTAAGCTTTGGGAGATGGCTCACGACATCCAGTGGGTCAGTGAGCAGTTAAATGGAAGTGAGAGAACGCCACAGGTATTTAATGAATCCTTTTTCGAGAGTTGGAGAAAGCTACCAGCAAGTTCTATTGATCTGCTACTCACCTCACCTCCGTACCTGAACAATTACCACTACAACCGAAATACCCGGCCGCACCTGTATTGGCTTGGCTTGGTGCAGGGAACGTCCGATTTGAAGAGGTTGGAAGAGCAGAACTTCGGCAAGTTCTGGTAGACAGTCCGTGAGCGAGCCTGTGTGGACCTTGATTTCCGTGCCGACAAAGAAATTAGCGAATGTGTGCAAACACTGCGGGCAAAAACACCAGAGAAAGGCATCTATGGCGGTAACGGATGGGCAAACTATGCAGCGTCATACTTCAATGACTGTTATCGTTTCGCACAAGCGGCGCAGTATGCCCTCAAGCGGGGGGCATAGCCTTAGTCGTTATTGGCAACAGCATACTACAGGGGGAGATGATTCCGACTGACAAATACCTGGCGAAAATTGCAGAAGCAGTAGGTCTGGAATTGGTTAATATTCACATTCCACGTAATGCGCGGGTAGGGAGCAGCATCATTCAATCTGACGTGCGAGTCGTGAAGGCGAAGAAATCGGATACCTTGTATGAAGCTGTGGTTGAGCTACGAAAACGGTGATTGCCGTTCTGGAACTTCTATCTCTGGATATTCGATCACACCATCAAAAAGCATACCTACAGGCAGGTAATCTCAGCACTTTCAGTCTGCAGGGGGTGATGGTAATATCGCCCCGTGTTAGAAGTTTTTCATGCCCCTCGGGACTTGGCGGAAGAACTCATTAAATTTTATAATCGGCAGCCGTGTCACATGTTTGGAGACCTTAAGCACATGAGGTCTGACCTCATCCAGTACGCTGGAGTTTACGCTCTCTACTACCAAGGGGATTTTCCTCTTTATCAAAGCATATCGCGCGTGAACCAATCCAAATGTCGCATGCCGATCTACGTCGGCAAAGCCGCACCCTCCGGTCGTCGAACGGGCCAAAGCGAAACCGCAGGGCAGACACTATACTCTCGTTTAAGAGAACACACACAGTCTATCACTCTCGGCGGTTTGAGCGTCAAGGATTTTAAGTTCAAAGTCGTTGCGATGGAAGTTGATCTCGTTTCTTGGGGTGAGGGCGTACTTATTCGCTTATTCGTGTCAGTGTGGAACAGGGTCATATCTGGCTTAGGTAACCCCCGACTTTTTGGGCAAATGGCACTTTCTAGGAAAAGCCGTTGCTTGAAATCCTGATCTGAACGACGGTGTGCGCAGGAACATCCGCCCATTCATGACCGCTGAAGTGCTGCGTAAGAAACCAACCCTCAACTGGTCCAAAGATCGCGGTAATGAACCTATGCGTAGTCAGGAGCAATATCTGTGGTTTTGGCAGAACGGCACCTTCACCGGCGACCGCATCAACGATTATCACCTGACCAACGCGCAGAAACGCGCGGCACGAGCTGCGTAGAAAGAAAAGCAGCCGTTCTGATGCTGGGAGTGGCCCACATGGTCAAGTACCGAGTCACAGGGACGAAGAATTGTGGGACCTGAGGATGCTTGCTGCAGGACGCAACCAGACCAGCTTGACTGAGAAGCAGATTGAGTACTGCGTAGAAGCCTGGGCCGTACTGTGTGCGGACGTGCCGATTGAACTCGATACGTCAGAGGCAACGCAGCATTTCTCTCGTACCCGTTTCAATGAAGATCAGAACAAGGTATTGCTTGGCGCGGACGCCTTCCCCGGGGAAGGCGTGGACGCTAATTCTCGGATGTCAACGCTTGCTTGCCTCGCTCATGAGTTGGCTCATACTGAGCGTTTCCGGCTCGGTTACCGTCGCCCCACGGACCTGCCTGATGTATTGTTGGACGAAGCGGAAACGAGCCTCCGTGCTTCATTTACCTCTATCCTCAGAAAAAAAGACCGTGAAGACTTGGTAGAGGATGCAAGAGACCGATTGATTCAGTGGCTTGCCCCTCGTCACCAGGAAGGAGAAGACAATGAAGAGAGTTGAACCTAGCGGTGTTATCCTGAAAGGCGTCTGTAGTATCCAGACAGACCAGTGCACAGCTAAAGAAGAAGGTGCGATTACCGCTGTGTGGGGACCGCCCGGTCGGACGCAGATCAATGTGTGTCGTGCCTGTCTGGAAGAGAAGATTCGCAGAGGAGAATGGGAGGTAGAGGGAGCCAGACTCCGGGAGCACGTTTGAGCAACGCTGTCCAGGGTAAAATGTCATCTTTCATGGAGGAGCAATACCCATGAACTGGCGAGAACGAATCAGCGTGGACCCAGAAGTTTGCCATGGTAAAGTCTGTATCAAAGGGACGCGAGTCATGGTGTCTGTCATTCTCGATAATTTGGCGGCAGGCGAGACGGTTGAGGACATACTCAGGGGTTATCCAACCTTACAGCGTGAGGACATCGGGGCGGCTTTAGCCTATGCGGCAGAGTTGGCCCGCGAACGGATCGTTCCTTTGGCCTCAAGGACTTCGTGATGCTCTTTGAGGAACATCGCGTCCGCATTCGAGGCACCAGCGAGCACGACGAGCCATGACCGGCCAAACCACGACCCAAGCTGCTGCGACAGTCTTCGCTGCGATCCTCGAATCGCTGCAAAGTGCGGCTGCGTACAACCGCGACGACGTGGTGCGGCCAACGGCCATCCTCTGGCCTGACGAAAAGCGCGAATGGGAAAGCCTCGTTCCCCGCCTGCGCACAGTCCTGCCGCAGTTGCTCGTCTTTGGTCCCTACGACAAAACTACGCGATCTGGTCCAGCGATTTGGCTGCGCTGTGTCCTCGCCGGTCGTATTTCTGAGGTGACCTGGGCGTCAGATGATGTTCCGATCATTTACTTGCCGGGA
>Ga0187892_10003076_pt1 | contig 31370 bp, 20 predicted proteins | sample MA1701073metaG_FD_139345 | JGI IMG/M metagenome (GOLD analysis project Ga0187892, IMG submission 139345) | Bio-ooze microbial communities from a basaltic lava cave in the Kipuka Kanohina Cave System on the Island of Hawaii, USA - MA170107-3 metaG ...
GTGGCCGCCTCGCGCATCCGCTCGATGGCCGCCGCCGCCAGCGGCGCCCGCCCCAGGTTGGTGTGCAGCACGACCCCCGTGGCGTTAATCACCCCGCCCAACGACCCGGTCATCAACCGCTCGACTCCCTGCACCACCCAATCCTCCACCTGTTCAGCCGTCGCGCGGTCCATCCCGAAGCCTTTGGCCGGGTCGGCGGCCATTTCTTGCATCCCTTTCCGCACAAACCCTGCCACCCTTTCCCGGTAGCCTTCCAAAGCGGTTCGCGCTGTTTCCACGACCACCGCCCTGCCCGCCTTTTCTGCCAGCGCCGACACCCGCGGCCGCCTCAGCAACTCATCCACCGAAGGCAGCCCGCGCAAGAACGCGTTCACCACCTCCCGGTTTGCCGCCGTTGCTGCCTCTTTCACGTCCCCCTCCGCCGGCGCGCGCCAGGCCCCTTTCCCCCCGCTCCGTTTTTCTCCTGATTTCGTCATGGGCCTTTCGCCGTGTGTGGCTTGGCTCTGTTTCGCTCTCGATTCTATCGGCTCTGCTTCGCTCTCGATTCTACAGGACGCCTCTTGAATCTGTGCTTTTGCTTCTGGAATCTCCTGGGATCCGAGTTCTGCCGGCTCACTTCTCCCTTCCCCCTCCCGCTTTACATCTCCCGCCGCCTGGACTTATCATCCTGTTCGCCCCAGCCACAGCGAGGCGCGCGCCATGCCCACCGTTGACGAAGAATTGAACGCCCTCGAGCGCGACCTGCGCAACATGAAGATCGAGTACGAGCAGTACTTTGGCGGGGGCCGCCCGCGCCCCCCCTCCGACACCGTGTGGCGCTGCGAGCAGGTCATCAAGCGCTACAGCGAGCGCGGCGCCGAGCTCAACTTCAGCCAGCGCTACCGCTTCAACACCCTGGCCTCCACCTTTGCCAAGTACAACGACATGTTCCGCAAGAAAATGAAGGCCAGGGAGGAAGGCCGCGAGGTGAAGCACTTCGGCGCCGCCGCCCGCGAGATTGCCGCCCAGCGCGCCAAGTCCGCGCCGCCCCCGCCGCCTCCGCCCCAGCCCGCCTCGCGCCGCGCCCCGGCCGCCGCCGGCGCCTTCACCATGGCCACTTCCGACCCGGCCCAGGAAGGCGAGAAGGTGCAGAAGCTCTACGATGCGCTCCTGGAGGCCAAGAAGAAGGCCGGCGAAAAAACCGACGGCCTCTCGCTCGACAGCTTCAAGAAGTTCGTCTCCTCCAAGACCCACCAGCTCAAGGCCGGCAAAGGCAAGGAAGTCGAGTTCGCCGTCTCCACCGAAGGCGGCCAGGTCAAACTCAAGGCCCGCGTCAAGTGACTCCGGCCGGCGCCGGCCGGCCAACTCATCGCCATTGACAGCCCCGGACTCGGCGCGTATCCTGTACCGGATACAGCCGCATAGGCCGTGGCTGCATCTCCTTCCTTGTACGGCTTCCCAAGGGTGGGAACAAACCAAGGAAGATTCGTCGCCGGTTTTTCGTGCTGGGTCCGTCACCCAGAAAGGACAACGGTTATGCTGGATAACCAAAACTCTTCCGCCCCCGCACCGGCCGTGGCAACTGAACCCGCCGCGCCCTCCACAGAAACAGCAGCCATCCGTCAGCCTTCAGCGGTCACCCACCATGAGACCGTGGTGATGGCGCACGCCCCGGCCGTGGGCCAAACCTCCGCCGCGGATTCCGGTGTCCGACTTCAAGATTCAAAATCCAGCAGGCAAGACCTGCGCGACGAAGCCGGGGCGGGAGAAGGCGTGCGCCGGCAGGATGCCGGCGCTACCGAACCGGGCGAGGATGGCCACGCCCATCCCGCCGAGCCCAGCGCCGAGGAGATTGCCGCGGCCACCGCCGCCGAAGAAGCCGCCGGCGCCGAGACCATGGACAAGCTGCTCGAACAGTACGCCGCCCCGGCGCAGCAGCCCCACCAAGGCGAGCTGCTCGAAGGCCGCGTGGTGGCCATCCTGGACCACGGCATCGTGGTGGACCTGGGCGGCAAGCGCGAAGGCCTGATCCCCGCGCAGGAGTTCGCCGACGCCAGCGCTGAGCTCCGCTTGCTTCCCGGCGAGAAGGTGGAAGTCTTCCAGATGGACGGCGAGCGGGAAGGCTACCGCCTGCTGAGCTACCTGCGCGCTCTGCGCAAGCGCATCTGGGAGAACATCGAGCGCAGCTACCGCGAAAAAGTCGAGTTGAGCGGCAAAGTGGTGGACCGCATCAAGGGCGGCCTGGTGGTGGACATCGGCATCCCCGCCTTCATGCCCGCCTCGCAGACCGACCTGCGCCCCCTGCGCGACTCCGAGGACTGGACCAACCGCGAAATCTCCTGCCGCGTGATCAAGATGAACCGCAAGCGCGGCAACGTGGTGGTGAGCTGCCGCGTGATCCTCGAGGAGCAGCAGAAGGAGAAGCGCGCCAAGCTGCTCGAGACCCTCAACGAAGGCGCCATCCTCAAGGGCGCCGTGAAGAACATGACCGACTACGGCGCCTTCGTGGACCTGGGCGGCATGGACGGCCTGCTGCACGTGACCGACATCGCCTGGAGCCGCGTCAACAAACCCAGCGACGCCCTCACCCCGGGCCAGGAAGTGGAAGTGGTGGTGCTCAAGTTCGACCGCGAGAAGCTGCGCATCTCCCTGGGCATGAAGCAGCTCACTCCCGACCCCTGGGGCGGGCTGGCCGACCGCTTCCCGGTGGGCTCCCGGCACAAGGGCAAAGTGTCCGGAGTGACCGACTACGGCTGCTTCGTCCAGTTGGAGCGCGGCGTCGAGGGGCTGGTGCACGTCAGCGAAATGACCTGGTCCAAACGCGCCAAGCACCCGTCCAAGATCGTCTCGGTGGGCGACGACCTCGCAGTGCAGGTCATTGACCTGAAGCTCGAGAACCGGCGCATCTCCCTCTCCATCAAGCAGACCACCGAAGACCCCTGGCACGCCTTCGCCGCCAAGTACCCGCTCGGCACAGTGGTGAAAGGCGTAGTGCGCAACCTGACCGAGTTCGGCGCCTTTGTCGAAATCGAAGAGGGCTTCGACGGCCTCATCCACGTCAGCGACATCTCCTGGACCGAGAAAGTGAAGAACCCCGCCGACAAGTTCAAGAAGGGCGACGAGGTCGAGGCCAAGGTGCTCCGCCTGGACGGCGAAAACCGCCGCCTCTCCCTGGGCATCAAGCAACTCAACGACATCTGGGAGAAGTGGTTTGCCGAGCACAAAGTGGAGTCGCTGGTGCGCGGCAAAGTCGTGCGCGCGGCCTCCTTCGGCGTCTTCGTCGCGCTGGCCGAGGGCATCGAGGGGCTCTGCCACATCTCCGAAATCGAAGGCCGCCGCCGGGACCACGACGAAAAGAAGAAGGACAAGAAGGCCGTGACGCTCGAAGTCGCCCAGGAGTACGACTTCAAAATCGTCAAGGTCAGCCCCGAGGCCCACAAGATCGGCCTCAGCTACCGCGCCGCCATCCGCGCCGCCGAGCGCAAGGAAATCGCCGAGTACCGCTCCACGGCCAGGTCCAGCTCGAAGTTCACCATTGGGGACATGATCCTCTCCAAGCGCAATGCGTCGGCCGGACCGCATAAGCAGTAGCAACAAAGAAAACTCTTTCCCTTTCAGGCGTTTGGTGGTAAACGGGTTCCAGCTACGTGGGCCCTGCGGGGCTTTCTGAGGAATGGGCAGATGAGCGACACCACCATCACCAAGGCCGACCTCGTCGAACAAGTCGTCCGCATCACCGAACTCCCGCGCAAGGAAGCCGAGGATGTGGTCGAGACCATTTTCGACTCCGTCATCGGCGCCCTCCAGAGCGGCGACAAGATCGAAATCCGCGGCTTCGGCAGCTTCCGCACCCGCCAGCGCGGCGGACGCATCGGCCGCAACCCCAAGACCGGCGCCAAAGTCGAAGTCCCGCCCAAAACCATCCCCTTCTTCAAGCCCAGCAAAGAACTGAAAGAGTTCGTCAACAGGAACCGCGCCCCCGCCGCCGCGCCGCATTCCTAGCCGCTGCCCCGGAGTTCCGTCCTGGGGTCGTCTAGCAGCTTGTTGAAAATACCAGAACGTTGTCATTCCGAGCCGCCGCAGGCGGCGAGGAATCTGCATTTCCTGGCGTTTTCTGCAAGATGCAGATCCTTCGCTTCGCTCCGGATGACAGTCAAAAGCGTTTTTCAACAAGCTGCTAGGATCTGGAATTGCTTTTTCCCCGCCCGGCAGGCGAGAATCCCCTCTTCACCATGGACTACCTGTGGACCCCGTGGCGGTACTCCTATGTGGCGAACGCCGCCCAGGACCCCGGCTGCCCGTTCTGCCGCGCCCTGGAGGCGGGCGACGACGCCAGGACGCTGATCGTCGAGCGCGCGGCCAAGAACTTCATCATCCTCAACCGCTACCCCTACACCACCGGCCACGTGTTGATCGTCCCTTACGCGCACCTGGCCGACTTGGCCGCCCTGGACTCCACGACCCTCGATGAAATGATGCAGCTCGCCCAGCGCGTGCAGCGCGCCCTGGCCACCGCCTACAAGCCGGAGGGCTTCAACCTGGGCATGAACCTCGGCCGCGTCGCCGGCGCCGGCGTCGCCGGCCACCTCCATCTGCACCTCCTGCCGCGCTGGGCCGGCGACACCAACTTTATGGCCACCACCGCGGAGACCCGCAACCTGCCCGAAGACCTCGCCCACACCTGCCGCAAGCTGCGCGCCGCGCTGCGGCAGGGTTGAAGCGGGAAACGGCCCGCCGGATACGCCGCGTCAGCCCTCGAAGATCACTTCGGCGAAGGCGGTATTGCCGCTGTGGGTGATGCTCAGGACGATGTGGCGCACCCCCATCTGCTCGGCCAGCTCCCGGGCCCGGCCATGCAGCTTCATGGTGGGCTTGCCGCTGGCTTCGCGCGCCACCTCCAGGTCGGCCCAGCGCACCCCGTTGCCCCAGCCGGTCCCCAGCGCTTTCATGGTGGCTTCCTTGGCCGCGAAGCGCGCGGCGTAACGCTCGAACTTCTTGCGGTGCTTCTCGCAATAGGCCTTTTCCGCGGGCGTGAAGACGCGGTCGAGAAAAGCCTGCCCCCGGCGGCGGATGGCCGCTGCCATGCGGTCCACTTCGGCGATGTCCACTCCCAGTCCGAGGATCATCTGTGTGGGACTGGCTTTTAGCCGGTCCGCCCAGAATTGCCCGTTACGGCTTAACCCAGAACAGGCGCCCGCAAATTAAGACCGGACAGGCCAGAATCCCTGTCCTACAATTAGGTGCGCGCCCCGCCCCGCGATTATACCGCGAGTGTGGCAGGCCAATTGCCCGTTCCAGGGCATGGCGGTCACCTGCATGGCGCGCGCCGACTCCGGAGATTGCATGCCGACTCTCGTCAAAACGCGTAAACGCGCGCCACAGAAGGAGTGGGCCACATTCCGCGCCGGCGGCCTGCAAATCCTGCAAGCGCAGCCCCTTAGCAGGATCCCCGGCCTGCTGCACGGCTTCAGCACCCGCGGCGGCGGCCGCAGCCAACTGGACCGCGAACGGGTGCTCAACCTGGGCGCGGTGGAGTGGGATACGGCGGAGGGATTGGCCGCTAACCGTCGGCAGTTCCTTGCGGCGCTGGCGGCCAAAGCCGGCGCTAACGAGTTGCCTCTGGTCACTTTGAAGCAAATCCACTCGGACGCCATTCACGTGGTAGCGCAGCCGGTCCCGGGCGACCGCCTGCCCGGCGACGCCCTCATCACCGCCTCGCCGGGACTGCTGCTGGGTGTGCACACGGCCGACTGCCTCCCCATTCTGCTCGCGGACGCGAAACGGCGCGTGGCCGCCGCGGTGCACGCCGGCTGGCGCGGCACCCTGAAGCGCATCGTCTCGAAAACGCTCGGCCGGATGCGCATGGAGTTCGGCACGCCCGCCGCCGACGTGCGCGCCGCGCTCGGCCCCGGCATCGGCCCCTGCTGCTACGAAGTGGGGCTCGAAGTGGTGCAGCAGTTCCACGCGCAGTTCGCCAACGCGCGCGAGTGGTTCGACGGTCCGTTCGACCGGCTCGTCGCCCACGATTCCCCCAATCCGCTCCAGTGGCTCAACCGCATGCCGCCGGGCCATCAGCCGCCGCCGCCCACCGCGCAACTGGACCTGGCCGCCGCGAACTGCTGGCAATTGCTCGAAGCGGGTCTTTCCCGGCGCCGCATCGAGGCCAGCCCGCTGTGCACTGCGTGCCGCACCGATCTGCTCTTCAGCCACCGGCGCGAGCGCGGGCTCACCGGCCGCATGCTTGCGGTGATCGGCTGGCCCGTCTAGGCTTATGGCAGGGTGCCGATGGAGGCCGCCATGCAACCCACCGAGTTCCGCACGGCTGAGCGCGCCCACGCCAGCATCCTGGCGCAGCGCGAGCAGCGGCTGCTGCTGTGGCTGGCCGAGCGCATGCCCGCCTGGGTGACTTCGGACCGGCTCACTTTGCTGGGCCTCCTGGCCATGCTGTTCGCCGGGCTGTGCTACTGGCTGGCGCGCTTCCACCCCGCGGGTCTGCTGCTGGTGATCCTGTGCCTCGCGCTCAACTGGTTCGGCGACAGCCTGGACGGCACCCTGGCGCGCGTGCGCCGCCAGCCCCGGCCACGCTACGGCTTCTACGTGGATCACATCGTGGACACCTTCGGCGCGCTCTTCCTGCTCGCCGGCCTGGCCCTCTCCGGCTACATCACGCCGCTGGTCGCCGCGGCCCTCCTGCTGGCCTACTACATCATTTCCATCGAGGTGTACCTGGCGACCTACACGCTGGGCACGTTCCACCTGGCGTTCGGGGGCCTGGGCCCCACCGAGCTGCGCATCCTGCTGGCCCTGGGCAACCTATGGCTGTACTTCACGCCGCGCGCGCCCGTGGTGTTCGTGCTCGGCGCCGACCACAAGCTGCTCGACGTCGGCGGCGTCATCGCCGCCACCGCCCTGCTGCTCTTCGCCTGTCTCTCCGCCGCGCGCCACACCCGCGCCCTCTACCGCTCCGACCCGCTCACCCGCGCACATGGGTAAGCCGCCCTTCCCGCGGCCCCTTCGTTCCGTCTTCGTTGGTAGTGTGTCCGCCGGAGGGCCCCGCTACCCTATGGCTTGGACTCCGGCGCGGGCTTCTTCTGCGCCACCCGGTTCTTCAGGTTTTTCAGCTTCGCTTCCGTGGCGGCGACTTTGTCGGGCTCGAATTCGGCGGGCGTGGCCCGCTGCCATTCCGCCAGCGAGCGTTCCCACGCCGCGGCGGCTTGCTCGGCGTGCCCCAGCCTGGCCAGCACGTCCCCCAGGTGGTCATGGATGGTAGGGTCGTGCCGGTTGCGGCCCAGGGCGCGCCGCACCAGTTTCTCGGCCTCCTCCAGCTTCCCCTGCTTGAAGTAGGCCCATCCCAGGCTGTCGAGGTACGACCCGTTGTGCGGTTCTTCCTTCAGGGCCCGCTCGATCAACTCCACGGCCTCCTCCAGCCGGTTGCCCTGCTCGGCCAGCATGTACCCCAGGTAATTCAGCGCCCCGGAATGGCGCGGGTTGGCCTCCAGGGCCTTGCGGAACTGCTCTTCCGCCGCGTCGAACCTCTTCTGCCGCTCGTAGATGGCCCCGCGCAGGAACCACACGATTTCTTTTTCCGCGGGGCGCGGCGAGAGCTGCTCGGCCGCGTCCACGGCCTTTTCGGCTTCGCCGTAACGCCGGCCCCGCTCATACACCTGCGCCAGGGTCAGGTGAATCTCGCGGTCTTCGCGTGTGCCGCCCAGCAGGGCCCGCAGGCGGGCCACCGCCGCGTCGGTCTGTCCCTGGTCCGCTTCCAGCAGCGCGTGCCCCAGTTGCGCGCCCCGGTCGGCGGCGTCGCCGGCCAGCAGCTTGTTCGATTCCGCCAGCGCCAGGCCGATCTCCTTGGCGGCGCGATAGGTCTCCACCAGGATGGCGCGGCCGGCGCGCTGCTCGGCGGGTCCCAGGTTCATCAGCTCCTGGCAGGTGGACACCGCCGCGCTGAAGTTCTCCGTTTCGCGGTACAGCCGGCTGAGCTGCTCGTAGAGCACCCCCAGGCTCCGCCGCGACTGGTCCGGCGCGGTCCCCCGGCGCTTCAGCAGCGTCACCGCGCCGCTCAGCACCCGGATGGCGTCCTCGAAGCGCCCTTGCGTTTCGTAGATCAGCGCTTCGGTGTAGATCACTTCCAGGCTGCCCGGGGCGCGCTGCCGCGCCTTCACCACGCTCTCCTCGGCCAGCTCCACCTGGCCCCCCTGGCGGTACAACTGCGCCAGCCGCAGGTGGCTTTCCGCGTCCGCGGGGTCCGCTTCCGCCAGCCGGCGGTACTCTTCGATGGCCGCCTCGCGCTTCTGCTGCGCGGCCAGGGCCCGCGCCAGTTTCCGCCGCGGCTCCGTTTTTTTCGGCTGGCGCTCGACGGCGCGCTGGTAGGCCTGCTCGGCCCGCCCGTGGTTCTCCAGTTGCGAGTAGGCGTCGCCCTGCAGCAACAGCAGCTCCTCGGAGGACGTTTCGTCCAGGGACTTCTCCAGCAGGCTGACTGCTTCCGGCGCGCGGCCCTGGTCCAGCAGCAACTGGCTCATCTGGGCCAGCGCCGTTTCGTTGCCCGGCTGCCGGCCCAGCAGGTCGCGCAGGACCGTGCCGGCCTGCTCGTGCTCGTTCTGCAGGCGCAGCAGGCGCGAGAGCCACAGCGCGGATTCGGAATCACTGGGGTCCCGCCGCAGGATTTCGCGGTACTGCTCGGTGGCCCGCCGCGCAGTTTCGCGCTGCCCCGTGTCCGGGTTCATCTGCCCCAGCGTGCGCACGTAGATGCGCGCCAGCAGCCGCCGCGCCCCCAGGTTGTTGGGGTCGCGGGCGATGATCTCCTGGGCCTTCAGCACGGCGTCGCGGATGCGCTGCGACTTGGCGTACATCTCCGCCAGCCGCTCGCCCACTTCCGGCGAACGCGAGTCCAGCGCGTGGGCCTTCTCGTAGTTCTCGATGGCCTGGCTGGCGTAGGCGGAGCGTTGCGCGGAATCGTAGTTCACTTCGAACAGCCGGTCGTACAGCCGCCCCACCGCGAAGTAGTAGTAGGCCTGGCTCTGCTGGTCGCCTTGGGCCGCGCCGGCCGCGCCCGGCGCCCCTTCCCCGGGCCCTCCCCCTGCCGGCGGAGCCGGCTTCTCCCCCGTGGCTGGAACACGCTTCTGCGCCGGCCCGCCCTGCGCAAGTCCCAGAAGGACCACCAGCAGTGTGTAGATGGCGCGTTTCATCTCTGCGCCGCGGTTGCGCGGCAACCTCCCAATATATCCTATCGGGCCGCGCCCTCCAAAAAAACCACTGGGTGGCCTGTGGCCGCCGCGATTCTGGGGCAGGACCACGGAAGCCCTGTCCGGCCTTGACCGCTGTGGGTTATGATGTCCACGGTCAGCCGGTGCGGTTGCAGCTCCTTTGTAGAGTCACAGGGCCCCTCCCGCTGTGCCGGCGAATCCGGGAGTGCCTAAACCAAATGACCTGGCCATGCGTGGTTCTGGCGGCATGGGCCTTGCTGGTGGCGTCCCCGGCCGCGGGCCACGCGCGCCGGCAGAATCCCGCGCGCGCTTCCGAGCGGAAACTCCTCCAGGCCCGGCCGTTGCCGCGCCCCAGCGTCCGGCTCACCGGCGGACCCCTCAAGCACGCCCAGGACCTGAACGGCAAGTACCTGCTCGAGCTCGAACCCGACCGCATGCTCGCGTTTCTCCGCGAGCGCGCCGGCTTGAAGAAAAAAGCCGAGCCTTACGGCGGCTGGGACGGCGCCGGCCGCCAGCTCACCGGCCATATCGCCGGGCACTACCTTTCCGGCGTGAGCCTGATGTGGGCCGCCACCGGCGATGCCCGTTTCAAAGAGCGCGCCCACTACCTGGTGAATGAGCTGAAAGAAATTCAAGACCACGACCCCGACGGGTACATCGGCGGGTTGCGCGACGGCCAGGGCGCCGACGGCAAGCTGCTCTTTCAGAATCTGGCCCGGGGCGTCATCCGCGGCTCCAACTTCGATCTCAACGGCCTGTGGTCGCCCTGGTACGTGCAGCACAAGATCTACGCCGGCCTGCGCGACGCTTACCGCTACACCGGCAACCGCCTGGCCCTGGAGGTGGAAATCAAGTTCGCCGCCTGGGCCGAGGCCATCCTGGCCGGCCTCAACGAAGAGCAAGTCCAGAACATGCTGGCCACCGAATTCGGCGGGATGAACGAGATTGCCGCCGACCTGTACCGCGACACCGGCGACCCGCGCTGGCTCAGGCTGGCGGCCAAGTTCGATCACCACGCCGTGGTCCATCCCCTGGCCGCCGGCACAGACGTCCTTCCCCATCTGCACGGCAATACCCAGGTGCCCAAACTGCTGGGCGCGCTCATGCTGCACCTCTACACCGGTGACCCCACCCGCGCCGCGGCCGCGGCGTTCTTCTGGCGCCAGGTGGCCTGGCAGCACAGCTTTGCCACCGGCGGCCACGGCCGCAATGAGTACTTCGGCCCCCCGGGGAAGCTGAACGACATGGTGGACGGGCGCACCGCGGAGACCTGCAACGTGTACAACATGCTCAAGCTGACCCGCGCGCTCTTCGCTGTTTCGCCGGACATCCGTTACGCCGATTTCCTCGAGCGCGCCTTGTACAACCACATCCTGGCGTCCCAGGACCCCGAGGACGGCCGCGTCTGTTACATGGTCCCGGTCGGCCGCGGCGTGCAGCGCGAGTATCAGGATATGCAGCGCAGTTTCACCTGTTGCGTCGGCTCCAGCATGGAAAGCCACGCCCTGCACGCTGACGGCATCTACTACGAGTCCGGCGACCGGCTCTGGGTGAACCTCTTTGCGCCTTCCCGCGCCGACTGGGCCGCCGCCGGCGTCACGGTGGAAACCTCCACCGACCTGCCCGAGGGCCAAAGCGCCGCGCTGAAGTTCACCCTCCTGGCGCCCCGCAAGTTCACCCTGGCGCTGCGCCGCCCCTTCTGGGCCGGCGCGGGCTTCGCCGTGAAGGTGAACGGCCGGGCCCTGGACCGCCTCCCGCCCCCCAGCTCCTACGTGGAACTGAACCGCTCCTGGAAGACCGGCGACACGGTCGAGCTGGTCCTGCCCCAGGCCCTCCGCGAAGAACCCCTGCCGGATAACCCCAGCCGCAGGGCCCTGGCCTGGGGCCCGCTGGTGCTGGCCGGCGATTGGGGGCCGGAACAGCGCCGCCCCACCCGCGAGGAAAACGAGAGCGTCAGCGTGGCCGCGCAAGCCGCGCCCCCTGCGCCCGCCCCGCTGTTCGTCTCCATCCCGCAGCCCGTGGATCAATGGCTGAAACCGGTCCCCGGGATGCCCGGCTCTTTCCGCACCTCCGGCGTGGGCCTCAGCCAGGAAGTGGACTTCCTTCCCTTCTATCGCCTGCACCGGCGCCGCTACGCCGTCTATTGGGACGTGCTCACCCCGGCGGAAGCGGAAAAGGCCGCCGCCGCGCGCGCCGCGGAAGAACTGGAGAAAAAGAGAATCGCAGCCGCCACCGTGTCGTTTGTGCAGCCGGGCCGCGCCCATACCGAGAAAGAGTTCAACCTGCAGGGCGAGGAAACCGCGCCCCTGATGGTGAAGGGCCGCGCCGGCCGCCGCGCCGCCAAATGGTTCTCCTTCGATCTGCCGGTGGACCCCGGCTCGCCCCTCACGCTGCTGGCCACCTTCAGCAACGACGCGCGGCAGAACGGCGCCTTCGACATCCTGGTGGAAGGCCGGCTGGTCGGCCGGCAAACCACGGCCCGCCGCAGCCCGGAGCAAGTGGTGCGCTTCTTCGACGTGAGCTACCCGTTGCCCGCTGCGCTGTTCAGCGGCAAGCAGAAAGTTACTGTGCGCTTCCAGGCCGCCGGCGAATCGCAGGTCCCCGGCGTCTTCGGCGTGCGCATCCTCCGCCCGCAGCGGTAGCCCCGCCCCAAAGGCCCCTGTTCCCCGCGGCAGGCCGGCGTGTCTCCGGGCGTTTTGTCCTTGCCACGCGCTGGCGTGTGTCCTACGATTCCAGCGCTGGCCCGCGCTGCGGTCTTTCCCCGCGGCGCTCCGCTCCCGTACCCCGCCGGCGCCCACCATGGCCCTGATGCGCAGCGCGTTGCTGGCGGCTTCGCAGAGCGTTTGGCTCCGCGAGCGCGCCACCCGCTACTCCTTTGTGCGCCGCGCCGTTTCCCGCTTCATGCCCGGCGAGGACCTGCAAAGCGCCCTCCTCGCCGCGCAGACCCTGCGCCGCCAGAACATCGGCGCCGTATTCACCCAACTGGGCGAAAACGTCACCGACCCCTCCGAAGCCGCCCGCGTGGCCGGCCACTATCTCAGCGTCATCCACACGGTGCGCGCCCTGGCGCTGGATACGGAGCTCTCCATCAAGCTCACCCAGCTCGGGCTCGACCTGGACCCCGGCCTCTGCTACGACAACCTGCAGCTCATCATCCAGGCCGAAGACCCCGGCAAGACCGTGTGGATTGACATGGAGGCCAGCGGCTGCGTGGACGCCACCCTGGCCCTCTACCGCCGCGCCCGCGCCGCCTTTCCCAACGTGGGCGTGTGCATCCAGGCGTACCTCTACCGCTCGGCGCGGGACCTGGCCGGGCTGATTCCGCTGGGCGCCGCCGTCCGCCTGGTGAAAGGCGCCTACAGGGAACCCCCCCAAATCGCCTACCCCAGAAAGAAAGACGTGGACCAGAACTACTTCGCCCTGGCCACAGAACTGCTCAGCCAGCCCGCGCGCCGCGCCGGCGTCCGCGCCGCCTTTGCCACCCACGACACGCGGCTGATTGCGCTCATCACCGCCCATGCCCGGGCTCAAAACCTGGGCAAAGACGCCCTGGAGTTCCAGATGCTCTACGGCATCCAGCGGGCCGAGCAGGTGCGCCTGGCCGCGGCTGGCTGGCGCTCGATCGTCCTGGTGGCCTACGGCAGTTACTGGTTCCCCTGGTACATGCGGCGGCTGGCTGAGCGCCCTGCCAACCTCTGGTTTGTGTTGCGCAGCGTCTTCGCCTCCTGAGCAGCTGCGCCGCCGATCCCGCGGCGCACCGCCGCGCACCGCACGCCCAGGTTGCCGGCTTCCCCGGAGGGAACAGCATGGAGCTTTGTATCCTGCTGGCTGGGCTGGCGCTGGGGATCGCTCTCTGGCCCGCGGACGCCGGACAGCAGGCCGCCTCCAGGCCCCGCATGAAGAAGCAACCGTTTGGCAGAATGCCCGATGGCCGCCCGGTGGACCTCTATGTCCTCACCAACGCCAACGGCATGGAGGCCCGCATCACCAACTACGGCGGCGTCCTGGTCGCCCTGCTCGTCCCGGACCGCCAGGGCAGGTTCGCCGACGTGCTGCTGGGCTACGACACGCTCCCAGCCTACCTACAGGACACCGCCTACTTCGGAGGCATCATCGGCCGCTACGCCAACCGCATCGCCCGCGGCCGTTTCCAACTGCGCGGCCAGACCTTCACCCTGGCCCGCAATAACGGCCGGCACCATCTCCACGGCGGGCGGCGCGGCTTCGACAAAGTGCTGTGGGACGCCAGGGACCTCTCCGCTGCGGCCGGCGCGGCGCTGCAACTAACCTATCTCAGCAAGGACGGCGAGGAGGGCTACCCCGGCAATCTCTCCGTGCAGGTCATCTACACGCTGACCGACGGCAACGCCCTGCGCATCGACTACTCGGCCACCACCGATCAGGAAACCGTGGTCAACCTGACCAACCACTCCTATTTCAATCTGGCCGGCGCCGGCGACATCCTGGCCCATCGCCTCCAGCTCTACGCCGCCCGCTACACGCCCGTGGATCACGGGCTGATCCCCACCGGCGAGCTGGCCGCGGTGGCCGGCACGCCCTTCGATTTTCGCCAGTCCACGCCCATCGGCCGGCGCCTTGGCGACCCCCACCAGCAAATCCGCTTCGGCCGGGGCTACGACCACAACTGGGTGCTCGACGCCACTGGCGGCAAGCTGGCCCAGGCCGCCGAGCTGTTCGACCCGGCCAGTGGGCGCCTGCTCCGTGTGTTCACCACCGAGCCGGGCATCCAGTTCTACTCCGGCAATTTCCTCCATGGCGCCATCCGCGGCAAAGCCGGAAGAATCTATGCTCATCGCTCGGGCCTGTGTCTCGAAACGCAGCACTTCCCCGATTCCCCCAACCAGCCCCGCTTCCCCTCTCCGGTGCTGAAACCCGGGCAGCGCTACCACTCCGTCACCCAGTATCGCTTCGCCACACGCTCACGGGCGGACCTCCGCGGCTGTCACCGGAGTGCACGCTGCAGGAAGACGGAGGCGGTGTCTGCCATGGTTCAGATGGGGTCGCGGTAGCAGTTCGCGTCCTGACTACGGCGCCTTCCGCGGAACGGTGCGATACAATCTCGGGTGTTCCTTGCCGCGATGACGGATACCCCTCCTGCGGGAGGTCCTCCGCCCCCCTTCAAAACCGCGTCCCGTTTGGCTTTGAACTCGGCGCCGGGCTTCCACTCCGGCAGGCGCGCGGTTTCCGCGATGCGGTAGCCCACGGTGAGAAAGAGCTGCGCATCTTCCACCAGGCCGCTCAGGTCCCAGTAGTCCTTCACGTCGTCGCTGGGGCGATGGTAGTGCTTGGTGGTGTACTCCTCGCGCATCTTCATGCCCCACCCCTCGGGCTTGCCGATAAACTCTGTGCCCGTGCCCGGGTCCAGCGCGGGCACCCCCTGCTTGGCGAAATTGAAATGATCGCTGCGGTAGAAGAAGCCCTTCTCCGGTTCCGGGTCGGGCCGCACCTCGCGCCCCTGCTCCGCCGCGGCCCCGGCCAGCACCTCATCCAGCGAAGAACTGCCCAGGCCCACGCTGACCACGTCCCGCGTGCGCCCCAGCAGGTTCATCACGTCCAGGTTGATCACCGCCGCGGTGCGCGCCAGCGGGTAGAGCGGATGCTCCGCGTAGTATTGCGAGCCCAGCAGGCCCTGCTCCTCCGCGGTGACCAGCAGGAACAGAACCGACCGCTTGGGCGCCCGCGCCAGTTGCTTGAACGCGCGCGCCAGCTCCAGCACCGCCCCCGTGCCCGAGGCGTTGTCCGCGGCCCCGTTGTAGATGGCGTCGCCATTCTGCGGCGGGCCGAGGCCGAAGTGGTCCCAGTGCGCGGTGTAGATGACGTATTGGTCGCGCAGTTTGGGGTCGCTGCCGGTCAGCCGGGCGATCACGTTGCGCGAGTCCACCGCGCGCATCTGGTTGCGGATGGTCGCCGCCGCCCGCACCCCTAGCGCCACCGGCTGGAAGTCGCGCCGCACCGCGGCCTGCTTCAGCGCCCCCAGCTCCTGCCCGGCCAGGCGCATCAGTTTTTCCGCCGTCTCCCAGGTGATCCACCCTTCCAGCGCCGCGCGGCCCATGTTCTTGTCCGGCGTGCTCAGGTCCAACTGCTCGCTCAGCCGCCCCTGCACCACGTTCCAGCCGTAGCCCGCGGGGCCCGTCTCATGGATGATCAGGCAGCCCGCCGCGCCCAGCTCCGCGGCCTTCTCGTACTTGTAGGTCCATCGGCCGTAGTAGGTCATCCCCTTGCCGCCGAACACCTTCACGTCCTCCACCGGCGGGTCGTTCACCAGCACGACGATCACCTTCCCGCTCACGTCCATCCCCTTGAAGTCGTCCCACTGGAACTCCGGCGCCTGCACCCCGTACCCCGCGAACACCAGCTCCGCATCCACGGAGACGCTCTCCTGCACGCGCTTGGTCCACGCCACGAAGTCCGCCCCCAACTGCGCCTCCATCGTTGGGGCGCTGCTGGCTGCGCCCCCCCTGCCCGCCGCGCCCCCGCTTTTCCTGAACTTCAAACTCATGCCACGGTCCGCGGTAATGCCCACCAGCGGCACTTTCTGGATGAACGTGCCGTCGGGATTCCCCGGCTCGAGGCCCATGGCCCGGAACTGCTGCTCCAGATACTGGACGGTGCGCTCCTCGCCGCGCGACCCCGGCTGCCGCCCCTCAAACTCATCCGACGCCAGTACCTTCACCTGTTGCAGCAGGCGCTCCGCGGTGATGGCCCCGCGCGCCGCCTTGAGCGCCGCCGCCTCCGCCGTCACCTTCACCGGCTGGGCCGCGCCGCCCTGCCCCAGCGCCGCCAGCGCCACCCAGCAACCTGCCAGCATGCGATTAACCGTGCTCATAGCTCTCCTCGGGGATTCTCCCCGCAAGATTGTATGGCATCCGGGCAAAAAAACCGCAAGGGTGCGGCGTTGCCCCCTGGTGCGGCGCGCCGGTCGCGCGGGTTGGCGCGGAAGAACCGCGGGGGGATCGGGGGAACGTCTTCGCGCTACCGGCAGAAGCCGTTCGCGGGGCTGGACGGGCTGGGGCTGTTGCGTCCCGGGTGCGTGTTGAACAGGACCACGCAGGTGACGGTGCCGCCGATCAGCAGGATGGCCGCGGCCCTCCGCCACCGCTTCTTTTTCTTCACCTGTTCGGCGCCCACCCCGGCCACTTCTTGGACCACTTCGTAGCTGCTGGCCTCCGGGACCACGTAGGACTCGCCTTCGTCAATCACTTCCAGGGCCCCGCGCACCGCCCTCACGCGGGCCTCCTCGCCGGTTACGGTGATCTCCGCGTGCGTCGGCTGGGCCGTCTGCGGCCGGATCCACAAGCCCGCGGCGTACACCACCAGCGTTTCTTCGCCGGCCACCGTGAAGCCCAGTGTGCCCCGAGTGACCTCGATGGCCACTCGCCCTTCGCTCTCGTTGAAGCTGGCCTGGGCGTCGCTCCCGAGATACGCCTGAGCCGGTCCCAGCCGCAGGCTGATGGCGCCCCCCGGTTCGGTCGCCACCGCGTCGCCGCCGTAAACGGTGGTCCCCGTTTGCACGGCCGTGCCGCCCAGTCGCGCCCGATGGGACTGCACCACCAGGCCCAGCGGCCGGGGCCCCGCTAACCCCGGGAGTTCGATCAGCCATACAGACAGGATCACCGCGACAATGCGCGCGGCCCGCCGGGTTCCACTGGCGTGCAAACGTCCTCCCCGTGTGGGGAGCCTATTCGACCTCCGGGCGCGCCAACAAGCGCAACCGGTTCCACCTGTGCCGAAAGCGTTAGCGCCGCCCCTATTTGCGCGCGGCCGGGGCCGGCTCGACCAGCGGTTGCCCGGAGGGAGGCGCCGCGGCGGGCCGCGGCATCATGTTGGCCTTCAGCGTTTGCGGCGCGCGCCAATGATCAATGTAGGAGGTCTGCTGCACGCAGGAGATGGTGCAGCGCGGGGCGCACGGCTTGCGCGTGTAGAACTCGCGGTGGCGCTGCTCGGCGGTGTACTCGGCGATGGGGATACCGGGCGCGCCGCGCTTCTGCGAGCAGTAGTGCACCAGCCCGTCTTCGCAGATGTACAGGTAGCGCGAGCCGGCGCGGCAGCGCCAGTCGTTGGCCCGGCCGTGCGCGATGTTCTCCTGGAAGCGGTTGAAGCGCGAGTAGGAGCGCCGCGCCAGATGCATGATCTCTTCGAAAATCCTCTGTTCCGCATCCCCCAGCGCCCGCAACTGGCCCTGCGCGTCGTGGATGATGCCCACCGTCGTCGAGAAGCCCAGGCCGATGGCCCGCCGGGCCACCGCCAGCGCATCCTCGGAGTGGGCCACGCCGCTGCCCAGCACCGAATTGATGTTGACGTGAAACTCCGCGTGCCCCGCCAGCAGCGCCAGCTTCTGGTCCAGCACCTTCAGGCTCTTCTTCGACACGTCGTCCGGCTGCACGTTGTCAATGCTGATTTGCAGGTGGTCCAGCCCGGCGCGGTTCAGCCGCTCGATGCGCTCGCGCGTCAGCAGGTACCCGTTGGTGATCAGCGCCGCCAGCAGGCACCGCCGGCGGATGTGCGCGATGATGTCGTCCAGCTCCGGGTGCAGCAGCGGCTCGCCCCCGCTGATCACGATGAAGGCCGTGCCGAAGGCCCCCAGGTGGTCAATGCGGCCCTTCATCTCCTCCAGCCCCACCGGCTTCGAGTAGTCGTCGAACTCGTTGCAGTACGTGCACGCCAGGTTGCAGCGCCGTATGGGAATGATGTGCGCCTGCACCACGTGCTTGGTCGAGAGCAGCGCGCGCCCGATCATCCACAGCTCGCGCGCCCGCCGGTGCGCCCACAGGTACTTGCGCCGCATTGGCTTCACCCCAGCCATTCCTATTTGCCCGGCGGCCCAAAAACCCGCCCCGGCCGTGTATTCGCGAGCTCGCCGGCCGAGGCCGCCCCGGCTCTGTTCATCCTACAACAAGCCGCCGCGGCCCGCCGCCCGGCCGCAGCGGAGTGTTCCCGGGGCGGCCGAGTGGCGCATATGGCCGGGTGAATGGGGCTCTACTGGGACGCGCGCAGCAGGCGCCCGAGTTCTTCCTTCAGCGACTTGAGCGCGCCTTGAGACGCGCGGTCGCTGATGAGGTTGCGCATCTGGTAGGGGTCTGTGCGCAGGTCGTACAGCTCGTCCATGTGCTCGAGGTCGGTGTAGTGGATGTAGCTCCAGCGCTCGGTGCGCACGCTCTGGTAGCCCATGCGGTGCACCCGCGGAAACACCGTGTCGCTGAAGTATTCAATGAGGAACGACTTGCGCCACCCCGTCCGCTGCCCCCGCAGCACCGGCAGCAGCGACCGGCCGTCCACCTCGCCCCACAGTATTCGAGGCACCCCGCCGATTTCCAGTAACGTCGGCGCCAGGTCAATGCTCAGTGCCAAGCCGTCCACCACGCCCCCCGGCTGGCTCGCGGGACCGCGCCCCCGGCGCAGGCTCTGCGGCAGGCGCATGTACAGCGGGATGCGCGCGGACTCCTCGTAGGCCAGGCGCCGCTCTTCGCTCAAGCCGTGCTCGCCGTAGAAGTAGCCTTCGTCGCTGGTGAAAATAATCACGGTGTTTTCGAGCCGCCCCTGCTCCTCCAGCACGCGCATCATCTGCCCGAGACCCTCATCGGCCGAAGCCAGCATGCGCAGACGCTTGCGGATGGTCTCGTCGTCGGTCACCGTCCCCGGGCCCAGCGCCGGCAGATCCCCGATCTTCCGTTCCAGCGCCGGCTTGCCCCGCGGCGGCTGGCCGTAGTTCGGGCGCCGCGGGATGGGCGCGCCGTGGTACAGCTCCTTATGCCGCTCCGCCGGCAGAAAAGTGTCCGGCTGATTGACCGCCGTGCTCCCGTCGGCGTATTGCGTGATGTCCGGATGCACGCTCTTGTGCGAGACGTACAGCAGGAACGGCTTCGCGTGTTCCTGCCGGAGAAAGTCCACCGCGAATTCGTTGAGGAGGTCGGTGAAGTAGCCCGGGCGCGTGACGCGCGCGCCATTGATATTGAACTCCGGGTCCACGTAGCGCCCTTGCCCCTTCACGCTGACCCAGTGGTCTAGCCCGGGCCGCGCCGTGTCGTCCACCCCCATGTGCCATTTGCCGACGAAGGCCGTCTGGTAGCCCGCCTCCCGCAGCAGCCGCGGGAACGTCACCAGTTCATGGCTGCGCGCGCTGCGGTCGGTATTGTCCCGGATGCCGTGCTTGTGCGCGTACTGCCCCGTCAGAAAGCTGGCCCGGCTCGGCGAGCACAGCGGCGTGGTCACAAACGCGTTGCGGAAGCGCACCCCTTCGCGCGCGATGCGCTGCAGGTTCGGCAGCCGGACAAACGGATACTCCACTTCGTCCCAGCGCAAATCATCAATCAGCACGAAGACGATGTTCGGCCGCGCGTCCCCGGCCCGCGCTGGAGCCCGCGCTGGAGCCTGCGCCGGGGCCCCCGCCGGCCCCGCCAGAAGCGCCGCCCACAGCCCCGCCAGAAGCGCCGCCCACAGCCCCGCCAGAATTACCGTCGTCAGCGCGCGCCTCCGCATCCGCCGGAGTATACCCCCTGTGGAGTGCGGGAGCGCAGCTCCCGCTTTGTTTACGAGCGCAGCTCCCGCTTTGTTCACCACCCGCCGCTTCTGTGGAGTGCGCCGCTTCTGTGGAGTGCGGGAGCGCAGCTCCCGCTTTGTTTACGAGCGCAGCTCCCGCTTTGTTTACGAGCGCAGCTCCCGCTTTGTTTCCCACCCGCCGCTTCTGTGGAGTGCGGGAGCGCAGCTCCCGCTTTGTTCACCACCCGCCCCGGGCGAACAGGGATCCTGCTCCTAACCCTACCGCGGGCCGCGGTGTTTCGCTTTCATCGGGTTGACTCGTAAACAAAGCCGGAGCTGCGCTCCGGCACTCCACAGACCCTTGACTTCGCGGGTCGCCGGGAACAAAGTACGCACATCGGCGGGCCCAAGGCCACGCAAGACTCGCCGGAGGTCACCAATGAGAAACCACGGGAAACAAAGCGAGTGGGGTTCAGCGGCGCTTGTTGCTCTGCTGCTGGCTCTGGGCGCCGCGCTGGCGCTTCCGCTCCACGGCCAGGCGCCCGCCAAGAAGGCCGGCGGCAAAGCGCCCGCCCAGGCCGCCGCACAGCCCAAGTTCAAAGCCATCTGGGAGCCGGTGAACGTCCCGGAGGATCTCAACCTGCTGTCCGTTCATTTCATCAGCGCCGAGGAAGGCTGGGTAGCCGGCGGCAAGACCACGCACGCCGGCGGAGTGATCTATTACACCAAGGACGGCGGCAAGACCTGGGAGCTGCAAGTGGGCGACCCGCAGTCCAGCGATCGCGGCTTCGACCATCTGCGCTTCGTGGATGCCACGCACGGCTTTGCCATCCAGGGCGTCGCCTCGGGGAACTACAAGCTCTTCTCCACCAGCGACGGGCAATCCTGGTTCCCCTCCGGTTCCGTGCCCGAGCACCGCTACGACTACTTCTTCACCACGCCCACCACCGGCTACCTGGCCGATTGGGCCCGCAACCTCATGCGCACCACCGACGGCGGCAAGAAGTGGCAATCCGTTCTGCGCTGCAAGATCCGCGCGGAAATCGGCGGCCTGACCCGCGAGGCGGAGTGCTACTTCAACAGCATCAGCTTCCCCAACCCCACCGTTGGTTACGCCATTGGCGGGCCCTTGCCCGATGACGGAGGCAACATGCTGGCCAAGACGGAGGACGGCGGCGTCACCTGGAACTCCTGGGTGGTGCTGCCCGGCGAATCCTCCCACGAAGGCGCGCTGTGGTTCATGGACGAGACCAACGGCGTCTTTCGCGCCAAGGATGGTAAGAAAATGTTCCGCACTGCCGATGGTGGTAAGACGTGGGTGGAGGCCAGCGGACAGAACGAGCCCAGGTCTAATCTCAGCTTCGCCGATGCCGAAGTCGGCTGGATGGTCCGCTACAACAAAATGACCTACACCACGAACGGCGGCAAGAGCTGGCTTTCGCGCCAGGTCGCTTTCCCCACCCTGGTGGCCGCCTCCAGCCTGCCGGCCCGCGACCGCGGCTACGCCGTCGGCGAGCACGGCATGGTCTATCGCTACCGCATCGTCCCCGCGGACTACACCGCCAAAGGCATGCTCCCCGCGCCGTCGTTATCCGGGAAGTAGGCGGGCAAATGTCCGTGCTGTTTCGAACGGGTTCGCCGGCAGGGGGCCCGGCGCGGCATGTGGAAAGAGCTTGCGGATAACAGCGGTGTGGTCCTCGGCCTGGCCATCTCCCTGTACACCCTGTACGCCGTGGTCGAGGGCCGCATCTTGCGCGGCCGGGAGCGCTATGCCCTCTTGAGGAATGTCCATGAGGAGTTCAACTACTTCCTCGCCTTGAGCAGCGCCCTGGCGAACCGCGCCGGCCAGGCGCGCACGCTCTTCGCTGCACACCTGACGGGAAGTTACCCGCCTCCCGCCGCCGACCACGACAGCCTGCCCGTGGAGGCCGCGGCGCTGGGTCAATGGCTGGTCAGCCGGGCCAATCACCTGATCCAATACTCCCTCCCGCTCGACGTCGAGAAGCTCGGCTCCGCCCTCAACCGCCCCCAGGCCGAAGCCCTTTTCGACTTGTTGGCCTCGCGCCGCAGGTATGTCCAGGTGCTCGCCACCCGCACCCTGGATTTGCAGGCCTTCCCGCGAAGGCCCGGTGTTCTGGCCCGCTTCGTGGGCGTGGCCCATATCAACGTGGATGACTTCAAGCAGAAACTCAACGCCTTCGCCAAATCGCTGGGGCTGGCCGCCCCGGAATTGCCCGTCGCTTCCACCCAGGAAGAGGGCGGCGATTAGCAATACTCGCCCTCCGGCCCGCCTTACCGGTTCGCGCGATGGTTGGCAGCTTCGCCGCCAGTCGGGTGGTGAGTGGTGGGGCTGGGGAGAGTCGAACTCCCGGCACGCGGTTTAGGAAACCGCTGCTCTATCCATCTGAGCTACAGCCCCATGCTTCTAGCCTAGCACAACGCTCTTCCCGCGAACGTTCCGCTCCTTAATTGATTGATTGCGCCCCACGGGAAGCCCGGCCGGGTTAATCCAAAATGCCACTTTTTTACCCCCGCCACGGTAACGGGCTACGCACCTCCTGGACTGGAAACCCTTGAAACGGCAAGGAAAAGAGTCGTACTCTCGAAAGGCACGGGGCGTGCTTCCTTCATGCAGTGACGGGACCTGGGAAGCAGGCTGGGCGAGATGGGGCGCACTTCCCCCGGGAGGGAGGAGCGCTTCAGGCTTGCCCTGTCTGCTGTCCGGCTCAATGAGTCCCACCGCCCCAGCCACTGAGGAAAACGTGAACGCAACCTCCAACGGACACCCTGGCGCCCCTCCGGCGGCGACGGCCGCTTCCGCCGCCCCGGCGGCCAAGGCCCCACGCGACACTCAGGAATTGCAGCGCGCCCAAGTGGCCGTCAGCCGTTTCGCCCGGTCCCTGCAAGTGCTGGTGCGCGCCGCGCGCCTCTACCAGAAAAACCATCCCCACGTCATGGAGAGCCTGGAAGCCGTGGACACCGATCTGCGCGGCGCGTTGGATAAGGTCTGCCCTCTGGAGCTGGGCGTCGAGCGCCCCCGCCTGATCTTCCGTGGCCAGCCGCTGGCCGACGCCCGCGGGGAATTGAAAAAACTGGCGGAGGCCCTGCACCGGCGCGGCATTTTCACCCTGGTATTTCTGCCGCAGACCCACCTCGGCGAACTGGGCACCTTCGTGCAGGCCCTGGCCGCCTCCCCGATGCAGGCGGGCGACCCGGAAGAACCGCTGGACTGGGCTGCGCTCCTCGAAGAGAAACGCATCAACGGCATCCGCGTGAACCAGCCGCTGGCCCCCAAGAAGGCCGACACCGTCCTCACCACCCTGGTGGCTGCCGTGCTGGCGCCGGAAGGCGACGCCGCGGCCTCGCCCGGCGCCGACCCCCAGGCCTTCCCCACCGTCGAGGAATGGGCCGGCCTCCTGCGCCTGCTGGCCAGGATCGCCGCGCCCTTGCGCCGCGAAGAGTCGTTGAACCCGCGCCAGGTCATGCAGCCGCTGCGCGCGGCCGTCGCCGGCGAAGCGAAGCCCGTGGTCCAGGCCCTGGCCGCGGCCATGACCCGCAACGCTCCCCGCGACGGTGAAAACCTCGAGCCCTACTTCTGCCGCCTGGCCGAATCCATGGCCATCGAGTTCTCCTTCGAGCATTTCCGCGCCGGCCGCGTCCCCCTGCCAGAGCTGCGCCGCTTGTTCCAGCGCCTGGCGCGGGAGATGGACGCCTGCGGCTTGCGCCCCACGCGCCCCGGCGGCGAAGGCCACCGCTTGAAGAGCGGCGCGCGCTGGACCAACGAGTCCTACGCCGAACGGCTGCACGAGACCTTCTGGGACGAATTGCCGGCCCCCGAGCGCACCCACATCCTCAACGGCCCGCACGCCTGGTGCGTGCCGATTTCTTCGCTCCGGCCCTATGCCGAGCAACTGGCCCACTCCGGAAGCACTCGCCCCGCGCGTTTCGTCCTGCTGAACTTCGCGCGGCTTCTGGAGAGTACCGCCCCGGAGGTGCGCCTGGCCGTCGCCAACGGCTTGAGCGAAATGCGCGACCTGGTGCCGCTGCTCTGGCCCGCCGCCGATCGCGGCCATAGTCCCGACGAGCTCGCCCATGTGGTCACCCGCGCCCTCCTCGCGGAAACCGCCCCGGAAGCCGCCGGCCTGCTGGCCGGGGTCACCGATGCCCTGGCGCGCCTGGCCCAGGAGCGCCGCGAATACGCCGCGCTCGAGAAAATCCTGCACACCCTCGACGCTGTCCGCCTGGGCCTGCTCCCCCCCCGGCCCAACGGCACGAACGCCCCGGCCACTTCTCTGGTCAGCACGCTGCTGCAGCGCATCCTCGAAAACGGCCGCTGGCAGGCCATGGTGGACCAGACCCTCGAGCACCGGCCCCTGGACCCCGCCCTGCCCCGCATCCTCGCCCGCGACCCCGAGCGCGTCCTCGATGCCCTGAGCGCCCGCTTGACCCAGCCCGAAGGCCTGGCCGGGCTGGCCCCCATGGCCCGGCTGCTCCGCGCTATCGGCGAGCCGGCCACCGGCGCTCTGGTATCCCGCCTCTTCGACCCGCGCACCCAGCGCGCCACCGCCGCGGTGAAGTTGCTGGCCGCCGCTCGCCCCGAGCGCCTGGTCGAGGCCCTGCCCAAGGCCCTGCATGGCTGGGACTGGGCCTTGCAGGACCTGGCGGTGGGCGAGCTCACCCGCCAGGGCGTCCCCGGCGCGGCCCGCGCCTTCCTCCAGGTGCTTCCGCTGGCCCATACCCTGGTGGCCCCGATGATGATTGACGAAATCGGCCTGGCCGAAGAGTTCGCGGCCGTGCCCCTGCTGGTGCTGATCGCTGCCGGCGCTCAGGATCCTCTCAAGGACGTGTTCATCCGCATCAAGGCCATCGAGGCCCTGGGCCGCCTGGCCGCGCCGGAAGCCGCGGACACGCTGCGCGCCATCCTGCGCCAGCGCAACGGGCTCACCTACACGGAGCCGGCCGGCCTGCGCTCCGCCGCCGAAGAAGCGCTGGGCCTCATCGAGAATCACCCTTCGTCCGCGCGCGTGCGCAAGACCAAACAGGCCGTGGCCCACTCCAGCCTGAGCTTCACCCGCCCCCGCCGCTACTTGCGCGTGCCCCTCGATTCGCCCCTCCCCGCCAAGCTCTCCCTCGAACGGCCCGCCGCCCGCGAAGCGGGCGCCGCGGCCAGTCCCGCCGCCGTCCGCGTCACCACCATCTCCCTGGGCGGGGCCTTCGTCGTGTCCGGGCCCCGCCTCACCGTGGGCGACTCCTGCCAGCTCGAAATCCGCAATGGCTTGCGTCGCATCGCCGGCACCGCTGTGGTGCGCAACGTTTCGCCTTCCGGCGGCGGCGTCGAGTTCGTCCACATGACCCAGGACGACCGCGAAAAGCTCCGCCAGCTCGTCACCAAGCTTCTCCGCCACTGACCGGTTCACCCTGCCTCGCCCTGTCCCCCCCTCCCCCTTCACCGCTGTTGACTTGCTCGGCCCGGGGACTAACTTCTGCCCTCGGCTCCCGTTCTGCATTTCGCCCGTTTCCAAGGAAAATGCAGATTCCTCGGCCCGCTTCGCGGGCCTCGGAATGACACGATGGGTTCTTTCAGCAGCCTGGCGAACCGCCCACCGCCCACGTTGGCCGGCCGTCAGCGGCAAGCGCCGTGGTCAAATCGAGCCAAGAATCACCGCTCACGAAACACCCGCCACTGGCCACCGGTCACTGGCCGCAAAGGCGCCCACAAGCCACTCGTTCCTGTGGCTCAACATTTCAGTTGAAATACCCGGGCTGGTGCATTAGGGTTAGGGCCAGATGGGGTGTCCAATCGGAGCGGGGGGACTGTCTAAGAGCTTGTTGAAGAACCCCGATGGTTGTCATTCCGAGCCGCCGCAGGCGGCGGGGTATCTGCATTTCCTGGCGTTTTTCTGCAAAATGCAGATCCCTCGCTTCGCTCCGGATGACAGCCAGCACTTTTTCAACAAGCTGCTAAGGGTTCCAGGTGCTGGTTCTAGGGAGGGTCCGAGTTATCCGGAACTCGGCGCCGCGAACCTGGCGCCTTCATCATCCGTCCACGGAGGATCCATGCAATCTCACAAAGCACGTTGCTATCGGCTGTTCGCTGCCGGCTGTCAGCTTTTGGCCGTGATGGCGCTGCTGGCCCTGGCCCCCATGCCCGCCGCGGCCCAGGTCAATACCGCCGAACTGGGCGGCACGGTGCTCGACCCCAGCAACGCCGGTGTGCCGGGCGCCACCGTCACCCTGAAGAACCTGGCCAACGGCGCGACGCGCAGCACCACGTCCGACCCCCAGGGCCGCTACCTTTTGGTCAACCTGCCTCCGGGCCGGTATGAATTGACCGTGCAGGCCACGGGCTTCGGCACGCTGAAGACCCCCGAACTGATCCTGACCATCGGCCAATCGGCGGAGTACGACCCCAGGCTGCAAGTGGCCGACGCCGGCCAGGTGATCACCGTCGAGGGGGGCGCGGACGTCATCGAAACCTCGCGCACCCATGTGGCCGACACGGTGGACTCCCGCCGCATCAACAACCTGCCCATCAACGGCCGCAACTACATCAACTTCACCCTGACCAATTCCCAGGCCACCCGCGACAGCGCTCCCTCCATCGGCGCCGCCCCCACCAGCGGCATCAACTTCGCCGGCCAGCGCGCCCGTTCCAACCAGGTCTCGGTGGACGGCGCCGACGCCGTGGACAACTCCGTCAACGGCGTGCGCGCCACCGTCAGCCAGGAAGCGGTGCAGGAGTTCCAGCTCATCATCTCCAATTACAACGCCGAGTTCGGCCGGGCCACCGGCGGCGTGGTCAACATCGTCACCAAGAGCGGCGGCAACGACGTGCACGGCAACCTCTTCGGCTACCTCCGCCACAAGAGCATCCAGGCGCGCAACCCCTTCTCCGTGCAAGTGGACCCGGCCACCGGCGCGGTGCGCGCCGTCAAGCAGGGCTTCACCCGCCTCCAGGCCGGCGCCACCATCGGCGGGCCCATCAAGCAGGACAAGACCTTCTACTTCCTGGCCTACGAGACCACCCGCCGCCAGGAAACCGGCTTCACCAACATCGGCGCCAATAACTTCGGCCTGGTGCCCACCACCACTCCTTTCTTCCCCGCCCCCCTCCTGCTCACCCCGCAACAGGCCGCCTTCGTGAGCAATCCTGCGGTCCTGGCCGCCCCCGGCGGCGCCACCCTGGCCGCCAACGTGGCCCTCATCGCCGGCTCGGCTTCCAGCGTGGCGCTCACCGGCGTGGACTTCGGCGCCATCGCCACCGCGCGCGGCGTGCCCAGCGCCCCGGGCCCCCGTTTCCCCATCCCCATTGATTGCAGCCCGCCGGCCGTCCTGTGCTCCGCCGCCAGCCTGGTGCCGCTCCCGGCCTCCTACAAGACCCTGCAATCGCTCATCGGCAACTACCCCATCAGTGAGGGCACCAGCCTGTGGAGCGGCCGCTTCGACCACCAGTGGAACGAGAGGAACAATTCCTTCCTGCGCATCAACATCACCCCCTCCCTGGTCACCGGCATCCAGGTCAACGCCCAGAACCAGAACTTCGGCCAGAACGCCGCCTCCCGCACCTCGCTCCAGCAGACCCGCGACGTGGCCGGCGTGGCCTCCCACTCCCGCCTGTGGACCAACCACTTCATCAGCGAAGGCCGCTTCCAGTTCGCCCGCCGCGGCCTGCACTACGGCTTCGCCGATTTCCCCGGCGGTTCCGACGTGGCCATCAATATGACCGGCTTCGCCTTCTTCGGCCGCGAACCCTTCTCCACCGTGGACCGCATCGAGCGCCGCTGGCAGTGGACCGGCAACCACACCTGGATCAAGGGCAGCCACGCCATCAAGTTCGGCTCCGATTCCAACCTCATCCAGTTGCGCTCCAAGAAAGCGCAAATCTTCGAATTGAACTTCGGCGGCCTCTTCAACTTCGGCGGACTCACCGCCTCCAACCTGGGCCTGCCCAGCACCTTTGCCGGCGCGGCCGTGCCCGGCGTCACCGCCGTCCAGGCTTACGGGCTGGGCCTGCCCTCCGTGTTCGTCCAGGGCATCGGCCAGTCCGACCGCCCCCTCGAGAACACCACCTGGGCCATCTTCATTCAGGATAGCTGGAAAGTGCACCCCCGCCTGACCTTCAATTTCGGCGTGCGCTGGGACTACGAGCAGACCCCGCTGTTCACTCCCGCCACCCCCGTCAACGCCGCGGCGGAAGCGGCCTTCGGCCTGGTGGAGGGCATCCCCCGCGACAAGAACAACGTGGCCCCGCGCCTGGGCATCGCCTGGGACCCCACCGGCAGCGGCGCCTGGCTGGTGCGCGCGGGCTACGGGCTCTTCTACGACCACCCGCTGCTGGCGGTGGCCTTCAACTCCACCACCGCGGAAGGCGCGCTCTCTTCCCAACTGGTCACCGCCGGCGGCGCACCCACCGGCGCCGCGGTCACCCCGCTCAATGCCGCCACCGCCTTGAATGCCGCTTCCATCTTCCAGGGCGTGCTGGGCCGCTCCACCGGCACGTGCTCCGCCGGCACCAACCCCGTCGGCCTGCCCGCTTCCTTCGGCTACCTCTGCGCCCAGCAGCGCTTCGACCCCAAGCTGCCCAACTCCATTTTCACCAACCACAATTTCCTCGCCTCCGGTTTCCCCATCCCGCTCCTGCCCTTCACCCTCCACGTGGACGCGGACTTCGAGTACGCCTACTCCCAGCAGGGCAACCTCTCCTTGGAGCGCCGCATCGGCCAGGACTACAAGTTCGGCCTCTCCTACACCTACGCCCACAGCGTGCACCTGAACCGCCCGCGCAACATCACCCCCTCTGATCCGGGCCGCCTGGCGCGCAACTTCCGCAACGCCTTTGCCGCCGGCATCGTGGCCTCCAACCCGGTCACCGTGGCCGCCCCCCTCGCCAATATCGCCGCCACCGCCACCACCTGCGCCCTCACGCTGCTGGCCCCGGGCGCCCTCGGCGTGCTCAGCGGCTGCCCGGCCTCCGGCGCCAACGCCGGCTTCAACGGCCAGTTCGTGGGCACCGCCGCCTTCTTCAACTTCTTCCGCCCGCAGGGGCCCAACCCTTCGTTCCAGGCCCTGGCCGGCGGCTACGCCAACCAGGTGGCCCTGGCCACCGCCGCGGGCTTCCCCACCGGCGTCACCGGCGTGCAGGTGCCCTGGAGCGACGTGATGCAGCAGGAGTCCTCCGGCAACGCCATCTATCACGGCATGACCGTCACCTTCTCGAAGCGCTTCGCCAGCCACTTCGAGTTCCTCTCCAGTTGGACCTACTCTCACGCCATTGACGATTCCACTGACCTGCAAACCCTGCTGGCGCCCCAGGACAACAACCGCCCCGACCTCGAACGCAGCGACTCCACCTTCGACCAGCGCCACCGCTGGGTCTTCAGCGCCGTCATCGAGAGCCCCTTCAAGTGGAGCGATGAGGGCTTCTTCAAGAAACTGACCAGCGGCTGGGTGGTCGCCCCCATCTGGGAGATGGCCGCCGGCCGCCCCTTCACCGTCCTCACCGGCAGCGACTTCAACCTGGACTTCGGCTCCAACACCGACCGGCCGTCGCACCTGCCCGCCGGCGGCGTGCCCTCCTTCTTCCTCCCGCAGGCCGGTACCTTCGCCCCGCCGACGGTGTGCCCCACTGACCCGGTGAGCGGCAACCCATCTAACACCATTTTTGCCGGCACCACGCTGCCGTCCTTCTTCGGCTGCACCGGCAACCTGGGCCGCAACGAATTCAAGCGGCCGCAGTTCGTGGCCCTGGACCTCCGCCTCTCCCGCCGCTTCGCCATCAACGAACGCTGGAGCTTCGATTTCATCGTGGACATCTTCAACCTGTTCAACCGCTTCAACGTCGGCGACGTCAGCCCCCTGTGCAACCCGCTCGACCCGGCCGCCTGCCGCGCCGGCGAGCCTACCGCCGCGCTCGACCCGCGCCAGTTCCAGTTCGCCCTGAAGATCAACTGGTAGGCGCGTCCCGCCGGGTCCCTCGCCTGCTATCGCCTCCGCGGGTCGTCGCAAGAAAAGGGCAGCCCCTCCCGCCGGGCTCCTTTTCTTGTCTCCGCAGGGCCGCCTTCGCGCGCCCGCTGCCCTGTCCTACACGCGCGAATCGCGCTACAGTGGACGCAATGGACACCGCAACCATCCTGCTGGCGCTACTGGCGCTGGCGGCCACGGGCGCGGGCGTGGCCCTGTGGCTGCGCGGCCGCTTGGCGGAGCAGACCGCCGCCCTGCGCCAGGAGATGCACGCCGTGCTGCTTCAGCAGTCCCAGACCGTCAACGACCACGTCAAAACCGTCACCGACCACGTGGGCCGCCTGACCACGCTGGTCACCCAGCAACTCGGGCAGGTGACCGCTGAATTACAGAAGGGCGTGCGCGCCTCCGCGGAGCTTTCCCTCAAGGCCAAGGAAGACTTCGCCGCCGAGCTCAAGAGCTCCCGCGAGATGCTCGACCGCATCAATGAGCGCCTGGGCGAGTTCCAGCAGGCCGGCCGGCAATTGTCCGTCGCGTCGCAGAGCCTGCAATCCATCCTGGGCGGGGCCAAGACGCGCGGGCAGCTCGGCGAAATCGCCCTCGAACGCCTGCTCGCCGACGCCCTCCCCGCCGCCGCGTATCAAACCCAGTACGGCTTCTCCACCGGTGATGCCGTGGACGCCGTCGTCCGCACCGGCCAGAAGGTCGTCCCCATTGATTCCAAGTTCCCCCTGGAAGCCTTCCGCCGCCTCGACGGCGGCGCCGACGACGCCCGCCGCGACTTCGCCGCCGCCGTAAAGAAGCAGGCCGACTCCATCGCCGCCAAGTACATCCTGCCGGACGAAGGCACCCTGGACTTTGCCCTGATGTTCGTGCCCTCGGAGAACATCTACTACGAGCTCCTGATGACCACGGACGCCCGGGGCGCCCGGCTGGACGATTACTGCCGCGCCGCCCGCGTCATTCCCGTCTCCCCCAATACCCTCTACGCCTACCTCGGCGCCATCCTCATGGGACTCAAGGGCCTCCAGGTCGAGGAAAATGCCCGCCGCCTGCTCGAAAACCTCGGCGGCCTCAACAAGCAGTTCGGAACTTTCGCCGAAGTCTTCGACAAACTGGGCGCCCACCTCCGCAACGCCCAGCAAAGCCACAACGACGCCACCGCGCGCCTGGCCCGCGCCCGCACCACCCTCGACCAGATGGCCCAGGGCGCGCTCCCCGACGCCGCCTCGCCAATCGCCCTGGCCCTCGACGAACCCGCCGCCCCCCCACGCGACTGAACGGTCTGCCACAAGAGCCACAGGGGCGCCCTGGAAAAGCGCAATCCAATCATGCGAAGAGCGAAAGAACCGGCTACCATGCGTTTAGCTCCTTGTTCAAAAACCCCGCAGCCTGTCATTCCGAGCCGCCCCAGGCGGCCAGGAATCTGCATTTCCCGGCATTTCCTGCACGATGCAGACCCCTCGCTTCGCTCGAGATCACGAATCACTAAGAGCTGGTTGAAACAACCCGAAGGTTGTCATTCCGAGCCGCCGCAGGCGGCGAGGAATCTGCATTTCCCGGACTCTTCTGCAAAATGCAGACCCCTCGCTTCGCTCCGGATGACAGTCAACAGCACTGTTCCAACAACCTGCTAGGGAGTGCGCCCCGGGGCAATTTCGAGGCCGTGAGCCGCAGGCTAGGTTCTCCGAACGTACTCGACAACAACTCTAACAGCTTGTTGAAAAA
>Ga0187892_10003077_pt1 | contig 31370 bp, 32 predicted proteins | sample MA1701073metaG_FD_139345 | JGI IMG/M metagenome (GOLD analysis project Ga0187892, IMG submission 139345) | Bio-ooze microbial communities from a basaltic lava cave in the Kipuka Kanohina Cave System on the Island of Hawaii, USA - MA170107-3 metaG ...
ACGGCGCTGTGCTGCCGATACCGTCGTGCGCGCTTGCTCCCCATGAGCCCCCTCCTCCTGTATGCCGGATGATTACATTTCCGGCAGGGTGAGGGACTCCAATTTCAGCTGAGGCAGGACACAACGACCTCGCCCTCGGTCCCTGTTGCAGTTTGTTCCCCGATGAGGAGGGGACTGAAAGATGGTCCCACGACATCGGCATAGAGCGCATGGAACGTTGCAGTTTGTTCCCCGATGAGGAGGGGACTGAAAGTCGTGTCCCAAGGTATCCAAGCCGCGCAGGCCGGCAGTTGCAGTTTGTTCCCCGATGAGGAGGGGACTGAAAGAGAGAAGATCACCGTGCTCTCCGGACAGAACCTCAAGGCGTTGCAGTTTGTTCCCCGATGAGGAGGGGACTGAAAGCAGGTTGCGACGCAGCGTTTCCGTGTAGATGTCCCCACCGGTTGCAGTTTGTTCCCCGATGAGGAGGGGACTGAAAGGATCAATCAGGCCGCGCACCATGCCGCGCAGGACTGGTCGGGTTGCAGTTTGTTCCCCGATGAGGAGGGGACTGAAAGGCCGGTAGGCGCTCTCGCTAGCATCGATACCAGCGCGGAGTTGCAGTTTGTTCCCCGATGAGGAGGGGACTGAAAGGCGCGGCGGCCACGTTGCCGACGATGCCCGTCGAAGAGAGTTGCAGTTTGTTCCCCGATGAGGAGGGGACTGAAAGACCAGTACTCAGCCCCCCCAGGGTACAGGAACTCGAGTTGCAGTTTGTTCCCCGATGAGGAGGGGACTGAAAGCGCACTTGGTCGGTCTGCGCGAACTGAAGCACACCATCCCGTTGCAGTTTGTTCCCCGATGAGGAGGGGACTGAAAGTACCAGGTGTCTCCGCCGGCCGCGTCCCGTTGATCGTGGGTTGCAGTTTGTTCCCCGATGAGGAGGGGACTGAATGCAGAAACACTGGAGATTCTGCACTCAGCATCACGAAATACGTCGCACGTTGTTCGCCGGGGAGGAGCGGTCTGACGAACGGCGGGAGCCCGCCCACAGATCGTGAGAGAATATCGAGCGGCATGTTGAGCCTCGAGCCGCGGTTTCACGGGGAGCCACCGCTCTATCTGACCTCCGCGCTCCTGGCCGACGCCGGGCTTCCGCATCTGTTCACCACGCGCCGCTTCCCGCTGCTCGCCTCGACGGCGGCCCGCGGCACGCCGTTCGGGGCGGGCGCGATGGCGCTCCTCGCGCGGGCCGGGCTGGACGGCGAGGAGCCCGCGTTCCTGAAGCAGGTGCACGGTGCCGATGTCCTCGCGGCGGAGCGAGGCGGGCTGGCCGGCCGAGGCGACGTGCTGACGACGGACCGCCCCGGGCTGCCGCTGGCGATCTTCACCGCCGACTGCTTGCCGGTCGTGGTCTACGATCCCGAACACCGGCGGCTCGCGGTCGCGCACACCGGGTGGCGCGGCACCGTGCAGCGGGTCGCGCCGGCGGCCGTGCAGGCGCTGGTCTCCGCCGACGCCGCGCCCGGGCAGCTCATCGCCGCGGTCGGACCCTCGATCGGCCCGTGCTGCTACGAGGTCGACGCCCCGGTGATCGCGCTGCTCGAGGCCGCCTTTCCCGGCACATGGCGGTCATGGGTGGAGCCGACCACGCCCGGCAAGTGGATGCTCGATCTCTGGCGCGCGAACTACGAGCAGCTGGTGAGCGCCGGCCTCGATCCGGCGCGCATCGACAACGCGCGACTCTGCACGGCCTGCCACACGGATCTGTTCTTCTCGTACCGCCGCGCGCGAGGGCAGGGACGGCTCGTGACGGTGGCAGCCATCCCGCCCCGGCCACGCGGAGCGTGCTAGAATCGGCAGACCGAGCCACGCTCCATGCACGTGGACATCCGGAGCAATCTCGAGCGGGTCCGGGACACGATCGAGCGGGCCTGCACGCGAGCCGGACGGGCACCCAGTGAAGTCCTGCTGATCGCCGTCTCGAAGACCGTCGAGGCCGAGCGCATCCAGCTCGCCGTCGAGGCCGGCGTCCCGGCCCTCGGGGAGAACCGGGTCCAAGAGGCGCGGGGGAAGATCGACGCGCTGGGGCGGCCCGTCCCGTGGCATCTCATCGGGCCGCTCCAGACCAACAAGGCGAAGGATGCGGCGCGGCTGTTCGACTGGATCCACTCGGTGGATCGGCCCGAGCTGGCGCAGGAGCTCGATCGTCGCGCCCGGGCGCTCGGGCGGTCGGTCGACGCGCTGCTGGAGGTGAACGTGGGGAACGAGCCGCAGAAGAGCGGCGTGAAGCCGGACGAGATCGAGTCACTGCTCGAGGCGGTGAGGCCGCTGGAGGCGATCCGGATCCGCGGGCTCATGACGATCCCGCCGGTGGCGACGGACGCCGAGGAGTCGCGCCCGTACTTCCGCCGCCTGCGCGAGCTCCGCGACGCCGCCCGACTCGAGCATCTCTCGATGGGCATGACCGCCGACTTCGAGGTCGCCATCGAGGAAGGCGCGACGATGGTGCGCGTGGGCCGGGCGATCTTCGGCCCCCGACCCACGGCCACCATCGCAACGCCGCCCCGATGAGGGCCCAAGGCCCGAAGAGGCCCGGCCGCCAGACCAACATCGCTCGCGGACACTGACTTCAAATGACCATCAAGACGAAGAAGGTCGGGTTCCTGGGCGTCGGCAATATGGGTGAGGCCATGGTCAAGGGCCTGCTCCGGACCGGACTGGTGGCGGCCGACGCCATCGCGGCGACCGACGTGCGCCGGGATCGTCTCGAGCAGATGGCGCAGCAGTATGGCGTGCGCGCCAGGGCGAGCAACGTGGAGTTGGTCGCGTGGTCCGACGTGATCATCCTGGCTGTCAAGCCACAAACGATGGCCGCCGTGCTCAAGGAGATCGCCCCCGCGGTGGATGTGAGCAAGCTCCTGATCTCGATCGCGGCCGGGGTGCCCACGAGGCTGATCCGCGACCAGCTCGGCAAGTCCGCGCGGCTGATCCGCGTGATGCCCAACACGCCGGCGCTCGTGCTCGAAGGCGTCACGGCCATCGCGCGGGCGGAAGGTCTGGGCCCCGACGATCTCGACGTGGCGCAGGAGCTGTTCGGCGCCGTCGGACGCCACGTCGTGCTCGACGAGGAGGCGCTCGACGCCGTGACCGGGCTATCCGGCTCGGGCCCGGCGTACGTCGCCATCGTGATCGAGGCGCTCGCGGACGGCGGCGTCAAGATGGGGCTGGACCGCGCCACGGCGCTCACGCTGGCCGCGCAGACCGTGCTCGGCTCCGCGCGGCTCATCCTGGAGACCGGCACGCATCCGGGACAGCTCAAGGACATGGTGGCCTCGCCCGGGGGCACGACGATCGCCGGCATCGCGGCGCTGGAGGAGGGCGGGATCCGGCACACGCTGGTGAGGGCGGTCGAGCAAGCGACGCTGCGCTCGCGCGAGCTCGGACGGAGCTAACGTGTTCGGGCTGTTGAGATTCGTGGAATGGATTCTCAGTATCTATTCCTGGATCATCATTGCGGCTGCGCTCATCTCGTGGGTGAGCCCCGACCCCCGCAACCCTATTGTCGTGTTCCTACGCCAGGTCACAGAGCCTGTGCTCGCTCCGGTACGCCGTTTGCTGCCTCCATGGAAGACGGGTGGACTCGATCTGTCACCGTTGGTCGTCTTGATTGCAATCCAATTCGTCCAGTGGGTGATCCTTGGCGATATTCTTCCGAGATTGTTAAGTTTGCTTGCCCACTGAGGAGGTTGCCGTGCGCATCTCGCCGATGGACATTCGCCAGCAGCAATTCACCGTGAGGATGTTCCGCGGCTTCGACGTACAGGAAGTCGACACGTTCCTCGAAGACCTGGCCGCCGATTACGAAGCCCTCCTGAAGGAGAACGCGTTGCTCAAGGAGCAGCTGCAGGTCCTGGAGGACCGCGCGCGCAGCCTCGAGGACCGCGAGAAGGTGCTCCAGGAGACGCTCGTCACCACTCAGCGGGTGATGGAGGAGATGAAGGAGGCGGCCCGCCGCGAGGCCGCCCTGATGGTGCGCGAGGCCGATCTCCAGGGCCAGAAGATCGTCGAGGGCGCCCGTAACGAGGAGGCCGTGATCCGCGCGGAGGTCGCGCAGCTCAGGCGCACGCGGCGGCAGCTCGGCGAAGGGCTGCGCTCGACGCTGGACATGTACCGCCGGCTCATCGACCAGGAGATCGCCGGCGAGCAGGCGGACGCCGGAGATGACAAGACCTGAGGGCGATCTGCTGCAGGTCCGGGTCCAGCCGCGCGCGCGCGAGCGCGCCGTCGTCGGCTGGCAAGGAACTGCGCTGCGCGTGCGGGTGACGGCGGCGCCGGAACGCGGCGAGGCGAACCGCGAGGTCATCGGCTTGCTGGCCGAGGCCCTGAGCGTCGCCCCGTCGGCGATCCAGCTGATCCGCGGCGCGGCCGGCCGAGACAAGCTCCTGCGCGTGGCCGGACTCTCACGCCGCGAGGTCCGCGCCCGCGTCGAGCTGATCGTCGGCAGCGCCGGTTCCCCCACCGGCGCCGGCTCCCGATGATCGCCCCGGTCCGCTGGGACGGCGAGCGGTTGGTCCTGATCGACCAGACGCGGCTGCCCGTCGAGGAGATCGAGAGACCGTACCGCGCCTGGCCCGAGGTGGCCGAGGCGATCCGGGCGCTGGTCGTTCGGGGCGCGCCCGCCATCGGCGTGACCGCGGCCTTCGGCGTGGTGCTGGCCGCGCGGCAGAGCCCGGCCACGACCTTCGAAGGACTCCTGGCGGATCTCGAGGAGGCCATCAAGGGGCTCGCCGCCACCCGGCCGACCGCGATGAACCTCTTCTGGGCGCTCGATCGCATGCGGCGCGTGGCCGTGGCCCATCGCGAGCTGTCGCTGCCGGAGCTGCGCGCGCGCCTGGTCGAGGAAGCCCAGGCGGTCCTTGCCGAGGACATCGCGGCCAACCGCGCGATCGGCGCGCACGGCCTGTCCCTGCTGCCCGACCGGTGTCGCCTCCTCACGCACTGCAATGCGGGCGCGCTCGCGACCGCGGGCTACGGCACGGCGGGCGGCGTGATCCGGACGGCGCACGAACGCGGCAAGCTCGCGCTGGTGTGGGTGGACGAGACGCGGCCCGTGATGCAGGGCTCCCGGCTCACCGCGTGGGAGATGGTGAAGGAGGGCATCCCGCACCGGCTGATCGCCGACGCCGCCGCCGCCTCTCTCATGCGCAACGGCGAGGTGGACGTGGTGGTGACCGGCGCCGACCGCATCGCCGCCAACGGCGACACTGCCAACAAGATCGGGACCTACGCGTTGGCCGTGCTGGCCCGGCACCACGGCGTCCCCTTCTACGTGGCGGCGCCCTCCTCCACCATCGACCCGAGCATCGCCACCGGCGCGTCGATCGTGATCGAGGAGCGCGACGCGGCCGAGGTGCGCGCCGTCGCCGGCCGCCAGACCGCGCCCGCCGCCTCCCCCGTCTTCAACCCGGCCTTCGACGTCACCCCCGCCGCCCTCATCACCGCCATCATCACCGAGCGCGGCGTCCACCGCCCGCCGTACCACTTCGGCTGAGCGGTTGGTCCTCTCCCCTCTGGGGAGAGGGCCGGAGTGAGGGGCGGGGCGCCCGCCGCGCCGAGAGTACGCTGAAGAGGAGGAGGCCGCCATGCGGACGCGTAACCGGGACATCGCCAGCGCGCGCGAGTACCACGACCGCACGACGCACTCGCCGCACTCCGTGCGCGCGAGCGGGCACCGGCTCGACTGGAAGAACCGGCCGCTGCCGTTCAAGGTGTATCCCGAGCTGCCGCCGATTGCGCTGCCGCGCGATCTGCCCGTGCCGGGGATGGACGCGCTCGCCGCCCTGTCCGGAACGGCGACCGGGCTCACCGCGCTCGACGTCCCCCGGCTGGCGGCGCTGCTGTTCTTCTCGGCGGGCGTCACCCGGGCCAGGCGCTATGCGAGCGGCGAGGAGCTGCATTTTCGCGCGGCGCCATCGACGGGCGCGCTCTACCAGACCGAGGTCTACGCGGTGACGGGCGACGTCCCGGAGCTCGAGCCGGCCGTCCATCACTTCTCTCCCGGAGATTTCGCGCTGCGCTCACTGCGGGGCGGAGATTTCCGGGGCGCGGTCGCCGCCACTGCCGCGGACGATCTCATCGCGCGGCAGCCCGCCACCTTGATCCTCTCCGCGATCTACTGGCGGAACACGTGGAAGTACGAGGCGCGCGGCTACCGCCACCTGTTCTGGGATTCCGGCACGCTGCTCTCGAACCTGCTCGCAACCGCCGTGGCCCTCGGCGTTCCCGCCCGCGTCGTCACCGGCTTCGTGGATACCGAGATCAACGCGCTGCTCGGACTGGATCCGACGAAGGAAGGGGCGCTGGTGCTCGTGCCGATCGGTTCCGCCGGGCGCTCGGCTCCCGCCCCGCCCCCGGTCTCGTCCATCGCGCCGGCGGTGGTGCCGCTCTCGTCATCGCAGACGGAGTACCCGCTGCTCGTGCACGCCTACGAGGACTCCTCGTTCGAATCCGAGGACGAGGTGCTGGACTGGCGGGAGCGCGCCCAAGCGGCGCTGCCGGCGCCGGCACCCGGCGCGCTCCTGCCGCTGCCCGCGCCCCGCGCGGCCGCCGGCCGCGCGCTCGGGGAGACGATCCAGGCGCGCGGCTCGACGCGGCAGTTCTCCCGGGCGGCGATCAGCGCGGAGGAGCTCTCGACGGCGCTGTATCACGCGACGCGCGGCATCACGGCCGACATCCCGCTCGGCGTGGTGGACCTCTATCTGACCGTTCACGCGGTGACCGGTCTCACGCCCGGCGCGTACGCGTATCATCCGACGGCGCACGCGCTCGAGTTGATCAAGTCGGGCGACTTTCGTCGGGATGCCGCGTTCCTGTCGCTCGAGCAGACGCTCGGCGGGGCGTCCAGCGCCACCGTGTTCTTCCTCGCCGATCTTCGCGCCGTGCTCGATCGGCTGGGCAATCGCGGCTATCGCGTGGCGAACCTCGAGGCGGGCGTGATCGGCGGGCGCCTCTACCTCGCGGCGTACGCCCAGCGCTTCGGGGCCACCGGGCTCACGTTCTACGACGAGGCGGTGGTCGCGTTCTTCTCGCCGCATGCGGCCGGCAAGGACGCGCTCTTCGTGACGGCGCTCGGCCGCTCGGCGTCGCCCCGCGAGCCGGATGAGTAACGGGCCAGCCCTTTCTGGGGGAGCTCGCGGAGGGGGCCGTCGAGGCCCCCTCCGATTTCCTCACGGACGCGCCGGCGCGGGGACTTCGGCCACGACGTGGATGACACGGAGACCGAACTTCCGCTCGGCCCGGTGTATCAGGTCCAACTTCAGCCAGCGAGAAATGCCCGGCGCCAGTGTGCAGATGACGAGGGTGTCGTAGCCAGGGTGTTCACGCAGTTCGTCGGTGATGGCCTGCAGCGGCTCTGACGCCCCCACCGCGGTACGAAAGACTCGGGCTCGCGCCGTCTCTTCGAGTCGCGCCTTCGATGCTTCCGCGCGCTGCTTTGCCGTGTCTACCGTTTCGCCCTCCCACGTAAACCTCGAGCCCGGCGCTTCGGGTACGAGCACGGCGAACTCTGCCGCGGGGTCCTCCGCGACCAGCGCACTCACTGTGCGTTGGAGGTCGGGGCTCAAGGCGGTCTGATGTGTGACGACGAGATATCTCGACATCTATCCTCCTCCGTCGCGAACCTGGGTCGTCCTCCGTTCTATCCGCTACGGGATGTTCCACAGCAGGTAGGCAGTCATGGCCGTCCCCAGGAGGGCGGCGCCATAGCACAGGACCGCAATCAGCTCGGTCAAGTGCTTCAGCTGCAGCCCGTCGTAGAGCGTGTACCGGAAACGATGGGCCCAATGGAAGAGGGGCAGGGAGATGAGGACGAAGAGATACAGTCGCGTCACCGGATGCGTCAGGAGGCGCTGGAGGAACTCGTAGCGAGGCCTCTCGATCAATCCCAGGGGAAAGGCCAAGCCAGTCAGAAAGAGATGGACCGGGTAGAGGAGCGCGGCGACCGTCCCTCCGGCGCTGAACAAGAGCCACAAGAGCGGCGTGATCCGTCTCATCGATCTACCGGCGTAACAGCACGAAGACCACAGCCGCCGACAGCACGAGCCAGGCCGCGTAGTGCAGGCCGAGGATGACCCAGTCGGGCACACGCTTGCCCGAGAGCCGCAAGACCATGGCCTTGGGGGTCAGATTGAACCAGGTGATGGAATGGACGAGGACGAAGAGGAAAGCAACCGTATTGAGGGTGAGGAAGAGCGGCGACCTCATTCGGGCGAGGAACTGTCCATAGGCGTCGGGCCCGTGAACGAGGGCGCGGAGCTGCCACAGATAGACCAGGGCAAAGAACGCGACGAAGACGCTGGTGAGCTCACGCAGGACAAAGCCCGTATAGGCCCGGTTCTGAAGCCACCACCAGACCGACACCGGGCGGCGGTACCAGCGGGGATGGTACAGCGTGTAGTGGGGCTCGGCGCTCACCTGGCGCCCCACGGGAGGAGCAGCGACTTGACCCACTCGGTGGCGCCGGTCAGCTTGTACTGCTGGATGGCGCCCGCGGGATCGACGTGCTTGGGGCACACCTTCGTGCACTCGCCTACGAACGTGCACTGCCAGATGCCGTCGTGCTCGGAGACGATCTTCAGGCGTTCCGCCGCCCCCTGGTCCCGGGAGTCCATGTTGTACCGTTGGGCCAGGGCGATGGCGGCGGGACCGATGAAGCCCGGCTCGAGTCCATAGATGGGGCACGCGGAATAGCAGAGCAGGCAGTTGATGCACATGCTGAACTGCTTGTACGCGTCGAGCTGATCGGGAGTCTGCAGGTACTCGCCCTCGCTCAACGGCTTCTCCTCTTTGCGAATGATCCAGGGCTTCACCTGCTGGAGCTTTCGCACGAAGTCCGTGAGGTCCACCACGAGGTCGCGCACCACCGGGAAGTAGTCGAGGGGTTCCACGCGAATGGGACCAGGCAGGTAGTCGGACAGGAAGGTTGCGCACGTGAGCTTCGGTGTGCCGTTCACCTTCATCCCACAGCTGCCGCATACGCCCATCCGGCACGACCATCGGAAGGAGAGGGATCCGTCCAGCTCGTCCTTGACGTGGTTGAGCGCGTCCAGGACCACCCAGTCCTTCCGAAACGGGATCTCATAGGTCTGCAGCGTGGGTTCGGATTCCCGTTCCGGCCGATAGCGCGCTACGGCGAGAGCGACGGTGGACGGCATCCTTCCCTACCTCCCGTAGACCCGCTTGCCCGGCGGCCAGCGGGTGATCGTGACCGGCCCATATTCGATCCGCAGAGAACCATCCTCGGCGCGGGAGGCCAGGGAGTGGGCCAGGAACCGCTCGTCGTCCCGCTGCGGATGGTCGGTGCGCTGGTGCGAGCCGCGCGACTCCCTTCGCTCGAGCGCGGACTGGATGATCGTCTGGGCCACATCCAGCATGTAGGAAAGCTCGAGTGCCGCCGTCAGCTCGGTGTTGAAGGTATAGCTGTTGTCGTCCAGGGAGAGGTCTTGGAACCGTTCCTGGAGCCGCTTCAGCTTCCCGGCCCCGTCCTTGAGAACCGTCTCCGTCCGATAGATGCCGGCACTCTCCTCCATGATCTGGTGCATCTCGGCCCGCAGCGTGGCGATCCTCTCCTTGCCGCCGTTCTTGCGCAGGAATGTCTCCTCGAGCCGCCGGTGTTCATCGTGGGCCTGAGCGCCGAGGGACGGACTCGGCCCGGGCTGCTCGGCCGCGAAGGCCGCGGCGCTCTGGCCGGCCCGCGCGCCGAAGACCAGGATCTCAGTCAGCGAGTTCGAGCCGAGTCGGTTGGACCCGTTGATGCTCACGCACGCGGCCTCCCCCGCCGCATACAGCCCCCTCAGAGGCGTGGCCCCGTTGATATCGGTGTGAACGCCGCCCATCATGTAGTGGACGACCGGCCGGACCGGGATCAGCTCTTTCACGGGATCGATCCCCACGTACTTGAGGCACAGCTCCCGCACGAAGGGGAGCTTCGTGTCGATGACCTTTTCTCCCAGGTGGCGAATGTCCAGGTGGACGTAGTGCCCGTACGGCCCCTGCAGGGTGCGGCCCTTGTCTTGCTCCTTGACGAAGCACTGCGACAACCGGTCGCGCGGGCCCAGCTCCATGGAGCGCAATACCGGCTTGGGCGTGGGCTTGCCCAGGTCGTAATCCTGCAGGTACCGGTAGCCGTCCTTGTTCAGGAGCCAACCCCCCTCCGCTCGCGCCGCCTCGGTGATCAAGATTCCGGTGAACGGCAGGCCGGTCGGGTGGTACTGGACGAACTCCATGTCCTTGAGCGGCGCGCCCGCGCGATAGGCGAGGGCCATCCCGTCGCCGTTCTTGATGTTGGCATTGGTGGTGAAGGGAAACACCTTGCCGCAGCCCCCCGTGCAGAGGATGACCGCCTTGGCGGTGATGGCCTGGATCTGCCCGCTGGCGAGCTCGATCGCCACCACCCCCTGACACCGTCCGTCATCGACAAGAAGCTTCGTGACGAAGAACTCGTCGTACCGCTGAATGGCGTCGTACTTGAGAGTGGTCTGGAACAGGGTGTGGAGCAGGTGGAAGCCGGTCTTGTCCGCGGCGAACCACGTCCGTTCGATCTTCATCCCGCCAAAGGGACGCACGGCGATGCGGCCGTCCGGCTCTCGGTTCCAGGGACAGCCCCAGTGCTCCAGTCGCAGCATCTCCTCCGGGGCCTCCCTCACGAAAGCCTCCACGGCGTCCTGGTCGCTGAGCCAGTCACCGCCGGAGATGGTGTCGTAGGCGTGCTCGTCCAGGCTGTCCTCCGCCTTGATCACCGCGGCGGCTCCTCCCTCCGCGGAGACCGTGTGGCTGCGCATGGGATAGACCTTGGAGATCACGCCGACGCGGAGTCGCGGATGGGTCTCGGCTACGGCGATGGCTCCGCGCAGGCCCGCCCCACCGCCGCCCACTACGAGCACGTCACAGGTGGACAGATCCATGGACCCTCGTTGCAGACCCGGCACGCCTTCGGGGTTGAAAGCTGAGGTGGACACTACTACCGCTCTGTTATCCGCGTCAAGGCACGCGCGGGTGGCGAAGGCGCTGCCGCGACGGAGATGACTGAGAAGCGCGCGCCCTCGGGTTCTCGACGTACCGGGGAGCGGCTCCGATTGCTAGCCTAATCTGTCCGACGAATCCGCGGCGCTGGTCACTGGCCACTACGGCTTGGCGGTTCCACTTCGCGCGCCGGCTTTGCCGGCGCAAGCGATTTCGTGGGGGTGGGTATGGGAGGGGGCCGTCGCGGCCCCCTCCCATTGCCTAGAAGTAGGCCAGGAGGCGTCCGCAGGAGATCGCCCCCGTCCAGCAGATCAGCGACAGCACCGCCGCGAGCTTCGCGGAGGGGGGCGTGCTGGCTCGCGTATCCCATTGTGGCACCGACTTGCTCCTCTCTGGGTTCGAGCCGACGATCCAGGAAGCCGGCCGCCACGGTGAATTCCCGGTGCCCTCGGTTCAATGGTACACGGAAAGCCAAGCCGAATCGGGGGGGGTCGACCCCAGCCGGTGGCCGCCGAGAGCAGCGTATCGCCCAGAAAATTAGCCCATTTGCGGCCATGGCGCTCGATTGCCAGGGCCGACCCCCTTCTGCTACGGTACAGGGGCTGGATCCACCTCGTTCACGCTTGCAAGGAGGCTCGATGAAGAAGTACTACCTGATGGCGCCGGGGCCGACCCCCGTCCCGGCCAGCGTGCTGCTCGCCATGGCGCAGCCGATGATCCACCACCGCACGCCCGAGTACGAGGCGCTGTTCATCGAGGTGCGGGCGGGGCTCAAGCGCCTGTTCCAGACCGAACAGGACGTGGTGCCGTTCACCTCTTCCGGAACGGGCGCCATGGAGGCGGCCGTGGTGAGCACGCTGTCGCCCGGCGACACCGTGCTGGTGCTGCGCGCCGGCAATTTCGGGAAGCGCTGGGAGGAGATCTGCCGCGCCTACGGGCTGGACGTGACGGCGGTGGCGGCGCCGTTCGGGCACAGCGTCCCGGCGGAGCGTATCGCCGAGGCGCTTGCCCAGCATCGTGGCGCGCGCGCGGTGTTGATGCAGCACAGCGAGTCCTCCACCGGCGTGCTCCACGATGTCGAGGGGATCGCCGCCGTGACGCGCGCGACGCCCGCCATTGTCATCGTGGACGCGGTCTCCAGTCTCGGCATCGCGGATCTCCCGATGGACGCCTGGGGCGTGGACCTGGTCGTGGCCGGCTCGCAGAAGGGGCTCATGTTGCCGCCCGGCCTGTCCTTCTGCGCGCTCTCCGCGAAAGCGTGGGACCACGTGAAGAGCTCGCGGCTGCCGAAGTACTACTTCGACATCGCGGCGGAGCACAAGGCGGTCAGCCGGAACGAGGCGCACTTCACCCCGGCGGTGTCGATCGTGCTCGGCCTGCGCGAAGTGCTTCGGATGATCGAGCAGGAGGGGCTGCAGAACGTCTTCGCGCGTCACGAGCGACTGGCGCGCGCGACCCGCTCGGGCGTGGAGGCCCTCGGACTCGAGCTCTTCGCCAAGGCCACCCCGAGCCCGGCCCTCACCGCTGTGCTCACGCCTGCCGGCGTGGACAGCGAGGAGGTGCTGGCGGCGTACTCGAGCTCGCACAACATCACGATCGCCGGCGGCCAGGGCGAGATGAAGGGCACCGTCTTCCGGCTGGGTCACATGGGCTACGTCGGCGACTTCGACGTGATCACCGCGCTCGCCGCGCTCGAGCAGGTGCTGCACGAGCTCGGCCATCCGGTGGACTTCGGGGCCGCCGTCCGGGCCGCCCAGAAGGTGTTCGCCGAGCGGGGCTGATGGCGCTGCGTCTGATCCTCGTCCGGCATGCCGAGACCGACTGGAACCGCGAGGGGCGGTACCAGGGCTGGAAGGACGTGCCGCTGTCCGAGACCGGCCGCGCGCAGGCGGCTGCGGCCGCGCGCCTGCTCGCGAGCGAGCGGCTGAGCGCGGTCTGGTCGAGCCCGTTCCGGCGCGCGTACGACACCGCCACCGCCATCGCGGCGCCCCACCGGCTCGAGGTGCGCGTCGACGATGGATTCCGCGAGATGGGCTTCGGCGACTGGGAGGGGCGCACGAGGGCGGAGCTCGCGGCCACGGCGCCGGAGCCCTACCAGGTCTGGCGGGACACACCGCACCTGGCCGCCATGCCCGGCGCCGAGACGCTCGGCGACGTCAAGAAGCGCGTGCTCGGCGGGCTGGAAGATCTGCGCGAGGCGCACGACGGCCACACCATCTGTCTGGTGACGCACGGGATCGTGAGCCGCATCCTGATCCTGGAGGCGCTCGGGCTGGAGCTCGACCGGCTGTGGTCGGTCCACGTGGCCGCCACGGGCATCTCGGAGCTCGAGTTCCGCGAGGACTGGACGGCGCTGCACCGCATGAACAGCCTGGTGCATCTCGATCTCCTGCCCGAGCTCGGCTGAGCCGCGATGACGACGCCGCGTGCGCAGCAGACCCAGCTCCCGAAAGGGGCCAAGCTCTACCTGCCCCACGAGGCCGCGCAGAAGCGCGCGGTCGAGGAGCGTCTGCTCGGCGTGTTCCGCAAGTGGGGGTACCGCGAGATCGTGACGCCCGCCTACGAGTACTTCGACGTGCTCTCGCAGGGCACGGACCACGAGCTTCAGGAGCGGATGTTCAAGATGCTCGACCGCGAGAGCGGCCGGGTGCTGGCGCTCCGGGCCGACATCACCCCGCAGATCGCGCGGATCGTCGCCACCCGGCTGCGCGACGAGCCGAAGCCGCTCAGGCTCGGCTACGTCACCAACGTGTTCCGCTACGACGAGCCGCACGTCGGCCGCTACCGCGAGTTCTACCAGGCCGGCGTGGAGCTGGTGGGGCTGCCGAACCCCGAAGGCGACGCCGAGATGATCGCGATGACGGTCGAGGGGCTGCGCGCGCTCGGCCTGGCCGAGTTCCAGATAGACGTCGGCCACGCCGACTTCTTCCGCGGCATCCTCGAGGACCTCGCCGCCGACGAGGAGAGCGCGCGCGAGCTGCGCTCCGCGCTCGGCCGCAAGGACCTCTCCGCGCTCGAGCGGCTCGTCGCCGAGCTGAGCGCCCCGGCGGCGGTCAGCGAGCTGCTGCTCGCGCTGCCGACGCTCTACGGCCGCGGCGACGTCCTGGAGCGCGCCGAGCGGCTCGTGAAGAATGCCCGGTCCGAGGCGGCCCTGGCCAATCTGGCCGAGGTCTACCGGCTGCTGCGGGTGTACGGCCTGGCGGATTCCGTGCTGCTGGATCTGGGCGAGGTGCGCGGGTTCGACTACTATTCGGGCGTGCACTTCGAAGCTTACGTCTCCGGCCTCGGCGCCGAGCTGGCGGGGGGCGGGCGCTACGATCACATGCTCGGCCGCTTCGGGTACGAGTGCCCGGCCACGGGCTTCGCCTTCGAGGTGGGCCGCGCGCTGCTCGCGATGGAGTCGCAGGGGATGGCGGCGCCGCTCCCGGAGCTCGAGTTCTTCATAATCGACTTCACGCCGGACAAGACGCGGGCGCTCGCGCTGGCCCGCCGGCTCCGCGATCTCGGCGCGGGTGTGGCGCGCGACATCATCACGCGCCCGCTCGAGGAGTCGCTGGCCTACGCGCGCCAGCAGCGGGTCCGCCGGGCGCTCGTGATCGGCGGACCGGGCGTGTCGGACCAGGAGCTGGATACCGTGCGGGTGGTGGATCTGGCGCAGGGGCGCGAGCAGCGGACGGCCATGGCCGATCTGCTGGACGACCCCGCGCGCCACTTCCCGCTCATCGGGAGCCCGAGCGATGGCTAACGTGGTGGTGGTCGGCGCGCAGTGGGGCGACGAGGGCAAGGGCAAGGTGGTGGACGTGCTGGCCCCGTGCGTGGACGTGGTCGTCCGCTACCAGGGCGGCAACAACGCGGGGCACACCGTGGTGGTCGGCGCCGAGAAGTTCGTGCTGCAGACCATTCCCTCCGGCATCCTGCATCCCGGCTGCCGCAACGTGATCGGCTGCGGCGTGGTCATCGACCCTGCCTCGCTGATCGAGGAGATGGAGTCGCTGGTCCAGCGCGGCGTGGCGCTCGACGGCAACCTCTACATCTCCAAGAACGCGCACCTGATCATGCCGTATCATCCCGCGCTCGATCGCGCGAGCGAGTCCAAGGCAGGCCGGCGCCGGATCGGCACCACCGGCAAGGGCGTCGGACCCGCATATGCGGACAAGGCCGCGCGGATCGGCATCCGGGTGGCTGACCTCCTGGACGAGCGGCTCTTCCGCGAGAAGCTCGAGGCCAACGTCTTCCAGAAGAACCGGCTGCTGCGCGAGATCTACGACGCGGAGACCTTCACGGTCGAGGGCATCCTGGCGCCGTACCTGCGGTTCGCGGGCTGGCTCGCCCCGTACGTCACGGACACGGCGCTCCTGGTGTCGCGCTGGATCGATGCCGGGGCTTCGGTGCTGTTCGAGGGCGCGCAGGGCACGATGCTCGACCTCGACCACGGCACGTATCCGTTCATCACCTCGTCCAGCACGACGGCGGGCGGCGCGTGCACCGGGACCGGCATCCCGCCCACGCGGATCAACGGCGTGCTCGGCATCTCGAAGGCGTACTGCACGCGCGTCGGGGAAGGGCCGTTCCCGACCGAGCTCGAAGGTCCGGTGGCCGACCTGATCCGCCTGCGCGGCAACGAGTTCGGCTCCGTCACCGGCCGGCCGCGGCGCTGCGGCTGGGTGGACGCGGTCGGGCTCCGGTACGCCGCGCGCATCAACGGCTTCGACTGCATCGCGGTCACCAAGCTCGACGTGCTGGACGCCTGCGAGAGCGTGAAGATCTGCGTGGGCTACCGGTACCAGGGCGACCTCTTGACCGAGTTTCCCGAGGAGGAGCGGATTTGGCACGAGGCCGAGCCGGTCTTCGAGGAGCTGTCGGGCTGGCAGACCTCCACCCGCGGACTACGCGAGTATGCGGACCTGCCGACCAAGGCCCGCCAGTACCTGGAGCAGCTGTCGGAGGTCATCGGGGTGCCGTTCGCGCTGATCTCGACGGGCGCCGTGCGCAACGAGACCATCCTGGGCCCGGACCCGACGCTCTCGCGCTGGTTCCCCGCCCTCGGCTTCCCCGGGCACTGATCGCTCCGCGGCACCGGCAGGATGCGGGACGGCTTGCAGGCTGCTCCATGAGTCTCAAGGTCCTGGTGGTCGACGATGAGGCGGCCTCTCGACGAGGGCTGCGGACCCTGCTGTCCGGCCTCGGCTACGAGGTGGAGGAGGCCGCGGACGGCGAGGAGGCGCTCGAGAAGGCGCGCGCGGTGCTGCCGTCCGTCGTGATCACCGACCTCGTGATGCCCAAGCTCGACGGCCTCGGGCTGCTGAAGGCGCTCCAGGACGAGGTCCCCTTCGCGACGGTGATCCTGCTCAGCGGGCAGGGGAGCATCGACGCGGCGGTGTCCGCGATGAAGGAGGGCGCCTACGACTTCCTGACCAAGCCCGTGGAGCTCTCCCGGCTCAAGCTCCTGATCCCGAAGGCGGCGGAGAAGGGGGAAGCGCTGCGCGAGCTGGCGCTGCTGCGCCGACAGCTCAAGCAGGTCTGGGGATTCGGTCAGCTCGTGGGCACGAGCACGATCATGCAGCAGGTCTACCGGATGGTCGAGGTGGCGGCGCCGACGCCGGCGCCGGTGCTGATCACGGGCGAGAGCGGCACGGGCAAGGAGCTCGTGGCCCGCACGCTGCATCAGCTCTCGCCGCGCAGCCATGGAGCGTTCGTGGCGGTCAACTGCGCGGCCATCCCGGAGACCCTGCTCGAGAGCGAGATCTTCGGGCACGAGAAGGGCGCCTTCACGGGCGCGCTCGAGCGCCGGGCGGGCTGTTTCGAGCTGGCCCAAGGCGGTACCCTGTTCCTCGACGAGATCGCGGAGATGAACCCCAGCACCCAGGCCAAGTTCCTGCGTATCCTCGAGGACGGCATGGTGCGCCGCCTGGGCGGGAAGAACGAGACCAAGGTCGACGTGCGGGTCATCACGGCCACCAACAAGGACCCGATCCAGGGCATGAAGGACGGCAGCTTCCGCGAGGACCTCTACTACCGCCTGAACGTGGTCAGCCTGCACATTCCGCCCCTGCGCGATCGCCGGGAGGACATCCCCCTGCTGATCCGCGCATTCATCGACGAGTTCGATGCGAAGTACGACAAGCGCATCAGATCGGTGGACGAGCCGACGCTGCAGGCGATGCTGACCCACCCCTGGCCGGGAAACGTCCGCGAGCTGCGGAACAGCCTGGAACGGGCGGTCATCGTGTGCGAGACCGAGCTCATCGGGCTCGGCGACCTGCCGGCCAGTCCAGGCCGCCTCGACGGCGACGCCAAGGACGGCGATCGGGAGTCCATCTCGTTCCGCCTCGGCACCAAGATGGATGACATCGAGAAGGCGGTCATCCTGAGGACCCTGGAGTTCCACGCCAACAACAAGACGCAGGCGGCCCAGACCCTCGGCATCAGTCTGAAGACCCTGCACAACAAGCTCCGCCGGTACGGGGCATGAGATGCGACTTGGCGTCAAGAGCAAGGAAGCGATCGCCGTCACGCTCCTCACCTTCTTCGTCGTCATCACGACGACGCTCATTCATCTCTCGCAGCTCTCACGCGTCATCGTCCAGGAAGCCGACCGCCAGGCCGAGCTGATCGCGCGACAGATCTATTCCCAGAGCGCGCTGGCCCTGGGCCGCGCGCCCCGCCGGGACGCGCGCGAGGTGCTGCGGCGCGACCGCGACCTCCGGAGCTTTCTGGACGCCAGCGTCGGCTACTCACCGCACCTCCTGTACGCCCTGGTCGCCGACCGGTCCGGCCGGACCCTGCTGCACACCGAGCGGGACCGCGAGGGTGTGATCGAGCCTGCGCGCCCGACGCTGGCCGAGGTCTCCCAGCTCGATGCCGTCCGTCGCTTCGTGACGCTCTATCGCGGCGCGCCCATCTACGAGGTGACGCTGCCGCTCCGGTTGAACGACGTGCCCTTCGGCAGCATCCGGCTGGGCGTCTCGACGACGCTGCTCCGGCGCGAACTGACCGCGGCGCTCTGGAAGAGCATGACGCTGGCCGCCATCGCGCTGCCCGTCGCCTGGCTCGTCGCCATGGGGCTGGCCCAGCTCATCCTGCGCCCGGTCCGCGCGCTCGCGGAGGAGGTCGATCGGCTGCGGCGCGGCGAGTTCGAGGTCGGCGGGCTCACGGCCGGCGACGACGAGTTCCAGGAGCTGTCCACGCAGCTCCAGAGCCTCGGCCAGGAGCTCGAGGCCGATCGGCTGGCGACACTCAGCGAGAAGGCGCATTTCCAGCACGTGGTGCATCAGCTCGAGGACGCGGTGATCTTCCTGAACCAGGAGCGCCGGGTGCTGTTCTTCAACAAGGCGGCCGAGACCGTGCTCGGCCGCGGCGTCGAGCAGGCGGTCGGCGAGCGGCTGGACGATCTCCTTCCGGCCTCGCACCCGATCCCGTCCCTCGTCGACCAGGTCTTCGAGGCCGGCGGCGGTGTGCGCAATGCCACCGTGCGGCTCGGCGACGGGGAGCGGCCGCGCGAGCTGCTGGTGTCCGTCTTCTTCGTGACCGATGCGGGGCAGGTGATGGGGGCGGCGATCCTCCTGAAGGATCTCGAGTCGATCAAGACGGTCCAGTCGCTGGTGAGCTACTCCGCCAGGCTCGCCGCGCTCGGCCGGCTGACGTCGGGCATCGCGCACGAGGTGAAGAACCCGCTGAACGCGATGATGATCCACCTTGAGCTGCTGAAGGAGAAGCTCGAGGGCTCGCCCGAAGACGTGGAGCAGAGCCTGGAGGTGATCGGCAGTGAGATCCGGCGCCTGGATCGCGTGGTGCAGGGCTTCCTCCGGTTCATGCGCCCGCAGGAGCTCGCGGTCAAGCCGCTGGACCTGAACGCGCTGCTGCACAGCGTCGTCGCCCTGCTGGACGCGGAGTGGCACTCGCACGACGTGCAGTTCGCGTTCGAGCTCGACCCCGCCCTGCCGCTCCTCAACGCCGACGAGGAGCTGCTGCGCCAGGCGTTCGTCAACATCCTGCAGAACGCCTGTCAGGCGATGCCGCACGGCGGAACCGTGACCGTGCGCACCGGGCGAGAGGGCTCGGAGCTCGTGCGCGTCTCGATCGCCGACCAGGGCGTGGGCATCTCGCAGGACGACCTCGACAAGGTCTTCCGTCTCTATTACACGACGAAGCCCGGCGGCAGTGGCATCGGCCTGTCGGTCGTCTACCGGATCGTGCAGATGCACGACGGCGCGATCGAGGTGCACTCCGAGTCGGGTCGCGGTACGACCATGGTCGTGAGGCTGCCGCTGCGATGACTCGCCTGGCCGGGCTCGGGTGTGTCCTCGCGCTCGCGGCAGGTCTGACCGGCTGCGCGACGATGAAGGGCATCTTCGCGTCCCTGCCGCCCCACCCCGCGCCGGCTCCGGCTTCTGCCCCGTCGTCGGTGCCCCCGCCGACCGTGACCGTGCCGGAACCTGAACCCATGCCGGCGCCGCCGCCTGAGCCGCCGCCGATCGCGGCTCCACCGACTGCGGCTCCGCCGACTGCGGTTCCGCCGACCGTGCGGCTTCCATCCCCGGCGCCGGCGCCGCCGCCCACGATGCCCGCGCCGCCCAAGGAGGCGCCGCCGCCGGTGCTCTCGACCCAGGTGAGCTCGGAGGAGGAGAAGCGCATCCAGGACAAGACGCAGCGCCGCATCGACGGGACGGAACGCCTGCTGCGTCAGATCGACTGGCGCCGGCTGGTCGGGGATCAGCAGCAGAACCTGTCCACCATCCACAGCTTTCTGGCGAAGGCCAAGGAGGCGCTCACGATCCGGGATGTCCAGCGGGCCTACACGCTGGCCGACAAAGCGTATCTGCTCGCGGACGAGCTCTCCCGAGCGCTGCGTTGATCCGCCGCGAGACGATCAGCATGTAACGCTTACCTGGCCGTGTAAATTTTTTCCTCCAGGCCATGTGGCCGCATGACGGCGGTCGTCACCGCAAAGTGCGGTGGCGACGAGGCTCCGAACCTTCGGCGCGCTCGTATCGTGCTGGCACGCGAGTTGCCCCTCCGTTGCAGCCGCTCGAAACCCGATCCGGTGGCTGCGCCGGATGTGCGCCCGGCGATGGGGGAACGTGATGCGAGGCTCGCTCGGTACCGGAGGGTTGGTTGCTGCCGTTGCGCCCACCTCGGGCGCGCGCACCCGCCCGTCATTGACGCTGCCCGGAGGCACTTGTACCATCTGGGCAACGCCGACGCTCATCCGTCCGATCGGTCGGATGTCCCGACCCCGTCGTCACCGCGATCCGGTGCTGGCCCCCCCGATGTGCTCCCCGGGGTGGGCCGGCCCACGCGAGAGGAGCGCCTGGCCCGGTGAGTGATTCCGCCCGCATACTGACGTGGATGGCCGACTGGCTGAACGGGGGAGGGAATCTCCTCGTGTTGACCGACTACGACGGCACGCTCGCCCCCATCGTCGAGAACCCCGAGGACGCGAACCTCCCTCGGCAGGTCCACGACGATCTGCGCACGCTGGCCCGCTCGCCACGCACCCGGCTCGCCGTCATCTCGGGGCGGGACGTCCGTGACCTGCGCGAGCGGATCGGGGTCCCCGAGGCGATCTACGCCGGCTGTCACGGACTCGAGATCGAGGGCGGGACGCTGTCGTACACGCATCCGGACGCCGCGGCCGAGTACGATCGCATCCAGGCCATCAGCGACCGCTTGAACGAGCGGGCCGCCTCGGTGCCGGGGATGCGGGTCGAGCCCAAGCGCCTGGCCGTCGCGATCCACTATCGTCAGGTGCCGGACGACGAGCTCCGTCGGGTCGAGATCGAGCTCGCCCGGGCGATCCGAGTGGAAGGCTCCCGGCTCAAGCTCCTGCGGGGCGCGAAGGTGATCGAGGTCCTGCCGCACGTCGCGTGGAGCAAGGGCGAGTGCGCGCTGTGGATCCGCGACGCAGTCATGCGGGAGTCGCCGGGACCGCTGATGGTGCTCTACGTCGGGGACGACTGGACCGACGAGAACGCGTTCGAGCGGCTCGCCGGGCAGGCCCTGACCGTGAGAGTGGGCACCGACGTGCCGGTCTCGCGGGCAGACTATCGCCTGGCCGACGTAGCCGAGGTGCACGGCCTGTTCTCCGCAATGGCCTCCGACATCGCCCAGCGGAGCGCGGCGTGAGATTTTCGGTTCGCCTGGTCGGGGCCATCTCCCTCACGGCGCTGGCCGTGATCATCGGCTTCACCTACCTGCAGGTGCGCGACGAGCGCCAGCGTCTCACGCTCGATCTCGAGCGCCGCGCGTCGCTGCTGAGCGACGGCCTCATGGAGGTGGTCGAGCCGGCGCTCGCCCGCGGCTCCCGCCCGGCGCTCGAGCGGGCGATCCGCCGGTTCGGGCGGACCGATCAGGGGATCGCCGTGTACGACCGAGTGTCGGCGCTCCACGTGGCGACGCCGGAGCTCGCGCCGAGGCTGCCGACCTATCTGCCCGAGGCCACCCAGGCGATCGCGACGGGACAGGCCCAGAAGGGCTTCAGCCGGCTGGCCAGCCGCCCGTTCTACGTTCATGCGGCCCCGGTGGTGCGCGACGACAGGCCGGCGGGGGCGCTCGTCGTGCTGCTCGACGCCACGCACCTGGACGCGGCGGAGTGGCGGATCTGGGAGTTCAACGCGATCCGCTTCGTCGTGCTGGCGCTCGTCGTCTCGCTCATCACGCTCCTGGTGGTGCGGATGAGCATCACGCGCCCGCTCGCCAACATGGCGCGCTGGACGAAGACGCTGCGCCGGGGCAACGTCATCGCGCCCTTCGAGCTGAGCGACGTGAGCCTGTTCGGGCCGGTCGCGCGCGAGGTGTCGGTGCTGGCCCGGAGCCTGCACCGGGCCCGCGCGGCCGCCGAGGAGGAAGCCGCCCTCCGGCTCACCGGCCAGACGCTCTGGACCGAGGAGCGTCTGAAGCAATTCGCCAAGCTGCGTCTCGGCGACTCGCCCATGGTGGTCGTCTCGAACCGGGAGCCGGTCCGCCACGTGTGGAAGGATGGGCGGATCGAGGCGGAGACGCCCGCCAGCGGACTGGTCACCGCGATGGACCCGGTGATGCGCGCCTGCGGCGGCGTGTGGGTGGCGCAGAGCTCCGGCGATGCGGACCGCGACACGTCGGACTCGCGGGGGCGGCTGCGCGTCCCGCCCGACGACCCCCGCTACACCTTGCGCCGGATCTGGCTGTCCAAGGAAGAGGAGAACGGCTACTACTACGGCTTCGCCAACGAGGGGCTCTGGCCCCTGTGCCACATCGTCCACACGCGGCCGCTGTTCCGCTCCGAGGACTGGGCGCACTACCGGGCGGTCAACGAGAAGTTCGCGGCCGCGGTCCTGCAGGAGATCGAGGACACGGAGTCACCGCTGGTGGTCATCCAGGACTACCACTTCGCGCTGTTGCCCACGCTGATCAAGCGAGAGCGCCCGGACGCGCGTACCGCGATCTTCTGGCACATTCCCTGGCCGAACTTCGAGAGCTTCAGCATCTGCCCCTGGCAAGACCATCTGCTGCTCGGCATGCTCGGCGCGGACCTGATCGGCTTCCACACGCAGTACTATTGCAACAATTTCCTGGAGACCGCCGAGCGCGCGATCGAGGCGCGCGTCGACTGGGAGCGCTTCTCCGTCAGCCGCGGCCAGCACACGACGTACGTGAAGCCCTTCCCGATCAGCGTCGCGCCCGAGTTCGTCGAGGGCCGGCCGCGTGTCTCCCGCGAAGAGCTCTTGCGCGGCCTCGGCGTGAGCGCCGAGTTCCTGGGCGTCGGGGTCGAGCGGCTGGACTACACCAAGGGCGTGCCGGAGCGCATCCGCGCGCTCGAGCGGTTCTTCGAGCGGTATCCCGCCTATCGCGAGCGCCTGGTGTTCGCGCAGCTCGCGGCGCCGAGCCGCAGCACGATCCGTCGCTACCAGGAGCTCGAGGCCGAGGTGGACGAGGCGGTGCGACAGGTCAATGCCGCGTTGCAGACGAAGCGCTGGCGGCCGATCGTGTACCTGAAGCGGCACCACGAACATCGCGACATCTGGCCGTTCTACCGCCATGCGGACTTCTGCATGGTGACCTCGCTGCACGACGGCATGAATCTGGTCGCCAAGGAGTTCATCTCGGTCCGGGACGACGGCGACGGCGTGCTCATCCTCAGCCAGTTCACCGGCGCCTCGGCCGAGCTCAGGGACGCCCTCCTCGTCAATCCGTATGACATCGACAGCATGGCCGAGGCGATCCTGGCCGCGGTGGACATGCCGCCCGACGAGCGGCGCGCGCGGATGGCGCGGATGCGGCAGGTCGTGCAGGAGCAGAACATCTACCGCTGGGCGGGGCTGCTCCTCAGCGAGCTGCGGCGGATCCCGGAAGACGCGCTGGCGCCCGCGCCGAACTCCTGAGCCGGCCCGGGGGGTGGCTCGACGCGCGCCATCGAGGCCCCCTCCGATTGGCCTCAGGAGGCGCGCGTCTTGATCCGCTTGACGAGCTCCTCGTACGAGGACGTCTTGATGATGCCGTCGAACTGGGTACGGTAGTTGCCCACCAGGCTGATGTTCTCGATCACGACGTCGTAGACGCGCCAGACATTCCCCTCGCGCAGCATGCGGTAATCCATCGGCACTTCCTGCTCCGCCTTGGTCATCAGCCTGGTACGGACCGTGGCGGTATCGCCATCGACCGCCTCGCCCGAGTAGACGATCTTCTCGCCGCCGTAGCGCTCGATCTTGGAGATGTACGCCCGCTCGATCAGGTCGCGAAACAGCCCGACGAACTCCTGCCGCTCGCTGGGGGTGCGCGCCGCCCAGTGCCGGCCGAGAGAGCGCTTGGCCATCTCGTTCCAGTCGAACACCGAGTCCGTGATGGTGCGCAGCGCCTGGCGGCGCTGGGTCGCCTTGCTGTCTCCCTTGAGGGCGGGATTGTCCAGGGTGGCGGTGACTCGGTCGATGGCGGGTTTGAGCTGATCCGTTGCCGGGCCGGCCGCGGCAGCGTTCACCAGGCCGAGCAGCACGAGCGCCGCGATCAGCGGGCGTGCGAAACGGTGAAAGGTCATAGAGTCTCCTTTACGTGTGGGGCTCCGGAGCTTGGACGCGCACGGCAACGGCTCAGTTTACCTGCTGGCGAGCAGACCGCGCGACTTTCCACGGCGGCCATTGCAGTGCTCCGCGTTCCCAGCGTCTCGTGCCGGTGGTCGCGGCCCATTGCCGTCCGTCACCGGTTTCGCGTGCAGGAGTTACATCACCGCCATGTAAGCCTTACACGGGTTCGCAGCCCCCCGGCGTGAGGCGCGCCGGGGGCCTCGGTCCGAGGCGCCGTGTAAGCCACTGAATTCGCTAATCTAGTTCGCCAACAACGTTCTTCCGCATCGGTGGCATTCGGGTTGCCTATTTGATGGCGTGGAGCGCGCACGGGTGGAGCGAGGGCCGCGAGGGAAATGCAAGGGACATACGCACCGAAGCCGTTGAGGATCCTCATCGTGGACGCGTACGGTCACAGCCGGGAAGGGTTGAGCGCCGCGCTCCGGCGAAGCGATTTCATCGTCGAGACCGCCGCCGGAAGCTGGGAGGCGATCAACCGGATGAAGGACGGCTGCTTCGGCCTCGCGGTCATCGATCTCGATCTTCCGCCCGCCCACGGCGTCGCGATGAATGGCTGGGAGCTCGCCCGGATCTTCCGGGCCTTCAACCCCGGCGCGGCCGCCATCTTCGTCACCGCCGAGCGGTACCCCGAGCTCGACTCCGAAGCCGAACGGCTGGCCCATGCGCAGGTCATGGAAAAGCCTATCAACCCCGCGCAGCTCAGGAGCCTCGTGAAGGCGCTGCGCTCGGAACTCCTGCAGCCCGCGGAGCCGGGACAATCGTGAGGGGCGGCCACGCCTGCCGCTGATTCCTCACCGGTCAACACGGGAGAACGCTCCGTGTCCGATACCAATTGGAACCCCTGGAAGATGACCGCCATCGGCATGGCGCTCGTGATCGTGACGGCACTGATCACGGGGCTGGTCGTGGCGAGCTGGAACGACAACGAGCCCGCCAAGGCGCTGGCGACCGCGGCCAACGAGCCCGCCAAGGCGCCGGCCCCGGCGGCCGCAAAGCGCGAGCCGGTGCGCAAGACCGCGGCAACTCCGACGGCCGCCGATGTGCAGAGCTGCAACGCATACGCGAAGGCTGAGGCCGGCGACAAGACGCTCGAGGTGGCGAAGGACGCGGTGATCGGCGGGGCGATCGGCGCCGGCGTAGGCGCCGCCGGTGGTGCGGTCGCCGATGGCGGGAGTGGCGCAGGCAAGGGCGCCGGGATCGGCGGCCTGGTGGGCATTGCCGCCGGCACGCTGTACGGCCTGAACGAGAACAAGACGCACGACCAGCGGTACGTGCACGCGTACCGGTCGTGCATGAAGGGGCGCGGCTACACCGGCTAGTTAGAGAGCTCGGGGAGCCGATGCCCCGGGCGGCAGGTGTCGAGCGCGACGCCCCCCTCGCCGCGCTTGACACCCCGCTGTCCCGGATCTACAGTGCGCACACCGTTGCGCAGCACGACCGCCACGCGCTCCGCGCAAGACGGAGGCCCTCATGGCATCGAAGGTTCGCATCAACCTCGCCAATCCGCAGGAGCTGCTCGAGTTGCCGGGGCTCCGTCCCGAGCAGGCCGATGCGATCGTGAAGTTCCGCTCGCAGCATGGCCCGATTCACGATCGCAGCCAGCTGGCCGCCATTCTGAAGGGGTGGCTGGTGAGTGAGTCGCTGTGGGACCGCGCAGACTTCGCGCCCGCAGACAGCACGGCCCCCGAAGCGCCGGGCGCCTGACCCTACAGTTCGGCGCTTCCGCCTCAGCGTTCCGAGTCGCGCGGAGCTATCGCGACTGCTCCCGCGGGCGTCTCCGCAGGTCGATGCCCCAGCGCTCGAGCCGGCTGTATATCGGCCGGAGCCACGGATGCTGCACGCCGAGAATGGCCAGTCCGGCGACGAGAAGTGGAATGCCGGGAATGATCGGGAGCACGAGCCCGACCAGCCCGACGGCGACCAACGCCGCGCCGAGCAGCACACGAAGAGCGCGTCGATATCGAGGCATCGTTCGTTCCGGATGACGTTTCTGTTGCTCCTGTGCCTCTGGTACCTGATGAGGGTGCAAAACGGTTGCCAGCGGCGGAGTGTCGTCGGGTCGCGCCGGTCCGCCAGAGCGGCTACTTGCGGCATCCTCCCGCCTCGCGAGATCCTCTCGCTCGAGCGCCGGCAGCTCGACCTCAAGGCCGGCACGCTGCGCCTGGAGCCGGGGACCACGAAGAACGGCGAGGGGCGCGTCGGTCTACCTTACCCCGGAGCTTCGGGCGCTCCGGGGGCGGCAGCTGGAGCGCGTGGACGCCCTCCAGCGGCAGCTCGGGCGCATCGTGCCGTTTCTGTTTCCGCACCCCGCCGGCCGGCGCCGAGCTGGCGATCGGGCCGGTACCCGCGCTGCGGCTTCGCCAAGCGCTGGCGAAAGGCCTGCGCCGAGGCCGGCGTGCCCGGACGCATCCCCCACGACTTCCGCAGGACCGCGGTCCGGAACCTCGAGCGCGCCGACGTGGCGCGGTCGGTCGCGATGAAGATCACCGGCCACAAGACGGAGAGCGTGTACCGGCGCTACACGATCGTGAGCGACGCCGACCTGCAGGAGGCGACGCGTAGGTTGACGGCCGCCAGCGCTTCCCCGGTGTGATCCGGGCAGCTCCAGCTGCTTTTTACTGCAAGCTTCTCTTGTTCGCCAGCTATCGAAACAGCTGGGGCACAGCGCCGTCGGTCCGAGCTGGCCACGAATCAGCGGTCGTGATGCCGCTCGCGACCGGCTGCACCCAAGAACCCGACTCCACCCACCACACAGAATACCCCTATCAGGAGGCGCGTTGACCAGCTCGCCGCCTGACTCCCTATCAGGTACGCACTGAGCAGGCGTTCCAAACCAAGGGCGATCAGGATCAAGCCGGCTGGCACAGCCAAGTCGCGTGGACCAGGCATGTCATCACCTCTTGTGTGAAGTATATGCAAGATGCTACCACGAGAGAGGTGGGCGACGCGCGGCAGCGCCGCTCCAACGAATCACCAATGAGCTCGGCGGCGAACGAAGCGACCACGATGCCGGCGGGCAATGGGGGAGTACCCGGCTATGAAGACCTTCGCAATCGTTCTAGGCGCTACGGTCGTATTGCTCCTGGCGACAGGCGGTGCGCCTGTCGCCGAGGAACGGGTGGCCCGACACGCGGGCCAGATCCAATCCGTCCACCCCTCGGACGGCACGCTCATCATTGAAGAGCTTGGCGTGAATGGCGTCGCTCAGTTGGTCGAGGTGAACATTCACGGGGCCGCCGTGGTTCGCATATGGCGTGACCCTCTCACGCCGTGGGAATGGCGCGAACGCCGGACGAGCATCTATAGGTGGCCCGCGGGGACTTACGTGGTCGTGATCGGCAGCAAGAGTTCTTCGGGAGCGATCGACGCTCGCCGTATTGAAATTCCGAGGATCACTTCGGAGTCCTTGCGTACTCCGGAAATGAAACCATAGATGCAGCACGGTCAGCCCAGGTCGGAAGCCAGGGAGGAGGGATCGGGCTGGTGATGGGCACGTCTTCGGGGACGTTCGGTGTCCAGCGCTTGACTCCCTCCACGTAACCGCGCAAAATCCTTGGCGGGAGCCGTTAGCTCAGAAGGTAGAGCACCTGCCTTTTAAGCAGGGAGTCCCGGGTTCGAGTCCCGGACGGCTCACCATTCGCCGACGCCAACGTACCGCCGCCCGACCCGCTACCACTCGCACCGGCAGTGCCGCTTTTGGTGCCGGTGGCGCCTTCCGCAGCGGGCCTCGCCAGCCGCTCTACCGCCGCTCGGATGTGGTCGAGGTTCAGGTGCGCGTACCGCTGCACCATCAACCTTGCGTCGATATCGGGAGCCTGGCGGGCGCCGGCTGTACGCCCCGGAATGGCTGCTCGGCGGCATTTTCAGGAGCGGTCCGAGCACCACGCTGCGGGTGGCGCGCAAGGCGACTGCGCCGCGGGAAGGTGACACACGGCCCGCGATTTGCTAACTTCCCCTCGGCCGCACGTGCGCACGATCCGGATCTCCAACCAGGAGAAGCTCCTGCCCAGACCGAGAACGCCGGTTCCCGGTAAGCGGCCCCTCGATCGCCGATGATCGAGAGCAGCGTGCTCATGCATCGCGAGGGACGGCGCGCCGTGGTGACCATCTATCCGCCGCTCCCGCCGCCCAGACGTGATCCCGCCGAGGACATGGCGATCTGCCGCCCCACGCTCACACGGATCTTGACCGAGTATGCGCGGCGATTTCCGGAGCAGTGTCGCGGATTGGCGCTGCGCGCGCAGACGGCACTCGGCGCCTTGATGCTGCTTGGCGACGTGTGATCGGCCGGGCAGGTCGCGAAGGTGAGCACGGGCGAGCATCCGATCCTCGGCCCGCCGCCGCTGTTCTTCGAGGGGCCGCCGTTGCGGCGGGATGGCTCGACACGGCGATGAACTTGAGCAATCACCCCCGACGCGGTCGCGCTGCTGTTCGCGCTGTCCAGCTTGCCGTGGCCCGTGGTCGGCGCGGTGGTCGAGTGTGAGGGCGCGGTGGGTGTCGGCGAGCTCAGAGCCGCGGCGGCCCGCATGCTGCCGGCGTGGCTACACCCTCGGGTGCTCGCGGTGACCGAGCGCCTGCTCCGGCTGGCCGGGGGAAAAGCCGACCGCGACGCCTGTCACACGATCCACGGACGCACCCGCCGCTGGATCCCTCCCGCCTGACCGCGCGTCAACGCGCTCGACCGGCGAACAGCTTCTCGGCTTCCGCGATCCTGGCCGAGGCGCACGTCCAGAGCACCGGCAGCACCGTGTCGGAGATCACGACGTAGCTCCGGGTCCGCTCCGCGTAGTAGGCGTCGCCCTTGGCCTGCATCGCCCGCGCGAACTCGCGGTACGCCTGGCAGCGGTCGAGCAGATCATCGCGCCGCAGCCACACGGTGCGCGCGGTCGGACTGAGATTGCTCCAGGCGGACTCCGCCAGCAGGTAGTAGCGGATCGCGTCGGCGACGGGATCGGCGACCGGTGGGGTCAACCCGGAGCCGCCCGCGACATAGCGGTCAATGGTGCTCCGGAGCTCGCGGTCCGGCGCGCTGTGCTCGGCCCGACGGCGGTCGCCGGTGACAGCCGTCCAGAGGGCTTTCACCGCCTGGAGCGCCTCGCCCGGCAAGGGCCGCGCCGACGCGGCGGGCGGCGTCTCGAAGTGGATCGCGCGGACACGTCCGGAATCCAGGATCACGAGCTGGCCGGCGACGTCGACCACCACCGTGGCCGCGCTCGCCTCCTTGAGGACGCCCTCGATCCGCTCGCCGGTCTTGAGCTCGACCACTTCGCCGGACGCCGACGACAGCCAGAGACCCGAGAGGCCGGCCGCGAGCAGGACCGTGAGCGCGCGCTTCATCCGTCGACAGAGTAAGGGGGCGGTCAACGCGAGTCAACCCTTCTCGTGTCCCAGGGGTCGAGGACATGCGTTGTATAATCGCCGGCGGTGTCGCGAGAGGCGAAGACCCGGCGCTCCGAGGACCGGATGGTCACTGGACGCAGCCTCGGACGGTGCGGAGCGCTGGCGCTGCTGGTTCTGCTGTGGTCGGCGGCGGCGGTCGCCTCGGAGACGCGCACGCTGCCCGCCGCCGAGCCGTTGCCGCTTCACTCCATCTTCGACGCCAGGACGCTGCTCCAAGTCTCCACGGCCGGTTCAGCCACCGCTCCGACTGCGGCCGGTCACCCGCAACCTCACGCGGGCCGGATCTTCACCGATGTCGGTCCTGTCGACCTTCGAGGGGCTCACCAACGCCGACAACCGTGCCCTGGCCTTCTCCGTGCTCCCGTCCGACGCGAACCTCGCGGTCGGTCCGAGCCACATCTTCCAGATGGTCAACGTGGTGGGCCGGATCACGGATCGATCCGGCGGCAACGCGGCGACGTTCTCGTTGGGGAGCTTCTTCGCGGTCGATCCGGGCTTTCAGGAGACCGATCCGCGCGTGCAGTACGATGCGCTCAGCGGACGCTGGTTCGCCACGTATTTCCAGTTCTCCCCGAGCTCGTCTTCGATCATCCTGGCGGTCTCCACCACCACCGACCCGACCGCCACCTTCTGCCGCTATCGACTCGGAAACCCGACCACCGAGGCCTTCGCGCAGGACTTCCCCATGCTCGGGATCAGCGATGACAAGATCGTCGTCTCGTACAACGGCTTCGCGGGCAACACGTTCGTGGGCGCCGGCTACTACGTCGTGAACAAGGCCGACGTGCTGGCCTGCTCGACGCCGCGGGTCACGCGCGTCCCGCCTGATTTCTCGCGGTTCACGCCGTCCCCGGCGCACTCGCTCTCGAGCACGTCCGATCTGTTCATGGCGATGAACGAGGGGAACACGCTCGCCCTGTTCCGGGTGAGCGGTGTGCCGGGGGTGAGCGCGGTCACCGAGACCACGCTCCGGCTGCCGATCCGAAGCTGGCGCCCGCCCCCCGACGCGGAACAGCCGGGCTCGCCTCGGCTCGACACGAGTGACGAGAGCGTGATCAGCGTCACGTGGCAGCATGGGGTGTTGTGGCTCGCCGGCAACGAGCGCTGCTCGCCCGCAGGAGACACGGGCACGCGAAGCTGTCTGCGGCTGATCGAGGTACGGACCGACAGCGTGATCGTGCGACAGGACATGAGCGTCGGGGCCGCGGGAAAGTACTACTACTATCCGGCGCTGAGACCCGACGTCGCGGGCAACCTCTACGTCGTCTTCAACATCTCCTCGAGCACCGAGTTCGCGGGCGTTCATGTCACCGGGCGGCTCGCCACCGACCCGCTGAACACCCTGATCGCGCCCATCCAGATCCGCGCCGGCGGCGGCGCCCAGCGGCATCCGTCAGGCCGCATGGGGGACTATCACGGCGCCGCCGTGGACCCGGTCGATCCGCGCGTCGTCTGGGTCAACGGCGAGTACATCCGGGCGACCGGGTCGGTCGAGTGGGGCAGCATCGTCGCCCAGCTCACGCTGGCCGACACCGCGCCGCCGCCGACCCTCTCACTCGGGCTCGACCAGACGAGCTTCACCGGCGGCCAGACGCTGCGGCTCAGCGTGACGCTCTCGAACCCGGGTCCGACTCGCCAGGTGAACGGGTTCCTCGGCGCCCTGCTCGCCCCGAGTGCCTTCCCGTGCCCGGCCGGAGATCCCGTCGCGTTCATCGGGCCGCAACTGACCGTGGCCACGGTGACGTGTCTGTCGACGCTGACGGCGGAGGTGCCGCCGGTCATCCGCGATGTTGTCCTGCCTCAGCTGAAATTGGAGTCCCTCACCCTGCCGGAAATGTAATCATCCGGCATACAGGAGGAGGGGGCTCATGGGGAGCAAGCGCGCACGACGGTATCGGCAGCACAGCGCCGTGG
>Ga0187892_10003079_pt1 | contig 31351 bp, 29 predicted proteins | sample MA1701073metaG_FD_139345 | JGI IMG/M metagenome (GOLD analysis project Ga0187892, IMG submission 139345) | Bio-ooze microbial communities from a basaltic lava cave in the Kipuka Kanohina Cave System on the Island of Hawaii, USA - MA170107-3 metaG ...
AGCCAAAGTACAAGAAAGGCCACCTGAGCATTCTCCGCGGGAACCTCGCCCGGGAAGGTTGTGTGGCAAAAATTTCCGGCATCAAGCACACGCGCATCACCGGTCCCGCCAAGGTGTACGACTCGGAGGAAGCTGCGATGTCCGCGATCATGGCTGACAGGATCAAGCCCGGCGACGTCGTGGTTATCCGTTATGAAGGCCCGCGCGGCGGCCCGGGCATGCGCGAGATGCTTTCGCCGACCGCGGCGATCATCGGCAAGGGACTCGGCGATTCGGTGGGGCTGATCACGGACGGCCGTTTCTCGGGCGGGACGTATGGCTTGGTCGTCGGGCACGTGGCGCCGGAAGCATATGTGGGCGGGAACATCGCGCTGCTCAAGAACGGTGACCCAATCACAATCGATGCAGAGAAGCGTTCGTTGAACGTCAACCTTGGCGCCTCTGAGTTGGCCAAGCGCCGCAAGAAGTGGAAACCCCCTTCGCCTCGCTACAAACGCGGAGTGCTGGCGAAGTACGCCAAGGTTGTTACATCGGCCTCCGTGGGCGCGGTGACGGATTGAATGGGCCGGGACTGCTTGTCGCACCGGCCCGGGCACTCGTCGGCTGACTCGGAAATGATCGCCGGGTCCATCTGATTCCATCATCCATGCACTGGAAGCTCAAGCTGGCGGCGGTCGAAGAACGCTTGGCCGTCTTCTTCCTTATGGGCGCATCGCTCATTTTCGTCGGTCGAGTGATCGTCCAGGACCTCAACTTCGACGAACACATGCACATCCATTACTTGTGGTTGTTTTCCACTGGACTGCGTCCGTACGAGGACTTCTCCTGCATCTACCCGGCGTTCGGCTATGCGTTCTTGCTCCCCCGTTCCAATTCTTCCCGGAAACGGGAAGCATTTTCTTCTGGATGAGGGCCTTGAATGGAATCGCGGTCGCGCTGATCGGAGTATTGTTTGCCTGGCACGGCAAAGATCGACAAGTTTCTCTTGAGGCATCGCGAGGAATACGTCCAAGCCGACCTCCCCACCGGGCTGGAAAGTGACAGTCCCTTCAAGACGATTACTGTTCTGGTGCGGCGCGACCTCGTAAAGTGACCGCAGCGCGCCACGAGGACGGCGCGAGGATCCCCTCGCGCCGACCTCTGGCGAACGGCTGTTTCAACTCACCTTGATCTCGACTGATTTCGGGCGAGCCTTCTCGCTCTTGGGCATGTGGACGCGGAGCACGCCCTCCTTGAACTCGGCGCTCACCTTGCTGCCGTCAGCGTCATCGGGCACTGTGAAGCTGCGCACGAAACTGCCGTACGCGCGCTCGATCCGATGATACTTCTTACCTTTCTCCTCTTTCTCGAACTTCCGCTCGCCGCTGATCGTGAGCACGCCGCTCTCGACCGTGACTTTCACGCCCTCCTTCTTGATCTCGGGAAGCTCCGCCGTGATCACGTATTCCTTGTCATCCTCGGCGATGTCCACCTACGGCGCCCACTCGGCGACCGTCATCGTCTCTTCCTTGCCACCGTCTCCGCGCCGCGCAGGTGCTTGCCCGAAGAGGCGCTCGAGCCGGTTGTGCATGTCTTCGAGTTCCCTGAACGGATCCCAACGAACCAAGTTGTTCATATCGATTCTCCTTCCGTGGCGGTTGTTCTCATGCCCCTTGATCGAAGACCGCCATTTGCCTCGCGCAAGGGTGTTATTGATTTCGCGTTTCCCATTCCTGCATCGACGATGCCATGGTAAGACATGGCGTATTTATGAGGAAAATTGAGGTTCAGGTGCATATCGGAGTGACAAATCAACCCGCCAAGAATGGCGTGATGGACTCAGTGTGACGAGAATGTCACACAAAGAGCGGCGGGCTTGGGCTTCTACTGACCGCCGTTGAACTGCACAAACTCCGGCGCGATCTGCCGCACAAACTGTTCGGCCCGTTTGAGGATCTCCGGGCTATTGGTGCAGCCGAGAACCTCCTTCGCCAGAGAGCGAGCCTCGACGATGTTCAGCGTGCGGATGATCTTCTTGATGCGCGGCACCGTCACCGGGCTGGCGCTGAGTTCGTCCACGCCCAGACCGAGCAACAGCGGAACCAGCAACGGCTCGCCGGCCATCTCACCGCAGACACCGACCCAGATGCCCTTCTGATGCCCGGCTTCGACAACCTGCTTGATGAGGCGGAGGATGGCCGGATGCGTCGGTTCGTACAGATAAGCGATCTTCTCGTTCACACGATCCACCGCAAGGGAGTACTGAATCAAATCGTTGGTGCCGATGCTGAAAAAGTCCGCCTCGTCCGCGATGATCTCCGCCGTCAACACCGCCGACGGTACTTCAATCATCACTCCCACGTCGATGTTCTCGTCGAATGGCTTTCCCTCCCGACGCAACTCCGTCTTCGCCTCTTCGAGGACTTGATTGGCCCGCCGCACCTCGCTGACGCCCGAGATCATCGGGTACATAATCTTGAGATTGCCGTGGGCGCTGGCCCGCAAGATCGCGCGGAGTTGTGTCTTGAACACGTCCGTTCGCGCGAGGCAAAACCGGATCGCGCGCCAGCCCATGAACGGGTTCAGATCGCGCGCCACCTGAAGACTGGACACGAATTTGTCGCCGCCGAGGTCGAGTGTGCGGACGATCACTGATGCCGGCGCGATTTTCTCGGCGGCGGTCTTGTATTCTAGGTACTGTTCGTCCTCGGTCGGAACATCTTGCCGGTTGATGTAAATGTATTCGGTCCGGAACAAACCGATCCCGTGCGCGCCGTGTTCGAGGACGGAGGCCACGTCTTCCGCCTGTTCGATGTTGGCCGAAAGGGTGATGCGATAGCCATCGGCTGTCTCGGCCGGCAGGTCACGAATGGTGGCAAGCTGTTCCTCGATCGAGTGGCGCCGGATCTCGATCTGGCCGTATTCCCAGAGCGTCTGCTCGCTCGGCTCGACGATGAGCAACCCGCTGTAGCCATCGATCAGCACATTCTGGCCGCTGGTCACCTTCGTACTGCCATCGTGGAGGCCCACGATGGCCGGTATTTCGAGCGACCGCGCGACGATCGCCGTGTGGGAAGTGCGGCTTCCCACGTCCGTGGCGAAACCGATGACCTTCGTCTTGTCGAGCGTCGCCGTCTCGGACGGAGCAAGGTCGTAGGCAACCACCACGCGTTCGCCGGGCAGATGAGCCAGGTCCACGTGGTCCTTGCCCAGAAGGTTGCGGAGGATGCGCCGCGTGACGTCCTGAATGTCCCCCGCCCGCTCGCGGAGGTATTCGTCCTCGATCTTCGAAAGTGTTTCGACGTACTTCTTCGAGACGCGCTCGAACACGCACTCCACGTTCTGGAGGTCTTTCTCCATCCGTTTGATGATCTCCTCGATCAACGTACGGTCTTCGACCACCAGCAGATGTGCGTCGAAGATGCTCGCGTCCTGCGTTCCGATCGATTCACTGATCTGCTTCTGCACGTCGAGCAACTGCTCGCGGGTCGTGATCAGCGCCTGTTCCAGTTTAGCGACCTCGCCAGGAAGTTCCTCCTTCGTGATGGTGCGCTGGGGAATCTCCTCGCTTTCCCGCCCAACCACGAAAATCTTTCCTCGGGCGATGCCGGGCGACACACCGATCCCGCGGAAGGTAAGTTCTTTCGATGGTTGATTCTCCGCCATACGCCGGCTGATTGACGCAAAGTTTAGCGCAAATTGCGGCAGAGCGCGAGGGTTATTTGAGCGCGTACAATGGTCCGGGCGAATGACATGCAGCCATAACACGCGCGACGACCACCGCGACACAACCTGCGGCCGCCGGCCGAACAGGTGGCGTGGAAATCGCCGCAGACATCGCGGTCGGTTCAACTTCGCCCTGATCCACCAATTTCCACCAATAAACGCAGTCATTTAGCAGTTGCCAATTCGGCGATTTCGTGTAGGGTGCCAGCCTCGCAACCAGAAATTGCTCCAGTCGATTCGGAAGATAGTCAGGTGAGTCTGTTAGTCCTCAGTGATTGTCTGAAACCCGATGGACGGGAACGGTCACTGAGGATTTTTGTTTGCCGGAAAAGAAAGTAGAAATGAACAACAGACTGTTTGTAGGAAACCTGTCGTTTGAAACGACAGAAATCGCATTGAACGACCTTTTCGCCCAGGCGGGCAAGGTAAACTCGGCGGACTTGATCCAGGACAAGTTCAGCGGCAAGTCGCGCGGGTTCGCCTTCGTCGAGATGGGCTCGGAAGAGGAAGCGAACAAGGCGATCGAGATGTTCAACGGCAAGGAAGTGGACGGCCGCAACATCAAGGTCAACATCGCACGTCCCAGGGAAGATCGCCCCAGCGGCGGCGGTGGCTTCGGCGGCGGGCGCCGGGAAGGCGGCGGCGGACGCCGTCAACGATACTAGGCGGTAATCGGCCAATCGATCCCGTTGGCGCGGCGCGTTGTCCGCGCCAACGGGATTTGGCCTAAAGCTAAGGAACGCTTGCGTTGCCGGCTTCGGTCGGTCGCCCAAAAGGAAAAACACAATACCAAACTCCCGCCAACCGCATTCGGGTGTCGCAGCGAGGGACTCGCTTGCAAGAGCTGGACGCGCGTTGTCTCGGTCAGCCGCGGAATTGTGGAACGACCGTCCGTGGCAAAAGGTCCTCGGAAAGTATCAGCGATCTTCTCTCGGTCGCAGCATCTGGCAACTGGTCAATACGCTCGTGCCGTACCTCGGGCTCTGGGCGCTGATGGCGTGGGGACTGTCTCGTTCCTACTGGTTCGCGCTGCTCCTCGCGCCGCTCGCTGCCGGGTTTTTGGTGCGGATCTTCATCATCTTCCACGACTGCGGGCACGGTTCGTTTTTTCGCTCGCGCAGGGCCAATGACTTCTGGGGTGTGGTCACCGGCATCCTCTGTTTCACGCCGTATTTCCACTGGCGCCACGAACACTCGGTGCATCACGCCACCTCGGGCGACCTGGATCGCCGCGGGGAGGGCGATATCTGGACGCTGACAGTCCAGGAATACATCAAGGCGTCCCGCTGGAAACGATTCGCCTATCGTCTGGCGCGCAACCCTTTCATTCTTTTTGTTCTCGCGCCACTGTGGGTATTCCTGATCCAGCAGCGGTTCGCCTCGGGAGATGCCGGAAAGCGCGAACGGCGAAGCGTCTATTGGACGAACCGGGCGCTGCTGGCCCTCGTGGCCATGATGTGCTTCACGGTCGGCTGGAAGACGTATCTGCTGGTGCAATTTCCCGTCATGATGATCGCCGCCGCGGCGGGCGTGTGGTTGTTTTACGTGCAGCACCAGTTCGAGGACACCTACTGGGAACGACGCGGCAACTGGGATTTCACGACGGCGGCATTGCGCGGCAGCTCGTACTACAAGCTCCCGCGATTGCTGCAATGGTTCAGCGGCAACATCGGATTTCATCACATCCACCATCTCAGCCCGAGCATTCCCAACTATCGCCTGCAGGAGTGCCACGACGCGGACCCGGTCTTTCAGGAAGTAACGCCTATCACCCTCGTTTCCAGTCTGAAGTGCGTCAACTACCGGCTCTGGGACGAGGAGCGGCGAAAGCTCGTGGGCTTCCGCGATGCCCGGCGAAAGCGCGCGTTGCGGATCGCTGCCGTCGAGCGATGAGCGTTGCTCCCGGAACGGTCCCTGCCATTCGCTTCGGAGATTTCACCAACCCGGCAGGCACGGAGATATACACATCCATGGGAGATAGCATTGAAGTCGAGGGAACAATCCTGGCCGTCCTGCCGAACACCATGTTCCGCGTTGAACTGGACAACAAGCACCAGGTGCTCGCGCACATCTCCGGCAAGATGCGCCAGCGGTTCATCCGCATGACCGCCGGCGACCGGGTGAAAATGGAAATGTCGCCCTATGATCTGGGCAAGGCGCGCATCGTGTGGCGCCTGAGCTAAACCGCAGAGGACTTCCAATGCCATTCTCCAAGCTGGGTCTCGCGCCGAAAGTCCTCGAAGGCGTGCAGGCCGCGGGGTACACCGATCCGACGGCGATCCAACTTCGCGCCATTCCCGTCCTGCTCGCGGGACGCGACCTGGTCGGCTGCGCCCAGACAGGCACCGGCAAGACGGCCGCGTTCGCCCTGCCGCTGCTTTCGCGGCTCGGCCAGCACGGCCATACCCGCGCGCTCGTGCTCGAACCCACCCGGGAACTGGCCGCCCAGGTGGAAACGGCCATCCATGATTACGGCCGGTTCACCAATCTACGCGCCGCCGTGCTCTTTGGCGGCACAGGCTACGGAAAGCAGGACCAGCAGCTCCGGCAGGGCGTGGACATCATCGTCGCCACGCCGGGCCGATTGCTCGACCAGATCCAGCGTGGCAACGCACGGCTTAACCAGATCGAGATGCTCGTGCTCGACGAAGCCGACCGCATGCTCGACATGGGCTTCTTGCCGGATGTCCGCCGCATCATCGACCGCTGTCCGAAATCGCGCCAGACCATGTTGTTCTCCGCGACCATTCCGCCCGAAATCGAGAGTCTCTGCCGGTGGGCGCTTCGCAACCCCGAGACCATCGAGATCGGCTTGCGACGCTCTCCCGCCGAGACCGTGACCCATGCGCTTTATCCCGTGGCGAGCGATCAGAAGCAGGACCTGCTGCTGGAGTTGCTCAAGCGGACCGATTACGATCAGGTCCTGATTTTCTGCCGCACCAAGCACGGCGCCGACCGCGTCGCGCGCATGCTCGGCCATCAGGGACACGCCGTAGCCGTGCTCCACTCGAACCGCACCCAGCGGGAACGCGAACAGGCGCTCAACGGTTTCCGCAATGGTCGCTACGAAGTGATGGTCGCCACCGACATCGCCTCGCGCGGGATCGACGTTGAACAGATCAGCCACGTCATCAACTACGACGTCCCGCATCATCCCGAGGACTACGTTCACCGCATCGGACGCACCGGCCGCGCCCAGGCCGTGGGGGATGCATTTACCATCGTGATCGCCGAGGATTTTAAGGAGGTCGCCGCCATCGAGCGGTTCGTCGGCCAAACGATCCCTCGCGTGAAACTCGAAGGATTCCCCTACAAGTACACGCGCCTGCTCGATCCAAAGGCCCCGCCGATTTCGTATGCCGGCCGTTCGGGAGGCGGGCGGTTCTTCGGCTACGGGCGACGGCGGCGGTGAATCTTACGGCACGCGGAAGGCGTCGAAGATCACCGTGTTCGCCTTCGACTTCGGGTTGCGCGCGGCGAGCACGGTGATCTGGACCGTGTGCGCGCCGTTGGCGAGTCCGGCGAACGAGACCGGGTGCTGCCATTCCTTGGTCGGGTGATACAAATCCACGGTCCCCACAACCACGCCATCGACGCGGACTGTCGCCAGGCCGAACTTCGGCCCGCGAGACGCGATCCACGTGAACTGCGTCCCGCTGAAAGCGAAGCTCACCGTCGCGTTGCGCCGGGCGGTCTGGCGATAGCGCCCGCCGTATGCGGCCGTGTTTGCGTTCTGGCTCCAGGAGCCGGTGTACGTGATCCCAGGCGCGTTGTCGTCCGTCGTCGTGGACGGCGGCGGTGGGGGTGGAGGGGGCGGGGGAGGAGGATTGGATTCCGTCGTCTGGCCGGAATTCGGATCGACCATGAGCGAGGAAACGTTCACCGCCTCGAAGGCCGAGCCGGGCACTTGATGCAGTTGATGGAGCACATCGTTGTCCCAACGCTCGTCGGGCGCGCCGGTGATGTACCAGGAGGAACCGTTGTCCGCCAGGACCATCCCGTACTTCTTCATTGCGCGAAGGATCACCTGCACCTCCGGCGCAAAGCCGGCGATGTTGAAGTTCGCCTTGAGCCGGAACCGCTGGCCCATTGGCGGGTACTGCGGCCCCGTCAGGCTCGACGCGTAGTGCCGGGCGGGCCAGACGTACGCACGGCGCGTCTGCGGCGCGGTGAAACGAATCGCGTGCCGGATTTCGCCCGAGGCCACCTCGTCGTACCGGACCAGCCCGGGCAGGATCGGCAGCCCCGCCGCGTCGGCGGAAGTCCATCCTGCGGGACGCAGTGCGCTGGAATTCAGATCAAAAATGGCGCCCGAGCCCGCCGTCCAGGTCCCGTTTCCCTGCGGATGTGCATCGAACAGCTCGTACAGAATGCAGTTGTCGCGGTCCACCACCAGGATATGCCGGTCGCCCGTGCTGTTCGGCCCGCCTTCGATCGGCGCGTTGGGCGGAATCGGGTACGGCCCCGGGTCGCTTTCATCCTCGTAGTAAAATGCCACGTTCACTTTCGGCTGCGTGCCCGGGACGGACACGAACGGGATGCCGATCGGCCCGCCGTCCCACGTTCCGGAACCGAAATCCGCGTGCACGTACTTCGTCGCGCCGATCGTGTTCACATACGCGGACGAATTGGAATCGACGGGCAACGTGTCCACCGGCACGTTCCAGATATCATTCGCAGGCAAAATCGGACAGGCGCCAAAATCCTCGGCGGGACTGAGGACCGCATTTGCGAGCAAACAACCGATCAAGAACGTGGGGACCGTGAGTTTCTGTTTTCTTCGACTCGAAACTGCAACCTGAGGGATGACTTTCACAACAACTTTCATGACGACAGGACTCGTTTTGTGGTGGAACCGATGAGTCCAACCTCCTGCATGGATTGTGTAGCTGCCCGCGTGCCGACACTGCGCGCATGGGGGTACAACGGTGCAACCCGTTCGGAGTCCGCCTTCAGGCGGAACATGCGGAAACGGACTCGCGCTTCACAGAAGCGCGGCTACACTTTGCTGGAACTTGAAGACCGGAGAACAACTCGATACGGAAATCCTCGCGCTGATTGGGCACGGACTCGACCGGCGCGATGAAGGGCAGTTTAACCGGCTGGCGCTCGATGTGTTCGAGTACCAGTTCGCGAAGAACGATCCGTATCGCAGGTTCTGCCAACGCCGCGGGGCCGAGCCGGCAAGAGTGGCCTCGTGGCGCGAGGTCCCCGCCGTCCCGACCACCGCCTTCAAGGACGCAGCGCTGGCGTGTTTTCCCGTCGAGAACGCGGCGGTCGTGTTCGAGACGAGCGGCACCAGCCGGGCCAAGGCGAAGCGCGGACGGCATTACCTGAAGACGACCGAGTTGTATCGCGCGTCAATCATTCCCAATTTCGCCGCGCACTTGTTGCCGGACGGGGCGAAGCCTCCGATGCTCATGCTGACCCCGTCGCCCGAGGAAGCTCCGACCTCGTCGCTGTCGTACATGATGGGCGTCGTGAGCGAGGAATTCGGCGCGCGCGGGCGGCATTATTTTATCGAAGGCGGCAAGCTGGACGCCGTCCGGCTCTGCGACGTGCTGCGCATGGCTGAGGGTTTCGATCAAGCGGTCATGCTGCTCGGGACGGCGTTCGCGTTTGTGCATTTCTTCGAGTGGTGCGAGAAGAACCGGCAATTCTTCCACCTGCCGAAAGGCAGCCGGGCGATGGAGACGGGCGGGTTCAAGGGACGGTCGCGTGAACTGTCGAAGGAGGATTTCTATGAGTTGTTTGACGAGTTTCTCCTCTTGCCGGCGGATCGCGTCGTCAACGAGTACGGAATGACAGAACTCAGCGTACAGTTTTACGACGCCAAATTGCGAAATCCGAAATCCGAAATCTCGAATCCAAAATGTGCGCCGCCTTGGTGCCGTGTGATGATCGTCGATCCCGCGACCGGGCGCGAAGTGGCAGAAGGCGAGCGTGGGCTGATCCGCGTGTGCGATCTCACGAATCGCAGCTCGGTGATGGCGGTGCAGACCGAAGACATCGGCCTGCGCATCGGCGACGGCTTCGAGGTCATCGGGCGGGCAACGGGCGCGGAGGCGCGGGGGTGCTCGATCGCGGCGGATGAGTTTTTGGCCGCGAACGACGGGGATGGACGCAAATGATTACCGCCGAGCAAATCCATCCGCTGTGCCACGAGCTGATCGAACGGCGGAAGCATTTGCTGCTCGCGCGGCGCACCGATGAGATCGTGCGCGCGCTTGCCGAGGTCGCGCGTCGATGGCTTGAGCCGAGCAACCCGTGGCGACAACGCGCCATCGAAGGAATGCCGAAGGTTGCCGGCTTCAGTCCGCAGATGGTCGAACGAATCATTGATTTGCTCTTTCGGGAATTGACAGGTGCTAAGCTTGCCGGACTCGTTGACTCGGAACTCGGCAAGTGGAAGGACAAGCAGACCGGGCCGCCGCTGATCGGCCAGGTTTTCTCCGGCAACATCCCGAACCCGGCCGTGGTCAGCATCGTGTGCGCGCTGCTTGTGAAATCGGCCAGCTTCTGCAAGGCGTCTTCGCGCGATCCGCTGTTTCCCTCGTTGTTCTTGGCGTCGCTTCATGAGCTCGACCCTGACCTGGCCGGCTGCGTGCAACTTCAGCGTTGGAAAGGCGGCGCGCGCGACGTCGAGGAGGCGCTGTTTCGGGAAGCCAACTTGATCGTCGCCTTCGGTGACGACTCGTCGCTCCACGCGCTCCGCAAGTCGCTGCCAACAGGCAAACGCTTTCTCGGTTTCGGCCACAAGATCGGCTTCGCGGTTGTCGTTCGGGATGCGCCCGGCGATATCGCAGCCGCGGCGGCAGAAGACGTGTCGCTCTACGACCAGCAAGGCTGCCTCTCGCCCCACCTGATCTACGTCGAGGAAGATGAACCTCGAACAGCCCGCGCCTTTGCCGGGCGGTTGGCCGACGCCATGGAACAATTCGCGCGCCGCGTTCCGCGAGGCAAACTCTCCCTGGAAGAATCCGCCGCCGTGGCGCGCGTTCGCGATGCGTACGAGTTCCGCGCTGCGAACGACCCGCGCGTGGGGATCTGGACGAGCCGGGATTCGGATGCGTGGACCGTCATCTACGAGGACGAACCGATGTTCGCCACGTCGCCGCTCAATCGCGTCGTGTTCGTCAAACCGCTGCGCGATCTCGAAGCCTCGGTCGCGCACGTGCGGTCGTATCTTCACAACGTCGGCCTGGCGTGCCCGGCTTCGAGATGGACGGAATGGGAGACGCGTCTTCGCGGCCTTGGGGCTGTCCGGGTTTGTCCGCTGGGCGAGATGCAGAAGCCGCCGCTGAGTGTTTCGGAGGGGATTCGTCCACGATTGAGCGACTTGATTTCGCTGCCGCTGCTTTGAACGGCGCCACGCGGCGACCCGGCGTCAGACTCCGGGAACCTTCCTGCTTCCATGGTGTCGTATTCCACGAAGCAAAATCGGAGGCAAACCATGACCGGACACCAGCGGACGAATTGGCTCAGCGTGGCGCTGAGCCTGACTTTTGTTGCAACACCCGTGCTCGCGCAGGCCGCAGGTAGCGACTTCCGCATCCACAAGGCGTATGACTCTTTTCCCGAGGCGCCCGACTATCAGTTCAACAAGTACCCCCGGCTTCCGGCCCGTCCCAGCGCGCCCACGAAGTGGTTGCGCCTGGAGATGGATTTCGACAGCGAGCCCGCTTGGGCGGACCACGTCGAGGTCCGTTGGTACATTCAGGTCGAGGTCGAGCGGAAGCCGGTCGTGTTCACCGCGTCCGTCCTGCACAGCAACGTCAAACGCAATCCCGCCGGCCAGCGCCATATCACGGCGGTGTTCATGCGGCCGCGCACCGTGGACCGGTATCTTCGGAACGAACGAGGCATCAAGAAAATCGCCGTGCAGATTTTCGTCAATGGCAAGCTGGAAGACACCTGGCCGCGAGATGGCAAGGATCGTTGGTGGGAGGCGACGACGCCGGTGAACGGCTTTCTTGTCGATGTGACCCAGACCCCGTTTTACGATGCCGAGGGCGATCGCTACGAGGAGGTATCGAACGCGAAATAGTCCCGTTCAACCGATCAAGCCGATCCCAGTTTCCGCTGGAGGAGTTGGTACTTGAGCACCAACGTCAGCGCCTTTGCGGCCAGCTCGGTGTAGAGAAACGGCTTGGCGATCAAGTCGTTCGCTCCCTTCAGACAAACCTGGGCGCGGTGCCCGAAATCGGAGCGCGCGGTGATGAACACGATCGGTGTCGCCTGGAACTTCGGCATCGCCACCAGCCGGGAACACAGCTCGATCCCACTCATGCCGGGCATCTCGATGTCGAGCGTGATCAAATCGAACTCCTGCTCCCCGGCGATCTGCAACGCTTCGTCGGAACCCGCCGCTTGCACGACGCGGAGGCCCACCTTGTGGATCGCGTGCGTCACGGTGCGCCGCACGAGTTCTTCGTCGTCCACAACGAGCACCGCGCCCTGGACCGGCTTGCTGTCGTCGAGTGTGTCGGCGCAATGGAAGAGCGTCTTCAGGCAATCCACCGACTGCGCGACTGTGCGGAGCGTCGAGGGGGTGACCTGGCCGGGTTTTTCTTCCAACTCACGCAGCAACGCCTCGAGGGCGCCGGACAGTTTTGAGATGGTGTTCAATCCAACCAGGCCGGTATTGCCGGTTACGTTGTGGACACTGCGATAGAGATCGTGCAACGCTTTGGGATCGGCGGCGTGCTTGGCAAACGCTTGCAACGCGCGCTGCACAGCCTCCATTTGCTGGGGCGCGGAATCGAGGCAATCTCGGCGCACTGCGGCCTGGAACTCCGCGTCGGAGAGATTCAAGGTTTCCGGCCCGGCGACCTGGCTCACTTCGACTCCTCTTGTACTGACAGGCTGCCTGCTGCCAAGCCCCGCGAAGGCAGACCGAGGGATTTGAAATTGCGCTTGTGCATCCAGAGATGAATTAGCAGGCAAGGTGCCACAGCGCTTTTCGTCGGAAATGCTCACATCGACACGAGCGCCTGGACGGCAGGACGTGAACAATCTTGTCGCGGTCAGGTCGTGGCAGGCGAGGTTGGGAATTTGCTAAGTGCTCCGAAGGTTTCGGCCCGCCCCCGATTGGTTTGTGTCGAACACAAAGAAATCTTGCGAGCGGTAGCTGGTCTTGAGGCCGAACGAGAAGACGTTGGCAGCTTCTTGAGTGAGTTTTCCGCGGCAGAATTCATGCGAGTGACCGGCCAGACACCAAGCCGTCTTCTGCGGATGTTCCTTCGCAAGGCCAAAGACCGTGCGACCCATGGTCCAGTTGAAGAAGTAGGGCCAGACCTGGAGTTCGCGCGGCTCGTCGATGAGATGCGATTGTCCGTCCAGGATCGGATAATGAGTCAACACGACGACGTGCTTCGCCGCGCGCTGAAACGCCATGAGCAGGCGCTTCGCAAACGCCCGCATCATGTGATCGGTGTGCGTGACCCATCCGTTCGGGAGCCAGATGAATTCGTGGTCCACCGTCGCGGAGCGCGAGTCGTAGAAATCGCGTTTCCCCTCGAGTCGCGGATGGGCGAAATCGGGAAAACCCATGCTGCCCACGAACGCGCAGTCGCCGGCGACGTGCAACGTCTCCGTGTCGTCCCAAGCGCGTTCGAGCAGGAAGCCGCTGCAGAAGTGCGCGATGCTTCTTTCCATCGACTCCGGCGGCGGTTCTTTTGCATGCGGGTAACCCCACAGATCGTGATTGCCGAGGACGAAGAGTGTGTTGGGATGTGTGCCAAGCAGCAGATCGTAGAGCGGATCGGCCCCGGCTTGTTCACCTTCGCCGAGGTCGCCGACGACGCAGAGAACGTCGGCATGCTCGGCGCGGATGTCCGCGAGCAGCCGCTCGATCACCGGGCGGGCGTTGCCGATGTGCTGGATGTGATTGTCGCCGGTGACTGCAATTTTCATGGTGCTTGGAGTGCGGTGCCTTGACACCGCCTTGATCGCCGCAGCTCGACGCGGCGAAACGCCAACACCCACGGGCGTCAAGCCCGCCCGAACGGCAAGGCTGCGTCGAGCCGCAGCACTCCAAATCACATCTGCTCGATCGTCTCGATGCCGAGCAGGTCCAAACCTTTCTTCAACACGGCGGCAGTGAGTTGACAGAGAGCGAGACGCGAAGAACGGGTCGGCTCCTCCGATTGCAACACCGGGCAGTTCTCATAGAACGCGTTGAACTTCACCGACGCCTCGTAGAGATAATTGCAGAGAAAGTTCGGTTTGTAATCGTCGAGCACCTGTTGCAACGCCCAGTCGAAGTTCAACAGATGCTTGGCGAGATCAAGTTCAGTGCCGTGTTCCAGCCGCAATTCCGAACCATGAACCATGAACCATGAACCATTCCCATGCCCCTTCCGAAAGATCGAACGAATTCGCACATACGCGTACTGCAAATACGGAGCGGTGTTCCCCGTCATCGCCAGCAGCTTCTCCCACGAGAACACGTAATCGCTGACCCGATTCTGGCTCAGGTCGGCGTACTTCACCGCGCCAATGCCGACCACCCGGGCGATTTGCTTCCGCGTAGCCTCGGGCAACTCCGGGTTCTTCTCGTTGACGATCGCCAGAGAGCGCGTCTCGGCCTCATCGAGCAAATCCGCCAGCTTCACGTTCTCGCCCGAACGCGTCTTGAGTGGTTTGCCGCCCTCGCCGAGGATCGTTCCGAACGAAATGTGTTTGAGCGTACACGCGATTCCCCATCGTTTGGCGGTCGCGAAGAGTTGCCGGAAATGCAACTGCTGTCGGGCATCGGTCACGTAAAGAATCTCGTCCGGATGCCATTGCTCGGTACGATACTGGAGCGTCGCCAGGTCGGTCGTCGCGTAGAGACCCGCCCCGTCTTTCTTCAGGACCAGGAACGGGTTCGGCGCCCACTGGCCGTCCTTGTGAATCAAAAACGGGTCCTGCTTGGCCGGCAGCTTGCCCTCAGAAAACACCGCAACCGCGCCTTCGCTGTCCTGCGCAATCTTCTTCGCCTTCAATTCAGCGACCACAACGTTGAGTCGCGGATTGTAAAAGCTCTCGCCCAACGTGTGGTCGAACGACACGCCCAGCCGCCGGTAGATCGCGTCGAACTGGGTCTGCGACAACCGGCGCATCCGTTCCCAGATGGCGAGGTTCTCGGCGTCGCCTTTCTGGAGTTTGGCCAATTCAAGCCGCGCTTCGTCTTCGACGGCAGGATCGCGCGCACATTGCTCGTTGATCAACCGGTAGAGCCGCTCCATTTCGGAGATCGGATCGCGCTCCATCGCTGCCTCGTCGCGGTGCTTCTTCCAGCCGACGAGGAGCATACCGAACTGCGTCCCCCAATCGCCGATGTGATTGTCCGTGATGACGCGATGGCCGACGAACCGCAGCGTTCGCGCAATCGCATCGCCCAGGATCGTCGAGCGGATGTGGCCGACGTGCATCGCTTTGGCGACGTTCGGCGCGCTGAAATCGACAACGATCGTCTTCGGTTCGGGATCGGACGCGACGCCAACTCGCTCGTCAATCGCGGCGGAGGCGGCTTGTTGCGCCACGAACTGCGGCTTCAGCCGGAAGTTGATAAACCCCGCGCCGGCAATCTCCGGCTTTTCGCACGCAAAGCTCACGTCCAGCCGGTCGGCAATCTGTTGCGCGAGTTCGCGCGGGTTCCTCTGCAGCGCCTTGGCAATGCCGAGCGCCGCGCTGCATTGGAGATCGCCGAACTTGGGGTCCGTCGCCGGCACGACCGGCATGGGCACCGATGGCGGCGCGCCGGTCACTGCGGCGGCGGCGGCTTCGAGCGCGGATTGCAGTTGTCGTTGGAGCGGAAGCACGAACGCATTCAACCACGGCGCGGGCCCAATGCACGGACAAAGTGTGTCATCACTTCTTCTGGTCCGCCGAAATCTGCTTCTCGTGATCGCGGATGACCCGCAATATTTCCTCGGCGGACGGCGCGGTTTCGAGGCGACGCCGAAACTCGCGGTCATGGAGGATTTTCGCGATGTTGGCGAGCGTGTAGAGGTGCTTTTGAAACTGGCCCTTGGGCACGACGAACAGCATGACGAGGTTGACCGGCTGGTTGTCGAGCGAATCGAAATTGATCCCCTTGGCGCTCCGTCCGAACGCCCCGACCACGTCGGCAATCAACTCGCTGGGTGCGTGCGGAATGCCGATGCCGAGGCCGATGCCGGTGCTCATGCTGGTCTCGCGTTTCTTGACCGCCTCGGTCACGGCGGCGCGCTGGTCGTCCTTGACCTGGCCGGTCTTGACCAGCACGTCGATCAATTCGTCAATGGCCTCCCAGCGGGTCGTGGCTTTCATTTCGGGAACGACCTGTTCCACGCCCTTGACGATGTCGGTTAGATTCATGCTCGGTTCTTTCGACAGGCGGCCACTTTCCACGGAGTCGCGGACAGTTTCAATCCAAAATTTGCGCTTGCGCCCGGCCCGCTCCCCGCGTAATCTCCCGCCGTGATTCCAAGCGGATACAGCTACTGGTTTACCGGCTTCGCGTTTACCGAGCCGGGCCTGCTGGCTGTGTCCTGAAGCAAACGAGACAATCAACCAGCCGCAGGCTCGAACGTCTGCGGCTTTTTTGTTGGGAGCGCAGACCGCCGCGGCAAGAAAGGACAGCATGATCATCGTAATCAAAGCAAACCCGACCGACGCGCAGGTGCAGGAAGTCGAAGCCGCCGTGCGCAGTTTCGGGTATGAACCGCGCACCATCCGCGGCGTCGAACGCACCGTCGTCGCGTGCATCGGCGACGAACGCAAACATCACACGCTCGAGACCTTGACGATCCTCCCGCAGGTCGAGGAGGTCATTCCCATCCAGAAGAAGTACAAGCTCGTCAGCCGCGAATCGCGCAAGGGCGACAGCACGATCAGCATCGGCAACCTCCGGATCGGCAACGGCACGTTCCACGTCGTCGCCGGGCCATGTTCGGTCGAAAGCCTCGAACAAACCATCGCCGCCGCCAAAGCCGTGAAACGCGCCGGCGCCACGCTTTTCCGCGGCGGCGCGTACAAACCGCGCACGTCGCCGTACGACTTCCAGGGCAAGGGCCGGGAGGGACTGGATTATCTCAAACAAGCGAAAGCGCAGACCGGCCTTGCGATCGTCACGGAAGTGATGGCGCCCGAAGACGTCGAGTTGGTGGCGGCGTACACCGACGTGCTTCAGATTGGCACACGCAACGCGCAGAACACGCCCTTGCTCACTGCCTGCGCGGAATCGAAAAAGCCGGTTCTGCTCAAGCGCGGCTTCGCCTCGACAATCCAGGAATGGCTGCTCGCTGCCGAATACATCTGCGCGGGCGGCAACGAACAGGTCATCCTCTGCGAGCGCGGCATTCGCACCTTCGAGACCGCCACGCGCAACACGCTCGACGTAAGCGCCATCGCCGTCGCGAAAAAGGAAAGCCACCTGCCGGTATTCGTCGATCCCAGCCATGCCGCGGGCCGGGTCGATATGATCACGCCGCTCGCCCGGGCGGGCATCGCCGCCGGCGCGGACGGAATGCTCATCGAAGTCCATCCGAACCCGGCGGCGGCGTGGAGCGACGGCGCGCAACAGCTCAAGCCCGAGCAGTTCGAAAAGCTGATGAAGGACATTGAGCCGTTCGTGAACGTCTGCGGGAAGAAACTGGCGGCAACGGGATGATCGTTGAGGAGCGCGCCAGCAACGCGAACAGATAGCCTCGCTGCTCACGTGTACGGATAAAACCGGTCGCCCTTCAAGTTGGGCAAGTGATGCCGGTGTTCGGCGCCCAGCCGCAGCTTGCCATCACGCACGAAACCTTCGGGGCGATCTTGCAGGACCTGGATCAGACGATCGCGCCAGGGTCGCAAGCGTTCCTCGGCATCTGGCTCGCGCGACAAGTCGTGCAGTTCGTTCGGGTCCTCTTTGAGGTCGAACAAATGTTCGCACGGGCGCTGCGAGTACCACACGAACTTGTAGCGGTCGCTCACCAGATAATGCATGCCGTCGTCGTACTCGTACTGGCCCGCGTGCTCGCCATGCAGAACGTCCCGAACTCGGACGCTTTCTCCGCGAATGATCGGCAGCAGACTGCGGCCGGTGCACGCTTCAGGAACTTTCACGCCGGCGATGTCGAGCAACGTCGGCATCGCGTCCTGTAATCCGACGGGTTGGCCGGACACGATTTCCTTTGGCAACTCACTCCCGCGCGGAGGATGGACGAAAAACGGCACGCGCGCCGAGCCTTCGTACGGCCAGCACTTGCGGTACAGGTTGTGGTCGCCCAGCATCTCTCCGTGATCAGAGGTGAACAGGATCCAGGTGTTTCGCATCAGGCCGGTGCGCAACAAGAACTGGTAAAGCCGGCCGACTTGATCGTCGATGAAGTTGATCGTGGCGTAGTACGCCGCGCGGCAGCATTGCATTTGCCGGTCGTCCAACTGGAGCCGCCACGCCGCGGGGTTGAGACCCTTCTCGGGTTTTTCCCAGCGATCCGCCCAATCGCCGACCGCGGGCGGAGGGATTGTTCGCTGTATGTAACGGTCGTAATGAAACGCCGGCGGGGTCAACGGCGGATGCGGGTCGAACAACGAGACGTTGAGGAAGAACGGCGCCGTGGGATCGCGTTTGTATTTCAGGAACTCGATGGCCTGCGTGATGCACCAGTACGTATGCGTCTGGTCTTCGCGAAGATGCGTCGGGCGCGCGACCCAGCCGTTGGGGTCCTGGCCGTGCGCGCAGATGGCGTCGTATTCCTGTTTCCCGTGCGTGTTGCGCAGCCAACGGGCATATTCGTCGTCGTAATCGAGGGGCGCATCCGAAAGTTGTTGATGATCGAACCCAAAGCGTCTGCCGCGCGGCTGGAGATGAAGTTTGCCGACGAGATAGGTGTGATAGCCCGCGCGACGGAGTTCGCCCGGCAGCGTGTGCGGCGGGTCCCAATCGCTGCCGGTCATTCCCACCATTCCATGCGCCGCCGGCGCCATCCCGCTCAACAGGCAACGCCGGGAAGGGAAACAACTGGGGCACTCGCCATAGGCGCGCCGGAAACGCGTCCCCGTCCGGGCGAGGTAGTCGAGGTAGGGCGTTTGCAGGCACGCCGGCGCGTTTTCGTCGATGCCCAGGCAATCGCCGCGCTGCTGGTCGGTGGTGAGCAGGATGATGTTGGGTTGCACGTTGCCTCATTCTGAAGCGTGCCGAAAGATCGGGCAAGCGCGAAAGCCAACTCCGCTGGTCGTCGCACGCGAGCCACCGAAAGCGTAAATCCGGGTGAAACGGTCGTTTCATCCAGAATTAGCTTTCTGAGGCCCCCGCCCCGCCTACTCCGCGAGAAAATCCACCTTCGCGGTCAACTCGGGCGTGAGGAAACTGTCCGGGTTGGTGACTTGGACCTTCACCTGAAGCGTGCCCTTTTGCCGGTTGGCCTCGGGCGCGATCTCGGCGACGAGTCCTTCGTAGTGCTTGTCGGGGTAGGCTTCGGGGCTGACGCGGCACTTCTGTTGGCGGTGGACTTTCGGCGTGTCCGCTTCGTTCAAGTCGATTTCGACTTGCAGGTCGTTCAAGTCGGCGAGCGAAACAAAAGCCGTGCTCGGCCCGCGGCTGCCGCCGAAGCTCTGCGGGACGACCAGTTCATTGGGATCGACCAGTTTTTCGAGGATCGTGCCGTCGATCGGCGCGCGGATCGTGCACCAATCCAGGTACGTCTGCGCGAGGGCAAGCTGGCCTTTGGCCATCGTCAATTCGGCCACGGCGGCGTCGCGGGCGCGCCGGGCGTCGTCGAGCGCGCGCTGGCTTTCGACGTCCCTCTTCTCCAGTTCGATCTGCCGTTTCAGGTTCGTTTCGGCGTTCACGAGGTTGGCTTCGGCCAACGCGACCCGGCCCTGGGCTTCGAGCACGCGCGCGGCGAACTCGCGGTCTTCGAGCCGCACGATGATGTCGCCCTTCTTCACCTGGTCGCCTTTGCGGACGCCGATCCACGTCACGGTTCCCTGGAACTTCGGGCTGATCTCGATTCGTTCCCGGGGGATGATGTAGCCGCTGACCGTCAACACGGTGTCGCCGGACTTCGGAGGCGGTGGCGGTGTGGAAGGGGACGTCGCGGTCGCGGCGCCCAACGGCTTTTCGCCATTGGAAATGACCGGGTTGCGATCGTTCTTCTTGGTCGATTGAAACGCGAATACGCCCGCCGCGAGCACGACGGCGACGAGCACGATCACGAGCATCGGCCCGCCTTTGCGGCGGACCTTCTTCTCCTGGTCGATTTCGAGCTTCGACAACACCTGTTCGCTGGGTGCGCTCATGGATCAATTCACCAATAGCATTACTTAGACCGCGCGCAAGGCGTCAAGAACGGGCTTCCGGGCCGCGAGCCGCGCGGGCAACAGCGCGCCCACGACTCCCATCACCAGGGCGAACACCATTCCCTTGCCGAGCAACTCCGGCGTGATGCGAAATTCGAACGCCACCTCCGAAAACGTCGTCCAGCTAAACGTGCCCGTGGCGATGCCGTTGAGCGGGAGCGAAAGCAGGCAACCGACAATGCCTCCCACGACCGCGATGAGGATCGATTCCAGCATGAAGCAGGCGTAAATCTCGCGGCGCTTGAACCCGAGCACGCGCAACGTGCCGATCTCGCGCGTGCGCCGGCCGATCGCGGCGTACATCGTGTTCATGGCGGAGAACGCAGCGCCGATGCTCATGATCGTCGAGAGAAACCAACCCATGATCCAGATCGGCATGCCGGTGCGGGTTTGCTCCTCGTAGTAGGATCGCTCGGACAGGACGCGCACCTGGAGTTGCCGGTCAGCTTCGATCCTGCCGACGAGGGTCCGGCCGATTGCCTGCTCGACCTCGGCCAGCTTGGCGGCAGTCGCGTCCCTGTCCGCTTCCTTCAGTTCCTTCAGCTTCTTCGACCAGGACTCGCGTTGTGCCAGCAGCGACCCGATCGCGTCATCGACTGGGCGAATCAAAACCGAGCCGTAGAAATCGCGGTTGAACGCCTCGCGCGCCTCGTCGGCGTCCACCCAGATCTCGGAATCGAACGCCGTTTTGCTGGCGTCGAAAATGCCGACCACCTTCCAGAAGAACTTCCCCGCTCGGAACGTGTCGCCGACCCGGCAGTTCGCGAATCGCGCGGCGATTTTCTTGCTGACCACGCACTCGTGCATGCCAGGGCGGACCATGCGGCCCTCGACCAGCTTGATCTTCGGACGCAGCTCCAACCCCATCGGCCCCATGCCGCGCAGGAGGACGTTGGCGCCGCCTGACTGATCGACCCGGTCGAGGTAAATCAGGATGATGATCTCCGCCGAAGCCATCGGTTCGCCCCGGTCGTTGCGGGCGATGCCATCGAGGTATTTGATGCGCCGGTGATCGTTGTGGGTGACCTGGCTGCTGGTCTCGGAGGTGGAACCCCGGCGCAAGACAAGGAGGTTGTTCTCATCGCCGGTCGTGACGTACGTGTTGCGCAACCCGCGTTCGAGCGCCATCACCATGACGTACACCGCGACCACGAGCGCGATGCCCAGCACCGTCGCCAGCGTCGAGCGCCAGCGGACGATGAGGTTGCGAGCGTTGTATCGCAGCGGGACGGCCATCGTTCAATCCAGTGTTTTCAGCCCTTCCACGACGCTCGTGCGGATGCTGGCGAGCGCCGGGACAATGCAACTGCTCACGCCGAGCACCGCCGCGATGAGCAGGCCGTAGCTGATGATATGCGGCGTCACGTCGAACTTGATGAAGAAACCCTGCGAGAGTTTGTAGATATCCACGTTGCTGAACAGCGCCCAGGCCCCGAAGCAACCGAGCAGTCCGCCGACCATCGCCAGGCCGAACGATTCCGCCAGGATCAGGCCGAACACCTGTTTCCCGTCGAAGCCGACCGCCTTGAGGATCGCCAGTTCGCGTGAGCGTTCCCGGATCGCCATGCTCATCGTGCTCGCGGTGACGAGGATCATCGTGAAGACGATCACGGTGCTGATCGAACCGATGAGCATCTTGATGTTGCCGAACATGGACACGAAGCCGAGCTGGAACGCCCGCTCGGTTTCCGTTTTCGTTTCGGCGTCGGTGTTCTTGAACAGCGCGTCGATCTGGCGAATCATGCCCGGGATCGCCTCGGCGCTCGCGGCGCGAATCCAGAACGTGCCGACGAGGCCCTTCTTGCCCATCAGTTCGTCCATGTAATCGTGGTGAAAGAAGAGGTTGGTTTCGTCGATGCCCTCGTAATAAACGCCGCGGATCGTCAACTCGAGGTCCACCGGCCAGAGCGTGCCGACCAGCGTGATCTTGTCGCCGATCCTCCAGCCGAACCGTTCCATGGTCTTGATGCCGACGACGCAAGCGGTGCGTTCGCGGATGAAATCCTCAAGCTGCTTCGAGTCGATCCGCGACTCGGTGAAAATCTGGAACAGTTTGTCCGCCTCGCAACCGAACTGCGGGAAGAAGTTCTTCTCGTCGATGTACGTCCCGCCGAACCAGGTGAACTTGCTGCAATACAACACGCCCGGCACCCGCCCGATCTTGGATTGGTATTTCTCGGGCAGCACGTTGCCGAGCGACACTTTGTGGCGGACGACTACGCGCAACGCGGCGTCTTCGGAAGTGGCCGGGTTGGTCAGTTCGCGCAGGGCGGTTTGCAGCGTGCAGAAAAGGAACAGACTCAGCGTCACGCTCAAAACCGTGAGCACCATGCGCCGCTTGTTGCGCAGTGCGTTGCGGAGGATGAAGCCGGGGATGGTCATGTTCTCAATCGTCCTCGTCCTCGTCGTCGTCCTCGTGCTCGGTCGTTTCCGGTCAGTTCGTTTGTTCGAGTACGACGACGAGGACGAGGACGAGGACGATTCTCAGCTTCCGTTCAACAATTCCCCCTTCTCCAGATGCACCGTCCGTTTCGCATACGCTGCCGCTTTCGGGTCGTGCGTGACCATGATCACTGTCTTGCCGGCATTGCCATTCAGCGTTTGCAGCAGCCCGAGCACGTCGGCCGCGGAATGGGCGTCGAGATTGCCGGTCGGTTCGTCCGCGACGATCAACGTCGGGTCGGTGACAAGCGCGCGCGCAATGGCGACGCGTTGTTCCTGGCCGCCCGAGAGTTGCTTGGGGAGATGGCGCATCCGGTCTCCCAGGCCCACGAGTTCCAGCGCTGCCTCGACGTGCTGACGGCGTTCGCGCACGGAAAGCCGGGTGAGCAACAGCGGCAGCTCGACGTTCTCGAACGCGGTGAGGACGGGAATGAGATTGAATGTCTGAAACACGAACCCGACGTGCACGTTGCGCCATTCGGCGAGGTCCGTTTCGCTCAGCTCGCCGATGTCCGTGCGTTGCACGACGCATTTGCCGCTGGTTGGTCGGTCGATGCCGGCGATGATGTGCAGCAACGTGCTTTTGCCCGACCCGCTCGGTCCCATCAGGGCGAGGAATTCCCCCCGGGCGATCTCGAGCGTGATGTTGTCCAAAGCGATCACGTTGATCTCGCCCTGCCGGTACAACTTGGTCAAATCACGAATCTGGACGATCGGGGGTTCCATGGGCCGCGGAACTATAGCAAAGAACCTGCCATGACGAAACGGTACGCCTGCTTCTTCCGATGGAACGGCTCCCGGTCGGCGCTCGGAGGCGCCTCCCACATTCAGTTCGATCTGGATTCGCGCGTATCGACCCGGCGGGCCGTGACGGGGCATTCTCTAATGACAGTCGAACCGCTGAATGTGGGAGGCGCCTCCGCGCGCGCCGACCGGGCCGCCTCCAAGCAGAAGTGGGCGATTCAAAAACTGAGATGGGCACCTTCGAAATGGCCACTTGCAACGAGGGTTTGACGGCGGACAGCGCCCGCCCTATAAACGGCCCGAACTCTTTACCTTTGGAGAATCTATGGACTCAAACGTCATCAATCTTTTGCGCGACAAGGCTGCCCGGCTGCGCATCCATTCGGTGCGTTCCACCAGCGAAGCCGGCTCGGGGCATCCTACGTCGTGCTGCTCGGCGGCGGACGTCGTGTCGGCGCTGTTTTTTCATGTGATGCGTTACGACCCGAAGGACCCGAAAAACCCGAACAATGACCGGTTTATTCTCTCGAAGGGACACGCCGCGCCGGTGCTTTACGCGGCCTGGGCCGAGGCCGGCAATTTCCCCGTCGCCGACCTGCTCAAACTGCGCACGCTCGGCTGCGACCTCGAAGGACACCCGACGCCGCGCCTGCCGTTTGTGGACGTGGCCACTGGCTCGCTAGGTCAGGGTCTCTCGGTCGGCGTCGGCATGGCGATCAACGCCAAGTATCTCGACAAATCGGATTACCGCACCTACGTCTTGATCGGCGACGGCGAGAGCGCGGAGGGCGCCGTGTGGGAAGCGGCGGCAGCGGCGGGCCATTACAAGCTCGACAACCTTTGCGCAATCCTCGACTGCAATCGGCTCGGACAGAGCGAAGCCACGATGCTGCAACACAAGGTCGAGGTCTATCAGAAACGCTTCAAGGCGTTCGGCTGGCACGCGATCGTGGTGGACGGGCACAACCTCGAGGAAATCCTCCGGGCGTTCGACGAGGGGGCGGCAAAGAAACGGCGGCCCACGGCGATCATCGCCAAGACCTTCAAGGGAAAAGGCATCTCGTTCGTCGAGGACAAAGACGGCTGGCACGGCAAACCGCTCAAGAAGGGCGAGGAAGCCGACAACGCGATCCGGGAACTCGAAGCGCAGTTGGTCGCAGGCGCCGACGGCTGGCAACCGAAGTTGCCGGCGCCGATCGAGTCGAAGGCCGGCAACGCCAAGCGCGTCCCCAAGACCGAGTACAAGCCCGGCGACATGGTTGCGACGCGTGAAGCGTACGGCGCGGCGCTCGCGGCGTTGGGCGCCGTGGACAATACTGTCGTCGCGATGGACGGCGACACCAAGAACTCGACCTATGCGGAGAAATTCAAGAACGCAAACCCGAAGCGGTACTTCGAGTGTTACATCGCCGAGCAAAACCTGGTCGGCGTCGCGGTCGGCTTGAGCACGCGCGGCAAGGTCCCGTTTGCGTCCACGTTCGCGTGTTTCCTGGCTCGCGCCTACGATCACATTCGCATGGCCGGCATTTCGCAGGCGAACATCAAGCTCTGCGGCTCGCATGCCGGCGTGAGCATCGGCGAGGATGGCCCGTCGCAGATGGCGCTGGAGGACATTGCCATGATGCGCGCGGTCCCGGGCTGCACGTTGTTTCATCCGAGCGACGCCGTATCGACCGAAGCGATCGTCGAGATTGCCGCCCGGCACAAGGGGATGGTGTTTATCCGCACGGCGCGCCACAAGACGGCGATTCTCTATGGCAAGGACACCGAGTTCAAGATCGGCGGCTCGCGCGTGCTGGCCCAAGCGCCGACGGATAAGGTCACGGTGGTGGCTGCCGGCGTGACGGTGCACGAAGCGCGCAAGGCGCTCGAATCGCTGAAGGGCGAAGGCATTACCTTTACGCTGATCGACGCGTATTGCATCAAGCCGATCGACCGTGACACGATTCGCGCCGCGGCGGCAAAGACAAACAACACCATCGTCACCGTCGAGGACCACTACATCCAGGGCGGTCTCGGCGATGCTGTGCTCGAAGCAGTGGCCGATGCCGGCATCAAGGTTCACAAGATGGCCGTGACGGAACTGCCGCGTTCCGGCAAGCCGGATGAGTTGCTGGAGAAGTTCGGCATCAGCGCCAAACGGATTGTGGAGAAGGTGCGGGCGTTGAACCGGTGAAGTAGGTCGGCCATTCCTGGCTGACCATCCGAGTTGCGCGCACGAAGTGTCAGCCAGGAATGGCCGACCTACTGAGCCATTCCTTGAACTTCTCCGCGTGCAGCTTCATCGTCGCTTCGCTATCAGGCGGGTTGATGTCTTCGAGGCTCAGGAAACCGTCGTAGCTGTTGTTCTTCAATAACGGAAACGTACGGGCGACTTCCGTCTCGGGCACGTCGTTGGCGTTCGCGCGCCAATGGACATGGCAAACGCGCGACTTCACGAACGCCCACGCGCGATCCACGGATTCGCCGTTGCGGATGTGATGCTCGGCGTGCCACAGGATCATGCAATGCCGGGCTTCGGCGCGCCAGATCACCTCGGCGGCTTGGGAGGCGAGCAGGTTGCCGTGTGTCTCCAGGCCGAGCACCACGCCGTGTTGCCCGGCAAGCGCATCGAGAGAGTTGATTGCGTCGGCCTGGCGTTGCAGGGCGTCGTCCAACGCCACGGCCTCCGTCGGGACGGGATCGCCGAAAATGCGGATGAGTGGCGCGCCGGCATTCGCGGCCAGTTCGACGTATCGGCGCGCCTTTTCCAACTCGGCGGCATTCTTCGCCTTGTCGTCGGTCTGGAACCGGCAACCCGTGGCCAGGCTGGTCAGCGCAATGCCGCTGTCTTGGAACGCGCGCCTGGCTGCGGCCAATTGTTGCGGCGTTGACGTCAACTCCAAGCCGTGGCCATGCTGCCACTCGACGCGAAGCTCGATTCCCTGATACCCGAGCCGTTTCGCCATCTGAAGCAGTTCCGGCAGCGAGTGTTTGGGACAGACGGAACTCATGAATCCGAGTCTCATGGCGGTATTGCAACGGAGGTGTGGATTGAATGCAACTGTTTTGGCTTGTGCGTGCGGAACTGCAATGGTCTGTGCCTCGCGTCTAGCGGGAGGATCATGGCGCAATCGTAGTTCGATCATCCCCCCCAAAAAAACAAGCTGGCAGATTACATCTTCACAATCACCGCGTCGCCGAACTCGCTGCATTTCAATTCCTTCGCGCCTTCCATCAGGCGGGCGAACTCGTAGGTGGCGGTCTTTGCGCCGATCGCGCCGTCGGGCGTCCAAACCGGCACGAGGGGGTTGATCATCGCGTAGTCCGACGTGCGCTTGCCATCGATGTCCATGTAACCATGGCCCACGTCGTTTGGATAGGCCAGTTTCGCGACGAACTGAAAACCTACTTCGCCGCCACCGGCGTCCAGCCGCGCTTCGGGTAACCGATTTGTCGCGCCGCGCGGTCGTAGGCTCCGCGGCGTTGACGGTATTCATCGAAACTCGTGACGGGATCTTTTCGGCTGCGCACAACGAAATCTGCCTCGGGCGGATAGCATGCGATTTGCAGATCGGCAGGTTGGGAAAGGTTGTCGAGGTCGGGCAGCAGGTTCACGTTGTTCGGCACTGATGCGCTCTGATACCGCAGGTCGATGCTCCAGCGAATGTCCTCCGAATAATTCGTCGTCGAGCAATGCGGCGTGAGATTCGTCATCAACACCACGCCGCCGAGCGGACATTCGGCGCAAATGGAATTCTCGGCCGGGAAGGGAAGGTCTTCGTCCTCGATGACCAGAAAACCACCGTGGCCGCCGGTGTGGTGCGTCGCGACGCCCTGCTTGTGGGCACGCGGTTGAATCCGCATGCAGCCGTTGTGTTCGGTCGCCTCAATGAGCGGAATCCAGCAGGTCACGATGAGATGCTTGTCGCAAAGCGCGGCAAAATAGCCCGAGTCCTGATGCCACGGCACAACACCCCGCGCATAACGGGGCAGCTTCGGTCGCACACGATAGACCGACGACGCCACGATCTCCTCGCCGGTGAGTGACTCGATCACGTTCAGCAGATTTGGGTGGGTGATGACCTTGAACATCTCGATTCCCGCGTGCCCACCGCCCGCGACGCCTTCCAGCATCCTGATGATGGCGTGTGCATTCTCCGGTGAATCGTCACAGATGCGCGCCAGGCGCCGGTCGAACGGCTCGCCGGCGTGGAGGTTCTTCAGTTTGCCTTCCGCGAACAACTCCTGCGCCTTGCCGTTGATTCGTTCCTCCAACTCCCGGCGCAGTGGTTCCAACTCGCCGGAGGCGAATACATCTTTGACGATGAGATAGCCCTCGTCGCTGAAGAACTTGACCTGTGCTGGTGACAAACGATGTGTCATGGCATCGTCCTCCGAAAACGCCGGTAGCTTACAAAATGAGTGGGCGAAGTCAACGTAGGCGTTGCCTCGGTTTCTCAATCAGGGACGGTGTGTCTGATTGACAACTCGCTTGTCGATTGGGCTCGGGCCCATTAACATGGGGCTCGGGTCCCATGTTGCAATAATTTTTTCCCATTTCGATAGCGTCGTTCGCAGCAATGAACATCGTCACGGCAAGCTGGGCGGCAGAGGGTATGGCGGTCATCGAGAAATGCCCGGGACAATAGGAGATGATAATGAACACAACCAAGATAGTTGCCGCGATGCTCGTTGCACTGTTCAGCTTTGTGGCGTCCGCATTTGCCGGTCCTTTTGAAACTCCCTCGGAACAAGCCCAGCGCGAGTCGTCTGCACGCATGTGGGCAGGCGCGAGGGATCAACTCAGCCAACAAATCGCCGAGTTCAACCAGCAGATCGCAGCGGCGCGCGCGAAATTCTGGGAGACTTATCCCGACAAGCCCGGGTCGGCCGAGGCGCAACAGCGGTTCTGGGATTTGTTGCGCGAGAAGGACCGGTATTGTCTGGCGGTGGCGCTGGGCGGTCGGCTCGTGGATGCGGGAGTCGGGGAACTACCCGATGGAGGCATCCGGCAAGTCGCGACGCCGGAATTCGAGGATCTGGTCAAGGTGGCAACCGACCGATTCCGGGCGGGCGATATGCTGCAGATGGGGTCACAGTTTTTTAACGCCATCAACTGTTGTCCGACGGAATACAGGGCGTACCGCATCGAGCGCGATTGGTGGGAATTCGACAGCGTCAACCGCCTCCCTTCCAATTGCGACACACCGGAAGAATACGGCGCGTGTCTTTATCTCCGGTGGGGTCAGGTGTCGAGCGATCAGGCGGGCGCGATGTACGAGGCGATGGTCGAGTTGTTGGGGAAGCAACTCGTTTACGACGCCGCGAAGCAAGTCATGGCCGCGCCCAAGACCGAAAGCGGACGGCTCGTCGTCAAAGTGGCAGAGCCGTGGAAAATCGGGCCAGGTGGCTCGAAGGTGGCGGACGACACCGTGCCGATGCCGGACGGTGTCATCGGCGTGTACTCCGTCCCGCTCACCGCGTTGGAAATTTTGGCTACAAAGGACGACGACCGCCGTTACTTGCTCTACGTGCTGAAAGGGCGATGGGTCCGGGAGAAACGACAATTGGCGACGACTCAATGGGCGTTTGCCTCCGCGATGTACGACCGGCTCAAGATCGCGTTTGGTGAAAAGGAATTGTTGGAGGCGGGACGCGCGGTCCGCACTGCGAAGAAACGCATGACCAGTGGCGGCGTGATGAACCCCGAGGCCATCGGCGCGACGCGCAGTGAGCCGTTCGAGACACTGGCAGACATTCTCGCGCGCAACAACCCGGTCGGCTATGTGCGGATGGCGCTGATCTTCAACCAGACATACCAAAACCCGGCCGCCGTGGATGCCGTGTATAAGAAATTCGTGTCCGAGAACGGCGAAGACAAAGTGCTCAACGCCGCCAGAAAGATGGCCGCCGCTCAACCCAGTCTGCTTTACAGCGCCGAGTTGGAGACACTCAAGAAAGTGATGGAAGGTTCGTTGACCTTCGATAAGCCCAAACCCACCGGGCCGCTCGTTGATTTCCCCGAATACGTCGCTTGGAAAAAATTCAAGCCCGGCGCGAAAGTCTCTTACGCCACTCGCTACTGGAAGCAGGATCAACTCTCCTACCAAATGCCGGTTCGCAGCAACCGGCTCATCCCCGAGATGCAGCATCATCAGGCCTATCAACTGCAAACCATCAACGACGAACAAGCCCTGCTCTGGTTCACCCAAACCGGTTACGACCGTTACGGCAACCGCAAGCCGGCCGGCGACAGCGAAATCGGTTACCCGGCAAAATACACCCCGCCCAGGCAAGAACGCCCGCCCGCCAACGCGCCTGTGCCCACGAGCAACGCCGGATTGGGAGCGAAACGCACCTCTGCCCCAGTGGAATCCGGCGAAGAAACAGTCGAGGTCGCCGGCAAACGGATCGCCACGCGCTGGCAATCGGCGTCGTACAGTTTCGACGGCGACAATTGCACCCTCATCGTCAAAGTGTGGACCAGCGACGACGTGCCGACTGGTCTGATCCGCAAGGTCGAAGATAAATCCTGTCCGTCCGGCCCCGGCAACCCGTACGGCGTTCGTTTCGTCAGCGAGACGTTTCTGGAATCCTTCGACGGCTTCACGCCGGCAACTCCAGACTCTTCCAAGCCGGTCGCCGCCGCTTACGCTCCTCAGCCAGCACCAGCAAGCAATCCCGGCACGACGACCGTTGCCGCGCCGGTTCCTGCAACCAAACCACCGTCCGCAAACAGGCCCGCTCAGCCGACTCCCGTCCCGCCACGCCAGTCTCCTCCTCAGACCCCCCCTCGCGTTGCGGTGCCGGCAGGGCTTCCGCCAGAAACTGCCGCCCAAGTCGCATTGGTCCAGCGGTTCACCGAGGCGGGCGCGCGAGCCAACAAGGCCAAAGTCCAGTTGTCTCAACTGGAGAAAAGGCAGGGTGTGCAACTTCCTGCTGAGGTGACCGCCGCTCGCACCCGCATGGACTCGGAACTAACTGCCGCAACCGCCGCGTATCAAAAACAGAACGCCACTGAAGCCGAGCGTGCACTTACGTCTGTCGAAAGCTCGCTGGCCGTCATCGAGAAGTACTTGAGTTCAGCAACTCCGTCCGCTGGTGGCCGGTAAGTCACCGCAAGCGAGCCGATTGCAGGATCAACGTCGCGCGCGATTTCTCTGCCACTCGCCGGAGCTGAACACCTCCTCGACAATGAGATAGCCCTCGTTGCTGAGGAACTTGACCTGTGCTGGTGACAAGCAGTGTGTGATGGAATTGTCCTCCGAAAACGCGACGAGTTTACGAAATCGGAAGGCGAAGTCAACGCGGGTGTCATCGACTGCTGAACTGTAGCCGCATGCTTTATGCCTGCGTGCTTTGCGCTTTCGTATGCCAATTCCACGCCCCCGTAAACGGTGCGGCTACATCACGCTTGCGTCTGCCATGACCTTCTCCAAATCGACGCCAAACGCTCCGGTGAAAGGATACTTGTGCCACATTTGAACCAATTCCTTCCGCACCGGATTCATGGCGATGTAGCGCACTTGTGCTCCAAGATCTTCGCTCTTGCGAATGATGTGATCGTAGAAATCCTTCTGCCAACGGACCGACGGGCGATTCTGCTTCAGCAGAAGCCCGTCCGCTGTTTGAACTCTACAATCGCCTCCCACAAATCCGCCGACCCGTTCTTGTAGGGGGATTTTCTCTCGTTCATTCGGGCTCGTTCAACCACGCATAGCATCGGAGCTACGCTCCGCTCCGTCCGATGCTATGCCTTGGCCGCTAGGTGTTGTCTTTGGCTCAACGCTCGCCGACGTATCCTTTCGCGATCAGACCGCAGACGACGCTCACGAATGAAGAGAGAATCGAGATAAGCAGCAGCTTGAGACTCGGTGTCTGCCCTCGGCTCTTCTGTCGAAAGTAGATGAATGCGCAACCGGCGGCAACAAGCATGAGGACGAATCCAATGACGTAGATCGTGGGGTGGTCGTGCATACATCACCTAGCTAGACCTAGCTAGACATTATGGCTGCCGGTGAGGGCAGCGAAAAAGAAAGGAGCTTGCCTCCGTTCTTTCCGTGGGTTGTCCAGCCTATCCTGGATAGGCTGGGCCGAGCCATTATGGTTCGGTGAGTCAACACAAGAACCAAAACGAAAGGAAACAAGCTCCATGAAGAGC
>Ga0187892_10003080_pt1 | contig 31347 bp, 21 predicted proteins | sample MA1701073metaG_FD_139345 | JGI IMG/M metagenome (GOLD analysis project Ga0187892, IMG submission 139345) | Bio-ooze microbial communities from a basaltic lava cave in the Kipuka Kanohina Cave System on the Island of Hawaii, USA - MA170107-3 metaG ...
GGAATCGGCGGCGTGGCGCAGTGCAACACCCACCAGTGGTCAAACGCGCCTTCGGGACCTGTGGGGAGGAATCGCTGCTCGCCCGTCGGCCGCTCCCAGCGGCGCGCGTCCCGGCTGGTCACCAACTGGCTGTGCATCAGAAACGTCGGCTTCTGGTAGCGGTCGAAGTAGCCGAGGTATTGGTTGCCGTACAGGAACGGATAAAGGGTATGATGATCGTACCTCCTCCCCTCGTCCTCCTCTTCGGTGAACGTGAACGGCTGGACGACTTCGCGGGGCCACGAGAGCAGGTCGGTGCTTTCCTTCAGGCCCACCGTTCGGACCCCCTCGCCCAGCCCAGGGATGGCCACCATCGCAATCCAGGTGTCGCGCTTCTGATCGCGGGCAAATCGGCAGCGGTCGCCCCCGCTGCCGACGTTCGTGTTCCGGCCCGGCACCTTCCACCGCAGACCGTCGGGCGAGGTGAACAGGTAATGAGTGGTGGCCCACAACTCCCGCTGCGCGAACATCCGCGTGTCCTGCATGTAGGCGATCAGTTTGTAACGCGCCTCGGGGTCCGGCTCGTGATCATCGCGGAAGACGTGTGCGCCGCAGATCGTGTCGAACGGCTCCATGCCGCGCAACGTCAGGCAGATGTTGTTCTTTCGGCTGCCGTTCCACTCGTGCAGTCCCAGGTCCGGACGGTGCCAGTTCACACCGTCGTCGGATTCGGCGTAGCAATACAAGTGCTCGTAGCGATCGTCGTCGCGCGCGACCACGGTCATGTACCAGCAGCGAAGTTTGCCCACCGCGTCATCGACCAAAATTCCATCGGGCTGCGTAACCACCCATTCGTAAGGGCGCTCCGGCTGGAGCACTGGCTGATCCATCTTTCGTAGTTGGCCCCAGACGCGCGACACATGTTGCGTGGCCCGGACCTCGTGATTGTCCACGAACAGATGCAGCGTGGGATCGTAGAGGCCGAGCGCGCCGTTGCCGTATCGGTCGTTCATGAAATGCGCCAACCTGCGGTTACTCATTGGTTTTGTAGTTGCCATCTACCTGAACGAATAGCGTCGGCAGACGCCCGGCCTCAACGGCGTGTCTGGATCTTCGGTCCATTATAGAGTTCGCAAAGGGTGCGGAGTATCCGCCCTCGCACGCGATCGGCGGTGGAACGATCCTTCGGCGTGCGCCATTCCCACATGGCCAGGGCATGCGCCGAGAGAACCTCGCGCACCCCGGCGTCCAAGATTCGTTGCGCACGCGTCACCTTCTCGTCCGGTTCCCCGCGCCGCCGCGCCAACTCCTGCCTCAGCAGCAGGAGCAGCTCGTAATCCTGCGCGCCTTCGCGCATCGCTTCCATGAATTTGCTGGTCGTCACCGAATCCTCGGCCAGGTAAAGCGGCGTGCGCGAAGGTCCGTGGTTGAAATATTCGTTCCAGGAAAATCCGCCCAGGCCATCGCAAAATGCAAACCAATGGGCGCTGGTCATTCCCTTGGCGTAACAGAACCACGGCCGCAACAGCCGCGACACGTACGGGTCGGTCAAGCGATCGTCGTTGCCGGTGTAGCACGACCACTCCAGCCCGGGGCGCCGGTATTCCTCAATGAACGCGGTGTGAGCTTGCGGGTCCCCGAGAAAGTACCGCACATTGAAGCACTGCACGTCGCAGGCTTCGCGCATAGCTTGTTGGAGCACCGGCGGCGCCTGGTTGGGGTTGGCGTAGTGGATGTTGTTGAATATCCTGAACCGCGGTTCTCCCTGTTTGACGGCCCGGCCGAAACGCAGGATCGCCTCCAATTCCTCCGCGGTCGTCGGTTCGTCGCGGATGTGGAACATCATCTTCTCGAGCGGAACGCCGCGGCTTTGCAGGTAGCGGGACCAATCCTGGGCCCAGGCGACGATCTTCGCCGGGTTATGCTGCGATCCGAAAGCCGCCACGTTGCAGTACAGACTCGGATTGGGCCAGTGCGCCAGCCACTGATCGACTTCCACACGCGTCGGGGTCGACGTCAGACTGCCATTTCCGTCGTAACGGCCGAGGGGCATTGCTCCCGAGCCCCACGCCACGTTGACCCCGTATTCCCGCAGGGTCGCGACGTACGGGGTGACGTTCGCATCGGTCACCTGGTAGTTGCGGTGATCCGGGTAGTCCCAGCCACCCAGTTGCAATGAGAACCGATCGGGCAGACGGATGGGAAAAACCTCTGCCGACACCGCCACGGTCGCCACTGTATTCCGACTGCCCGCCAGCGTGATCGCGACCTGTCCGTTGTGCTGTCCGGCTTCGAAATTCTTTGACCGGCAACGGAACCACACCTGACGCGTCATACCGGCGGGGATGGTCACGCGATAAGTGCCGCCGGCGGATTTCAAGGGCACGAGCGCGGAGGCCACCGGTTCAAACACCTGGGTATCCACGAAGGGCACCTCGAACAGGTCGATCGGTTCCGCCGGCAATCCTCGCAGTCGCAACTCGACGGTGGACGGTCGCTTCGATGCGTTGCTCAAGTTCAGCACATCGCTGCGCACCGCGTTCTGTTCCATCACCATCCGCAGCCTGGGTTCACCGCCGGCGGGGTCGTCGAGTGGAGACATCGGATTCCAGCGATGGCTCTGCCACACCCGCAGCGGCGCGGCGCCCTGGGCGCGCCACAGCGCGGCCTGGATTTCAAACACCCGGCGGTGAAGATCGTTGATCGGCAGGATCGCCCGGAAATTCTTTGTGGACGGCACCGGTTGTCGGTCGCGCTCGGTTTCCAAGGCCGCCAGGTCCCGCAACAGGCTCTCCCGCGTGTCTTGCGGGATTGCGCTTCGGGCCGATTTTCTCCTTCAACGCCGCCATGTCGCGCGACACGCGTTCTCCCATTGCGCCGTATAGTTGGTAGCTGCGGACACCGCCCTTCCCTTCGGCGAACACCTGTTTGGGACGCGAGGCTTTTTGGAAGTCCGCCCGGCCTTCATGGATTTCCACCTCGTCCAGGACAATGACACCGGTCGATGGATGCGGCATCAGGATCAGGGCCACATACCGGCCACGGGCCGCGAGTTGGTCGGTGCGATACCAATGCGTCGTGGGTTCGATCCCCTTCTGCGGAAGAACGCGATCGATCGCGGCCTGCACCACGTCGTCCCTCAACGGCGGCGAAAGCTGCGCGGGGGCGACCGACAGCGGCGGCGCGGCGAGTTGAAAGTGCGTGTTGTCGTCGCTGACCATGACGGTGATCTCCGCCGGCCAATACGGTCCCCACGGCGACAGCAGCGAATGCAGCCCGATCCCGGCGATGGAGCGCGCCATTCCCAAATCGAAGACGATGACCACCGGCTTGACCTCGCTCCAGCCGGCCGCGCTCGGCAGCGCGTAGAAGTGTTTCCCCTCGGGGTCGGCCCACGATTCAAGAATGCGGCCATCGGCCAACCGCCCCGTGTCCTTGTGCTCGGGGCCCTTCCAGCCCCAGTAATTGGGCGGGGACGCACACTCATACTTGGCGTGAGCCGCGAGGTTGACCCCGCGAACAGCGGGCGTGGATGAGCCGGAGGATGCGGGTTCAGTCGACAGAGGCGCGCAACTGACGCCGAGCAAAAGCCATGATAGAGACAAAGCGGCGATCCATCGATGCGGTTTGCTCATACCCTTTGCTCACGGCCCCGCGACGGCCAACTCCTGCAAGGCGCGGAGGATTCGTTCCCGCACCCGGTCCGCCGTGGAACGGTCCTTCGGGATACGCCATTCCCAGCGGGCTGGGTCGTGCACCGCGAGCACATTGCGAACCCCTTCGTCCAACACTCGCCGGGCGTCGGCTACTTTGGGTTCATTCGCTCCGTTGCGCCGCGACAGTTCGTTCTTCAGAAGCAGAAGGAGTTCGTAGTCCTGCGCGCCCTCGCGCAGTGCTTCCATATATTTGGCGGTGGTCACGGAGTCCCTGGCGATGTACATCGGTGTGCGGGAAGGGCCGTTATTGAAGTATTCGTTCCAGGAAAACCCGCCGTTCCCATCGCCATGCATCTGCCAGTGGGGATCGATCAACCCGTTGGCAAAGCAGAACCACGGCCGAAGCACCTTGGAGAGGTACGGATCGATTAACCGATCATCGTTCCCGGTGTAGCACGACCATTCCAGACCCGGGCGCCGGTATTTCTCCATGAACGCGGCGTGGGCTTGTGGTTCTGCGATAAAAAACAGCACGTTGAAAGTTTGGATGTCGCAGGCCTCACGCATGACTTGATCGAGCACCGGCGGCGCTTTGTTGGGGTCGGCAAAATGAATGTCGTTCCAGATCTTGATCTCAGGGGACGCCTGCTTGATGGCGCGGCCCATCTTCAAGATGTATTGCAATTCCTCTTCGCTGATCGGCTCATCGTTCAAGAGAATCGCCAGCTTGGAGAGCGGCATGCCTTTGCTTTTCCAATAGTCAGCCCAATCGTTCGCCCAGGCTGTCATTTTCCTGGGCGGATCATCCCGGCGGAGCGCCCCAGCCACCACGACGTACAAATCCGCACCGGGCCACATCTTGAGCCATTTCTCCAAACCCTCGCGTGGCGGAGGAGAAACGAGATTGCCGTCCGCATCGAATTTGCCGGCCGGCATGACGGTATCGGCGTTGGCCCATGGTATGTCATTCGCGCCGTATTCTTTCAACATGGCCACATACGGCTCCATGTTCTCCGCCGTGACTTGATACGAGTGATCGAGCGCGTAGTCCCAGCCGGCGATGCGAATCGATCGCCGGTCCGGCAGCCGCACCGGCGCCACCTCGATGGACATCGGCACCCGGGCCCCGAACGACTCCCGGGTCGCGGAACTCAGTTTCAAAGAACCTCGATACGTACGGGGCTTCAGTCCCTTCGAGGAGCAGCGCAGCCACACCTGGCGTGTCATCCCCGCCGGAACGTGAATCAAATACCCATCCTTCTGTTTTTTGGCCGGAAGCATCGCGGCGGCGACCGGTTCGAATGCCTTGGTATCGACCATTTGGATATCGAACACGTCCAGGTGTTCCGAGGGCAAGCCCGTGAACTCGAGGGTAACGGTGCGGTCCTTGTCCTGGGCATTCGAGAGGTTCAGAACATCGGAACGAACTTCATTCTCCACCATCACAATCCCAACCGCCGGGTCCGCCCCCCGAGGGTCTTCCCACGGAGTCAAGGGATCCCACCGATGGTTGTGCCAGACGCGCAGAGCCGGGGCTCCTGTCGCTTGCCAGAAAGCCGCCTGGATCTTGAACAACCGCCGCTGGAATTCGCTGATCGGGAAAACCGCCCGGAAATTTTCAGTGGGTGGAATTGGCTGTTGATCGCGTTCGGATTCCAGCTTGCTTACCCTTCGAAGAAGCTTCGCTTTCGTTTGCTTCGGAACCGAACTCCGGGCGATCTTTTCCTTCAGCGTATCCAGGTCGCGCGACAAGCGTTCCTGGGTTGCGCGATATAAGCGGTGACTCTTCCACCCGCCTTTTCCTTCATTGAACACCTGGGTGGGACGCTTCACGTTGGGCGTCGGAGAACCTCCGTCATAGAGCTCCACTTCATCCAGAACCATGGTGCCAGTCGAAGGTGGAAAGCTCATGACAAGCGCGATGTATCGGCCCTGCGCTGTCAACGGCCGGGTACGGTACCAATGGGTCGAGGGCTCGACCCCTTTCTGCTCCATCACACGGTCGAGGCTGGCCTGGACAGCTTCCGGCGTCAGCGGCGGGTTGAGTCGGTCGAGTTCAATCTCCTGAGTCGCCGCTAGGAAGAAGTTTTGATTGTCGTCACTGACCAGCACCGTGATCGTTTGCGGCCACCACGGTCCCCATTGCGAAAGAACCGTGTGAAAGCGCACCGCGCTGATCACGCGCGTCTCGCCCAGGTCGAACAATAACACCGGATCGCTCGACAACCCGGCAGTCCAGCCCACCGAGCTGGGCAGCGAATAGATTTCGCCTTCGGCGGTGTTCCAGGTTTGCACGATGTTTCCATCGGTCAGTTGTCCCCTGTCACCATGTCGTGGATTTTTCCAACCCCAGTAGTTCGGGGGGAAAACACACTCATATTTCGCGCCGGCGACCAGGTTGGATCCGCGCCCGGCCCTTTCGGCAGCCGCGTACGCGATCTCACTCACCGCAGCGACCAGACAGAGAGCGACGCTGATTCTTGATAGCATTCGAAACCTTCGCACGTGTCAGGGATTACAGAGAGATGTTCTCGGCAAGCTACCGCGGATGTAAAACCTGGCATCTCAAAACGGGGTGTAGTCCGAAAAGATGGGAGCAGTGTACAACTGCGCCATGGTCCCGTGCTCGACGTGGCCGTCCACGAACAGACAGTTGAAGCTCCCATTATGCCGAGCCGCCGGTGCGGCCTCGGTGTAATCCGGCCACACCGGGCCAACCCAGGCCACAAAAGGCGTGCTCGCCCCAATTTCATCGCAGATGTAGGCCATCTTGGAGGGTTGGGGAAAGGCGCTGTAGAGAACGGCAGCGTAGTTTGGCGGACCCGAGGTCACGCGCGCGTAATTCAACCCGTAACTCGACGCGCGATAGACCGGGTAGGTGTTGACTGTGCCGCCCCAGGTCATCGGTTTGAGTTCCGGCCCCTCGGCCACGGTCAGGCAGCCCAGGATATTGCGAGTCGAACCCGCGCGAGTGGACAGATAAGACCCTAAGAATCCGGCCCCGTCACGCGGGTGCGCAACGAAAGGCCCCGGCTTGTCCCACATGCGAAGCAGATGATGGGTTCGAAACTGAGTGTAGGTGACTCCGTCGATCGTCGTGCTGTTGCCGTCGGATTCCATCCCGTTGGAGAACGGTGGAACAAAGCCCGCGTTATCGCCCACATACATGCCCATGGCCACGCCGACCTGGCGCAGGTTGCTCATGCAGTGCGCCGAGCGACCGGCTTCCTTGGCCCGCTGCACGGCTGGCAAAAGCAGCGAAGCTAGGATGGCAATGATCGCGATGACCACCAACAACTCGATCAAGGTAAAAGCACGGCCCGACAGTCGGCCATCGTGAGCACGCCATCGAAGCTTCCACAGGTCTCTTCCGCGCTTCCGGGAACACGTTGGGAGGTGGGCTCTCATGTTGTTCTCCTGGTTGATCATAATTAATGATTGGTTCTTTGCCGCGGCAACAAAACACAACGACATTGCTCACCGCCATTGCCGGCACGCGCACTTGCCCGCCGCCCAGCGAGCAGGGGCGGCTCGATTCGCAAGCCCTCGCGCCGCCGCCTGGTTGACGATCCGACTAACGAAGCGCGCGGCCACGCCTGACGCGGTACAGCAAACACGCGCCTATCCCCAGCAGCGCAAGCGACGTCGGCTCGGGAACGGCGGAGAAGGTAATGTCATCCAGCGCGGAAGTTCCACCGGGCTCGTTGAATGCAAAAAGGCTTTGCAGCCCAACCGTTTCGGGCGCCCAGCCAACGGGTAGAGTTCCACTACCCATGGCAACGGCCGGGTTAAACGTGATGCCGTCGGGGGAAGATGCGTACACACCAGTCCAACTCCAACTGCCTGCGACGTTGGTGACCGTTACCGTCATCTGGTACCAGGTCTCACTCACGAACGGCACAGTCGTGAATCCCCCCCCGCCGACCTCGTTGGAACCGACCGTGGGGAATTCGATGACACCACCTGCAGACGACGTGTTGCGCATCTCCCAAATGATCTGGCCACCCGTGGCATTGCCTAGCCCCACATTGAGCCGTCCCGAGGCGTTCGCGCTGTCGACCTTTGCTTTCCATTGAAGAATATGACTCGCGAAACCCGCATCGAAGAGACTCGGCCGGTCTGACTCGAACCAGACTGGACCGGGACCATGCGCTCCTTGCGTGCCGCCGAAGCCGCTGGGGCTGGCGCTGACAATCATCGAATTATCAGGGGGAGGCGCTTGGTGGGCCGCTACCACCCACGGCGGGGGCACGGCAGCCCCTGCCACGTATCCTACCCCATCAAACGATTCCAGGAAATCGGCAAACGCTGGTGAGATCATTACGAACTCAATCATGCTGACAACTGCTGTTAGTTTTTTCATCTATCTGCTCCTTTTTGGGTTTGCTGGAGAAAATAGGAAAAAAACAGTTTCAGCACAAGGAAGCCATCTCGGTAAGTTTCCCTGACCAAGAGCGGCTCAGGCCAGGGGACCCAGCGAATCTCCGGGCCGAAATTCCGGCATGATCAACACCGGACGGCAATCCAAAACGCCCGTGCTCGCCAGGCGCACCGCCATGCGGGACAACCGCGTCGCAAGCACGCTCCAATCAATCTGGTAACAGGCCACCGTGGGCGTCACTTGGTCCAGGAACAATTCGTGGTGGCTGGAGATCAGGGCGACATCTTTCGGCACGCGCAGGCCCGAGTTCATCAGGTCGGTCATCACGGTGAGCACCTGGATCGCATGGGAAATCAGAATGGCCGTCGGCGGCGTTCGCGAACTCATGAACGCTCGCAGCCCGCAGCGCACGTTGGCGGGCGTCCCATCGTGACGAAGGACCAGGGGAACCGCGCCGGCGCGCCGGGTGGCTTCGAACGCATCGAGAAAACCTTCTTCCTGGGCCAGGTCGCCGCGCCCGCGCTCGGGGCGCAGCAGGAGGATGCGACGATGCCCCATGCGGAAAAAGATCCCCACGGCGTGCCGGGCAAGCGCGCGGTAGTGCAGGTCGATGGATGGCAGCGTGATGCCTTCATAACATGTCCCCTTCACGATCACGCGCAGCCGCTGATCGCGAAACCAGCGCTGCACCTGTGTCCGGGCCCAGTGCAAGATCCAGCAATCGGCGCCCACCTGATGCACCAGTCCCTCCAAAACACGCAGAGGCGCTTCCCCCTTGAGACGCGGGTCCGTCACGAACTCGAGCCGAAACCCGGCGTCGTGCAAATGGCGGCGCAGTTCGTCCAGCGCGAAGAGGTTGGACGTATCGAGCGCGTGGGGCGGTCCGGGCGACAGGAATGCAATCAACTTCTGGCCCGCGGACGGCAAGGTACGCTTTCGCCGCACCGGCATCCATTTGCGGCGATTGGCCGCCAGTCGGACCACGCCTTCACGACGGAGCATGTCAAGCGCGGCCCGCAACGTGGGTCGAGAAACCTGCAGCCGATCGCACAGGACCCGCTCCGGGGGCATGCCCTCGGCCCATTCCCCCGCGCGCAGACCGCGCCGGAGAATCTCGGCGACCTGGTCCACCAACGATGTGCGCTTTGGAACCTCGATCATGGTTCGGCAACCTCGAGCCGTTGCAGTGGCTCTGCTGGATGCTGACTGGCCGGCAGGTTCGCGTCAATTTCTATTGCAGCTTCCCGCATCACTCGCTACATCTTCGTCCCTTCAGAGCATCGCCTCGGGTTCGAGAGCGATTCCGCTCTCATGGAACGCCGCAGGTTAGACGCACGAAGGCAGCCGAGATGAAACGAGTTCGAGTCGCCGCCGATCGCTGGAATTTCGAGTTGGAAAAAACGGGCGAATTCATCACCCCGATGGGCGGGAACATGCTCAACGACGAGCATCCCGGCCAGGGCACTCTCTTTCGCCATTTCAATGCCGCGGAATGCGACCGACGGTTCGGCATCATGGCCGAGATCGGATTGAATTGTCTGCGACAGGCACTGGGCGTGAACGAAGTGTTCGACCCGAAAACCGGGCTCAAGGCAGAGGGCCTGAAGAACTGGGACACCTTCATCGGCCTGGCCGGGAAACATGGCATCTATCTGATGCCAGTCGGCGGTTACATCGGCAGCAACGACTGGTTCGATGTCGGGCTGCTCGCGGATAGCGGGCGCCAGCTCGATTGGGATTGCGCGTTCTGGGAGAAGTTCGTCGGGCATTACGCCGGGCATCCCGCCATCTGGGCGTGGGATTTGCGCAACGAACTGCTCTACTGGAACCGGCCCCATGGATCGCCCCCGGGCGGAGCGGACGCGGCGCGCGTCGAGGCAAAACTCAAGGATCGCTGGCCGCGCTGGCTGGAGACAAAGTACGGCACCGTCGCCGCCATGAACCGGGCGCACGGCGCGACGCACGCTTCGTTCGCCGATGCGCCCGGCTCGGTTGATTTTGTCGAAATACCGTTCGATCCCTGCGCGTATGATTTCCGCTGTTACCTGAACGATCGCGGTTACGACTGGTGCAAACGCCAGTGCGACGTCATCCGCGCAGTCAGTCCCAATCACATGATCGTTTCCGGCAACAACACCTGGCTGCAACCGGACATGGATCTCTTTCTTTCGAACGGCTTCCACAACCGGGCGCTCCACGAGTTGTTCGATTTCGTGACGCATCATCCGTATCCCGCGTGGCAGGCGGTGCCGAACGGTCGTGGCGATCCGCTCGACGGCGGCGAACCGTTGCAGTTCTGGCTGAGCGCGTGCATCGGCATGTCGCGGTTCGATCATTACGGCAAACCGGTCGTGATCCAGGAATTCGGCTGGTACGGCGGCGGCGCGTCGCGATTCCTCGGCGACCTGCCGCATCGCACCGAGAAAGAGCACGCCGATTACACGCGGACGTTGACCGATGCGTTGATCCCGCACGTGAACGGCTTCGTGAACTGGCCGACGTTCGACATGCCCGCCGCGAACGACATCTCGAACCACGGCGGCATTTTCACCCACGACGGCAAACGCAAGGAACTGACCGCCGTTTTCACCGACCTCGCGAAACGTCTCATCGGCAAACGTCAGGTGCGCGCCCGCGCGACGGTGACATTGACGTATTCGCTGATTGGCCTGTACACCTCTCGTCCGTATCAAGACAAGATGTGGGATCATGTCCACGAAGTCATCCAGAACGGGCAGGTGCCGGATTTCCGATTTCTTTGAGAGAGGACGGTTGCATTGCCGAAAGGGTGCTCGACGAAAGGGGAAAGAACGTGTAGTTTTCGACCATGACAATGACGAAGGAAGTCAACGAAGCCACCGGGCAACTCGCGGAACTGGTGCGGCAGGTGCAAGCCGGCAATGAGGTCGTGCTGACCCAAGGTCGCAAACCGGTAGCCCGACTGGTTTCGGCATCGCCCCAAGAAACCAGCCGCGTGACGCCGCTCCAAATCCGCTCGCTCACAGGCCACCGCGTCTTGACGCCGGTCCTCTCGCAATCGGAGTTGGCGGAGGAACTTTTCGGGCGGCAATGACGGGGCTGGACTGCAACATCCTGGTTCAACTCGCGTTGGCCGACCACTCGGCAAACCAAGCAACCCTCGCCGCCGTACAAACAGAAACGGAAAGCGGTCGTCGGCTCGTGTTTCCGCCCGTGGTCATCCATGAGTTTCTGCATGTCATCACCGATAATCGGCGTTTCAATCCGCCGCTGACCATGACCGAGGCGTTGGATTGGGTGGAAGATTTTCTCGCCAATCCGTCGGTGGGCGTGCTCGAACCTTCCGCCGAGAGCCTCCGCCAGACGTTGCGTTGGATGCGGCAATTCGATCTGGGCCGCAAACGTATTCTCGACGCCCACCTAGCTGCCGTCCTTCACACGGCCGGCGTTCGCCGTCTGCTTACGTCCAACCCCGGTGACTTCAGGGTGTTCGGCGTCCTCGAAATTGTCATCCCCTGATGGCGGGCGACATACTGCGACGCGTGTACACGACCCAGTCATGAAACACTCCGCACACTACATTTCCGGGACGCACTGGGACCGCGAATGGTACCGGCCATTCCAGGAGTTTCGTCTCCTGCTCGTCAAGCTGATGGACGAACTGCTCGACCTGATGGAGACGAACAAGCACTTCCGTTACTTCCAACTCGACGGGCAGACGTGCGTGCTGCAGGACTACCTGGAAATCCGTCCCGAGAACCGCGAGCGGTTGCAGCAGTTGATCAAATCCGGACGAATCCTCATCGGTCCGTGGTACACCATGCCGGACCTGTTCTGCGTCGGCGACGAAGCGTTGATCCGCAATCTTCTCCACGGTCGCCGCATCAGCCAGGAATGGGGCGTCGAGCCGATGCCGGTCGGGTTCATCTGCGACATGTTCGGTCACCCGTCGCAAATGCCGCAGATCTTCGCGGGGTTCGGCTACAACGACGTCGTGCTTGGCCGCGGCACGAACGAACACACCACGCCCGCGTTCTTCGCATGGGAATCGCCCGATGGCTCGCGGGTGTTCACCTTCAAGCTGCAGGACATGCACGGCTACGGGGCGTTCGCGCTGCCGCGCGCCACGCTGGAGAGCAAGATGTTCTTCAGCGCCTCGATGAAGGAGTTCAACGAAGAACTCGCCGCAGCCGGCAAGGACGAGGGGAAACAACGGCAGGTGCGCGAGAAATGGTTTCGCCAGGAACTCGCCAGCTATGTGAACCACGAAATCCAGCGCGCCAACGGCTCGACCTTGTGCTTGATGGATTCGATGGACCACATCCCGCCGGCAACCGACGTCGCGCGGTACATTCGACTCATCCGGGAAGCCTGCCCGAGCGTCACGCCCCAGCACTCGACCTTGCCCGCCTTCTTCCGGGAAGCTCGCAAGATGGCGCGACGCGTGCCCGTGCGACGCGGTGAATTGCGCGAGCCGAGCAAGGAACGCTGCAGCTATCTCTGGCTCATCCCGAACTGCGTCTCGGCCAGGGTGCGATTGAAACAGGCCAACGACACCTGCCAGAATCTGCTGGAGAAATGGGTCGAGCCGCTCGTTGCGATGGCCAATTTCCACGGGGCGAAAATTCCCACGAACTATCTCCAGGTCGCGTGGCAGTATCTGCTCACCAATCATGCGCACGACAGCATTTGCGGCTGCTCGATCGACCAGGTGCACCGCGACATGATGGGGCGGTTCGATCACGTGCGCGTCTTCGGCGAGCAACTCCGCGCCCAGGCCGTCGGCGCGCTCACGGCCCGATGCGCGGACCTCGCGAACGAGAAAGACGAGTTCACGCTCACGCTGGTCAACCCGCTGCCGCAACCGCGCGACGAGGTGGTGGTGTTCGACGTGGACCTTCCGACCGATTACCCGGCTGAATTTGCCGATTCATTTTTCAGTCAACGCATCAAATCGTTCAGGCTGGAGGATGCTGACCGCAAGCCGGTGCCGTATCAGCGGCTCGGTTTCATCCCCAAGACGAACGAGCGGTCGCGCTACGCGCTGTTTTGTTTCCAGAGCGACGGCGCATTCACTCGTTACACCGTCGCGGCGAAAGTCGCGTTGCCCGCGCTCGGGTTCGCCTCGCTGCGCGTCAAGCCGTCGCCGATGCCGGTGCGGGCGTTCGGCACGTTGCGCACCGGGCCGACCGCCGCCGAGAACGAACACCTCGCCATCGCCATCGAATCGAATGGGACGCTCACGCTCACAGACAAGGCGACGCGGCAGACGTATGCCGATCTGCTCACGTTCGAGGACCGCAACGAAATCGGCGACGGCTGGTTCCACGCGCATTCGGTCAATGACGAGCAGTTCCTTTCCATGGCGTGCCCGGCGCAGGTATCGGTCGTGCATGATGGACCCGAGATCGTAACGTTCCGTTCGACGGTCACTCTCGAAGTCCCTGCCCGGTACGACAACGCCACGGAGAAACCGACCGATGCGCAGACAAAGCTGGTTGTCGCCAGCCTTATCAGTCTGCGTCGGGACGCGCGCGTGGTGGACATCGAGACGACGGTCGAGAACACCGTCGAGGATCACCGGCTGCGCGCCCTGTTCCCGACCGACACGACGGCGAAGACGTATCTCGCGCATCACCCGTTCGATTTCGTCGAACGTTCCATCGCGCTCGATCCGCAGACCGCCCACTGGCAGGAGATGGAGCAGGCGGAGAAACCGTTCCTCGGCTTGCAGGCTGTCGGCGCGGGCAAACGCGGACTCGCGTTCCTTTCCGCAGGAGGACTGCACGAGGGCGGCGTGGTGGATGACCGGCGACGCACGATGCAGGTCACCTTGCTTCGTTCCTTCCGCAAGACCGTCATCACCTCGGGCGAACCAGATGGTCTCGAACGCGGCCGGCTGGTGTATCGGTTCGCGCTGATGCCGTTTGCCGGCAAGCTGCCGCGCGCCGAAGCGATGCAGGAATTGGCTAAGTTGCAAACCGGTGTGTACACTCGGCAGACGGGCAAGCGTCCTTCGGGGTTTCCGCCGATGGAAGGCCGCGAACCGGCCACGCAATCGTTCCTGGAGTTACAGAACCACTCCCTGATCGTTTCCGCGATCAAACCCGCCGAGCGCGGCAACGGCCTCGTGATTCGCCTCTGGAATCCCACGTCGCGACCGTTGACGGAGACGGTCCGTTTCTGGAAGACTGTCGCGAGCGCGAAGATTCTCCGCCTGAACGAAGAACCCGATCTAAAGTCTCCCGCTCCGAAACACGCCGGCCAATCTGTCACGATTCGCGCGGCGGCGCACCGGATCGTAACGTTGCGGGTCGAGTTTGGACATGATAAAACGTGAGCAATAAAGGTTGCCAACCGTGAGAGGGAGTTTGGCCATTAACACGGAGTTTGCCATGCTATGATCTGCCGGAGACGTGAACTCTCCGTTGTCGTTTTCGGGGTGCGAATCCCCCACGCTTGCCGTGGGGTTCGTTCGGCTCTTCGGCTACGCCCCGCCCGTCGCCCGGCGGCCGAATCCCACGGGCTTGCCCCGTGGATGGTTAGGCTGTTCACGGCACGTGCGAGCAGATCCCAGCCTAATGATCCACGGGGCAAGCCCGTGGGATTTCGTGGGAGTACCCGTAAGTGGGTAGCTTCCAAACCTAATAGTCCCCACGGCAAGCGTGGGGGATTTCACCCATCGGAACAGCGTTCCCCATGAACAAACCATCGCTGACGGAATCACAGGTCGCTTCCTATTGGGAGCAAGGGTATCTCCTGGCGGGCCGACTTCTCGACGACCGCGAACTGGAGGCGCTCCGCGGCGAGGAAGCGCGCTTTCGTGGGTACGTGCAATACTCGCTTGCGGACAACAAAACGGTGTTCCCCGACAAGACCTCGACGATCTTTCGCAATCAACTCGCAAATTACTCCGAGCCGTTGCGAGAGGTTTATCTGCGCGGGCGACACATCCCGGCCATGCGCCAGATCATCGGGCCGACCGTGTGCGGTTTGTTCAACCAGTTCGTCACCAAGCTGCCCGACAAAAACGTGCAGACGGCAGAATTCCCGTGGCATCAAGACAACGGCTACGGCGACAACGAGATCACAACCAACGTCACCATCTGGTGCGCGCTGGACGACGTGGACGAACGCAACGGTTGCGTCTGGGTCGTCCCCGGCAGCCACAAGCTCGGTTTGCTCGATCACAAGTCCACGGGCACGTCGTGGCATCTGACCGTCAAGGCGCCCAACGACGGCATCCCCGTCCCCCTCAAGGCAGGCGAGGCGGTCGTGTTCAGCGGCCTGACGTTGCATCGCTCGCTCGCCAACCACACCGACCGGCCCCGCCGCGCGTTCTTCATGCAGTACGGCGACTACGCGGCCAATGAAGCGTGGAAGGGAAAACTTGGCTTGGTTTCCACGCCCTTGTATCTCGTCTGCGGTGCGTTGGAGTACCCGATGCCCGAGACCTGAGCTGGCAACCGGATGCGCTCCGTGGCACAACTCCGTCTTACCCTGCGAGTCGGGAAACGTCCCTTTCGTCATGCTTGGGTAGTCGAGCGCAACAGGGCGATTCGTCCTTCCGTGCCCTGGTCGCCGCAGATCGCGCCGGGTGAAACGCGCATTACCCTATCGAATGCCAGGGACGGAAGCGGATCGTGGAAGTTGGACCTGACCGCGCAGTCGGCCTGGTCTACGGATATCGAGTCGGCTGTTCAAATTCCATTTCCTGCTTCCGGAGGCCACGTCCTCTGGCCGCTTCATCACGGCGTGTTCGAGAGTCGACGGATTACAGACTCGGAGCGAGGCGAGTTTCGCAGCGCAGGCGGACCGATCGAGCCGCTTCCGCCCGAGCGGCGGTTGGCGCTGCCGTTTGTCGTGCTCGAATCGCGACGCGGCTGCTGGCTGGTTGGAACGGATCCGACGTTTTGGTCCACGATCGCAGTGGATACAAAACGCGGCGTGACGATCTCCTGGAAATGGCTCGCCGTGGCCGGCGCGCACGAAAGCGAGTCTCGCCTCATCTTTAGTCAGCCCGTTCGCGACTCACGCCACGCGCTGGACCACTGGTTCGCGCTCGCCACGCCCGGCATCCCGCGCGGACCGGACTGGTTGCACGAGATTGCGCTGCAAGACTACGACTTCTTTTCCAAGAACGGCCGCGGCTGGTTCGCCGACATCGACGCGGTTTGCAAATTCATCCCGCGCGCCCAACGGCATCGCGCGATCTTCACCCTGCACGGCTGGTACGGCGCGGTCGGCGATTACGGTTTCGAGTTCGGCACAAACCGGTTCCGCGAACGCTGGCTGGCCATGCCGCACATGCGCAAACGCGAGATCCAGCGTCGAAATTCCACGCGGCCGGTCGGTGACGGCGCCTACCCGACGCCCGATTCCTATGTCTTCCGCAACCTGAAGAACTACCGGCCCGTGCCGATGGATTGGAACGAGCTGCGGCGGCGGTTGCGTTACGCGAAGCAGCGTGGCTTGCGCACGGCCTTCTATGTGATGACGGGAATGCAGGCGCCCGCGAACGAGCCATGGCTGCGGGACAGTGCGATGACTCTTTCCAAGAACGCCTGCATCTGGATCGGTCCGGACGCGATGGGACGGCAGGCGTGCCTCAGCCCGTTGCATCCCGCGGTGCGCGAGCGTTACCTTGCGTACGTCGCAGCGATCCTCGAACGCGGAGGCGATTGGATTGATGCGCTGGTGATGGACGAGGCGTATTACGTCGGGTACGGCTCGCTTGGGCCGAAGCGTTGCCCCGGCTACGCGGACCGCGCGCAAATGACCCTGATCCGCGAGATGGCCGCGCTCTGTCACTCGTATCGGCGCGACCTGGCGTTTCTCACCGCGGACCTGCTCGGCCATCCGGTGCTGGAACGACGATATTTCCCGTACAGCCTGTTCGCGGATGGGATTTACCAGGACTCATGGTGTTTCACGCAAACGTTTGACTGCACGCGGTTTCCCGCCTGGCGCAACACGGTCTGGATTTGCAACTGGGCACCCGTGTCGAACATCGCTTTCACGCGTTGGTCCGTGACCACGCAGCGCGGCACGGTGGCGATCAGCAACGGCTGTTTTGGCGACGACACCGGTATCGCGGAGATGGCGCCCGCGATGCGCGCGGAGATCGAGCGTTTGTGGCGGTTGCGCACGCGAGAATGAGTTCGGGTTCCGCGGTGGTCGGCCTCCGCGCGCCGCTTGTCGTTTTTCATACCGAATCAATCTTTTCTTGTATCCCAACCGTCTTGTCGTGTGGGCCTGCCTTGTTAGGATGAAAAACACGGCTTGGGCAACAGGGTCCACTTCTGACAAATCGCAGACCGCCTTGCCCATCGAGCGGGATTCCATTCGGCGATAAGGTTCACCTTCAGGAGCATCTCAATGAAGATCATAAGTCTTGGCCTGGTTCTCAGTTGGACATTTCTCACCACACACGCTGCCGAGCCGCCGGTGCTGCAACCGGGAGTGCGCTGGGTGTTTTTCAATGGCACGGATTTCACCCGGCCCGACGGCGCGGGGGTCGAGGCGCAGGTCAATCACGACACGGGCGGGCAGTTCAATGATTACGCCCGGTTCTGGTGCGGCGCGCTGCGAATGCCGGCCACCGGCGAAATCACGATCAGCGCCGAGGCCGACAACGGCGTGCGCGTGACGCTCGATGGATTGCTGGTCGTGGACGCGTGGATGGAAGGCGCGTCGCAAACCGGCAAAATCACTGCCGAGGACGGACAGGTGCTGCCGCTGCAGGTCGAGTTTTACCAGAACGGCGGCGTGTCGTTCTGCCGGTTGTACTGGAGTTGGCCGGGCCATGAACGCGAACTGATTCCCCCGAGCGCGTTCGTGCACACCGCGGCGGATGTGGCCCTCGCGGACCAACTCGCCAAAGGTGAGACGACCGTGGACCAGATCCGCGCGTGGAAGGGCACGGGGAAGGTCGTGATGGAGCAGGTCATTTCGCGCGAGGATACCGGGTTGGAATCGCACGGCGCGCTGGGCCGGATGTTGAGCGTGGGCCGCGACGGGCGCGTGTATCTGATGGGGCACGGCTACGTGATGCGGATCGAACGCGATGGCCGCCGCAGTCTCGGCAGCAAAACACCCGGCGCGTTGCAGGGGATCGCGGTCAACGCCGACGGATTCATCGCCACCGCCCACGCGCACGCGCAGGCGAGTGTGTATCTCTGGGACGACACGTTTCAGCGGCTCGCGCGCATCAGCGATTTTCCCGCCGGGGACGAGATCGGTTGGAACAATCCGCCCGATGTACAGGTCGGCGCGAGCGGGAACTTTTACGCGCTCGACCTGCATCGCGAACGCATCGTGCACCTGAATCAATGGGGCAAACGCCTCGGCCAGTTCTCGCTCCAGGATTCCGGCGAGAGCGTGAAAGCCCACGCCGTGCGTTTCCGCGTGAACGAGAACCTGAGCCGCTTTTATCTCGTCAAGGAACAGGGCCAGGTGATTGCGGTCGGGTTCGATGGGAAGAAGATTTGGACGTCCGCCCCGCTCGGCATCGGCGGCGACGAAGCGGGCGGATTCCAGGGCGAGTTCGATTCCGACGACGACGGCAATGTCTATGCGATCCAACGCATGGACGCAGTCGTGACCATCCTCGGCCCGGATGGTCAGCCGCAGGACTCGTTGCGGCTCGAGATCGGCGACCGCAAGGGCATCTGGCAATCGTTGCGCCTCGCGGGCGATGAGATTTATCTCAAACGCCGGTCGGCCACGGAACTGTTCCAGGTTTATGACCGCGCAACCGGCAAGCTGTTGCGCGTGGTGGACGCACAGATCGAGCGGTTCAAGATCGAATACCCGAGCGCCATCTGGACGGCCGGCCAGCCCATCGAGTTCAAGATTTCGCTCAGCGCCGGCGAGCAAACGACGCAGCCGCCGTGGCCGGTGCAGATCGCACGCTTCAACGACCCGGAATGGACAACGTTACCGGTCGTGGACGGCAAGATCACGCCGCCCGCCGATGCCACCGGGTTGTACCGGGTCAAAGTAGAATGCGGCGAATACCGGCAGGATGGCGTGGTGGAAATCCGCGTGCCGGACAGTAAGGGCACGGTCAACATCCTCACGCCCAAGAACCGCGTGTACTACGGTCACGGCGAGGAGATACCGGTGAAGGTGATCGCGCGAGGGGCGGCGTTGGATTCGGTGCGGTTGTTCTTACGCGAGCTTTCCCCTCACCCTAACCCTCTCCCTCAAGGGGAGAGGGAACAAGCCGATCCCCTCTCCCCTCCGGGGGAGAGGGTTAGGGTGAGGGGGAGCGTGATCTGGGATTCAACCCTCAAAACTGCCGGCGATCAGCCGTCCTCTTTCACCCTCCCTGCTTCCCTCGTCTCCTCGCTCCTTCCCGGCCGCTATCTCCTCACCGCCGACGCGCCCGGCTTCACGGTCGTCCCGCAAACGCTGATCATCGGGCCGGGTTTCGTCCAGGGTCGCCCGGCATTCAGTTTCCTCTATCATGGCAACGGCGGCGGGCTGGCGATTCATGGCGATTACCGCGATTTGCCGGAAGCGGTCGTTGCGCACGTCGAGCGCACGCGGCGGCTCGGACAGAATTTGTTCATGGAATGGATCGATCCGCCGGGCGGGCTGTGGTATTCGTCCAAAACCAAGGTCGAACCAATCATGGAACGCCTCGCGCGCGACCCGCTCGGCGTTGCGCCGGAGAAAGCCGACATCGAGAACAGCTTCTTCCAGACGTTCGCCGCGTACAGCGCGTACGGCATCGAGTTTCGGCCGGTGATCATCGGTCAGGACAGTCTGCTCCCGCTCGGGCCGGGCCTCAACCCCGGCTCGTACAACACACCGCCGCCGGAAGTGTTGCAGGCCGGGGTGAAACACATCAGCCGCGAATTGTTGCCGTACCCGGCCTTTACCGGCTGGCACTGGGCGATGATGTGGTGGATTCAACCCAACGCCACGCTGCCCGACAAAGCCGACCGGACCGCATGGGAAACGCTGCGCACCAACGTCCTCAGCAACGGCGTGTGGGACGCCGAGGTCGAGCGCATCACCGACCAGTTCATCGCGCAACACACCGACGCGTCGCAGACGCTCAACGCTGCGTTGCAAGAGGTCGCGCCCGGCAAGCTGCACAGCGCGCCCGGGCCGGACCGCCAGCCGTGGGTGATTCCACCGATCACGTTCCGCGACGTGGACGAAGTGGATTTGATGTTGCAAGCCGAGCAGGTGCAACCGCCGCAGATTCCGCCGCATGAAGTCGATTACTACAAACGCCCCGGCAAACGCGCGCTCGGCCATCCCGAATGGGGCAACGACGACGGCACGGGCGGCCAGTTGTTCGCCAACGTGATGCAAGGCGTGATGCGCGGCGCGGGCGGCATGGGTTGGACGGGTAAAGTACCCGGCTGGCGACGGCTCAAAGAACCCGGCCCATACATGGCCGGGCGCTTCGACAACGATCCGCGCCTGCCCATCCTCGGCGGCGCATCGGTCGCGCGCGCGGCGGGCGCGATCTTCAACCAGTACGGTCCGTGGCTGACCACGCTCGAAGCCAACGACCACGTCGCGATCCTTGTCTCGACGCGCATGTTGCGGGTCGATGGTTGGGACGGCGGCATCGGCGGTGGCGGTTTGTATTTCACGAAGTTGTTTGAAGCGTATCAATCGTGCCTCTACGCCCATCGCCCGGCCTCGTTCGTATTCACGGAAGACGCCACGCCGGCGGTGTTGAAGAAGTACAAGGCGATCCTCATCGTCAGCCAGGCCGTCGAGCTTGATCCGCCGTTGCAGGCCGCGTTGAAAGGGTTGGCCGACCGCGTGTACTACGACGCCAACTGCCGCGAAGAATGGGTGAAGTCCTTCAAGCCCATCGGCATTCCGTTTGACAATCTCGCGCGCGAAGCCGCGTACAACGACGACAGCATGTACTACCGCTGGCCGATTCGCTTCAAGAAGAACGCGGCGCGCTTGATCGAGTTGTTCGGCGCGAGTGTGCCGCCCGTCGCCGAGGTCGCGAATCCCGAGATCATGTTGAGCGAGCGCGTCAACGGCGAGGGCCGCTTCGTGTGGGCGGTCAACAACGACACGAGCGATTGGGAGCCGGGCTTGATGTGGCGCGTCGCGATGTTCATCGGCCATCGCTCGCCGCAGGTCGTGCCGATTGGCCTGAACGCGAAAGGTCAGACCATCTATGACGTGTTCGCGATGAAACAAGTGACGGGTGAAACGGTCGCTGATTTGCAGAAGATGCCGGCACGATTGTTCGCCGTGTTGCCGAAGCCAATCGAGTCGGTGAAGCTCACCGCGAAAGACGGCGAATGGAAAGTCACCGTTACCGGCCCGAAAACGACCTACCCGTTGCGGATGCGGTTGCTGGATGAAGCCGGTGGGGTGATCGAGGAGTTTTATCCCGTCACGACGACCGGTAAGCTGGCGTTCAACGGCGGCGCGACGTTGGAAGCGATCGAGTTGATCAGCGGGAAAAGCGCGTCGGTTGCAGTTACCGGAACTCCCCCTCACCTCAATCCTCTCCCCCGGAGGGGAGAGGAAGCCGGACTTCGATCCCCTCTCCCCTTGGGGGAGAGGGTTAGGGTGAGGGGTACGGTGGAAGAACTTTTCGGCCCGCATCTCTGGGACGCCGCCATCAGCCCGGACGGTTCAACGGCGCTCGTCAACGCGATGAACTGGGATGACAACTACTACCTCTTCGACACCGCGACCGGTAAGGTCCGCCAGCAGGGCGCGTTCGCGCATCATTACGCGTTCGGGCCGGTCACGGCCGGCAAGGATTTCTACCTGATGGGTTTCGATCTCAACACCGCCGAAGGTTTCCAGTTCTACCAACTCGACGCCAACGCCAAGCCGCAACGCCGTTTCGCCAACTACGGCATACCGGGTCGCGGCACGAAAACGTGGACCGGCTCGCGCTTCGACGAGCGCGTGAACCATTACGCCGTCGCGCCGAACGGTTCATGGGTCGCGTCGGCCGGCAACCTCGGCCTCATCGTGTGGTCACGCGACGGGAAAAAGCTGTGGTCGCTCGATTGGTACAAGGACTCGCGCGAAACCCGGCAAATCTTCGCGCAGAACAACGACATCCTCATCACGGCGGTGGATATGACGGCGACGGCTTACCGGGCCACGACGGGTGAGAAAATCTGGGAACACAAATTCTCCAACGCGAAAGATTTCATTGATGGCTGTTCGGTCAGCGCCGACGGAAAAACGGTCGCGCTGTTCTCCGACACGCTCAACGGTCGCGTCTATATCCTCCGCGACGGCAAAGTCGTCAACACGCTCTGCGTCTGGGCCGACGATCATTGCCTGACGCCCGACGGCAAGTTTCTGGCGATGGTCGTGAACAACGAATTGCGCTGGTACGCCACCGACGGCGGCCTGCTGTGGATGTTCCAGGGCGACGACTCGAAGGAGTTGGGTCGCATCCCGCTCCACGAACCGCGCCTGTCACCGGACGGCACAAAGATCGCGGTCGGCAGCTCAATGGGGTCGCTCTGGATTCTCGACGCACAGGGCAAGACGCTCCTCGACCGCGATCTCGGCGCGATCCCGACGACGCGCTGGTTGTCGAACGACGAATTGCTCGTGGTGACGTGGATGGGCGATGTCATTCGCCTCGACACGACCGGGAAAGAACAATGGCGCGTCAAAGTGCAGGCCAAAGGTCCGTCGCGAATGGGCGTCACGCCGGCCGTGGATGCGACGCCGACGGTGCGCGCGATTTGGAAGAACTCGATCGAGACGCCGGTGGCATTGACGCCGAACCTGTTGGCCGAGACGAAAGCGAAAGTCAGCCTTGCGTGGGTCAACGGAGGTGGTGAGGTCCACAAGCAGATTCCCGACGAGTTACTGACCGACGGCAAGGCCGACCCACTGACGAAACCGTGGATGGACTGGCACTACGCTAACATCGCCGGCTCGGGCTGGACCGGGCCGTTGGGGATTCAGTTCGATTGCGGACAGAAACAGGTGAGCCTCACTGGCATCACGTTCGTCGAAGACGCCGCGCATCCCGAGTCGTGGTTGCGCGATATGAAATTGGAATGGTGGGACGCGGCCAAGGGCGCGTGGATGCCCGGGCCGTACTTGCTGGCCGATTCGGCGTGGCATACACACCGGTTCGAGAAACCGCTCGAATCCACCCGTTTCCGCCTGATCAGCGGCAAGACGTGGCTTTACAGCAATGTCCGCCTCGGTGAGGTCGTGTTTCACGGTGAAGTGCTCGGCATGGCGCATCCCGACGTGATCGCCAACCGCCCCGTGGCGACGTTGTTCGACGAGTACGAAAACGCGTTGCGCACCGTGGGCGGCATCAATGTCGCGGACGACGGCGGGTTTGCCGGCGACAAGTACCTCACCATCAATCCCGGCATTGCCGCCCCGGGCGAACTGCCGGAGATCGGCGCGGCGATTCCGACGTGGGACTTTGAAATCGTCGAGAATCCCACCAAACCCGGCCAGTATCGCTGGCTGCAATTCGCGTGGAAAGCGCAGTCGCCCGACATCCAGGGCGCGGCGGTGTTGTTCGGTTGGGAATGGGCGCAAGGCGTCTATGGCGTGGTCGGCGGCAAACCAAGTTACAGCGGCCTGCCCGATGGCCGCAATCCCGGTGGCCCGCTCCCGCCGCCGCAGGTTGTGGACAAGCCGACCGATTCCTGGCAGGTGGTGCGCGTGGATTTGTGGAAGATCAAACAGGAATCATTCCGCATCAACTGTCTCGGCTTCGTCGCCACCGGCAGCGGCGTGGCGTTCGACCAAATTATTCTCGCTCGCACCGAAGCGGACCTGCCAAAGAAGTAACCATGCAGACACTCGCAATCACTCAACAGCAGCGAAACCAATTCCACGACGAAGGCTACCTGATCCTCGAAGGCGTCATCCCGCCGGATCTGCTGGCGATGATGCGCGAGGAATGCTCGTATTTTCTCGGCTACATGGATGCCTCGCTGGACGCGGCGGGCACGAAGGTGTCGTTCGGCACGCATCGTGACAAACGCTACTTCATCTGCAATCAATACCGGCTGAGCTCGCGGATGTGGCAGTTCATTTTTAGTCCGTTGATGGCGGAGGTGACGCAAGCCGCGCTCGGGCCGAACACGTTTCTCTGCTTCGAGCAATGGGTCGTGAAAGGCGCGGACAAGGGGATGCAGTTCGCGTGGCATCAGGATTCCGGCTACCTCGTCCACGGCAACGCGCCCGTGCCCGGCTACACTCCGTACGCGAAACCGTACCTGACGTGTTGGTGTCCGGTGGACGACGTGAACGAAGCCAACGGCACGGTCTATATCCTGCCGCATTCGCGCGCCGGGACGAGCCATAAAATCTTCGAGCACACACGCGAGCCGGGCGTGAATGATCTGTTGGGCTATCGCGGCGACGATCCCGGCATCCCGGTCAACGTTCCTGCCGGCAGCGTCGTGGCGTTCAGCAGTTACACCTTCCATCGCAGCGGCTCGAACACCACGCCACGAATGCGCCGGGTGTACGTCGCGCATTACAGCAGCGAACCAATCTACGGACTGAACGGCAAGATTCGCGACCTGGCCGTCCCGTTCGTGAAGGACGGCCGGCTCGTGTACGACCACGCCTCCGACACCGCCGAGCAGTTCGGCCCGATCCCGAAGCGCGATTTTCTCGGGAAGGAAATCGGGAACTGACGATGATTTTCTGTCGCTCTGAGCAGACGCCCGCGTGACAGCTCCTCCCGGCGTCGAACCGATTCGGCGTCGGGTGTTGCGCGGGTCGAGATCCAGGGACTCTGAAAGGGCGGCAGAACACGGCGGAGAGGGCCGACCGGCTCTCTCCGCCGTGACTTTTGGCCAGCTTCGGCTTTCTTCCATCCCTTTCGCTCTTGTTCCGTTCAACTCAGTCCGCTACGCTGTGCCCGCATGCCAGCAAAACTGACCAAAGCCACGTTGCTTGCGCTGGCCCGGAAGTTCTGCGCCGAGGAGTCTGAGACAAGTCACCAGGAATTGTTTGGCGTGACCGATGGCAAGGCGGTGGGGACGTACGTCGAGCATCGGTTTCAGGCGCGCGTCTTGGAGAAGTTCGACATCGGCGCGGGCAGTCGGCCAAGGGCATTGACCTGCCGGCGATCAATACCGACATCAAGGTTACCTCCATCAAGCAACCGCAATCCTCTTGTCCCTTCAAGTCGGCGAGAGAAAAGGTGTATGGCCTTGGGTACGATCTGCTGCTGTTCGTGTACGACAAGAAGGACGACGCGAAACGAAAGGTCGCCCGCCTGAAATTCGTTTGTTGCGCCCTGATCGAACAACATCGCACGGCGGATTTTCAAACCACGCGCGGGCTGCTCGATATCTTGAAGCGCGACGGCAACCGGGAGGATGTGTTTGCGTTCCTGACGGAACGGAATCTCCCCGCCGACGAGATCACGTTGAACCGGCTGGCCGACGAAATCCTCAAGAAATCGCCGACGGAAGGCTACCTCACGATGTCCAATGCGCTCCAATGGCGGTTGCAGTACGGGCGCATCGTGGCGCTGCCAACTTCGATTCAAGGGGTTGAGAAAGTTCTCTGAGGCAATCCCATGAAGCCGTTCGAGCAACTCGCCCGCGCCCTCAGCCAGGCGCATCAAGCCAGGCTGAAGGCTGCGTTGCGCAAGTGTGCGAGCCTCCGCGCTGCCAACCAGGCACTGCTGGGGCTGACCGGCATTCGGACCTTCTTCGAGACGGAAGCCCAGTGGCGGCAATTCGCGGTGGCTCTGGCGGGCGAACGCGTCAGCACCGTGCAAGAGACCGCCCGCGAGTACGGCGATTTTCAGACGCCGATTTCACTGGCGCGAACGGTCTGCCGCAAACTGTATCAACTGGGCTGTCGTCCAACCGTTCTGGTCGAGCCGACCTGCGGACGCGGGAATTTTGTGGTCGCCGCGCTCGAAACGTTCCCCAGTATCCGGTCGGTGTACGCGCTGGATATTCAGGAGCGATACGTCGCCGAGTGCAAGGCGACGCTGCTCGCCAGTCTCCTGGACGCGCCCGCCAGGAATGTTGAGATTCAGGTTGTGGCCGGCAACATCTTCGACCACGTCTTCCCGCCCGGCCTCGCCCGAGATCCGAAACAGCAAGTCCTGCTGCTCGGCAACCCGCCCTGGGTGACCAACGCGACCCTGTCGCAATTGGACTCCGCCAATCTGCCGCGGAAGAGCAATTTCAAGAAACATGGCGGGCTGGACGCGATGACCGGCAAGAGCAACTTCGACATCGCCGAATTCATCCTGCTGCATCTGATCCGGAGTTTCGCGGAGTCCAACGCCACGTTGGCGATGTTGTGCAAGAACACGGTCGTCCGCAACCTCGTCCAGGCCACCCGCGCGCAGGCGCTCCCGATCAAGAACATGCAAGCCTTTCCGTTCGCGGCGGACCGGGAGTTCGGTGTCGCCTGTGACGCCTCGCTGTTTGTCGCCGACATCGCCAAACGCGGCGCGGCCCGCACCTGCGCCGTCGCGAACCTCGAACACAGCGACGCGCCCCAACGAACCTTTGGCTGGGTCGAAAACCAGTTCGTGGCCGACGTCGCCCGGTACGCCAACACCTGCGACCTCGACGGCGCGTCGCCGCTCACATGGCGGCAGGGACTGAAACACGATTGCGCGCGCGTCATGGAACTGGACGCGACCGGCGCCGAGTACCGCAACGGTCTCGGCCAGATCGTGCCGGTCGAGCCGGATTGCGTCTATCCGCTCATCAAGAGTTCCGACTTGAAAACTCCCGTGGTGACCGACTGCCGCAAAGCCGTGATCGTCACCCAACACGCGATTGGCGAGGATACCCGCCGACTCCGCCAATCCCATCCCCGGCTCTGGCGTTACCTCCAGCAACACGCCGACGCGTTTGAAGCGCGCCGGTCATCCATCTACAAAGGCAAACCGCCGTTCGCCATGTTCGGCATGGGCGACTACTCCTTCAAACCGTACAAAATCGCGGCCAGCGGACTGTACAAGACGGCCCGGTTCGCCCTCGTCCCGCCCATCGGAAACAAGCCGGTCATGCTCGACGACACCTGTTACCTGCTGGGCTTCGACGCGCTCGAACCCGCGCTTGTCACCCTGGCGCTCCTGAACAGCCAACGCGTCCGCGATTTCCTCCAAGCCATCGTGTTTCTCGACTCCAAGCGTCCCTACACGAAAGACATTCTCATGCGGATCGATCTCGGCAAGGTCGCGGACGGCGTCTCCGTGTCCGACATCAACGCCTGGTTGCGTTCCGTCCAAGCGCCCCGATTCGATTTGGGAGACGAGGACCTGGATTTCCTGCGACCGGAACGAACCCGCCCGCGCCAGGAGTCGCTCGCTTTGGAGAAGCGCGCGCACTACGCGGCGTAGTCGTTGGTGAGCATCGCGCCCGTGAGTGAGGGGACTCTAAACGGGCGACAGAAAAAGGCGGAGATAGTTCGCCAACCCTCTCCGCCGTTCCCGTATTCAGCAGAAATCTGTCTGTTTTGGGTTGGATGAACGCACGAACAGGCTGTACAAACCAAATCGTGAAAGCTTCAGAAACAAAACTCCAACGCATCATCGAGGGGACAAACCAATATGTCGTCCCACTTTTCCAGCGCAAGTATAGCTGGGACACCAAGGAATGGAACACGCTTTGGGAGGACCTCGTGGAGTTGTACGAGGAGGAGAAATCGCGAAGTCATTTCATTGGATCGATTGTCACGATGCCCACACAATCTGTTCCGGAAGGAGTGGCGAAATTTCTACTGATCGACGGCCAACAGCGGTTCACGACGATCTTCATATTGCTGACGGTGCTTCGAGACAAAGCGAGGACTTCCCCGAACAGCACTCTGGCCGATGAAATTGAGCAAACCTTGCTCAAGAATCCATTCAAGCAGGGTAATGATGCATTCAAATTGCTTCCCACCCAGGGAGACCGGGAGTCGTTTCTATCAATCGTGAAGGCTGAACGTGCCTCGACGGACGACCAGATCGCGCGCGCCTATAGGTTTTTCGAGCGCAAGGTGCGGGCAAATCAAATTCCTGATCTCGAAAAGCTAAAGTAGATCGTCGTCAGCCAATTGGTCTTGGTCAGCATCGTGCTTGACCGGGATGACAATCCTCACCTCGTCTTTGAGAGTCTGAACGCTAAGGGCCGGGCGCTTTCCCAAGCCGACCTCATCCGCAATTACTTCTTCATGAAGATTCACGTGGATGAACAAGAGCGATTGTACGGGGCATGCTGGACTCCGATGCAGGATCGGTTGGGCGAGAATCTGACGGAATGCATTCGGCACTTCTTGATGAAGGATGGCGGCGTAATCAAGCAGGGCGAAGTCTATTTCGCACTGAAGGAGCGCGCGGACGAGAAATCTCCCCCGCAGATCGTGGAATATCTGCAAGAGATTACGCGCTTCGCTGAGTACTACGCGAAACTTCTCACCCCGACACTAGAGCCGAGCGCGATCATCAGTCATCAGATGCATCGCCTCAATCGGATTGAGGTCACGACGGCATACCCGTTCCTGTTGAACGTGTACAATGATTACGCCGCAGGAAAAAAGTTTCCGAAGGCGACTTCGCTGAAATCCTGCGGATTCTCGAAAACTTCATGGTCCGACGGTTTGTATGCAGCGTACCCACATACGGGCTGAACAAGGTATTTCCTGCCCTGTATGCGCAAGTCAGTCAAAACCCCTCACTCGTTGACGGGCTCAAAGACGCGTTGCGGACGAAGAACTATCCGCGCGATACCGAATTCCGCGAGAGGTTCATCTCGACCAAACTATATGCTCCCGGGGAACGAATCGAGAAAACCAAGATCATATTGGAGCGGTTGGAGGAAGCGTTTGAGCATTTGGAACCGGTTCCACTTGCGGGGCTGCAGATTGAGCACATCATGCCTCAGACTCTCACTGACACATGGAAGACCGCCTTGGGAGAAAATTGGGAGACAGTCCATGATCTGCTGCTTCACACCGTGGGAAATCTCACATTGACTGGCTACAATTCGCCACTTTCGAACGATGATTACTCGCGGAAACGCGAGATCTTGCTCACCAGTCATCTCGAATTGAATCGGTACTTCCAAAACGTCACCGAATGGAATGAACCGGCGATCAAGCGACGCGCTGAAGTCTTGGCTGACCAAGCATTGAATGTATGGGCATACTTCGGCCTAGAGCAAGCCGAGCCGTCCTCCGTGTTGCAAGGAGTAAGAGGTACGACACCCAGTTCCGTGATCATCTTGGGACAGACGTTCTCGGTATCGACTTGGCGGGAAGTGCTCCAAATAACCCTGGAAACGATTTGCGAAGTGGACAGCGACCGATTCGATAATCTCATCGCCCAATTTCCACGGTTTGTGGGCCGTGATCCCGCCAGATTTCGCTCCAGCCGGCAGTTGCCGAATGGCGCGTTCATGGAAGCAAATCTTTCGGCTGAAGCAATCCACCGATTCTGCCTTCAAGCCGCTGAGGTTAGTGGGCTGTCGTCAGAAGACTGGCGCGTCGAATACGCTCAAGCCAGAAATGACAGATGAGCGCTCAGTTGCTGAATACTCCCGCGACTCCCGCGCGCGAACATTGACACGGCTCGGTCGGCCGGGAGAGACTGCGCGGCGGTGAGAGCGGTCATGGACTTGATCAGTGTGGAGCGGCGTGGGCGACGATGAAACTGCCGAATGCCGACCTCGCGACCGTGCCGGAACAGAAGATCACGCGCTACCTGCTCAACCCGGCGCACCCGGCCGGCGGGAGCAAAGCGGCGTTCTTCCTGCAATTCGGTTTCACGGCGGCGGAGTGGCGGCGGCTGGCGGAGGCGTTGATTCGGCTCGCGCGCGAGAATGACGTGGTGGACACCACAGAAACGCGACACGGAACGCGCCACGTGGTGGACGGTTCATTGACCGCGCCCGATGGCACGCGCTTGAATGTCCGCACCGCATGGTTTATAGATGTCGGCGGCAATGCGCCGCGGTTTGTCACGGCGCATCCATTGCCAAAACGATGAGCAAGATCAACGAGTTGGATGCCGTGGCGCTGACGTGCGATCTGCCGGAACACGGCTTGAAGCGTGGCGACGTGGGCACGGCCGTGCTGGTGCATGGCAAGGGCGAAGGCTTCGAGGTGGAGTTTGTTGGCTACGACGGGCACACCGTGGCGCTGCTCACGTTGGAGAAGGACCAGGTGCGACCGCTTCAGGCCACCGACATTCCCCACGCGCGCGAACTGGCTTCCGCGTAACGGCAGGGAGCGTCGGCATGACCACGATCAAAGCCAACGCACCTGATGATCTCGCAAAGCTGGCCGCAGAGGCCGCCGAGAAGGAGAAGATCACTCTCGATCAAGTGGTCGCGCTCGCGTTGTCATCGCAGGTCTCGGCTGGGAAAGTGCGCGATGGCGTCGGGTCGCGCGCCAAGCGGGTCAACTGGCATAAGGTTGACGAGATTGTGGCCCGCGTGCCCGATGTCCTACCACAGCCGGGCGACGAACTGTAAGTTTCCTTCGATAGAATCAGCGTCGAGATTTCGGTCGAGATTTCGGTTGCTCCCGACTGCCTCTTCCGCTTAAATCGCCACCGTCTCAGGGCGCTGCCTTGGGTTTCAGAGTCCCGTGAAACGGGTTGGTGCGGCTTCGGGAGCTGTCGCGCCAACCTTGCAATACCATTGGGAAGGATCGTGTCGTGATGAAACGAGACTCTGGAGTTTTGTCGGTTGTCGCCCGCCGTTCAACAGAATCCTGTCGCCGAAGCGTGAGCTTCGGTGATGATGGCCAATCCCGCAGGACACGCCGACCGCAGCTTACGCTGCGGCTACAGTGTTCAGCCTTGTTGATCGTGGTCTGGTTGACCACAAATCCTTTCTCGGCAAATGCTGCCGAAAGCCTTGCTGACCGGCTTAAGACCGCCAAACCTGGTCAGACCATCACGCTACCGGCCGGTGAATTCCGCGGCGGCGTGACGTTGCCGGCCGGCGTCAGTCTCAAGGGCGCGGGTTACGGCAAAACCATCATCGACGCGACCGGAGCGGAGAACGGGCTCGCCATCACGGGCGGCAGTGGTGCGACAATCAGCGATTTGACCGTGCGCGGCGCGGCGGGGGCGAATGTGTTGGTGCGTGATGCCGAGAAAGTCGCCGTGCGACGCGTGCGGGCGACGGGCGGGTTGATCGGCGTGAGTTTGAATGATGCGAAGAATTCACGGGTGGAAAATGTCGTCGCCGACGCCAACCGGTACGGCATCACCACCTCGGGCGGCGCGGACAACGTGGTGGTCAACTGCACCGCGGCCGGTAACGCGAGCGTGGGGTTGAGTTTGTCGTCGGGCGATAACGTGGTGGCGTTCAACAACTGCGTGACCGAGAGCGCGACGGCCGTCGTGGTCGGTGAGGGCGCGAAGAA
>Ga0187892_10003081_pt1 | contig 31340 bp, 29 predicted proteins | sample MA1701073metaG_FD_139345 | JGI IMG/M metagenome (GOLD analysis project Ga0187892, IMG submission 139345) | Bio-ooze microbial communities from a basaltic lava cave in the Kipuka Kanohina Cave System on the Island of Hawaii, USA - MA170107-3 metaG ...
AACCCCAATATTGATAGGGCTTTCACCAAAACAGTCCACGATGTCGTGAGACCTTTTGCCAATTAAGGAGTCCACGATGTCGTGAGACTTTTTAGTCCACGATGTCGTGAGACCTGACAATTATTCAGTACCGCGAGCGGTAGCGAGCGCGCATCTTCATTAAGCGCGCTCGCTACCGCTCGCGGTACTGACTCATTCAATTGATCCGATATGCAACAACCTATCTGGAATTTCGAGCAGGAACCGACAAACGAACCGATGGACGAAACCGGCGTGAATCTGCGCGCCTATTTCGACCGGATGGATGATGAGAAAATGCGCAAGTACGCCCCTTCGTGGACGGATGAGCAGGTCGTCGAATGGGATGCCAATTTCCGTGACGACGGGAACTTGATGATGTTCTGTTGTGAGCGCGATGTCGAAGTGGACGAATATCGTCAGGTGCTGGAACAGTGCATCGAGTACCGCAACCGAGTCAGAGAGAAATTGCTGGGATGACTGGCGCCCTCAATACTCGCATAAAGAACTGCGGACCTCGTATCGTTTGACGTTCTTGAACCCTTCGCCCTGATGGCACTCCGCGCAGATCGGCGCGCGCAGAACACGGCGATGCTTGAAACTTGAATTGCCATGAACCTGATGGCAGTTCAGGCAGGTGATTGATTCATTCCCGTAAAGCGCCACATCGCGCACGTTGCGCCAAACGTGGCGATCTCCAGCGTTTAGCTTCTCGTCGTCAGCCTTCGCCCAGTCCACGTCGAAATCCTGAAACAGGTTGTCTCCGGCGACGAAATTGTTCGGATAAGGCAAGCCGGAGGATTTCGACTTCGCTTCGCGCAGATGGCATTGCGCGCAGAGCGAAGTGACGACCTTCGCCTCGCTGCGACGCTTCTTCGACAGCAACACGAGCGCAGTGTCTTTGGTGTGGTTCAGGTCAACGACGCCGTGGCAGGTGTAACAATCCAGTCCGAACGCGCTGAAAGTTTTTTCCGCCGAATCAACCGCCGTGGTGTGACAACCGGCGCAACGGTTGGCGAACTTCTCTTTGTCCCAGGCGAGTTTTTCGTAATCAATCAGCTTCGCCGCCTGCCCGTTTTCGCCCAGCACAGCCTGGGCGTTCAGAATGGCGAACTTCCCGTAGCCTTCTTTCTTCAGGAAACGCACGCGATGGCGGCTGCCGAGGAAGTATTCGATCTGCGTTGCGACACCGGCGAGCGCAGGTTGCCCTTCCAACATCCTGGCCAATTCGGGCGCGTCTTCACGCTGCCGCACTGTGACGCCGTGAGCGTTCTTCTGCCACGACGGGCCAATGTCATTGCGATGGCAGAAGAGACATTCGTCGCCCGTGACGTATTCGGGAATCGGCTTGCCTGCGTGGTTGCCGCCCCAGGCTTTCGGATCAATCGGCTTTTGCTCCGGTTTGTCTTGAGCAGGGTCTTGCCCGCTCGCGGCGCCGCTGAACGAAAAAGTGAACAGTCCAGCCGCAAGAACGATCAACACCTTGAAGGCGACGATTAGCCGCAAATTTTCGAATCTCGAACGCATGAGTTTTCAGCGAGAGTTTATGGCTTCGGTTTCTTGATCGCGCCCTCGACGGGGCTTTTCGCGCCTTCGGTGTATTTCGCGCCGATCAATTCGTAAGTCTGCGCGGCGCGCTTCTTCAGGTTCTCCAACCCTTCCTGGAAATTCTCTTCCTTGAAGTTTTCGTCGCAAAACGCGCAGCAGCTTTCAAACGTCACTCCAAGCCGCTTCCACTGCAACATCCCGCCGGGCGTGATCTGATCGGTGACCGGGCACCAGACCGTGCTCATCGCCTGGATGAAGTTGTTGATGAACCGTTGTCTCTTCGCAACTTCGGCGTATTTGTCCGGCTCCTTGAGGAACTTCTCCTGCGCATCCGGCTTGCTGCCCCGGTAAGTCACGCCTTTGTATTCCCACGTGGGGAGTTTTGGATCGGACGGTTCCAGGTAGACCGGACACAGATCAATTGATTTTTGCGTTTCCGGAATTTTGACTTTGTCGAGCATCACCGCGTCGGCGGGCAGTTGAGCTGAGGCGGTGATCACCATCGCAAGAAGCGCCAAAATGGTCAATGACAATCGTCGTAACATATTTTGATTCCCTCGAAGAGTAATTCGCAGTTTAATGCCGGCATTCTTAAGTTGTATACTGACGCCGCATCAGCAAACCTGATCGAAGAGGAACGAGAAGCTTATGTCAGAAATAACTGTCGAAAACATATTCACGCAGATTGTCCAACTGCCGCCGATTGAGCGGTTCAAACTGCGACGGTTACTGGATCAATTGGAACAGGTAGAACGGAAATCGCCTAAATCTCCATTGGATAAGCGCGTCCCGCCCATTCCTGTCCCGGACAGCACTCGCGAGATGCGGTGGATCGCTGATCACCAGCGCGAGTATGCCGGGCAGTGGGTGGCGCTCGATGGCGACCGGCTGATCGCGCACAGCCCGAATCACGACGAGGTCTGGGCTGCCGCTGAAGCTGATGGCGCTTATCTGCCGATGATCGTTTTCATCGAAGACCCTGACAAAATATACGCCGGTTTCTGAATATGATCACACAACTGACTTTCGACGAGGAGTTCCATTACAAAGACGATCCACTCGGAATTTCTATCCCGGTGACGCTTAGCTATGGCGGCAGAGTGGTTCGCACTACAGCCAAAGTGGACACTGGCGGTGGAGTCTGCCTCTTCAGCCACGAAGACGGCCTTAAGCTCGGTCTCTCAATTGAGCAAGGACTCCCAACTGTGCTGGACAGTTTGGGCGGCCCGGTTCCAGCTTTCGGCCACGAGATCTTCCTTCAAACCGGCGCATTATCATTTCAAAGCGTCGTCTACTTCGCAAAATATCCAAACCTGTCGCGCAACATCCTCGGACGCCAGGGCTGGCTGCGCAATCTCAGAATTGCCGTCATTGATTACGACAACCTGCTCTACCTGAGTGACTACAACTCATAGCGGCGCCGTCATTTATCCTTAAGTTGTATACTGACGCCGCATCAGCAAACCTGATCGAAGAGGAGCGAGAAGCTTATGTCAGAGATAACAGTCGAAAACATTTTCACGCAATTTCTTCAGTTGCCGCCGGTCGAACGATTCAGACTGCGGCGTCTGATAGACCAATGCGAACAGGCCAAGCCTGAACCACCCAAAACTGCTTTAGACCCTCGCGTGCCGCCGATCTCACAACCCGACTATCGCCCTGCGATGCGGTGGCTGGCCGAGCATGCGCGCGAATACGCGGGGCAATGGGTGGCGCTCGACGGCGACCGCCTGATCGCGCACGGCCCGGATGCCCGCGCCGTTTATGCCGCAGCCAACGCTGACGGCGCCTACCTGCCGCTCGTCACACAGGTCGAAGACCCGGACGCGCCACCTTACATCGGATTTTGAATTATGACCCAGCTAACTTTCACCCAGGAGATCAATTATCCTGACGATCTGGACGGCATCACTCTCCCCGCTACGCTCAGCTACGGCGGCAAGACTCTTACGGCCAATGCCAAAGTTGACACTGGGGCAGGCGTCTGCTTATTCAAACGCGAACACGCCGAAGAACTTGGCATCCCGGTCGAGCAAGGCATCCCGACATTGCTTGGCAGCCTCGGCTTCACGATGGAAGCTTTTGGTCATGAAGTCTTCCTTCAAACCGGTGATCTCTCTTTTCAAAGCGTCGTCTACTTCGCCAAGTATCCAAACCTGCCGCGCAACATCCTCGGACGCCAGGGCTGGCTGCGCAATCTCAGAATTGCCGTCATTGATTACGACAACCTGCTTTACCTGAGCGACTACGACTCATAACCACGCCATCATTCTTGTCCGCTTTGACTCACCGGCTCCGGCAAGCTCAAACCCAGCAACCGTCCATCCGCCGTCGCCACGACGATGTACTGCTTCCCATTCGCCAGATAAGTCATCGGCGTCCCGCTCGGCAGACCAGGCAACACAACCTCCGCAACCACTTTGCCAGTCGCCTTGTCGAAAGCTCGCAACACATTCGCTCCGCCACCCGCGCGACCGCCGCGACCACCCGCTCCCTGTCCGACGAACAACAAAGTCTTCGTCAACAGCGGCCCGCCTCCGCCTGCGCCCAACGGTCCCACATCAATATCTTTGCCGCTCATCGTCTTGATCGCATCGTTGACTGCCTTTCGCGGCCCGTCGCCGTGCGTGATCATCCAGGCGTGATCGCCGGTGTTCAGGTTGATCGCCGTGATGCGGCCGTAGGGCGGTTTGAACAGCGGCAACCCGTTCGGACCTGGGGCGCTGCCGCCGATGGCCGCGCCGCCGCGAATGTAATTGAAGTTGGAGCGCGCCGGATCGGGCTTGACCAGTTTAACAATGATCGGCGAAGTGATGGATGGAACATAAAACATCCCGGTCTGCGGATCGAACGCTGCGCCCCACCAGTTGCCGCCGCCAGCCCACCCCGGCAAATTGATCGTGCCACGCTCGGTCGGCGGCGTGAAGATCGGACCGTGATCGTATTGTTCAAGAATCTTCTTCGCTTCGGCGCGTAATTCGGGTGTGAAGTCAATTAAGTTATCTTCCGTCGCGCCCTGCCGTTCAAACGGCGCAGGCCTGGTCGGGAACGGCTGGGTCGGCGACGTGCGTTCACCAGCGACTGTGGATTGCGCCACCGGGCGTTCTTCAATCGGCCAAACCGGTTTGCCGTTCGTGCGATCAAAGACCCAGAGGAAGCCGGTCTTGGTGATCTGCGCCACAGCTTTGATCCTGCGGCCATTGACCGTGATGTCGCACAGGACGGGCGCGGCGGGCAGGTCATAATCCCATAACCCGTGATGCACGGTTTGAAAATGCCAGACGCGCTTGCCGGTCTTCGCGTTCAGACAGATCAACGATTCGGCGAACAGGTTGGCGCCCAGCCGGTGTCCGCCGTACCAGTCGTTGGTCGGCGTGCCGGTGGGCAGGTAGACGTAACCCAACTCTTCGTCCACGCTCATCAGCGTCCAGACGTTGGTGTTGCCCGTGTATTTCCACGATTCGTTCTCCCAGGTCTCGACGCCGAACTCACCGGCCTGCGGCACGGTGTGAAAGACCCAGAGCGGCTTGCCGGTGCGCACGTCGAAGGCCTGGATGTCGCCGCGCGGCTGCTCTTTCACGACCGGGCCGTCGCCGATTGAAGAGCCGACGATCAAAACGTCGCGGCAGATGACGGGCGGCGAAGTCACCGCATAATTCCGCGAATTGACGGCGAGCGGGATGGCTTTGGCCAGATTCACTTTGCCGCCTTCGCCGAAATCGGCGGCAGGCTTGCCGGTCTTCGCGTCAACCGCCCACAAATGCGCATCGGCTGTCGCAATGAACACTCGCTCCTGTTTGCCGTCAGTCCAATAAGTCACGCCGCGATGCACGAAGCCGAGGTTCGTCGGACGCCCGGCCTTGTAGGCTTCGGGGTTGAACGTCCAGATCGTCTGGCCCGTTTCGGCGTTGATCGCCGCTACCTGAGAGAGTGAAGTGCTCGTGTAGAGCGTGCCGCCCACTACCACCGGAGTCGCCTCGTAGCCAAATGGATTACTCAGCATCCTGTTCTCTTTTTGCAGCGCCAAGTCGGGCGAATCCCACGTCCAGGCCACTTTGAGCTTGCCAGCGTTGTCTTTGTTGATCTGATCGAGCGGCGAATATTTCGTGCTGCCCTGATCGCCGCCGTAATAGCGCCATTCGCCTTTCCCTGCGCCGTTCTTCGCTGCGCTCTTTTTCGCCAAGCCGGTCTTTGACGCGCCGTTTTGCGCGATGACGGAGGTCGCAAACAAACTGACAATCATCAGAAATCGGATGCAGGCTGTTAATCGCATAATCTCAGTATCCTCTCTTCAGGTCTTCATTGAGCGAGTTCATAAAGGCGGCGAGCGGAGCGATGTCCGCCGCGCTGATCCTGATCTTGGCCAACTCTTCATCGCTTTCGCGCACAAGTCCGGCGCGAGCCATTGCGCTCAGACGAATCATCGCCTCCAGCGTTTCCTCCAAAGTCTGGATCGTGCCGTCGTGAAAATATGGTTGCGTGTAAGCCAGGTTGCGCAGCGTGGGCGTTTTGAACGCGGCGGTCATTCGCCGCAGGAAGAGGTCGTCGCTCTCTCCCGCGCGACGGAGCGGCGACGTTTGCAGTTCGACAAAATTCCAGAAGCCCAGGTCTACCTCACCCGGCTTGGTTCCCGACGGGTTTTCGCGGAACTGCGCTGATGGACGGCGCGCCGTCGCAGCGTCGGGAATCACGAGCGCCGCGAACTTCCCTTCGCCATGAACGCGGTCGTATTCAATCTGGCTGACGCCCAGGTTGTGAAACGAATAGTTGGTGAAGAGCGGCGGCGCGTGGCACGTCGCGCAATTGCCCGTTTCAGCGTTGAAGAAGGTCTTCATTCCACGGAGCGCTTCGGCGTTGAAATCCTTCGTGAGCTTGATCGCGCCGCTCGATTCGAGCGAATTGATTTTGGCCAGCAATCGTTGCCCGAAGGCTTTGCCGTCTTCGCCCGGCGCGGGCTTGCTCTCCAATCCGTTCGCTTCGATGAATTTGTCGTAGGGCGCATCCTTGCGCGTCTTGAGCGTGCGAATGAAATCGGACACGGCTTTGGCGATCAGGTTGACCGTCTCGTCGCGGCTGAGCTTTTCAAGGTCAACGTTGAACGCGATCTTGAACTGGCTGCGGTAAGAACCCGCGCCGCTGTCGTTCACCACGATTGCGCGCGCCCGCTCGAACGCTTGCGCTTCTTCGCCCGGCAACCATCCCATCGGACGCCCAGAGATCGTGCCTCTGACCAGTTCTTCCAGCGAGCCGAACTCGCCATCGTGATGCAGCCTGGGCATTTCGGCTACGTCGAAGATCGTCGGCGAATTACGTAATCCGAGGCGGCGGCGATCCTGCGGACGCGACGAGACCCAACTTCGATTCAGGAAATCGGTGAAGGCGCGCAAGCCTTGCGGGTCTTGATCAAACAGGTGGCAATCGCTGCAACTCGCGGGCAGGTCTCCATTCGGCGTCGAGAAACCGTCGTCCTTGAACAACCGCTCGCCCAGACGGACTACGGCTGACCTTCCCGGCTTTTGTTGCGGTTCGCTCGTCACCGTTTGGTCAAACCATCCGGTCAAACCGGCAAGCGTGAAAATGGCGAAGAGAAATAGGATCGAGCGCTTCAACATCATTCGTCATCACTCCTTGCTCGCGTGGCCTTCGACCAGTTCGATGCGAATCTTGTCAGGCCCTTCGATAAAAGCGTATTTGATCTTCCCGTTGGCGATTGAGCGAATCTCGTCGGTCACTTTCACGCCATCTTTGCGCATCTTTTCCAGAGCTTCGGAAAGGTTGGCGAAGCTGAAGCCGACGTGGTCAACGACCCGGCCCTTCGTTGATTCGATCTCCGCCTTCCCTTCCCAGTGTTCGGGATAAGCCTTCTTCGTGTATTCGACCGGGTAAATGATGATGTTGACGTTGTCCGTCGTCAGCGACATTGCGGGGCCGATCTGATGGCCACGATAGAAACGCGGTTCGCGCGAAGGCGGAGTAGTGGAGCGGCGCTTGGCGCCAAAATACTTCATGTACCATTCGCCCGCCGCGACCGGATCGGCGCTGAATAGGTGCAAATGGCCGAAGCGGTGGTGCGCGGCGGTGTTGATCTCGATCAGAGCTTTGTCAGGGCTTTCGACGTAGGCGTAAAAGAAACTGCCCGGCGGCGTGTTCGGGTTGCTGATGTCGCTGATGTCGGTCAGCGGCGTGAAGAACTTCGTGCCCGAGGCCACGTGCTTTTCGTAAGTCGCCTTCATATCTTCAGCGCCCCAGCCGAAGTGCCAGATGGCCGAAGTCAGTTCCCACGCCGGAGCTTTGTTGACTTTGGTGAAGAGCATCCACGATTTCTGCGCCCAGACGGCGTCCATCAATCCGGCGAACTTCGCTTTCTCGCAATCGAATTTGGAGGTGTAGAAATCAATTGCGGCTGCCGGATCGAGCGTGTTCAGGTGCAGGTGGTGGAAATGCGCTTCGGGCATTTGCAGGCCAGCGGGTTGGTTCTCTGCTGCCGATTTCTCCTGCTTCAGTTCCTGCCCAGCCAGACCAGGAACGGGCCAGGGCAAGACGGCGTAGCAGATAAAGAGGCCGATGAATACAAACTTTGACCACCGTATTCTGGAAGTCATAGCCACTGTCCCCTCAGGAAAAGTAAAACCGCCAATGTATGTCGGCGGTTTTCCGTTCCGGTTGTTTACAGATAATAAAACCCGGATTGCCGCAGTCGGTCCACGGCGGAATCAGGATCGCGCCGAACAGGTGTCGCAGAATTTCAAGCTCTCCGATCTTGCTCAGCCCGATCAGACAAGTGGAATCTGCAACTGCTGTTTTAGACATTAGCCAGCCTTGTCAGGTCTTCCGCGAGATCATCTTGCGAATAGCGAAAAGGAATACCTAATTGGCGATTCAACTCAGCAAACTCCCAGTAGCTCATCGCCCCAATCTCACAGGCTTTTCCCAGAGAGAGCCGTCCGTGCTCAAAGAGAAACAGGGCTAACAGGCGTAACGCCTGCTGGCTGATGTTTTTTTCATTCAACCCTGCCTGACGCGCCAGCAAGGCTGGGAGTTCAAATTCTATCTGCACATTGTTCATACGATGTCAGGCTAACACGCAAACGGAACGCCCGCCAGTTCGTTACGAGGGCCGCTCTTTCCGCTCCGCTTCGCGCTCTTCCGCTTTGTGACGGAGAGGCCGGCCTTTGTCGGGAGTAGGGTCTTTCACCAACCCGTACGTCACCCGCCCTTCGTGATCTTCGGGCAGGTGTTCGGTGATCGGCAGCCCCTCCTCGTTGACGAAGAGCAGGCAGTGGCAATACTTGTAGATTTGCATGTCGTCGCAAGCGCAAATCCAGGTGCGATGCTTGATCTCTTCCTCTTTGCTTGGATAGAAACGGCAGGGGCAAAGAGGTTTGCCCAAAGTATCGCGGTGGTTGGCGAGTCCGAGTACGACCGCTTCGGTGATCTCCTTGTCCGGGTGCGTCGTGGTGCCCGATTTCTCGCAATACTTTTCGACAAAGTTACGTATCCGCAGCAAACTTTCTTCGCTAGGATTTGGATTCATGATTATTTTACCGGCGGATGTTTCCCAGCCAGATACAGAACCTCACGCATATTGATGAGTCCGGGACGATTTAACTTCAACGCTTCCACAGTCGCGCGTCCCGTTGGCGTCAATCCGATGACCTGCGTGTAATCCTCGCTCCAATAGAAGTGGGCATGCCATTTCTGAGTGCGCGGATTGTAGAGCGGAACAATTTGTCCGTCTGTGGGGTCGGGCGCGGCGATCTTGTTATATTTGTGTCCGTTGCAACCCGAACACGAAAAAGCCAAGTTCCCCAATTCGCTGTTCCCGCCACGGCTGAGGGCGATGATGTGCTCCACGGCGAACGACTCGGTCGAGTGGTCAGCGCGGCTCTGACAGTATTCGCAGCGTCCCCACGCGCGGTCAACGACTATTCGCTGGATGGCGACCGGGATGTGCTCTCTAGGCATAAGTGTTACGGCGCAATCCTAACTGATCCATCAACATTTCGACCGACACATTTCTCAACTGAGCCAACTCGATCAAATGCTTCATCCGCTCGGCGTCAGCCAGTTCGATTTTGTCAATCAGTTCCAGCAACTCCGTGTGCTCTTCCGGCGTGATCGTCTCTTCGTGAAGTTTGGCATTCAGCTCTTCATATCGACGCCACATTTCGGCCGGCAGCCCGGCGTTGATCTTCTGCAATAGTTGCGCTTCGTCTCCGGGCAGACTGGGAGCCCGGCGCTGCGCCCGAAGCGCGATGACTCGATCAGCGAACTGCTCCAACTCATTGATTTTCAGTTGAGCCACGCCATTGAGCACTTCGTCGAAGTCAATTTCGATTTTTGATTTAACCTGAACTTTCGGCATACTACATTGAGTTTCCTATAACGCATCAAGTTCTTCCCGGCGCCGGCAACTAACGACGCCCGGCGCCGGAAGCCTGAGTGTAACTCAATCATTAGCCCTCACCCAACCATAAGCCGCGTTGTCGCGCTGCCCACCACGATCCAGATAAGCCAGTTTCAGCTTCTCCAGCGCGTCAGCCGGAAGCGCTTTGCGTTTGGCCTTCACGTCAACCTTGTAGAGCTTCGCAGCGTTCAGCCCGAAGATATTCGCTTTGTCCTGCTTCGTCAGCTTCTTGTAGCCGAACTTCTCGCAGAACTCGTCGGTGATCTGGAAGCGTTTGAAGGCGTCAATGCCCCACTGCGGCGATCCCCACCAGAGGCAGTCGGTGCCCCAGACGACGTGATCCGAGCCGTAGGTTTTGATGTTCTTGCCCATCCCGTGCATGCACAGTTCGGGATGCGCGATGGCCAGCGTGTTGAAGAAGCTGCCGACCTCGCAGTAGACGTTGTTCATCTTCGGGTTGCGCTTCTTGATGTCCATCAGGATCTTGTGCCACTCGAAGTCGCCGGTCGTCGGATCGTACTTGTTGTTTTCGAGCCAGTTCGGTTCGTTATGGCCGTGCTTGATGGCCGAGTGGTAGACCACGAAGTTGAAGTCGGGATTGCGCAGCGCCGCCTTCTCGACATCCTGTGGGTTGGCCAGATGGCCGAGCGTGCGCGATTGGTACGAATAACCTTTGTGCGTGCTGATCAGCTTCAAGCCGAGCTTGCGCGACTGTTCGATGAACCATTGCGAGTTGTCGTCGTCGAGTTGGAAGCCTTTGCCGGTGCGCCCCGGATCGAGGTGGCAATACCACTTCCACGAACTGATACCGTAGAGCTTGACCTCGCGCTCCATCTGTTCGAGCGTGGCGGCCTTGTCCATCGTGTCTTTGGTCTTGTCCCAGTAATGGTTGGGCGCGAGGTTGCCCTGGCAGAGAGACCGCTGCGAACCGGCCAGATCGTTGATGCGCTTCGCGCTCTGCGACATCAGCCAGCTTGGCAGAATGCCCCGGCTGCGCGCCGGACCTTCGAGGACGTTGCCTTTCTCGTCGCGCTGCTTTTCCAGAGTCGGGACGCCGGAGATGACGGTCATCATGGTTTCGCTGTCGAAGTACATCTCCTTGACGAAGTTCGTGAAGCTGTAGGCTTCGGCGTCGTTCTTGAGCTGGAAGCCCATGTTCTTGACGAACTCCATGTTGCGGAAAGGCAGAACCTGTCCGTTGGTGAAATGCGCCTGCACGTCAATGATGAAGTATTCGGTCTTCGGCCACTTCTCGTCGTAAGCCGCCGACTCCCACGTTTCGGCCTCGTCAACTTCCCAGTAGTTCTTGCCGTAGGCGAGGTTCGACGCCAGGAAGCAGGTGGCCAATCCCATCGAGGAGCGCATGAAGTCGCGGCGCTGCATGCCGAGCTTCTTCGCGCGGACTTCTGACAACTCGCCGATCAAATGCTCGACGTGCTTTTGTTTTTCGTTTTGCGGGCGCGGCTCGAACTCTTCGTTCGAGACCACCTGGGTGGGCATGGGCGAATCAACGCCCTTTTTCAGATCGCGTATCGCTTTACGAATCCACATTTGATGACTCCTTGGGGAAAGAGTTCGTAGTCCCGCCTTCAGGCGGAAAGTCTCGCTTACCGAATCTTTCCGCCTGAAGGCGGGACTACAAACTGCGCTTGAACTTTATTTGTTGGAAGCTGACTGCGTCTGCGCGCGCAGGTTCTGGCCGTCAATCGTGTAATCAATCCAGCCGATCATCATCTCTTCCCAGGTCTGGTCGCCCCAGCGAACTTCTTTGGTCGGGTCGGGATTGAATTTGTTGCCCGCTGAATTGTCGTGGTGCGCCACGCACTCGATGCGGCTGCCTTTCGGAACGGCAATCGGCTCTTTGACGAAATAGGTCAACTGCCAGTTGAAGTCGTATTTCGGCACGCGCAGCAGAATCTTTTCCTTGCCGTCGGGATAGACCAGTTTGTACTCGAAATCTTTTCCGCGAACGTGCATGTGCGGCATGAACATGTGGATGTGCACGTCTTCGTTGAAGACCTGAGACGAGCGCGATTCGAAGTTCGAGTCGCCCGCCGGAATGACCAGCTTGCGTGGGTCGGTCGAGACGCCTCTGGTGATCATGCGTTTTTCGACCGGCTCTTTGGCGAACCACAGACCGATGCTGGTGCGGTCTTTCGCCGCCACGCCATTGGTCGTGTAATGCATCTGGAAGACGAGCATCGAGCCTTTCTTGACCAGCTTGGCGCTGCCGGGCTTGAGCGTGAGCGGACTCATGCCGGGCGCCCAGCCCAGGAGCATCCCGTCGGGATTCGTGCCGCGTGGGCGATTTTGCTGCGCCTGTTGCGGATCGCGCGCGGCTTCGGGATTGACCCGCTGCTGGCCGGCTCTGATCTCTCCGGGAGGCGGCAATGGGCCTTGATCAGGCTCGCGCACGCTGACGATGACGTGGTGCACGACGCTCGGCTCGCCGCGCTTGATCTCGGCGAATTGGATGTATTTGTCTTCGGTGAAATCGGTCGGCACGGCCCAGTAGCGGTACGGCACAGTGCCGTCAGCGGGAATCGAAGCTTCTTCGGTCAGCGAGAAGACGACGTCCGGCTGGCCAAACTTCCAACCGGTGTTGGTGAATTTCGGCGCCTCGGGCAAATCTTTCGCCTCGCCTTCCTTCACGCCGCCGTCAACCCAGGCGCGGATCGTGGCGATCTGTTGCTCGGTCAAACTCGGGTCGTTGCGAAATTCGCCGTGGTTCGGATCGGCGTACCAGGGCGGCATCTCTTTGCTCACGACTTTTTCGCGGATTGATTTGGCCCACGGGCGGACTTCTTTGTAAGTCATCAATGACATCGGCGCCATCTCGCCTGCGTGGTGGCAGGTCGCGCATTTGGCGTAAAGAATCGGCGCGACATCTTTAGTGAAAGTCACTGCCGCGCCGCTGTTTCCGCTGGCGACGCTCTGCCGCTGCGACAGGAAGAAGCCGGCGAGCGCGACGCCGATGATCAGGCAGAAGGTAAGGCTACGTTTCATAAGCTCACTCCTCGAGTTGGGTAATTGAAATTTATCGTTTGCGAGAATACGAACCGCGAATTGCGGGGTTGGAAATCTCCCCGCTTTTAAAGACGAAGACAACGAGGCTTCTGTTACAACTTACTAGCTCAAACCAAGCTCTGCTACAAGTTGCTCGTGGGAAATATTTTTGCTTCTATCTTCTTCGCCCTCATCCTTTGACAGGCAGGGAACGTCGGCTAGCGTTAAGACTGGCAACCCCAATGCTTCCTTGAACCACTCGATATTCCTGGCCAGTTCTTCCAGCGAGCAGCCAAACGCTTCAACGGCATCTTCCGTGCAGCCCAGGATCGAGCCGTTTTCGTCATAGAAGACTTCGCGAATGATGTAGTCGCCATTCTCTTCTCGAAAGACGCGATAGCTCCAGGTCATCATAAGTCCTCCTTCCTGAGTATACTCGATCTGATACATCGCTTGCCGATCCAATAATGTTCCGAATGGCCGTAAACTTACCGGTCGGTAAGTTCAATGTCAAGGACGGAGCGCATCAGCATAAGATCATCCTCGCCTTTCTTGCCAGCATTCGGCGGCAATGCGAAGATGCGCGCGTTTGTTTGTCATACCCCAACTCAAAAAAGGAGAAAACTGATGGAAGTCGAAGGCAAAGCCGCCGTTGTGACCGGAGGTGGAACCGGGGTCGGACGCGCGACCGCATTGGCGCTGGCGCGGCGCGGTTGTTCGGTCCTGATCAATTACAGCCGGTCGAAAGACGAAGCCGAACAGACCGCTGCCGAAGTCGCTGCGCTGGGAGTCAAGGCGGCCACGGTTGAAGCCGATGTCGCCGATGACACCGCCTGCCGGATGATGATCGAGACGGCCGTACGCGAATTCGGTCGGCTGGACATTCTGGTCAACAACGCCGCGACCACCTCGTTCATCAAGCACGCCGACCTCGAAGGCTTGAAGACCGAAGACTGGCAGCGGATTCTCTCGGTCAACCTGGTCGGCCCGTTTCAATGCGCGCGCGCGGCCAGAGAGGCGCTGCTGGCTTCGGGCGACGGCGAGATCGTCAACGTTTCGAGCATCGCTGGCATCGCCGGGACCGGCAGTTCGATTCCCTACTGCGCGTCGAAAGCGGCGTTGAACAACCTGACCGTCACGCTCGCGCGCGTCTTTGCGCCGACGGTGCGCGTCAATGCGGTTGCGCCGGGTTTCATCACCGGGCGCTGGTTGCGGCAGAGAATGGGCGAAGCCGGCTACGAAGAGGCGAAGAAAAGAACTGAAGAGAAAGTGCTCTTGCGGAAGGTCTGCGAGCCGGAAGACGTTGCCGCGTTGATCATTAGCGTCATTACCGGCCCCGATCTGATCACCGGTCAGATCATTCCGATAGAAGGCGGAGCGCTGGCGTCGAATTTCAACCCGCTCTGAGGCTCCGAGAAGCGCAAGACGGCGAACCAATCGGCGCGGAATTGAGGCGCTAACTTTCCAATTGTCAACACATAGACTTGTTCGTATAATGCGCCATCTCAAGTAGATGAACGTAAGTGGAGCCGTGAAAAGGCGCGACTTACCACCCGACAATCAGGCCTGAGACAACGAGAAGATCGAATTCATGCCCGGCGATTATGCCTCCATCAATGGGCCAGATGTTTTGTGAATCGAGACCCTTCACCTCCCTATCTCGATTTGTTACGGACGCGCATAGAGGTTAACCCGATCACTTCAGCAAGCGTCCTGAAATAGGAAGAACGAATATGTCAGACATGGCTCTGATTTCAGCGCAAACTTCACCCGCAAAAACCTCTCGAAAATCCTGTTTAGCTGCCCGGCGAATGGCCATGGTCTCTTTGGTCTGTTGCGTTATTGCCGGGAGCGTTCTCGCCGATACCGTCACCTATCAGCGACTGCAACAGAATCAGTCGGGCGCCGCCACGACGCCGAACGCCTCTCGCCCGAAAGATCAGAGTCAGCAGAACAACCAGGGACAAGGCCAATCAGCGTCATTGCCGCCATCAGATTCAGGGGCTGGCGTCGCGAAGGAGAGTCCGAATCCGCCTGACTTCGTTCGCTTGCCTGACGGGCGCATAGTTCGTTATGGCCCTGGCGTTTTGTGCGACCAGAACTGCGTCACACCGGTCACGCCTGCCGCCTTCCGCGGCCCCAGCCCAACGGTTTGGTGGATCGCTACGCCAGCTGCCGCGGCCGGCATTTTGTGCGCTTTCCTGTGCGGCGGCGATAACGACGCGCAACCGCTGACGTCGATCATCATCCCCGATCCCTCTCCATCGCCGAGGGTGCAACCGACTCCACTGCCTAACGAGATTCCCGAGCCCGGAACCCTTGTCCTGTTAGGATTGGGTATCGGCGCAATGGTTGCGCGACGGCGAATGGCCGCCAGGAAAACCAAGGACTGAAACTTCAACATCCGTTCGGATCGTAAGCCGTTAGGAAACCAGAGCGGGGCATGCCGGCAGTATCTGCGCATTGCCCCGCGTTTGTTTGAGGCAACCGGCTTGCGATTGAGCGCGACATCTCTGACAATGACGCCCGACAGGACTTCCGATGAAAGAGGATCGAAGCCATGCCGCAAACAGCGATAAAAGAAGTTGATCAGGAAATGCTGCCGCTGACCGCAGAGGAGATGGCCGAGTTCGAGGCCCGGGTCGCCGAGCTTATCACTGAGGACGACACGCCCGTGGATAATCCGTTTTCAGAAAAACAGCAGCGATTGCTGACCGAGACGCTCTACACAGGCTGGGCGCCTCCGCCCGATGACGAGCATCCGCAAGGCGGACGGGTCTTCTGGGCCGCGGCCAATGTCGGCCTCTTCCCGGTGGTCAAAAACCCGGCCATCGTGCCCGACGTGTTCCTGAGTCTGGATGTCGCCGTGCCTGAGAACTGGCACAAAACCAAATCTTATTTCTTCTGGGAATTCGGAAAAGCGCCCGAGGTGGTGATCGAGATCGTCTCGAACACCAAAGGCGGGGAACTCAGCGGCAAGAAGTCTGATTATGCCCGGCTGATGGTTCTCTATTACGTCGTGTTCGACCCGCAGAATTTGTTAAAAGAAGGCGTCCTGCAAGTCTTCGAGCTGCACCGAAGAAAGTACAGAAAATTGAAGAACGCCTACCTGCCGGAGGCCGGCCTGGGCCTGACTTTATGGCACGGAATGTACGAGATGAAGGAAGACACTTATCTGCGTTGGCGCGATCAGGATGGCAATCTATTGCCGACCGGCGCCGAAGCGACGGCGCGCGAGGCTGAGCGCGCCGAGCGCGAGGCTGAACGCGCCAGGCGCGAAGCCCAACACGCGGCGAAAGAAGCTGAAGCGCGGCGGGAAGCCGAACAGCGCGCCGAGAAGCTGGCCGCCAAGTTGCGCGAGTTGGGATTGAATCCCGATCAAATTTGAGTCCCTCCGCGCAGCGCGCAATCTTCCGTCATCAAAATCAAAGACTGGACTTACCGAGCGGTTGGTTTATAATGCCCGCGTCATTTCACCGCTTGCTGATTTGATCACATTCACAAATACCACAATCGAATAACGAACGACTGACGAACTGACTGTCGTAGCAGGAGAAGGTTTCTTCCACGAAAAATTGTCCGAGGGCTAGCTGAGAGTTCATAGAGTTCACAGGAGGATAGAAGGGTCGGCTGGCGCCGGCCTGCTCAATCTCTCTGTATATCTCAACTTCCTTCACAACCAGGAGAGACCAATATGAAACCTTCCGCCAGTAGCTTTAGTCACCCTCTCTCACTTTTGATAGCTCTGATTGCGATTGCCGTTACGGTGGTCGCGCAAGCCCCGACTGCCACGATTCGCGGCATCGTCAGCGATCCGTCGAAGGCGATCATCTCCGGCGCCAAAGTCGCCGCCACCAACAAATCCACCGGCGCGGAGCGCAACGCCACCACCAACTCCGCTGGCGAATTCCAGTTCAGCGCCCTATCTCCCGGCGATTACGAGATCAAAGTCACGATGCAGGGCTTCAAATCGGAGCTTCGCCCGCTGACGCTGCAGGTGGGCGAAAACCTGACTGTGGATTTCGATCTCGAAGTCGGGCAGACCAGCGAGACGGTGGTCGTCACGGGCGAGACTCCGGCCATCAACACTACCGATTACAAGATTGACGGCGTGGTCAACCGCAAGCAGATTGACAACCTGCCGCTCAATGGCCGCAACTTTTTGCAACTCGCGCTGCTCGAACCGGGCGTGAGCGTCACGGAGACCAGCAATCCCGGTTCTTCGCCGAACAACTTCTTCCGCGTCTCGATCGCGGGCGCGCCGCAGACCCAGACGGTCATCACAGTGGACGGCGCCTCGATCAACGACCGGGTGACCGGCGGCACGTCGCAGAACTTCTCGCAGGAGTCCGTGCAGGAGTTCCAGATCTCGACCTTCAACTTCGATCCCTCGACCACGGTCACGAGCGTCGGCTCGGTCAACGTCGTCTCGCGCAGCGGCGGAAACGATTTTCACGGGTCGGCGTTCATCTACTACCGCGACCACAACATCGCGGCCTACCCGCTGTTGACGCGCGACGCGCGCCGGTTTACCAATAAAGCTTTCGACGATCCGTTCTTCGCGCGCCGGCAAATGGGCGGCTCGATCGGCGGCCCCATCAGGAAGGACAAACTCTTCTTCTTCTTCAACGGCGAGTACAGCGACCAGGACAGCATCGTGCTGGTCAACAACAACCATCCGATCTGGTCGAAGTTCGACGGCCCGCAACCGCAACCGCTCACCTTCAAACAGACGAACCTCAGGTTCGATTACAAAGCGACCGAAAAGCACAGCGCCTTCCTGCGCTTTTCGACCGACAACAATCACTTCAACAACGCGGACGGCACGACCATGCCTTCGTACTGGGTGCCAACGCGCAATGTCTCGACGCAGATCCTCGGCGGTTTGACCTCGATCTTCTCGCCGAAGCTGGTCAACGATCTGCGTTACTCCTACGGTTACTACAGCGGGCGGCTGAAAATCCCGACTACGGAAGATTGCCCCGACCCGGTGGCTTGCATCGGCCTGGGCGGGCCACAGGTTTTGCTGACCACCGCGCCACAATTCGTCATCGGCAACAACGTCAACGTGCCGCAGAACCGCGTGCTGCGCACCTACCAGTTGACCGACACGTTGAGCTGGCAGAAAAGCTCGCACCGGCTGCGCTTCGGCGGCGAGTGGGATCATCGCTACGGCGTCGGGAGCTGGGCGTTCCTGGAGCCGGCGTTGTACGTGCTCTACGACCCGGTTCACCTGCTCTTGCTCATCCAGGGCACGGGCGGCGCAAATTCGCCGGTGCTGCCGCTCTACAACGCTCTGCCTGCGAGCGTGAAGTTGAATGCCACGGCGACAGCCCCACTCAATTCCACGCCTCCGACTTACCAGGAACTGCTCCAGCTTCCGCTCTACCAATTCTTTACCGGCATCGGCGATCCGGGGCAGCCGCAATCGTTCCGCCAACCGGAGGCGGCGCGCAATGACCGTTTACGCTTCTTTTTCGCCGATCAGTGGCGCGTCAACTCGCGCTTCACCTTGAACTACGGCATCGCCTATTCCTACGAGGACAACCTTCTCAATCACGACCTCGACCGGCCACAGATTCTCTCTGCCCTGCTGGGCGGTGATCTGCGCCCGCCCGGACGTGACAAGAACAACTGGGATCCGAGCTTTGGCTTCGCCTGGGACGTAGCCGGCAACGGCAAGACGGTCATCCGCGGTGGTTCGGGCGTCTATCACGACGCCAACCTCTTCTGGACGCGGCTCAACGAACGCGCCTACGTCGGCCCGTCGGGCAACGGGCGCTCGATCCTGCCGTCCTCGTTCTACGGACTCGATTTCAGCAACCCGGCGGCGTTCATCGGCAGAATTCTCCAAAATAACGTCGTCACCGGCGCCGGTCTGACAGCAATCCTGCCGACGTTGCGTGCGGCGACGCTGGCGCAGATAGGTAATGGGAAGGACCTCTCGGTTCGCGGCATCGAAACTTTCAAAACCACCGGCAACGCGGCCTTTGGCGGTATCTTCTCGCCGGACACTGTGACGCCCTACTCGATCAACGTCAGCGGGGGCGTGCAGCGTGAGTTGGCGCAGAACCTGGTCGTCAACGCTGATTTCGTGATGCGCCGCTCACTCAAGTTCGGCGGGTTGCACAACACCATGATCATTGACCGCAACCGCTTTGACAGCGTCAGCGGGCCGGTCATCCCGCGCTGCACATCAGCCGCGCAGGCCGCGAATCCGAAGGCAATCTGCTCGACCGGCCCGATTGCCATCTCGCACAGCGGCGCCAACTACCGCTACACTGGGCTGCACGTCAAGGTGGACAAGCGGTTCTCCAGCAACTACCTCTTCGTCGCCTCCTACGCGTTGTCGAAGTACACCGGCTTCAACGGCGTCGCCAACGGCGTGGTCAACTTCAACAACTTCTATGAGGGTAACGATTACCAGGGCGCGCACCGCCGCCACCGCTTCACCTTCAGCGGGTTCGTTGATCCGCCGAAATATGGCGGCGACAACAAATTCGTGCGCGGTCTGTTGAACGGCTGGCAGATCGGTCTGATTATGCCGATCGTCAGCTCGCCGCCGCTCTCCAACCTGATCAGCAACACGGATCTGGACGGCGACGGGATCAACACGCTGATCCTGCCGGGAGGGACATTCAACGGCTTCGGCAGCCGCTACGACGCTGACGATCTGCGCTCGATGGTCAATCAGTTCAACTCGACGCTCGCGGGCAAGACCACGCCGCGCAACCAGCCGATCCCGCGAATCTGCTTGCCTGATGATTCAACCTGCAACCCGACTCCGCGCAAGTTCGACAATGGCGACACTTTCGTCTCGACGGACCTGCGGCTGACGCGAAACATCAAGCTTTACGAGAATGCGCAGTTGCAATTGATCGGCGAGGTCTTCAACCTCTTCAATGTCTCGAACCTCGCCGGATACGGCGGCACGCTCAACGCGCCCAATTTCGGCCTCCCGACCACCCGCGCCGGCGGCGTGTTCGGAACGGGCGGGCCGCGCGCATTCCAGGTCGCCGCGCGGCTGACGTTCTAGCTTGAAGGCGGTTAAAGTCGGGGAGGGGAGTAGTTCTCTCCCCGGCTCAGATTTCCGACTCGGTTGGCGGCTTGATCGCCAAGTCATAACGGATAAAGCCGAGATAACGCAGACGATCAGGATATGGCCGAGCTCAACACGCCCCACGACGCCTTCTTCAAACGTCTGTTTGGCGACGTGGAGGTCGCGGCAGATTTTCTGCGCAACTATCTGCCAGCGGAAATCCTCGCTCGACTCGATCTGGACACGCTCCAGCTTGAAAAAGATAGTTTCATTGACCCGGAACTGCGCGAGTCCTTCTCCGATCTGCTTTTCAGAGTAAAGACGGTCACGAAGGCCGAGGTCTTCATCTACCTGTTGCTCGAGCACAAGAGCGCGCCCGACGCCTGGGTCGCGTTTCAACTGCTGCGTTACATCGTGCAGTTCTGGGAGCGACTGCGCGGTCAGGGCAGCCAGAGACTGCCGCTGATCATTCCGATTGTCTTTTATCACGGGCGGGAGCGCTGGAACGTCTCGCGGCATTTGAACGCCCTGGTCGAACCGGGGATCGCCGAGTTGCAGAAGTACGCGCTCGATTTCGAGTATCTCCTGCGCGATCTTTCGCCCGCTGGCGGCGAAAAGATCAAGGGGCAGCCGAAGCTGCGTTCCGGGCTGCAAGCTTTGCGCCACTTCTTCAGTGACGATCTTGTCGAGCGTGTGTGGGATATCGTCCGCCCGTTGCGTGAAATGAGGCTCGAGGATGCGTTAGAATTTGCGCGACCACTGCTGGCTTATATGTCGCAGGCCGGCAAAAAGATTAGCAAGGAGGTAATCATAGAAGCCATGCAAGAAGCATTTCCATATCCTGATCTCGAATTTGATAAGTCCGCGCTCTTCATCCAACAGTGGATGGAAGAAGGACGAGAAGAAGGACGAGAAGAAGGACGAGAAGAAGGACGAGAAGAAGGAATTCAGATCGGCGAGCATAAAGCTTTGTGCTCTCTGACGCTGCGCCTGATTCAACAACTCCTCGGCGAGATAGACGAGGCGACGCAGGAGAAGGTCAGGGCGTTGCCGAATCGGCGGCTTGAAGCCCTGGGTGAGGCCTTGCTGGGTTTCACTTCGTTCGATGACCTGCGCAAATGGCTGAACGATAATTCCGATCAACCCAGCGCTGGCGAGGCGGAAACGGAGTGACTATGGCGACCCTGTCAAGTCAGCCGACGGAGGCAGGATTGTCGCCGGAATTTGTAGGCGACATCTTGATCTACGTTGCCAGCGCCGCTCCTCATCTGACCGAGGAAGACCTGCGGGCAGCGGTGGCAGAGGCTTTCCCTGAACAAGCGGAGGTGATCGTGGCGACCTTGGCAGATAGATGGAAGCAGGAGGGTTTTCAAGAAGGCTTGCAAGAAGGCAAACGCCAGGGGGCTGCGGCGTTCGTCCTCCGGCTCCTGCAAAAGCAATTCGGCCAGGTGAGCGCCAGCGCCGCCGAGCGCATCCGTTCACTTTCGGTCGAGCAACTGGAAGAACTCGGGCCAGCAGTATTCGATTTCCGCCAGCTCGAAGACCTCGCCGCCTGGCTGCAGGCGCAGGCAAAGTAAGGTGAAGACTGTGCTTGAAACCCGGATCGAGTAGCAAAATTCCATCAGCGGCAGTACAATACGCGCCGCCTGACCGCTCGGTAAGTTGGTCCGGCGCACTATTTCCGGTTGCCGTATCGCGCATTCATTTAACGGCGAAGTAACTCAAAGAGCATTCCTTAGAAAATAGAAGCAGGCTGGGAGATCAAGCTGGGATGCCAGGGTTCCAACGTAAACCTCTGGCGTTCGCGACACAAAGTGGCGGGGCCGTCTGGATGACGCTTCTCGCTATTGCTTCCCCATCAACTTTTGGCCCCAGGGCCGTTTTCACCCGTCCATCCCAGGACAATTTTCGGAGGTTAATTATGCGTGTGCGGTTACTGAAGCTATTTGCACTTTCTCTGCTCATCCTTTTCCTGCCCCATTTGATCTTGGCCCAGGCGACCAACGGTAGCATTCGCGGCGCCGTCAGCGACCCGAACGGCGCGATGCTGCCCAACGCTACTGTCATCGTCAAACATCTTGAGACCAATACTGAGAGAAGAGTTGTGACCAAAGACGAGGGCGCTTTTGTCGTAGACAACCTGCAGCCCGGCGAGTATGAGGTCACAGTCGAAGCCCAGGGCTTCCAGAAACAATTGAAGCGGGTGACGGTGCTGACCAGCAACAGCGTCGCGTTGGATTTTTCACTCACCGTCGGCGCCAGCACTGAGACCGTCGTCATCACCGCGGAAGGCGGGCAGGTCAATACCAGCGATTACAAAGTGGACGGCGTGATCACGCGCGAACGCATCGAGAACCTGCCGCTCAACGGGCGCAGCTTCCTCTCGCTCGCCTCGCTGGAACCGGGCGTGGACGTGGAATTCAACGCCAATCCGGGCGCGGGCGGCGTCAATAACTATTTCCGCGTCTCCATTGCCGGCAGCCTGCAGACGATGACGCGCATTTCGGTGGACGGCGCCAACGTCAACGACCGCATCACGGGCGGCACGGCGCAGAACTTCTCGCAGGAGACCGTGCAGGAGTTCCAGATCACGACCTTCAACTTCGATCTCTCGGTCGGCAATACTTCGTCGGGGGCGGTCAACATCGTCTCGCGCACTGGTGGAAACCAGTTTCACGGCAGCGGCTTCTATTTCTTCCGCGATCACAACATCGCGGCGTTTCCGGCGTTGCGCCGTCCGAACGATCCCGCCGCGTTCAATCCGGGCTACAACAATCCCGACCTGCGCCAGCGGCTGGTTGACCCCTTCTTCGCCCGCCGCAACACGGGCGTCAATATGAGCGGCCCGATCAAGAGAGACAAGCTCTTCTTCTTCTCCAATTTCGAGTACACCAATCAGGTGGGCGCGCGGACCATCAGCTTCACCAACCCGCTCTTCTCCGGGTTCAGCCACGTCGGGCAACTGCCTTTCCGCGGCAAGCTCTTCAACACGCGGCTGGATTACAAACTCAACAACAAGCACAGCGCCTATCTGCGCTACAGCCAGGACAACAACACCAATCTGTCCGGCGGCGACAACCTGGAGTCTACCTGGACTTCCAGCCGCAACTACGCTTATCAGGCCAACCTGGGCGTAACCAGCATCCTCAATTCGCGCTTCGTGAATGAATTTCGGTATTCCTACTCGTACTTCAGCAACCAACTGCGTCCGCCCGATGAGAGCGAGTGCAGCAGCCCGCTCTATTGCTTCAATCTGAACGGGCCGCGCATCGGTGGCTTCGGGTTGACGCTTGGCAATGACAACAACGTCACCCAGCATCGCATCCTGCGCACCTATCAGTTGAATGAAAACGTCTACTGGCAGAAAGGCTCGCACCGCATCCGCTTCGGCGGCAATTGGGAGCACTTCTACGGTCACGGGAGCTGGGCGCGCATCTATCAGGGCACCTTCAATCTCTTCAGCCCGGAGACGTTGCAGACGCAGAATCCGACGTTGTACGCCGCCTTGCCCGCCAGCTTGCGCACAACCACGGCGGGGCTTCCGACCTTTGCCGACATTTTGACGCTCCCGGTCAACGGCTCTCTCTCGGTCAGCGTGGGAGACGCAAAGCAACCGCCGGCTTATCGCGGCAAGGAGGCCGCGCGCAACGACGCTTACCGCCTCTACTTTCAGGACACCTGGCAGCTCAGGCCGAAGTTCAGTTTCAGCTACGGCGTCGCCTGGTCTTTCGATGACAACCTCATCAGTCACGACCTGGACAAGCCGGAGTACCTGCGGCCAGTCCTGGGCGGACCGAACGCGGACCTGAGACCGACGCGGCAGGACTACAACAATTTTCAGCCGTCTATCGGCTTTGCCTGGACGCTCGACAGGAGCAACAAGACCGTCATCCGCGGAGGCTCGGGGGTTTATCACGCCTCGCCCAACTCGATTTACACCCGGCTGGGCGAGCGCGGATTCCTCGGCCCGGCCGGCAATGGTCTGGTGGCGTTCAATTCCCAATTGGTGACCAATCCGTTCGCGGGCACGCCCACTCCCGGATCAACTGTCGTTCAGCCGGCGACATTGAACTTTACGCAGCCGACCTCCTTCACCGGCCAGAACGCCATAACTTTGATTCCGAGCGTCAGAAACTCCCTGCTATCGAGGTGGGGAACCGGGCAGGACCTCTCGATCCGTGGCGTCGAGGTCACCAAGCAAGCGCTTGGGGCTGCCGGTGAGGGCATCTTTATGAGCGACAACACCACGGGTTATACCTTCCACGTCACCGCCGGAGTGCAGCGCGAGCTCATGCGGAATATGATCCTGTCGGCTGATTTCGTGATGCGGCGCGGCGTCCATTTCGGCGGCACCGAAGCAGTGTTCGGGATGGATCTCAATCGCGCTGGCCGGCCCAGGACAGCGGCTATCGATCCCGTCACTCAGGTCGTGACTTTGAACCCTTTGATGAATCCGATCATCCCTTTCTGCATCAACAACACTCAGTTGAACGATCCCAAATTCCAATGCTCATCGGGCGCCATTCTCGGCTTCTGGTCCGGGGTCAACACCCGCTATACCGGATTGCTGATGAAACTCAACAAGCGGTTTTCGGGCGGCTGGCAACTCACCAGTTCCTATGCTCTCTCGCGCTACGTCTCAGATCTCAATGTCGGAATCGGCGCCACCACAACGGATAATCTTTACGAGTCCTCCGGGATCAGCGGCGGCGACCGGACCCACCGGTTAACCTTCAGCGGCTTTTATGAGTTCCCGGCTTACAAAGGCGAAAACCTTCTGCTGCGCGGGTTGGCCAATAGCTGGCAGATCGGGTTGATTTCAGACGCGCGGAGCGCGCCTCCGCTCAACGCGACGCTGGGGCTGGATGTGGATGGCGACGGCGTCTCGCGGATCACGCTGCCAGGAATTCCGTGGAATGGTTTCGGACGCGGCCAGAGCGCCGACGACATCCGCAAGGCTGTGGCGGTCTACAACGCCGACGTCATCTCGAAGGCGAAACCCGTCCCGGCCAACGCCACCGCCGCGCAGATCGCTCAATGCACGCTGTTCGTTGACGGCGTGCGGATGTGCGGGTTCAGAACTCCGCTGAACCAGGTGATGCCGCTCGTCAGGTTGCCCGACAACTTCTCGAATGGCGATCCTTTCTTCTCGCAAGACATCCGGCTGACGCGCTTCATCAGGATCGGTGACAAAGTGCGGATTTCGCTGATCGCCGAGGCGTTCAACGTCTTTAACATCGCCAACCTGACCAGTTTCGGCAGTGGGCTGAACGCGCTGGCGGCGCCGGGAGCGATCCAGCAAGCGACTTTCGGACAAGCCGGTGACCGCGTCAATCAAATTTTCGGCACGGGCGGGCCGCGCGCGTTCCAATTCGCGGCGAGGTTGTCGTTCTAGCAAACGATTCAAAGTTGAAATGAAAAGAGGGCGTGATTTTCGCGCCCTCTTTTTCATGCCTGCTTCACGTTGCTCAACCGCTCGCGGGCGCTCTCCGGTTTTCGGATATTGCGATTGTTGCGAATATTGCGATTGGACGAGGCCCGGTGTATATTGCTCCTTGCCGGATGAAAGGGACATCCGGCAGATGATTTTCACCACGCTTATTTCAAGGAGTGACAGCGATGAAACACAAACCCGCCAACAGCAGAGCCAAAACAATTGCCGGCGACGAAGCCAGAATCGCCAGGGAGGTTTCTCAGGGGCTTTCCAGCGCGCTCAAAAGACGCCGGTCAATTTCAATCAGACTCTCCGGCTCGGAAAATGACCTCCGGCTCCCCAGCGCCGCCGCGCCGCTGCTCATCGAGATTCTCGATCAGATGAGCAAAGGCAAAACGGTTGAGGTGCTGGCCACCGACGTGGAGATTTCCACGCAGCGAGCCGCTGATCTGCTTCATGTTTCCCGCCCATTTCTGATTGAACTGCTGGAGAAGAAGGAGATTCCTTTTCGTCGCGTTGGCTCGCATCGCCGGATCAGACTAGGGGATGTCCTGGCGTACAAGCGGCGAATTGACGAACAGCGGATGGCGGCGCTTGATGAGCTTGCACAGATGAGTCAGGAGCTTGGGCTGGGGTACGACTGAGCATGAAGGATCTGATAGCCGTGTATGACGCTTGTGTGTTGTACTCCGCGCCGCTGCGCGATCTTTTGATGCGCGTGGCGGTCGCTGATCTGTGTCGCGCAAAAGGACTTTCCTGCCAGCATCCTCAATCCGCTTGGAGTGACAGCGCAACATCCCGACGAGTTCATCCTGTCGTTGATCAAACCGGAACAGGAGAAATTTCTGGAAACTATCGAGCGCCACCGCCAGACATTGCAGCGCCCGCAGAAAACCCGTGAAGAATATCTGGTCACTCTCGAAAAACAGGGACTCAGCAACACTGTTGCAATGATCCGGCAGTCCGGCTGGATCGAATCCTGACTCAATCCAACACCTGCTGTTGAATCACGGGCTGCGCTAATCGGCCCCCAGCGGTTCAAGCGGCTGCGGCGCGCCTTCGACTCCCAGGTCTTTCGCCGGCGCTTCTTCGCGCAGCCCGCGCTCTTCGATCATCGTGTAGATGGTCGGGATGACGAGCAGCGTGATCAGCGTCGAGGTGATCATGCCGCCCATCACGACGCGGGCCATCGGGGCCTGCAATTCGGCGCCTTCGCCGATGCCCAGCGACATCGGGATCAGACCGAGGATGGTGGTCAGCGAGGTCATCAAGATGGGGCGCAGGCGGCGGCGGCCCGCCAATTCGACCGCGTGCCGCAAGATCAGCTTGTCGCGGTGGCGGAGCAGGTTGGTGTAATCAATCAGCACGATGGCGTTGTTGACCGCGATGCCGGCCAGCAGGATCACGCCGATGAAAGCCTGCATGTTGAACGTGGTCTCGGTCAAAAACAGCGCCAGCGTGACGCCGATGGCCGCCAGCGGGAGCGAGAAGAGAATGATCAGCGGGTCGCGCAGCGACTCGAACTCCGAAGCCATGACCATGTAAACCAGCACGATGGCCAGAATCAGGCTGAAGAGCAGTTCCCGGAACGACCGCTGCTGCTCTTCGTATTCGCCGCCGTAATTGATGGAAAAACCCGACGGCATGGTCATTCCGCCGAGCTGCCGGTCAACGTCGCGCATGATCGAGCCGAGGTCGCGGTTGGCGTACCCGGCGGTGACTTGAACCAGGCGCTCCTGATCCTGGCGTTCGATGGAGACGGGGCCTTCGCGGCGCTGCATCTTGACCAGGTCGCCGATGGGCACGGCCTGTCCCGAAGGCGTGAGCACCGTCACGTTCTGCAAATGTCCGAGATTGGCTCGCTGCTCTTCGCTCAGGCGAACGAGGATGTCGTATTCCTGGCCTTCTTCGCGGAACTGGCTGGCGCGGCGGCCGCCGACCACAGTCTCCAGCGTGTCGGCGATGTCCGAGGAGTTGATGCCCAAAGACGCGGCTTTGGCGCGGTCAACCGTGATGAGCATCTCCGGCATGCCTTCGCGGCGGCTGATCTGGGAGTCGGTGATTCCCGGCACGCCGTCAACGATGTCTTTGACCTGTTTGGCGACGTTGCTGGCGACCTGCATGTCGTGGCCGCGGATTTCGACCGAGACGCGCTCGCCGGAGCCGCCGCTGCCCGGCCCCATCCGGCGCGTCATCGAGTTGTTGCTGCTGGCGCGCACCCGCACCAGCATTCCGGGTTGCACATTGAGCTTGGGCCGGAGCGCGTTGACCATCTCCTGGACTGAGCGTTGGCGCTCGGATTTGCTCTTCAACTGCACAGTGAAATCGGCGGTGTGTGTGGATGAGCCGGACATAAAGCCTCCGCCGCCGACTTCGACCATGATGCGCTCCATCTCCGGCACTTCGCGTTTGATGATGGCTTCGAAGCGATTGGCCAACTCGTTGGTGACTTCGATCTTGGTCCCCGCCGGCAGTTCCACACTGACTCTCAATTCGTTTTCATCGGCTTCGGGCATCATCTCGACGCCGATGAACGGGACCAGACACATGCTGCCGGCGAAGAGCAGGGCGGCGCTGAAGACGACTGTTTTGCGATGGTTGAGCGACCAGCGGATGGCGCGCTGATAACGTTCATCCAGCCCATTGAGCGCGTTTCCGCTGACTTGAACGATCTTGGCCATCCAGGAATGCCTCTTGGCGTCCGGCGGGCGAACCCTCAGATACCTGGAGCACAGCACCGGAACCAGTGTCAGTCCGATGACCAGCGCGAAGATTTGCGAGAAGGCGACAATGTAGGCCAGTTGCTTGAACATGACGCCGCTCATCCCGCCCAGGAAGATCAGCGGCAGGAAAACCGCCGCGGTGGTAAGCGTCGAAGCGACCAGCGCCGTGGTCACCTCGCTGGTTCCGAAGACCGCGGCCTCGGAGTGCGTCATCCCTCCTTCGCGATGGCGGAAGATGTTTTCGATGATCACGATCGCGTTATCCACGATCATCCCCACGCCCAGCGCCAGCGCGCCGAACGACATCGTGTTCAACGTGAACCCGCTCACATACATCAGCATGAACGTGCCGATGACCGTGATCGGGATCGAAGTGGCGACGATCAGCGTGCTGCGGATGTTGCGCAGGAAGAGCAGCAACGTCAGGATGGCCAGAATTCCGCCCGTGATGGCCGCTTGCCGCAGGTTGTTGATTGACCGCGTGATGAATATCGAAGAATCCATCATCGCCCGGATGGTGATGTCGGGGAACGATTTCTGCAATCGTTCGATCTCTTCGCGCACCTTCTCGGCGACCGTCACCGTGTTCGCGCCCGACTGTTTGCGAATGGAGAAACGGATGCCGGGTTTGTCGTCTATGCGCACCATCTGCCGGACCTCTTCCTGGGCGTCCTGGACTTCGGCGACGTCTTTCAGGTAGATGGGCACGCCGCCGCGCGACGTGACGACGACGTTGCGCACCTGTTCGACGTTACTGAACTCGCCTTGCGACCGCACCAGCACTTCATATTTGCCTTCGTCCATCGGGCCGACCGGGCGATTCCGGTTTTCCAGGCGCAGGATGTTGGTGATCTGGTTGACTGAAAGATTGTACGAACGCAGTTTTTCGATGGAAGGCTTGACGTGAATCTGACGCCTGAGGCCCCCGCGAATGTCCACCGCGGCCACGCCGGGCAGCCGTTCGAGGCGAGGTTGAATATCTTTCTCCAGCAGCGTTCGCAACTCTCTTGGGTCTCTGTCGCCGGACACCGCCAGGAACATGATCGGGAACTGCGTGGTGTCGAATTTGTAGATCGTCGGAGGTTCGACATCATCGGGCAGCGTTCCCCGCATGCGGTCAACCCGCGTGCGCAGTTCGTTGGCCGCTTCATCGAGGTCGACGTCATAATCGAAGCTCACCCGGATGCTGCTGGAACCTTCGGACGAATTCGAGGAGATGCGATAGATGCCGGGCGCGGAACTGATCGAGGCCTCGAGCGGGCGCGTGACCAGATTCTCCATTTCTTCGGGAGCGACGCCGGGATAGGTCGTCCGCACCGTGAGCGAAGGGCTTTGGATCTCCGGCATCAGGTCCACCGGCAATCGCATAAATGAAATCGCTCCGAGCAGGACCAGCACGGAGACGAACATGAAGACAGTGATCGGGCGGCGAACTGAAAACGCTGGTAAATTCTTCATTGGCTACTCTTCTTTTGCCAGGGCTTGTCGCCTGGCTGTTGATTGGCTTGCTGTGAGGGTTGACTTGATGGCGGCGCTGGCTGTCCGGCCTGCCGTCCGCCCGGCTTCCCACCTGGCGATCCCTGGTTTTCGGCCTGTTGCTGCGGCGGGCCGCCTTGCTGACCTTGTTGTCCCTGTGGCCCCGGTTGCCCTTGTTGCCCCGGTTGCCCCGGCTTGCCCATCACTCTGACGCGGTCGCCATCTTTGACCAGGTTTGACCCCCGCCCGATGACCGTGTCGCCGGCTTTCAACCCACTCACGACTTCGACCTTGTCCTCCTGGGTCAGGCCGGTTTGGACGGCGACGAATTTGGCCTTCTCCGACTCGATCACGTAAACGCCAGGTTGTTCGCCGCGATAAACCAGCGCATCGCGCGGCAGCAAGGTCGTTTCGCGCGTGCTGCCCAGATCAAGCTCGACGCGCGCGAACATCTCGCCTTTGAGCATCCCGTCGCGGTTGGGGATCTCAATCTCGACCAAACCGTTGCGCGTTTGCGCGTCCAGCAGCGGCGAAATGCGCATCACCCGCCCGGTGAAGCGTTGCCCTGGCAAGCTGTCAACCGTGACCGACACCGGCAGGCCGCGACGGACGCGCGAGATGTCGCGTTCCGAAGCTTTGGCGTCAATTATCATCGGACTGACGCTGATGATCGTGGCGAGGGGAGTCCCGGAGTTGACCATCGCGCCGGTGTCCATCAATCGTCTGGCGACCACACCGGCGATGGGCGAGTAAATGCGCGTCTGGCTCTGGCGGATGTTCAATTCGCGCTGCTCGGCTTCGGATTGCCGTTTCTGCGCGTGCGCCAGCTCCAATTGAGATTGGGCGACGCGGCGGCGCATTTCGAGCGTGTCAAATTCAATGCGCGAAAGCAGCCCGGCCTCGATCAACTGTTTTTTGCGTTCAAGCTCGGCCTTGGCGTTGCCCAGTTCGGCTTCGCGCTGCGCGATCGTAGCTTCGACCACGGCGATGGAGGCTTTGGAGCGTTCAACCTGTTGGAGGATTTCGTCGTCTTCGATCTCGGCGATCAACGCTCCACGCGCGACCGGTTGCCCAGTGTCAACCAGAATGCGCACCAACCGCCCGGCCATCTTCGGGCTGACCTCGACCTGCTCTTTGGCGCGCAGCGATCCCGTCAACTCGACTTTCTCGCTGACCTTGCCGCTGGTGACCACGTCGGTCTGCACCGGCTGGGTGCGTCCGCCGCCGCCAGGACCGCCACCGCCAGGACCGCCGCGTCCTGCCGTGGCTGCTGGTTGTTCCTTGGATTTAACAGCTTTAAAAACCCGGAAACCGATAAAGCCGGCCAATGCAATTAGAGGAATAGCGATGAATAGGAATTTTACTGCTCTTCTTTTGGGCATTATGCTTCCTTTTTAGTTGATGCTCTTCAAATCTCGAATTTTGGATGTGCGGTTCTTTGTCAGTATTAATAGACGTTTGCGCGCGGCGTTCAATTACAAGTTTTTCGAGCGTTACGGTACAGGGAGCGGTAGCGATCTTCGAGCGGTACGGTACAGGGAGCGGTAGCGACCTGGCGCTGTTGAAGGCCTTGATCATCGTTTCGGCCACCGGACAGAAAAATGTAAGACAGAAAAATAGAAGGAGATGCCATTTTTCTGTCTCACATTTTTCTGTCTGGTGGTCTCCTGGCCGAAACGACGATCAAAG
>Ga0187892_10003082_pt1 | contig 31338 bp, 37 predicted proteins | sample MA1701073metaG_FD_139345 | JGI IMG/M metagenome (GOLD analysis project Ga0187892, IMG submission 139345) | Bio-ooze microbial communities from a basaltic lava cave in the Kipuka Kanohina Cave System on the Island of Hawaii, USA - MA170107-3 metaG ...
CAAATTCGAAGATTTTGACGCTATACTTGCGAGTATACTGCTATCAAGACCTCCAGACAACAAGACGGCCTCAGACAAATTTCTCTGAACACTTGCCGTGAGCGCCTCTCTTAATTCAACACATTCATTATTTGACATGCTAACCAGATCTTTCTACCTTTATTTTACGATAATGGTCATTCGATTAAGAGTTTTATAATAGATGTCTTGAATGCAACCTATGGAAAAGGCGATAGCGAAAAGACAAGTGAAAGGCACTGTCAAAGTTAGAGAAGCGAGAGGATATTCTCTTGCAGAGCTTCGGGAAGTGGGGCTTGATCGGTTCAGCGCTATGGAAAAAGGTGTCCAAGTAGATAAATTAAGAAGAACCAAACATGATGAAAATGTTAAGAGACTCAGCTCCGCTCTTAAGGAGAAGTAAGTTTTCGTTCAAAAGAAACAAGGTTTATATAAATTGCACGTCAAAATCATGATGTGTTACTGCCTTCAGAAATTGAATCCAAGTCTTTGATACCAGCCGTCCGTGCGATCCTTGCTAAGAAATTGTCTAACGAGCATTCTCTCAAGGAGGATGAGATTGCCAGAATACTGGGAGTCACGCAGGCTGCTGTGAGTAATTATGTGCGAGGTACAAGAGGTGATACTCAGCTTGTCGAGAAATTAGGTGCAGTCCCTGAAGTTATGAGGATGATAGATGATATTACAAAAGATGTGGCTGCAAGCAACACGTTTGGTGCATCAAGCATGTCGAAGTATATTGCGTTGTTCAATTATATTAGACAGAGTTTGCTCATCTGCGATGTTCACCATGCTCTGGAGAAGGATATTGATGAAGGCGTCTGCAAAACATGCGAAAGTAATCTTTTGAAGCAGAACTGAATTCCTTATAAAATAACCGTGAATAAATCAAGTTTCTAGTATAAGCATTGACTAATTTTCTAGCAACCATTTAATCGGAATATCCTGAAACTTACCATCAGGCAATACGCGCCTCAACGAAATTGGAAGCGCTTTCTGCTCAAGCTCGTATGCCGCCATCATGATTGCGTTAGTTACTCCCTCTGCTGCAGGAACCAATGACGGAGCACCCAAGGAAAGTTGCAATGCCCTTGCGCCTATGATCCTCGCCCTTTCAAACCGTGTGAGCCTTGGTAGACCTACAAGTATCTTCATAGCTTCCTTTGGTTTCAGCTCTCTTAGCTCTTGCTCAATCTCTTCTGGTCTTACCTCTTCAACGGCAGCTGTCACCCTTTCAACTTTTTCAGTCTCAACGACCTCTAAGGGCTCGGTTACCTCTGCTACTTCAGTAACAGTTACCGCTTCGGCTTTCTTTGATTTTGTCTCAGTTTCTACCCTAGCTTTCGCTGATTCTTTATCCTTAACCTTTTTAGAAGACTTACCTTTAGCAGCCAAGAATATCAGCTGAAGTAAACGTAATCTAAATAAATGTTACGAAAAAATTCTCGATTCTACACGGAATTTCGCTTAAATAATTGCATTGACAATGATTTACGTGCAGGCTGGATCCGTATCAAGAACCAAACTGTTGTTAGAGCTCAAGGGCAAGGGTACATCTGAATGCGAACTAGCGAGACATCTTGCACCTCACACGGTTGGGAGCCTTCTTAGAGCGATACCTGTTGAGGGCAGGACCCATAAATTTGAGGACAAGTTTGTATATTTTGAAACTGGATTAACAATCGGGACAGAGAAATCGAGAACTTCGTTCAAAAGGGGCGAACTTGCGTTCATGATAGCTAACGGTTCGATATGCGTATTTGTGAAGGATGCAACAAGTTCTGGACTCAATCCAATAGGAAAGGTAACGTCGAACCTTGAACTACTGGAAACTTCAGAACCTAGAGATGTGCTTGTTTTAAAACAGCCTTAACTTGCTTATTGTTTAGTTTCCGAATCAGCTTTTGCATCTGACTTTGACTTTGCGTCTGATTTTGCATCAGACTTGTCAGGTCTTGCATCAGGCTTGGTGTCTGGTTTTACTTCTAGTAACAACTGATAGACTCTATGGCCGCTGTAACCACCAATGGGTTTGACAGAGCCCTGAGACTCGAGTGATCTTATATACGCATTAGCGACCGATATCTTGACACCAAGGTTTCTAGCCAATGCTTGTGGTGTTACTGCTTTGAGTCCCGCTAATGATTTGAGACCTTGCTTTTCATCCAGCAAGACAGTTACCTTGGATTTCTGCTGCCCCTTACCCTTTGGCTTTTTCTCATCCTTCTTTTCCGTCTGGGTTTGGGGAGATGCTCCGTCCTGTGATTTGGATGATGACGAAAGTGATTTCTTCTTTGTTCCACCCATGGCTTACACCCATGCAAAACCAGTTTATTAACGTTCAACCATTATTCATGTTGCCAAACCAGTCCCCACTTTGCTTTTATCTGAGCCTAATGGATCATTAGCGAATGGACTACGCTATTATAGCTGATACCTTCGAGATGATGGAGAAAACAACGAAGCGATTAGAACTTACTGATTATCTTGTTAAACTTCTAAAATCAACGCCTTCGAAATTAATCGATAAAGTTGTCTATCTTATGCAGGGCAAATTGTATCCAGACTATGAAGGTGTTGAGCTAGGTGTTGCCGATAAGCTTGCAATCAGGGCGATATCCGCATCATCAGGTTTGAGTGCAGAAAAGATTGAGGAGATGTATAGAAAAACTGGAGACATTGGTGGCGCAGGTGAACTTGCCCTGCAGACAAAGACTCAAACAACATTATATTCTTCAGCCATCACGGTCGAAAGAGTATATTCGACATTAGAAAAGATTGCGAGTCTCGTTGGCGAAGGTTCTCAGGATATGAAAATTAGGTACATAGGAAGCTTGCTCAACGATGCAACGCCCAAAGAAGCTAGGTACATACTCAAGATAATAACTGGAAAATTGAGATTGGGTATTGCGGATTATACAGTTCTTGATGCACTAGCAGTTGCATTTACTGGCGAAAAAGAGAATCGAACTATACTTGAGAGATCCTACAACATAACTAGTGATCTAGGTCTCGTTGCAAAAACACTTGCAACAAAAGGTCTCGAAGACGTTAGCACTATGAAGATCGAAGTGTTCAAGCCAATAAGACCTATGCTGGCTGAAAGGGTTTCCACTGCAGAAGAAGCTCTGCAGAGAACTGAAGGCAAGTGTGCAGCCGAATACAAACTTGACGGCGAAAGGCTGCAGATACACAAGGACGGTGAAAAGGTTATGTTGTTTTCAAGACGCCTAGAAAATATAACAAACCATTATCCCGATGCCATCGAAGCAGTCAATAAATTCGTGGACATAAAGGATGGCATACTGGAGGCAGAAGCCGTTGCAATTAATCAGGATACTGGGGAATACTTACCATTTCAAGAACTTATGCACCGAAGGAGAAAGTATGGAATAGAAGAAGCTGTTAAAGAATATCCAATATCATTGAACTTCTTTGACATCTTGTTCATGAACAAGAAAGATCGGACGCAATTACCTTACGCAAAAAGAAGAGAACTGCTTGAAGGCGTGATAAAAAATGATTCAATAATAAAGTTGGTACGAATGATAACTACCAGCGACGAACAAGAGATCGAAAAGTTCATGGAAGAAGCAATAAGTGATGGTTGCGAAGGCTTGATGATAAAGCACCTTGCGAGCAACTACAGGGCAGGCGCAAGAGAATTTGCGTGGGTAAAACTCAAGAGAGAATACAGGAGCGAACTCGCTGACACTCTAGATCTTGTTATTGTTGGCGCTTTCCATGGGAGAGGAAGGAGGGTAGGAAGATACGGTGCGCTTCTCTTGGCCGCATATGACAAAGAAGACGATATCTTTCGAAGTGTCTGTAAAGTTGGAACTGGTTTCACAGATGAAGACCTTGCGAACTTTCATTCAATGTTAAAGCAGCACTTGATCGCGCACAGGCATGCTAGGGTCGATTCTAAGCTAGAAGCCGATGTATGGTTTGAACCAAATGTTGTTATTGAAATAATTGCGTCTGAAATAACGCTCAGCCCTTTGCATACTTGTGGAATGAACGCTGTAAGGCAAGGAAGCGGTTTAGCGTTGAGGTTTCCAAAATTCACGGGCAAGATACGAGAAGAGAAAAGTCCTGAAGATGCAACTACAGTTAAAGAAGTAATAGATCTTTACAGAAAACAACTAAAAGTAGTGAAGGAAGATACTATTGTTACTGAAGAACGTTAGTTACTAAAAACTTCTATCAAAAATATAGGAAGGATTATTAAATAGATTAGCACTTTGGTATGTGTTATGTATAGCGGGGAACTTGAGGTTCAGGCTAAGAGGAAGGCGCTGGCAGTTCTGCAGGACGAAATTACCAAACTTCTGAACTCTGCAAGGGATCTTTCATCGGTTTATGCTCTTTTGATCAAAGGCGATTCGAAGGGCCTTCAGGTATACCTTGAAAGAATGCGAAACTCCGAAGAGGAGGTAGAGAATCTTAGAAGGAAGATAACAAGGGACGTTTCCGAAATTGGAAGTTTGATGATGAACAGAGAAGACATTCTTAGAACTGCTTACATGATGGACGAAATTGCTGGTTATATGAGCGGTGTTGCGTTCAGATTATCCACTATCAAACCAGCAGTCTTGAAGAAAGAGTTTGATTCAGAAATTCAATCACTGATAGACATGGTTGTCGAAATGTTGTTCAGGCTAAACGAAATGGCGAGGGCGCTAAGCATGACTCCCTTGTCAGCAATCGAAATCGCACCCGCTGTGCAAAAGCTGGAAAGGCAGGTCGATGACAAGTACAGAGCGCTTGTCATAAAGACCCTGAATGATGTTGCCAACGTAAAGGATGTTTTGCTTATCAAGGATGTTCTTGAGGGAATCGAAGGCATGGCAGACAAATGCTTGGAAGCCTCCGATTCATTTACGATTTTGGCCCTAAACATGTAGTTATATGAGCAAGATAAAGGGCGAGCTTGTAGAGAACAGGATAGTAATATGGGATCTAGAGCAATCTAGGAACCTCTTCAAGGAGGGATTTTACGGTAAACCCTTGGGCGTGCCAAAACCGAAGGGCACAGACTTCAATGCACCGTTGATCTTGGATTTGATCGAAGGCTACTATCTTACAAAGAATGACAAATTAACTATCTATCAGAAGAGCGAGCGTAATTTGATTTCTGAGAAAAGGATGAATGCTATATGCAAGAGTGAATATGCTGATTTTGACAACAAATACTTGGTATTTAGGGAGCTAAGAGATACTGGCTATGTTGTCACGCCGGGGATAAAGTTCGGATGCGATTTTGCAATTTATGAGCACGGGCCAGGGATAGATCATGCGCCGTATCTTGTGCAGGTCGTGAAACCTGACGAAATGCTTACTGCCACGGCAATAATACTTGCTGGAAGATTAGCAACCACAGTAAGAAAACAGTTCATACTTGCCATATCAAGATTGCAAGATAAGAAAGTAGAGTTTGTTTCGTTTGACTGGTGGAGAGCGTAATCGTTTACTTTCCTAACTCTGAGAGATAGCTCTTCACGTGACCAGCAATAACATCATAAGCTTCGATCGCTTGCTTGCTCATTTCAATCTTGTACTCAGGCTTCCAGTCGCCGTAGATCCTTATACCATTCTCTGTAGGATCGATGCGTATATCACCCTCTTCGAGTAAAACCGTGGTTAACAATGATTTTAGGTTTGAATCATGGTTCAGTCTATCAGCGATCTGTCCTCCCTCCCAGCTCAGATCAACCACTTCTTTACGGATCACACCCTTGGTTTTTTTTCTCGTTCTAGCTATGAGCCTGTCTTCAAAAATCCTTCCGTTACCAGCAACAACAAAGTGTGTCTGTATGTACGGCAGCGCTCCGTAAGGAGGAATGAATTCCGACATATTATCCCCTCCTTATGATGTGGATATAATCAAAGTTCTTGCCCCGCACCTTCAGGCACCCCATATTATCGACCATGCGTGATGTTCCGCTAAAGTAGAAGCTAAAGAAGGGTTGTTTTTCTATGCCTGATTTTCCGGAATCGACGAATTCAGACTCTATGCCAAGATGCTTGAGATGGCCTAGTAATATCTTACGAACGTCTGTCTCCAGATATTCCTTCTCTCCTTCCATGGACAATGGGCATATTTCTCCGTCAAATAAAGATTTCAAATTTATCAAAGCGTATGTATAGTCTTATCAGAAAAAGTGGTGATGCATCTCTAGCTTATGCGGTCTATTGGTATCGACAGGTAAGTTGTGTCTGTTGCAAAATCTGCCTTTTCAGCGCTTATAATGATCTGGTGATGCGACTTGGTCAGACCAAGTGTCGTGTATGTATACACGCCAGCATCTTCTCTATCCAATTGTATCATCGTACCATCATAGTACGCCTTTATTACATCGGGATCGACTGCGTTTCCTTCCAAGTCTGTGAATGTTGCTATGAATCTTGCTACTTCGTTTTGCGCGTAGTATACTTCATCTGACATTATTGTAGTTACGATTTCCTGCTTGAGCGAATTAGCTGCTTCTTCCTGCTGGTCCATCAGTATTGGCTGCCTGTACTCTCTTGATTCGATTATTAGTTCACCTTTTTCATTCTTGATCTCTCTTCCGTCGTTGTTGATTGCTGTATCGACTGTTATCCCTCTACTGTTCATGGTTTGGCCAGTCAGAGCCTTTACGCCATTGCATGCAAATGTGACCTGTTCGACATGTATGATACCAACAGTAAGATATGCTCTCCTTTCATCATTGTGAGTGAATACATCGTATCCTGCAACGTGGCATCCAGAGAACTCATATTGTCGAAGTTTCTCGTGTTCTTCAGCATATAGATCAGCTCTACTTTCCAACAGTTGCACTTTGACTGTTCCAGTCACTGGTACCACATTTATTGTCGAGTTTGGTTTTGGTTTTGTCATAATCGAACGATCACCAGCTCTTGAAGGAGTCCCGTCTATAGATAATCCATCAGGGAGCTTTCCAATGTCCTGTGCAATCCAGTTCAGCAAGGTTCTCTTGTCAGCATGGATAAATCCCTGCAGTTTGATTGTATGGTAACCTGATTTCTGCATCAGATTGCTTGTCTGCAATACATCGAATGTTGTTATCTTCTCGGATCCGTATGGACTTTCTATCTCAACTATTATCTTCTCTGCTATGTCAGTTTCCCCGTTTGAGACTACTGGTGCTAGTGTGTAGTCAGGGTTACCAGTTGGGTTGAATGCAATTGCCTTGCCGAAGACACCGGAAAGCAAGAGCATCGCCCCTACCAGTGTGACCGCGGCTATTGTTGCGAATGCCGTCTCTCTTCTGTTCATTCTAATCATTACTGCACAAACATTAGCCACACAATATAACGGATCTCAAATACGCAACATGTGCAAAATATGTGTGCTTTTGGCATAGTTTAGCTGTATTCAGCTGTATAGATTTACACAAAGAATAGTTATCTGAAACCTATAGCCAGTCTGAATGAACCAGATGATACACTTTCTTTCTAGTATCGTCAAGACTGCTCCTTTCAATTACTAATCCTTGACGCTTCAAGTCGTCTACTGCACTCTGCACCGTTCTCCTGGGTAGACGCGTCAAGCGGATCAGCTCTCCCTGCTCAATCGGAGATTTTGTTTTGATAATATAATAGATGAATTTTGCGGCGGGACCGCCATCAGGATCTTTACGCAGGTATGAAACGCCAAACGATGCTTTCGATAAAATTCCTCTCCGTTGCGACTCAACGGATACAACATCATCGATACCTATTTCAGCCAAATTCACACGTTCTCCGAATTCTGCCATCAACGCAGATTGTTGAGACCCAAGGGGAGCCTCGAAGATAAAATTGCTTGGCGGGTATTTGTTAGTGAGTGCGCCTACAGAGCTCCAGTTCACGAATCCTTTTTCATCGTAAATTCCTACGCTAAATCCCTGATTTGCTTCAAGAACCACCTTGCTGGAACCAAGCTTCATAGCCTCTTCAACCTTAACCAATGTTTCCTCTACACTAAGCTGATGCCTAGGATCTCTCTTGCCTACTTTCCACTGAAAATCAAGACCTGCTGATGTTACTGTTTCAGTAATCTTTTGCTTCTGTTCAGGATTCAGATCAATCATATTTTCACCGACCTCGATAATGTCGAATCCTTCCTTCGCAGCTTCGCTTACAAACCTATCGAATGCGTTTTGCAGGATCGCAAATTCGGTAACGGTGCTTCCAGTTGATGCACGAACATTAAAGCTGTGATAAAATTTAATCTTCTTCATCAGACTACCTTGCGATGCTAATAAAGGAAGGGCGCCATCGATCTTAACCACATCTATGAAAGGAGCTATGAGCTCAAAATTCTCATTATCTATGCTCTGTAGCCTGTCGCTAACGTAAGTAAGGCCGTCCTTTCGAGGCTTTTTTGAATCTACTCTGCTCTTTACCAGATCATCTAACAATTCGGAATCACCTTGTGTGAGTTTCGCATATATTTTTACATTTGTGCCTCTTTTCTGCACATAACATGCATATCCTGCGCATTTGAATGCTATTATATCTCAATTCTCACAATGCATGTGATCAAATGAATGCCAAAACAAAGCTGGGAATCGCTGCGGGTATAATTGCCCTTGTTGCTATAGCTAACTATGTTGCACTTCTGGGCTCGTCGGTAGCTCAAGATAACGATGCTGCCCCTATAGATCAAGACCGAATAACTACCAACGTTTTGAGAATCGGATATTTCCCTAACGTTAACCATGCCCAAGCAGTAATAGGAATAGGGAGAGGAGATTTCCAAAGAGCAATGGGTGATGTTGAAATGAAGACGCAGGTATTTAACGCAGGTCCATCAGCAATCGAGGCATTATTTGCAAACCAGATAGATGCCACGTACATTGGTCCCAATCCCGCAATCAATGGATACGTCAGATCTGAGGGAGGTTTGAGAATTGTCGCTGGTGCCGCAAGTGGAGGTGCTATTTTTTTAGTCAGAAATGATGTAGGAATAGAATCAGCTGAGGATTTTGCTGGAAAGAGATTTGGTAGTCCACAGCTTGGCAATACACAGGACGTAGCGCTTCGAGCATACCTGCTAGAGAATGGATACAAGACAACAGAAAATGGCGGAAATGTAGACGTATTGCCAGCAAAGAATTCTGATATTCTTACATTGCTGTTAGAGAAGGAGATCGACGGTGCATGGGTAGCAGAACCATGGGGTGCCAAATTTCTGAAGGAAGCCAATACGAGGATTTTTCTAGATGAAAGAGACTTGTGGTCAGAAGGTAGATTTGTAACGGCTCACCTAATAGTGCGTGCAAGCTATCTTGAAAATAATCCTGGTGTCATAAAGAAACTACTTGCAGCACACGTTGACGAGACTACGTGGATCAACGAACATAAAGACGAAGCTCTCAGTGCGCTAAATGCTGAAATTGCAAAACTTACAGGTCAAACAATTCCGGAAGATGAGCTGAATGATGCTTTCTCAAGACTTGATATTACATACGATCCCGTTAAAGAATCGCTTATCAAATCGGCAGATGCTGCGTATGATTTGGGCTTCTTGGGCGAGGAACGACCAAACTTGTCAGGAATTTATGATCTGACGCTGTTGAATGAAGTTCTTAAAGAAAAGGGACTCGCAACAATACCCTAATAATGACTATTGACTTCAAATGACAGACGAAAATCACGTCTTTTGAATTTTGCTTATATAGCGTTGGTAAGGATGCGGTCTGTTCCATGAGTTCGCTGAATTCCAACCAAATTGTGTATGGTTGAAATATGCTAAAAGCACACATATCTTGCACATATTGCGCATTTGACATCCGTTATATTGTAAGGATTACTTGATGCCTCGTAATGTCAACCCAACAACTACAAATGAAGAGAGCGCTCCAGATCAAAGAGATTTCGAAGCACTATAGCGATCTTCATACATTGAACAATATCAGCATAGATGTAGATGACGGTGAATTCCTTACGATAGTCGGACCGTCAGGATGTGGAAAAAGTACCCTGTTAAATATTGTAGCAGGTCTTGACAAATCCTACACAGGTAACGTACTTGTTAACGGTCAGCCTGTGGAGTCTACGGGACCTGACAGAATAGTCATTTTTCAAGAAGGTGCTTTATTTCCGTGGCTTACAGTTTTGGAAAACGTTGAATTCGGACTAAGAGTCGCAAGCATTCCAAAAGACAAACGCAGAGCAACTGCATTGCGTTATATTGACATGGTGCAGTTATCAAGATTTGCTGATGCTTACATCTATCAGCTGTCAGGAGGAATGAAGCAGAGAGCAGCTATAGCCCGTGCGTTGGCGTTAGAGCCGAAAATATTGCTGATGGACGAACCTTTCGCTTCACTTGATGCTCTAACCAGAACTAAGCTGTACAGTCAGTTACAACAAATTCACCAAAACACCAAAAAGACTATTCTTTTCATAACTCATGATATACGTGAAGCAGCATGTTTGGGTGACAGGGTTATCGTTCTGTCATATAGACCAGCTAGGATAAAGAAGGAGTTTATTGTTGATCTCCCCAGAGAAAGAAGAATTGATGATCCAGATCTTCAAATAGTCGTAAGAGCAATATTGGAGGAATTAAAGGAGGAAGTGAGACTTGCAGCAAGAGATAGAGTTAGAACAGAAGCCTACTGGTAAACGCAAGATCGATCTTGATGATGCGGCCAATATCGCATTATTTCTTGCAATATTCCTAGGCGTCTGGCAACTGGCATTCATGTCGGGAATATGGCCAAAGGTATCCTTACCATCACCTGCAATAGTTGGAGAAACCTTTGCAAGGTTGATTACGAATTCTTCGTTATTCATCGGTATTGGTGTAACTCTGTGGAGACTCGCTGCTGGATTTGCGATTTCTATCTCTATAGGATTGGTGACTGGGCTTGCGATGGTAAAGTTTAGAGGGTTTGGAAGAACAGTAAATTCCTTCTCTGCGGGTCTATTAGCGTTTCCCAGCATAGCATGGGTGCCGTTTTCGATTCTGCTGATCGGGTTTAACGATTTTGGTATTATGTTCGTGGTAATTATGAGCTCAGTCTTTTCTGTCATGATATCGACATACAGCAGCATACGAAACGTTCCTCCAATGTACTTACGTGCAGCCAGAAACATGGGTGCGAAAGGGGTGCGTCTCTTTTGGCACGTAATGTTACCAGCAGCAACACCATCATTGATTATTGGTGTAAGACAGGCATGGTCGTTTGCGTGGCATGCAATAATCGGAGCCGAAATATTGATGTCTGTAGTAGGTCTGGGTTTCCTTTTGAGCATGGGAAGAGACTTGATAGACATGAGTCAAGTAATTGCGATTATGATTACAGTCTTTGCGATGGGTCTGCTGTTTGATAGATTATTACTTCTTAAACTGGAAGAAAGAGTTAGGTCAAAATGGGGATTGGCTCAGCATTGATAGTCGTCTGGCTACAGAATTTTGTCAATAGTATAAGGTGTTTCGCATTCAGATAACTCTCAGAATTAACGTTTATTAGTCATCGAAAGGTGCGGATCTTGTGACCAAACAAGCTTTGCATTCATCTTTAACTTTTGATGGGAAGGTGGTGGTTATTACTGGTAGCGGAACTGGCATAGGGCAGGCAATCGCAAAAAAGTTTGCCGAACGTGGTGCAAGCATAATCATAATGGGAAGAAGAAAGGAGCCTCTTGATGCCACTACTGAAATCCTGAATAAAATAATAACAGATGCTGACAGTTCTGGAAAAGTCAGGTCCTTTCCTGGAGTTGACGTGAGCGATGAAGAAGGAATAACGAATATGTTCAAGACCATAAAGAAAGAATTTGGCAAGGTCGACATAGTTATCAACAATGCTGGAGTCTCTGGGCCTGTAAGGACTTTTCCAGCACAACCATATCAAGAATTCAGGGATTGTGTTGCTATACATTTGACGGGTACGTTTTGGACAAGCGTTCAGGCATTGCAATGCATGGAGCAAGGTTGTAAGATCATTACAATTGCCACGTTCTTTACTGAAGAAAGACCTTACGAGCAGCGACCATATAGATTCAGAAGTCCCTATACAGCAGCGCAAGGAGCAAAGAACAGACTTGCCGAGGCGTTAGCATGGGAATTGGTGCCAAAAGGCATTCGCTCAATTTCTACCAATCCAGGACCAGTTCACTCGGACAGAATCTACAAGACTGTTTATCCTAAAGCAGCAGCAGAATTTGTCAGAATTGGAGGTTTCCAAGGATTAAAGTCTACAGAAATCGAGAAGGTTACTGCAAAAGCACTGCCGATGCTTGGCGAACCTGACAATGTTGTTAACAGCGCAGTACATACCGTCGCGAGTGATATTGCAAAGGAGAGAGGCGGTAAGGAAGATGTTGAAAAACTTGCGAAGACAGTTAAAGATTGTCTAGCTAAGATGCAGGAGATCGCTGAGAAGATCCAGAGCAACACTAGCAAGATGATCGTCGATGGTCAGTTTCTTTCACAGGAGGAAACTGCCGATGTTGTTCTAATGCTTGCCGATGACAATATCAGCAGACTGATTAACGGCAGGGTTATTCCAGCAGATAGAGTGTTTTATCCCGTAAAACCACTGATCGCATGTGGTATTACAATTGATGGTAAAGCAGATCTGAAGGACAAAGTAGCAATACTAACTATAACATCAACAACTACGAAAGATCATGATAGGGTCAAGGAGATTGCAACTGCCTTTGTTAACGCCGGAGCAAAATGTGTTCTACTATTTTCAAAGGATAATGATGCAGCGAACCTAACGGCTTTCAAGGACTTCCACTTTCACGTTGTTGATTTAGCAGAACAGGAGGTAGTACGAAAGATTTTTGGCATTGCTAACGACAAGTTTGGTAGACCAGATATTATTGTACACATCACGGGTGATTATGACTACAACCAAGATTTAACACAGTTAACAAGGAAGCAGTGGGATGCGCTGGTTGACAAATATATCAATATCCCAGCCTTGATAGGGAAGGAGGCAATAAATTCAATGGTTCCTGGAGCGTTGGAGGAACCATCGAGGTATAAGGATAGTAAAGGTAGTATCGTAATTATCGGCCCTGATGCACCTTCTGGAAAGAAGGTTGCCGGTTTGATTAGAGCAAGGGCAGAGGTATTCAGAGGGGCATTGAGACCTTTTACAGCAACTGTAAATCAGGAATTGAGTGAAGTGCTAAACTCACTCATAAAGGTCTATCTCATATTGCCAGGAAATATCGAGGGTGCAGAACCAGATGTTAAGAAACTTGTGAATGCGAGTTTGTACTTTGCGTCTGGAAATGGGCAGAGCAGAACTGAAGTGATTTATTATCCGGATGAGTCAAAGGCTAGTCAGTAAAAACATCGACAATGAATTTTGCAGCCACTGCCAGTAACGATATTGAGAGTAGTTTCTGCAGCAATTTTTCTTTGACACGCAATGATATTTTCGCACCTACTTGTGCACCTGCAAATGCCCCTACTACTAAGATCAGAGCTAACAAATAGTCTGGATGTCCTAGCACTACATGCGACGCCAAACCTGCTACTGACGATATCAAAAATATGAACTGCGACGTTGGTGCGGATACATGCATCGACATTCCAAGCAGCACAACCATCAGCGGCACGAAGATGACACCACCTCCAATTCCAAACAAACTTGCCAAGATTCCCGCAAAGAAACTTGCAGCGTAACAGAGTGCCATGACAGCTGACGAATGTTTCCCTTTGTGCTCCCTCGCAAGTTCACTCTTTCTGAAAATGTACACAGAGGTCCCGATCAAAATCAGAGCGAAATAAAGCTTGAATGCATCAATTGTAATAAAATCGGAAATATATGCTCCGATGATCGCGCCCGGAATCGCGATTAATGCGAATCTAATGCCAAGTGAATAATTGATTCTCTTTTGTCTCGCATATGCAAGCGTCGAGGATGCTGATGTCGAAAAAACTGCAAACAAACTTGTACTCGCTATCTGAGAAGGATTGAAGCTCATGAATGTTAAAGCTGGAACTATTATGAAACCTCCACCCAAACCGAGAAGAGCTCCAAGAGTCCCAGCTCCAAAACTTACTACAATCAATATTATTACATCTTGCAGAAACACCAGCGAAACACCTTTTCAAATAGACTGGAGCAGAGTATATAAAGAAAGATGGGTTGTTAAGTCAAGAGAAAGTTGAGAATCATACTCGTAGGTTTTGGTGTAGTAGGCCAGAACATAGCAAAATTGCTACTCTCGAGAAACGAAGATCTTTACGCTCTCTACGGCATGAAGCCAAGGATAGTTGCGGCAGTTGACAGCGGGGGCTCTGCAGTTGCAGCGTCTGGACTGGATCTGCAGAGGTTGCTTGATGCGAAGAAAACGAAAGGAACAGTTGCGGAGTACGGTGATGGTCAAAAAAATGTTATAGAAATAATCGAATCTATGGATGCCGAGGTTGTTGTAGAAGTAACACAGACCAATTTGAAAACGGGAGAGCCTGGTATGACTAATGTATCTGCTGCCATAAAAAATGGTAAAAATGTAATTACAGCAAATAAAGGCCCGCTAGCACTTGCATTGCCATCGCTGATCGAACTTGCAGAGTATAATGGTGTGATGCTAAGATTCAGCGGCACTGTTGGCGGCGGCACTCCGATACTAGAGTTTGCGAAGAGATGCCTGAAGGGAGACCGGATAATATCTTTCAGGGGAATACTTAACGGCACTACAAATTACATACTTACAAGAATGGAAGAGGGTTTGAGCTTCGATGACGCTCTAAATGATGCAAAGGAGAAGGGCTATGCTGAGGCCGAACCCTCGCTGGACATCGATGGTTACGACGCGGCTGCGAAGCTGGTCATAATGGCAAACTGGGTCATGGGCATGAAGGTAACTATGAAAGATGTTAATTTCACTGGAATAAGAAATGTTACAGCAGATGATATGAAAAATGCATTAAAGAATCACAATGCCATAAAGCTGATAGCTGGCAGCAACAAGGGGTTGACTGTAAAGCCTACTGAAGTCCCCAAGAACGATCCGTTATGTGTTAACGGCACGCTAAATGCTGTTACATTCTCATCCGAATACTCTGGGCAGCAGACAATAATTGGTAGAGGTGCGGGCGGAATGGAGACTGCCAGTGCCGTGCTTCGTGACCTCATTGAAATAAGAGAGGCTATGGGTAAAGTTTGAGAAAGTACACGCTATCAAGAAGCGAGACTTCTGAAATAATCCAAACTGTAAACGAAAAATGGCCAAAGACTGCTGTTCCAAGCAAGATAAAGGAATTGCAGGTAGTCGAGGTCGAGGAAAACAACAACCTGCTAATTGGAGAAGATTTTCTAGGAGTAAAGATCAACCAGCATGTCTTGCCATTATTGACTAAAGAAGAGACGCTGCAATCATTTCCAAGCATGAGTGTAGACATGGGAGCCGTAAAATTCGTCTGCAACGGTGCGAAGGTCATGCGACCGGGGATAGTTAAGATGGACGAGTTCAAGAAGGACGATATCGTTGTAGTGAAGGATGACGCGCATGGAAAATACCTTGCTGTCGGTCTTGCATTAACGAGCAGTCAGGAAGCACAGGCAATGAGCAAGGGACCTGTCGTTGACAACAAACACTACATAAGCGACAAGTTCTGGGAAGCTTACAAGCAAAACAAGTGATTACCTACAAAGATGTTGGAGGACATTTTTTCCATGATCAAAAGAAAATTGAGATTTTGGCATGAAATGAAAATAATCAAAACGAAAATTAGATGGAGTTAGGTAGTCATCCCAATGGCTTGCACTGCTGCTAGTTTTTGTTCGTGTATCACTAGAATATGTATACTAAATACTATATACCATAATATTTTGAAGTTGTTAGCATTGTTTATATGCACGGCGTTGTAATTATCTTTATGACCGAGACGTTTAAGGAGATATGTGATAGGCTCCTAAACCTACCTCATGAGGAAAAGCTGAGACTGGCAAAGTTGGCGAGTGAGGCACTTGCAAGAAGAAGAGCGAAGAAGAGCGCTTGATGTTCTTAACGATATGCAATACGTAGTGTTTGAAAGATGTACTATCAATTATAATAACGGAAGGATGGAAGAATTTTGGAATGATATTGACAATCTAGATACCCTCTTCACTCTTTCCGGTAAGATTCTTGACGAAGATCTTAAGGACTCAGCATTAGAATCATGAAGACGTTGAAGGAAATTTCTTATCAGAAAAGTGGAAAGTATTAGACTGGTTTTACACACATAATTATCATTGCAAAGTTTTTCTTGACTGGTTGACTGGTTGATTTGTCCTTTATTAAGACAACACCCCCCTCTATAGCTCGCACAGGGGGGCGTTTTTCGGCGCATTAGGGAAAATCTGTTCTAGACCTTTCTACACCTTACCGAATAGCTAGCTTGCACACCAGATTACTGGATGCAAAGGATTTGCCAAAGGATACAATAGACTGCAACAGCGATATCCAAATAACTAGAACTTTATAGATTCTTCCTTGTAACCTTTTTTTGTTATAACCAGAAGATCCACACCGTCACCACTCGCAGCATCTCTAGAAACCGCAGATCGTATAGATTTGACTGCTAAGTCCTTGGCGTCTTTTTCAGTCATACCAGCTTTGTAACCAGATTCAATAACGCCTATTGCTGTCTCCGCACCGGTACCGGCCGCAGCAAAATCATCTGGTAGAAGCGATCCCAGAGGATCTAGAGTATATATCACAGGCTTGGTATCGACCCCTCCAATTATCACCTGCGTAAGCAACGGGAAGTATCTTCTTTCGAAAAGCATGACAGATACCATCTTCGCGATCGAGTTTGGTGGTACCGGTCTCCTCGTCTCCAGCGCTCTAATCTTGGCAAAAGCCTCTATCTGCCTAATGAGTATCTGCATATCAGCTACCATACCGGCACATGCAGCGCCAACATGATCTGTTATGTGGAATGTCTTCTTGCCGCTCTTGCTTACGATATACGTACCAAAAGCCAGCCTCTTCTCAGCTGCTAACACTACACCGCTGTCAAATGTAACCCCGACGGCAGTAGCGCCGGGCATGAACTGTTCAAACGCCATGACACCATCACTCTATAACATGGTAAATTTAGCCCTTTCTATTGTTTCTTGATACTGTCGAAGTTCTTCAATGCAGCTGGTATCTCATCGATAATGTCTGTTGGCATCATATGCAGACCGACTCTTCGATATGCTCGATCTCCAGCAGAACCGTTTATGTACGCACCTGCAATTGATGCATCAAAAGGATTCATTCCCTTTGCCAGCAGACCAGCTACCAGACCAGATAATACATCTCCAGTTCCGCCAACGGTCATAGCACAGTTGTGAGTTTTGTTTACTGCTACCTTATTGCCATCAGATATAACATCAATCCATCCCTTCAGCAGAACAGTAACATTATGTTTGGCAGCGAGTTCCTTGACGTTTCTGAGCCTTTCTGGTTCGCTCTTTCCAGCATCTTCTTGGAAAACGCGTTTGAACTCTCCTGCGTGAGGAGTTAATACCGCCTGCCTTTTGGAAACGGAAGAAAGAACATCGGGAACTAATGCACTAGCATCGAGCAAGATCTTTGCGCTCATCTCGTTCAACTCTCCTACGAGATTTTTCAATGCTTCATTCTTTGCTATGCTCAACCCCATGCCTATCGCAGCTGCATCGACCTTCTTTGGCAGCATTGCTTTCAACTTGTTAACACTGCCCACTGTTAATCTATCATCTGGTAGAGGAAGCACGATTATGCTTGGTGAGTAGGAACGAACTGCTACCGAGATCGATTTCGGAACTGCAACGTATACAAGATCAGCTCCGCTTCGCATCGCCGCTAGTGATGCTAGCAAAGGAGCGCCATGGTAGACCCTGCTGCCGCCAACTACAAGTACTATGCCGTTATCTCCTTTTTTTGACCTAGCAGACCTTGCAGGTATGAGCTTTGCAATTGATTTGCTGTTAGCGATTATGGTCTTCATCGTATCACTTTGGATAAACTTTCCTTGCAAAGACTAGATAAGCTGTATGCCCGATCATCCTGAACGATGGTCTAGTCATGCCCTCCCTTGCTTCTATATGGCGGACGATTATCTCTGAACTTTCTATATCTGCAAAGTTGTTCTCCTTTAATGCAGTAGCTAGTTTCTCGATCTGGTTCATCGTAGGACATATAGCAACGAAGCAACCGCTTCCCTTCAAACAATCGTGAACATGCTTGACTACCGTCCATGGGTCTCCAAGATCAACAACAGCTATATCTGCGTCCTTTAGATCTATACCTTCTCTGATATCATGCTCGTTGATCGTAACAAATTTCTCCAGACCAACTTTCTCTATGTTTCTTTTGGCAATTTCCATAAACTCCGGTCGAACGTCATAGGTGTGAATATGCCCATTTGGTTTTACAATACCTGCCATGAAGGTTGTCAGAGCGCCACTACCTGTGCCAACTTCGAGTACGACAGAGCCGTTGGACAAACCAGTTCGAGAAGCAATATAACCCATATCCTTTGGGTACACAATCTGCGTCTTCCTCTCGCTCTTCATCACAAAATCGTATATCGTAGGTTTCAAGAGATAGATGTCCCTGTCCTCAGTAGTTTTAACACATGAACCATATTGCAATCCAATAATCGCATCGATATCAACAATGCCCAGATGCGTATGCATCTTCTTGCCTTTTGCAACCTTGATCAACCACTTCTTTCTGGGCGTGTGAAACAGAAGTACATACGAACCTTCCTGTATGCTGTCCATCGTGCTAAGAAAACAGGCTTTAGATAATAATGTAACCCTTATACGATGTCATCGTCATCGAGTCTCTTTGCAGCTTTGCCCTTCAATCTCAAATCCACCTTAAAGTCATCAGGGCTTATAGTATCTCTCGTAATTCTCTTTACTACCAAACCACACTTGTTTTCAGGCAGCAACTTATTCCTGATGCAACTAGCATAAGCACATGATGGGCCCAAGCATGGCTGCTCCAACCATTCACACCAGAGAACATTTCCCTTAGGCTGTAGCACATTCTTGGCACATTTGAACCAAACGCATTTTGGCCAACATTGGCCTGCCGGATCAGGACCTTCTACTTTCATTCCCACACTTTTCCCGATGCTCTGATCAGCACCTGAATGATATTGTATAAACAATGATTAAAGTCTTTTGTTGTCAGGAAGCCTGTACACACAAGAAAGCGTACTACATCTTCTCCAAAGCATCTATTCCCAGCAGGTTTAATGCGTTTCTTATAACAAGTACAAATGCTTGTACGAGTGCAAGTCTGGCATTAACTAGATCGGCATTCTTCTCGTGTAAAACCGGTATCTTTTCGTAAAATGCATTAAATTGTGTTGCAAGCGAATAAGCGTATCTCGCAAGGGATTTTGGTGAGACATTGACAGCGGAATCTTCAACATGAATATCGAACTTTGATATTTCTTTGATCAATGCAATCTCGTTATCACTCTTTAACATCGCTGTCATTTCGCTGTCAATTGAAGTCTGATGTTTCTCTGACTTTTCGAGTATTCTGCATGCTCTTGCGTGAGCATATTGCAAGTATGGCCCGGTATCGCCTTCAAGGCTCAGTGATTCTGTTATATCGAATGTTATCGTCTTATCAAGATCCTGCTTTAAGACGCCATAACGAATTGCGGCTATTGCGATGCTTTCCGCAACAGCGTTTAGCCATGTATCATCCGCATCTGGGTTTCTTTGCCTTGCTTCCTCGTACGCTTTCTTGTGCAGAGCATCTATCACATCATCCGCATTGATATACACGCCCTTCCTTCCCGCCATATGTGCAAATTTTTTATCTCCAATCTCTATCCCTAGCATCTTTGCTGTGTCGGCACTCAATGCAACCACCTCATAGCTCAGATGCAAATATCTCTCCGCACTAGCTTCAAGCATTGCAAGCACTTTGGAAATTATATTCTGCAGCCTGCTCTGCCTTGTGTCTATCACAGTAATAGCTTTGTCAGCACCATGAAACTTTTGGCGGCCGTTCTCACTAGAATCAAGGCTACTTGCCCACAGTGTTGTATTATCATATTGCGTAGTGTACTTGCAGTAAGTGAACGGATCTGGGACAAGACCGATCTTCCATGCTGCATATGGAATATCCTTTGCAATGTACGTAGCTGTGCCATCGCTCCTTAACAGAACCTTCTCTTCCCCTTCAATACCGGCTTTGATTACTAAACATCCTGCGTACTTCGATTCAGGGTCGTCTTCGATCTTCACGATTCCTTTCTGTTTCATTGATTCAAGGGCCTTATCCCATAGTTTAGATTCAATTATCTGTGATTCAAAGTTGAGACAATCGTAGCGAGCCTTCAGTCTCCAGCATGTCTTCAGCTGTTCGGCAAGTACTTTATTAGTTAATTCTCTAGCAAACTTTGCTATTTCCGAATCATGCTTTTCAATCTCTCTTAACACATACCTTCTTTTATCAGCTAGAGCCCGATCCTGCTCGTACATCTCATTTACCTTCACATAAACAACATCTCCGCAATAATGATCGAACTTCTTTTCTGTAAGCATGGAAAAGTTTGCGAACTTGAATCCAACTATTATGTCTGCTACTTGAAGACCAGAATCGTCTACATAATTCAAAACATATGTTTCGTGGTTTGTGTACTTTAGTATCCTGTACACGGCATCGCCTAGCACAACATTGCGTACGTGACCTATGTGTAGAGCTTTATTGGGATTTACACTTGTATGCTCTACTAGAACGCGTTTGCCTTTGCCTACATCAATTACTCCATACTTTGGATCACTAGTTCTTGACAGCGTCTCATATGCTAGTTTTACATAATTAGCTTTGAAATTTAGATATCCTGCTGGATGCGGTGCTGCTGATGCTATGAAGGAATTCTTGTGATCTTCCAAATAAGGTTTGATGACCTTGTCATAAATCTCCTTTGCCAGTTCAGGAGGTTTTTTCTTTATCTTCTTGCTAAGCTGAAATGTTATATTGCTGTAAATATCCCCAAACTCTGTTCTCGGCGGCTCGCCAACAGCAAACTCAATTCTGGGAAAGTCTAGCTTGAGAAGCGCGTCACTAAGCAGAGAATTAACTTCACTTATCAGCAGCCTGAATGCCATCACTTACACCTAGGAAATTGCGTGCTACATGATCTAGCGCTTCAACAAGCCCGTTTCCATGTGCACCGTTTGTGCAGTGCTTAGCTTTTGCTTTCACTTCCCTGCTTGAATTGCACATTGCTATACTGTAACCGCAAATATCAAACAATGGTACATCGGTTGTGCTGTCTCCAATCGCAATCGCTTCTTCAGGCCTCACGTCTAGCATATCCAATGCTGCACTGAACCCAACAGACTTGTTTATACTTTCATGATTAAGGTGATAAGCATACATGCTGTCAGTAATAATAACTGGCAATTTGCTTTCCTTTAGAATTTGCGCTGCACTAGGAATGTCAAACGTTCTTTCTAGCACAACTTCCGTCAATCGCGGAAATACGGGTTTTATTTTCACATCATCAATTCTAGTCTTAAGATATTCGTATGCCTTTTCACTGTATGATTTATCGGCAAGCAATTTGTGATCATGTGGGCTAGTTGTAACCACTCCGCCGTTCTCTCCAACCGCAATTTTCGTGGTACCCGCAAAAACCGATAACACATACGCTTCGATGGAAGAACGACCTGTCACGAATATGACACGATAGCCTAATTTTTCAATCGTCCTCAACATAGAGAGAGAGCCGAGATGGATTATGCCCCCACCATTTTCTGTCAATGTTCCGTCTATATCAATAGCAAATGCTTTTACATTCATATTTTGCACACGATATAGCAGAGCATAATATATCAATAAAGTGTTTATGGTTTATCATTATGCACTTGTCAAATAATGCTCGATCAGGTTATCATATGCCCTGGAGGCTTTGTTGACTGTGCTTTTACCTGTCCTTTTGACAAAGTGAACTTCTTGTCGTGCGGTACCACGAATACTTTGACTGAAGTATTCACAGCGTAATGCGATGTGCCGTCAGGATTTTTGTAGTTGGTTGCTATTCCAGCTCTATCAAGCTCTACCTTTACCTTGACTATCGTTCCGTCTTCAAGCTTGAATCTAACAGTATCGTCACCGATCATTTCATATTCGAGCATCTTGAACTCGATCTTGTCCGGAAGGTTCGAATCTGACATGTTGTGTGTCAACCTTCCGTTCTAAATATACTTTGCATTAATTGCGAGAATTTTTCTGCTTAGTAAAAGCTGTTTTTGGCGAGTTGTGCTACTGTACTGAGCCATACGTAAGGGCTCTGATCAAAGCCTAGAATATTGCAAGATAAGTGAATTCTGGTTTTCACTTGAATTTCACTTGAATTCAGCTTGAATTCCTTGCGTTCCGCTTTGGACGAACTTATCTGACAATGGGTTCCGCTTGTGTTTCTTTATATATGAACCCCCTACTCTAGACTTTTGCATCCGTGCGTTTTTTGGCGGATTAGGGAAAAATCATCATGTCCGGATATGAGATTAAGGTATGTATCTATGATTGAGAGAAGATCTGTTCTGAACCTCACTGAATGGTTCTTGCCCAGCAAAAATCAACAACATTTTACAACATTGTACAAATTAACAAAATCCATTTTAGCACTAGTTTCAAATCTACACCATAATCTATTTATGCCGTATTCGCTTCACAATACTTGTGGGCAGATTTCTAGGCAAGTCTAATTCACCTAAAGATCAGGCTGGAGAAGGAACTGAAGAGCCAGTTGAGACTAGTGGCTCTGAGTTTGCCAAGAAGGACCTTTACAAGAAGGGAGTTAATCAGATGGCATCAGAAAAATTGCAGGAAGCCATACGCTCGTTTGATTTGGCTTTACGAATAGATCATAATTATGTTGACGCATGGATAAAGAAGGGTTATTGCCATTTTCACCTGGACGATTACGCCCAAGCTATATCATGTTATGATAAAGCATTAGCGATCGATGTTAACAATGCAGAAGCATGGAACATGAAGGGCCTTGCGTATTATAGAATGAAGAACTACGAAAAAGCTATAGAGTCGTGCGAAAAGGCTATTGATGTAAATCCGAACGATGGCATGGCATGGTATAACAAAGCTTGTTACCTTTCGCTTAGTAGTAAGATCAATGATTCACTTGACGCCTTGAAACGTGCTATTGAAATCGACATTGCTTATGCGAAGAAGGCAGTGAAGGACCGTGACTTTGAGAATGCAAGAGCCGAGATCGCGTTCAGGAGAATAATGGAAGTCGTAGCTCTCGAAGCGATAAGGGTTGGTTACGATGTAATAGGCAAGATGATATGGATAACGGGTATGGATAGGGAGGACATTGAAGAAGCTATCAATAACTTGCTGTTGAAAGGATTGATAATAAGAAGAGAGGGAAGAGGCATTGGTCTTACTGGTAAGGAAGACCGTTACTCGCTTTCGAAGGAACTTGCAGAGAAGATCGGCATAGAGAAGGAAAGGCCGTTTGGAGGACCTGCACAGGTTTCTAGTCCGGTGCAGCAGTTAAGGGCATTGAGCGAGCATCTAGCCAAGACGAAGCATGCTGTTGAGAAGGGCGACATTGATGGAACGTTAAAGAATTTGGCGAAACTGATAGAACCCAAGGAGTTTGGAAACTTGCTTGTTGAAAACTTCTTCGATGAACATAGAGACCTTAGGGTTTACCAAATAAGAATGAAGGATAAGGGACAGGATTATTTGAATGCAAATAAGGGCAACATAACTGAGCTGTTAACGAACATTGAAGCCAAGGTTAATGAGAAAACAAGGCATAGCACAGTCACCTGATGCTACTTATTGAAGTACGTGACGTCATTAGCAAAGTTTAAAACTCCTTTACATTCGGTTTTTGTTATGTCTTCCAGTCTTCTAGACGATCCAGTAAAGAAGTTTGTTCACAAAAAGGTTGTGATGCTTGATGTAGACGATACCATTGAAAAAGCTGCCAAGACTATGCGCGATGAACAGATAGGCAGTGTACTTGTTTCATCGAAGGGAGAAGCTGTTGGTATTGTGACGGAGAGAGATATCCTTTACAAGGTAGTCGCAGGTGGCAAGGATCCTAGTAAGCTAAAACTGAATGATATTATGAGTAAACCCTTGATCTTCGTTGATGCTAATGCAAAAGTGAAAGATGCAATAGCTATGATGGCTAAGAACGAGATACGCAGGTTGGTTGTTAAGGAAGGTAAGAACGTTATTGGAGTTGTCTCTCAGCGGGCAGTTGTTGGTGACGTGCATAAAGCTGACATCTTAATAGCTGAGATTGACTTGCCAAAAGGTGTGATTTGCCCGTACTGCGGTTCCGCGTTTGATAACAAGGAAGAACTTTCAAAACACATAGACAGAATGCATATAGGAGCAGGCTTGCTTGAAGGCGATGTGAGACAACTGTAGAAAACAAGGTTAACGAAACAAAAAATTAAAAGGGATTTTAGTTATTATTCGATGGGGTCTTCGCTGACTGTGAAGCAGCCTCCATAAACAGCACGATATAATGCAGCTCATATACTTCGCCATCGCTTGCGTCCTCGCTAAATTCACCTTCTACGAGGTACAGCTTTCCATGGCTTGTGTCACGAAGATACTCTCCTTCAAGAGATACTTTGTATGTGATGCCATCGCTGTCCTGAGAATATCCGTCAGCGGAAAACCCACTAGCATTCAGTTCTATGTTCCATCTGTCTGCTATGACTGGATATCTTACTGGACTGCCTTCGTCATTGATTACGATTTTGCCTTCCTTGACCGTAACACCTGTGTCTTCCGTATTGCTCTCAGTGAACTTTAGTTTCATGCTAGACTTGTACGGTTTATCCTCCCCTTGTTCAATTGCGATACCGCCGCCAAGCACGAAAGTCTTATTCGTGTCACTAACTTTCTTGATTGCTCTTAGCTTTGGTTCTTTAGCATTATCTTTTGCTTCTGCCTGATTTATGGCAAGACTTGCAGTAAGCAGCAGCAACATAGTTGCGCTTGCAAGCAAAATCTTATGTGTTGTCATCATGCCTTGGCTCATTATGAAATGGACTACATATTAAAGAATTCTGTGAAACAAATCCATGTGACAAGAAAACATTAAGTAAATTCAAAAGAATTAAATTTACATTTAAGTTGGCCTTAACATATGACAGAAAAGATCACTGCGGCCATCCTTGGCGTGGGCAACATTGCGAGTGCGTTCGTGCAGGGTGTTAGTTTTTACCATAGTGACAAGCATGATGGTTTATGGCATCATATTGTTGGCGGTTTCAGAGCTTCAGATATTAAGATAGTATCCGCCTTTGACATCGATGCCAGTAAAGTGGGGATGGATCTGGGAGAATCGATCTTCAAGGGCGGAACAAGGAAATACGTCGATGTCAGCGAACTGGGAGTTGAAGTCAAAGCAGGTATTCTGGAAGATGATGTCCCAGCACACCTGAAAGATGTAATCAAGGTCAAAAGCGATGGTTATGAAAGCGTATTAAATGAATTGAAGAAAACTCAACCTGATGTTGTTGTGAATCTCATATCTTCTGCTATGGACAAATCATCTATGAGATACGCCCAGTGTGCGTTGGAGGCAAATGCTAGTTTCATAAATGCCACACCTGCACAGCTAACTAAGAGCGATCTTAGCAGTAAGTTTCTAAACTCAAAACTTTTGCTCGTGGGCGACGACCTTATGAGCCAGTTCGGTGGTACAGCTTTTCATAAGGGAATGATTGACTTTATGGTGCAACGCGGTGTCAAGGTCAAGAAGAGCTACCAGCTGGATGTTGGAGGTAGCATGGAAACCTTGAACACGTTAGATGAGAAGATAAAGGCGATGAAGAGATCGATAAAAACATCAACGATAAATTCCGAGGCTCCTTATGACTTCGAATCTGCGGCAGGGACAACGGAGTATGCAGATTTTTTAAGCGATTCGAGAGTTAGCTACTACTGGATGTACAGCGAGGGCTTCCTGAATAGCCCTGCGGTTATAGATATCACGCTGAGAACAAACGATGGTGCTAATGCATGTAATGTCTTGTTCGATCTTATCAGAGCAGTAAAGTACTGTAGGGAGAATGACAAGATATCATTGAGTGATACCATATGTTCATATGGTTTCAAGAGTCCGCCAAAAACATCAAAGATACGAGACTCGTATGCAGATTTCGTTAGTGTGTTTGTTAATTAACGGTAATTGTTGACGGAAAGTATAAACAATATTTCTCTGAAAATGGATAACAAGAATAATGGTTAGCTAACACTAGATCTTTATCTATTGTTACATCAAGCTTTAATACTATAAATTTTATCGATGGTGCATGAGTACGGAGAGCATGAATGCGTTAAACCAGTCTTATGATCTACAGTGGCGCATAATTGACGGTAAGGGATCCGTCAAGGAATTGCCGGAAGAAATGATTGAAAAATTACGTGCGCAGGTCTACATATACAAGGTGTGCGAAAGGCACAAGATAGTTTGCTCTGGAAGAAAGGCTCATAGGCTGCATTTGCAGGAAGAGCATTCCTACTAGAGTAATATCCTTTGCCTGAAATCTAGTCGCTGGTGACCACTGCGTCGTATTTCTTCAGTTTGGCGTACTCTTTCAAGAGTTCAAGTCCCTTCTTGGTGATCGTGAACTTTCCAGAGTTTGTTTCCTTTATCAAGTGTAATGAAGTAAGGAAACGAAGGTATTTCTCGGTTGTTCTCGAATCTATTCTTGACTCGTATGCTATGTGAGTCTTTAGCTCCGGTCCATCCTTCAGGGCCTGCAATATGCTCTCTGTTATGCTTAGTGTCCCTCTCTTTCGCTTTGAAGACATGAATATCCCCTTGTTGACCGATGATTTATCCACATGTACGTCCCTTGTTGTTACAGACAGCGCTAAACTCAAGGTAGAATTACAGATGTTTGAGTGCTAGACAGAGAATGTACGCAGAGATAGCTAGATTGAACAAGAATTATCTACGATGACTTGGTTTAGAGCATCGGCTGCCAAATACGTTTTCTTATCAGCGTTTTCTGCGTTCAACAGAGTATGAATATAGTCCTTGCATCCTGTTCTGAAGTTTCGTCTAGGAACTTCTTGCACAGCTCGCTCAGCCTGATGCATTGTTTGTTTTCATTCCACTGAACGAAGTGTGATTCTACTAGAAACTCAATTTCCTTGCTCAACGTTTCTCTGGTTATGTTAAGCCTATGCTGAATCTCTGTAACTTCAATCTCTCCTTTACTGCTTACTAAGCTTAGTATTTCCTCCGCTAGATCGCTCAAACCCTTCGTATCAACCAACCCTGACAAATTATACCTTGTGTAATTCATGCCCCATAATTTGGGCAAAAATTTTCCGTGTAACATACACTTCCAGCGGAAAACGTATAAAATAACTCTAAACTTTCTCTATAACAGTTGATACTCGATCTTTATCTCTTTTAGAATCAGTGCTGAACAATCTCCAACACAACATCACCGTACGACCTGAAGAGAGCAAGAAACTCTGCCTTGGTGAAAACTCTTGTAAACGCATTCAATGCTCCAAGCTCTTAAGATATCTGTTTGCATTCCTGTAACTTGAAGGTGTACCAATATCGAACCAGTAACCATTCATCTTTACCCCATATACTGGAAGCTTACTTCTCAACAGTTTTGGGAAGAGATCCCTCGAGAAATCAAACATCATGCCCTTTGGTATGTGATCCAGCACTTCATGCTCCACAGCATAGATACCTGAGTTTGCAAGTTTGCTGAATAATCGCCTTGGTTTTTCCTCGAATCTAATTATTCTGCCTTGCCTGTCAATAACAGCAATACCATATCCAGACGGATCCTTCACTTGCGTCAATGTTATTGTTACCATGGCCTTCCTTTTCCTATGGAATGCTATTATGTTCTTAAGGTTAAAGTTTGTCAGGTTGTCCCCCTGCATGATCAGCGTTGTTCCACTAAGGTACTCCCCTGCATTCTTGAAAGAACCAGCCGTGCCGAGGGGCTTGGCTTCAACTGAATACGACAGATTGACATTGAATTCAGAACCATCCCCAAAATAATCGATGATCTGCTCCTTCTTCTTGCCCAACGTTACAATTATTTCCTTGAAACCGTAACCTGCCAAATATCTTATTATGTGTTCTAGCAACGGCTTTCCATTAATTTGGAGCATGCATTTTGCAGTTTTTCTTGTTAACGGATAAAGCCTAGTGCCAGAACCCCCAGCTAGTATGACTGCCTTCATGCGATGCTTTGAATAGAAAGTATTAATATGCATTGCAAGGAAGTGCTGGCATGCCAATATTTGCAAAAGTAGGAGAGAAAGAGATCACTAGAGCAATTGCTGATATGTTCCATGAGACATTGATGGATTACGCAGATGCAGATGTGATAATCATTGGTGCTGGCCCTTCTGGATTGATGGCTGGCAAAGAACTGGCGAGCATGAAGTTCAAGACACTCATTGTTGAGCAGAACAACTACGTTGGAGGCGGCTTCTGGGTTGGAGGATATATGATGAACCCAGTTACTGTCAGAGCACCTGCACAGAAGATATTTGATGAACTGAAGATTTCCTATAAACAGGTAGCAGATGGGCTGTATGCAACGCCAGGACCTAATGCATGTTCAAAACTGATTTCTGCTGCATGCGACGCTGGAGTGAAATTCCTCAACCTGACGAAGTTTGATGACCTTGTGTTGAGAGACAAGCGAGTATCTGGAGTAGTAGTGAACTGGATGCCCGTATCTGCACTTCCAAGAAATATCACATGTGTAGATCCAGTCGCACTTGAGGCAAAGATAGTGATAGACGCATCAGGGCATGACTCTGTAGCAATAAAAAGATTGATGGATAGAGGCTTGGTAAAGTTTGCCGGCATGAACCCGATGTGGGTCGAACAGTCTGAAGACCTTGTTGTGGAGCATACTGGCGAGATATTTCCAGGACTGATAGGCGCTGGAATGTCAGTGACGGAGACATTTGGACTACCGAGGATGGGACCAACGTTTGGTGCAATGCTATTATCAGGCAAGAAGGCAGCTGAAATTGCCGCGCTGAAGCTTAAGGAAATAGCCCATGTGGTTAGGTAGCAACACTGCTAACCTAATGTTTTATTTTAATTCTAATGCTCATTAGAGAAAGCTATTCAGTAAGGTTCAGAACAGATTTTCCCTAACGCGCCAAAAAACGCACGCCTGTAAAAGCTATAGAGGGGGGGTCTTAATAAAGAAAGGATGAATTCGTATATTAACATTGGATCTGCATTCTTTCAGTTTTGAATATGCAAATATTCATACAAAGTATTTGTAATACAGGAGGTTTCATACCCTTGCGGACTTTCTGCATGAGATTTCGTGTATGTATTTCGAGTAGATATGGCATTCTCATGGAATTCATAGGTGTTTCCATGATCTCTTTATAAAGGAACTAGTATTTTTCCACTGCTTTTCAAGCTCTTCATATTGAAGATCGGACATGAATTTGAACTGGATAAGATTTCTTTAAACAGACTTCATTAATTTTCGATCAAACGCTACTATGTTTTACCAGCGTTGCCTTTCTTGCATCAAGGCCGTCCCATACAACATCATAGCCCAGCTTATTGATCAGTTCAGCATGACAAGATTCAGGTATGCTATTCTGAGCAAGTAATGAGCATGCATCAATGAACTTGGTCACTCCTTCGAGCATTTTTTCAAGCTTATGCGTCTTGATCTTCGAAACCAGAAACCTGCCAACAATGATGTATTGACTGTTGCTAGCAAGGATCTTGAATGCAGATTCCTCAGGTATGCTGTACTCCTGCGCTACCTCCTCTATAGGTATTATCTCTTTTGTGCCATCAATCTTGATCTGTACTTTGATGCTCTGCTCAATCATTTCCTTGTCTATTTTCTTTAGATGATCTATTATGGGTTTGATAGGCACCTCGTTCCTGTACAGTATGACCTTATCCTTTGGTAATGAAGAAAGTTTGGCGCAGGCAAGCTCCTCGTTCACAGCTATCAGCATATCTATGCTCTTCCCGGTGCTTGCAATGAGTTTCTGCAACTTTCTCTCAAGATACTCCTTTGTCCAGAACCCTACTATCTCTAGATACACTCTGCGATTATATTTCTCGAACATAAAATCGGGAATGAGAGCCTTGCCCCCTGCTATTACCGGATCCGGCTCCCTCACCAGTTTCCAGCCGTTTGCGAACTGCTCGAACTTTCCTGCAAACTTTTCTTCTATGCTGCTATCGTAAATGTAGCTTTCCTTCTGCTCCATGTAAGGACTACTGAGGCCTATAGAAGGAGCGTCCGCATCGGACATCTCAAATTCGAGAACCTTTTTTCCGGACATGGTCTTTCTGATTATCCAGGCCTTTACCGACCATTTTCCTGATGCTGTTATTGATGGAAGCAATTTTGCTATAGATGTGCCATATCTGTCAGTCAATTTGAAGAGACTTAAAGGACCGTCAAGCGAGCATGTTAGTTCATTATTTTCATTCTGCTGCAGATAATACATCACTCCGTATCTCTTCACATCTCTCAATACATGCTTCCAGTTAGCTCCCCCATGAACACTAAATTCGAACTTTGTACAGTTGAATAGCAAGGTCTGCATCAAGGAAAGATTGTACCATGCAAGAAGTTCTTTTGCGCCCATAGAGTCAAAACGCTCCAGTACCATATTTTCCTCGAAATCACTCCATAGAGCTTCTTCCACATCGCTAGCAGTCGCACCGATCTTGGATGCTACGCTGTTGATTATGTCACTCCTTTCAAAATCTGTTAGAGCAAATCCACGTCTGGAAGCCTCCTCGAAGACTGTCCTCCTAACAAATACAGAGTCAAGACTGCTGGTGCTCTTGAACACGCATCTCCTTTCCAAAAGCGTGCAGAGTCCTCGTACAAGTTTAAAATCATGCTTGGATTCTAGCGATTCTGTTCTTTCAATTAGAAGACCTCGCTTCTCTCTTTTCTTCAGAGCTATTTCAAATTCTCCTATCACCTTCTGTGCTAGCTCTAATTCATTCTCTGAGCAAAACAAGGGGCTTATCTTGCCTTTTCTTGTCCTTACTCTCAGCAATGGAAGTGGAAGCATTACTGCGTCTCACCTCTTTGTCTGTTCATCTTATCTAAAGCACGCTTCCTCTTGCTGCTCGTGCCGATCTCTCTGGTCTCCATCGATACAATTTCTATCAGCCTCGCTGCTTTGTCATTCTGTTTTGGTCGCAGGATCCTTCCAAGTCTCTGAATGAATTCCCTGCTGCTTCCGGTGCCGCTGACAATAATGCCTAACTCTGCATCCGGGACATCAACGCCTTCATCAAGCACTTTTGACGTTACTATCGCCGCATACCTGCCTTCCCTGAAGCCTTTA